>Ga0134125_10000775_pt1 | contig 41801 bp, 44 predicted proteins | sample KB31751_FD_96464 | JGI IMG/M metagenome (GOLD analysis project Ga0134125, IMG submission 96464) | Terrestrial soil microbial communities with excess Nitrogen fertilizer from Kellogg Biological Station, Michigan, USA - KB3-175-1 | ecosystem: Environmental > Terrestrial > Soil > Unclassified ...
TCGAACTTAAATAGACGAATCTCAAGAAAAACTCGCCATCACTAATCTTTTTCTTAATGGGACCATTCAAATGCTTTAAAAACAAAAGCCGCCTCATAAACTAATTATGAGACGGCCTCTTTGCTACCTCACAGGTTTTGGAAATATTGGCAAGCTCTCATGCCCGTCGGTATCAACCGATTGTACCGCAAAAAAGTAATTATCTTTCGAGTAGTCAAGCGTGGCTGTTACATCCGTTACATAAAACTTCTTCGCCCAAACAGGGCTGCTGGTTTCGCGCATCAGCACATAATAGCCCGCGGGTTTTTTGCCGGTTTTGGGTGCTTCCCATTTCAAAACAGTTTTGTTGGTTAGGCCGCTGGTAACAATGCCCACATTTTGCGGTTCGGCGGGAGCGAGGGCAAGATTCGCCAATACTGAAAGGTTCATCCGTGTCACTTTCTGCACGTAGTTAAAATCAACAAAGTCAGGCAGGTCGCCATAATCCACCCCGTTTTCGGTCCGCACATTTTGGTGCTGCCGGTTAAAATCCTCGTTCATCTCGGTAAACCGGACAGCTGTAAACCCCTGCTGCAGAAATGGCACATGATCGCCCCCGCGCAGATAGCGGTCGCGGCGGTAGATCAGCTTTACATCCAGTTGGTCGACATACCGCTCGGCAATTTCCTTAATATAACGCGCCAGTTCGCGCGAGGGGCTGTCGTTTTCGCCGCCCAAAGCGATCAGGCTTGCGATCATCCTCTCATTACCAGCTGCGATAGAAGGGACGCCTTCGCTGAACACCCGCACGCTGCGGTTATCTTTCAGGTCGGTCTCCATGCCGTGCGTATTGCCAACGATGTCATTGTTAAGCATGGCGTCGATGTTCCAGTTCTCGGCCTTTGCACGTTTGGCCACATTGGTCGAGCCGTACAGTCCCTGTTCCTCGCCCACCACCGACATAAAAATGATAGTTGCCGGAAACGACCGCTTCGACATGACACGCGCCAGCTCCATCGATACGGCTGTACCCGAAGCATCGTCATTGGCGCCCGGCTCAACGCCGTTGGGATCCATCACATTGTTGATTCGCGAATCATAGTGCCCCGAAACCATGTAAATGCGGGTGTCTTTTGGATCGGTTCCCTTTAGGATAGCCAGCACGTTTTTAAGATGCACGGGCCTGTCGATACGGTTGCCCTTCGGCTGCGTAAATGTATCGAACTGTACGGTCATCCTCCCGCCCGACGCCGATGCATATTTTCCCATCTCGGCTTTGATCCAGTTACGCGCGGCACCACTGCCCTCGGTTTTGCTGGTAGTATCGCTCAGCGTATGCCGCGTTTTAAAGCTTACCAGCTTGCGGATGGTCGCCTCGATGTTTTTAGACGACACCTCGTCCACCATTTTGTTGATCGCAGCATCCTGTTTAATGGTGGTTTGCGCGTTTCCCTGTAAAATGTAAAATGCAGGGATGATAAACAATAAATATTTCATAAATTCAATTTTTGTGTCTCCGTGTTTTTTATTCTTCCTCCTCCTGCATCACATTGCCTACCTGCCTGAAATTGCTCTTAACAAAATGGCACCATTCGCATTCTTTTTTGCCGCAGCCGGTATTAAAATTGTGCGCTAATATTTTTTGGTAAACCGTTTTTATCTGGTCCGTCACCTCGGTGATGTCGTCGGGCGCAATCACGATCTTCTCTTTATAATATTCGCCCTCATTTACCGGCTCAACAAATTCAAATATAGTGCTTATAACTTCCCAGTCAAGGCTACGATCATGATCGATCAAAAGTTTATAAAAAACCGCCTGGCGCCAATAATCGCCGCCGTTTGGCTGCTCGTTGGTTGGCCTTTGCAATTTTTCCCTGGCGTGTTTTAACTTGCCGGTTTTGTAATCCACCACGGTCACCTGCTTTCCGTTAAATTCCACTTTATCAAGGCTGCCTTTTACCGGCACGCCCTCGATCTCTACATTTTTGATAGTGCGTTCGGTAACGGCCGATTTATTCCAGGTAGCGATGTTTTGATTATAATAATCGGGCAATATTTTTTCGCCGTAATCCATCCGCCGTTTAAAATCTTCTTTGGTAAACGAATCGCGGTTGCGCGCCATATACCAGCGAAATTCATTCATAAACTCGTTGGTCAGCGGAAACTCGTCACCGTTCTCCTTCATTTTCCGGAAAACCCTGTTTAATGCCCAGTGCACCGCCTGTCCAAAGGTTGCCGACGGGCTTTTGCCCGAAGGCACACGGATAAGGCACTGGAAATAAAACTTAAGGGGGCAATCGAGAAAGTTATTGAGATGGGTTACTGAAAGGGTATAGTTTTGCAGCAGCTGATCGATGTAATTTTTGTCGAGCAGCTCCACTCTCGGCTGTTCCGATTCGCTGAATTGTGTGGCCATAAACCCAATCATAGCTTCTTCGCTTACCTGTGGCTTTTTAACCTCCAGGTGGGTATCCGCCAATATCTCGCCCACAAATTGCGATGCTTCCTGGTCCTTGCCGTTTTTGTCTTTAGCCGGGTAGGATATATTGAGGCATTGTTTGGCCCGGGTAATGGCTACATAAAACAGCCGGCGCGCTTCCTCTTTTTGAGCAATATCATCGTCGGCGGCCTGGGTTAGCGTATCGGGGTAGCTGAAGCCATAATTCCGGCCCTTGCTGTCCCATATTTTTTTGCTGCAGCCGATCAGGAATACATGTTCAAATTCAAGGCCTTTTGAGCCGTGGGCCGTTAAAAAGTTGACGCCGTTTTCCGAAAAGATCACCTGGTTCAGTTCCAGCCTGATCTTATGATCCTTCATCAGTTGGATAATCGCAACCAGGTCGGCAAGCTGGATCGAAGGATTTTTCCGGCTTTCGTCCTTTATAAAATCAAAGAAGTTTGTCAGCACCTGCATATACCAACCTTTGTCGGGCTGCTGCATAATGAACCTGAGGATGCCCATTTTGGCAATTACCTGCTGAAAAAGCTGCTGCAGGGTATTGCTTGCCGCATAGGTTAAAAGGTAATCGATGTCGTTCGCCAGGAATTTCATTTCCTGGCTATGCGGCTGGTCAAATAATCCCGGCTGGGCGGAAACACGAAGCTGGCTTATATAGCGCCGCAGCGACGTTTTAGGTTCATTGTTGTTGGATGTCGCATAATTTTCTTTGGATACAGCAACACTCGCCTTGGCGATCTCGATGGGCGGAATGTCAAAAAAATCATAGTGCATGATCTCGAACAACAATTCATCACCGCTATAAGGCGAATCCATTTCCATCGCCAGGTACCGCAGGATGTTGATGATCTTTTCGCCAAAAGGTAAAGTGAAGATGTCGATCTTGCGTTTTGCGTTTACCGCGATATGGCAGCTATCCAGGTATTGGATCAATTCTTCCACCTGGTTATGATTGCGGTAAATAACCGCTATTTCGCCTGGTTCGGCGCCTTTTGCCAGCAAGTCTTTTATCGCCCCGGCTACATGCACCATTTCCTGCACCGGGTTTTCATATTCGCTGATCACCGGCTCGATCACCAGGTCGTTAAAACGCGGGTGCGCCGCCTGCAGGTTTTTATCCAGCGCAAGCCCGGTGGTTAGTCGCTCGCGGTTATTGTTGATCAATGCCCTTGATACATTAAGTATATGCTGGTTCGACCGGTAATTATGCTTTAAAACCACGGTATGCAGCGTTTTTACATAATCATTCGCGAACTCCAGGATGTTCTTCATATTGGCCCCCTGGAACTTGAAGATCGATTGATCATCGTCGCCCACCACGAAAACGTTGGGCGTTTCCCAGTAATTCAATATGAATTTCAGCAGCTCGTTTTGCGACCCGCTGGTATCCTGGAACTCGTCGACCAGGATATACTGGTAACGCTCCTGGTAGCGGCGAAGCAGGTCTTCATTTTCGCGGAAAGCCTTGAGCACCCATTGGATCATGTCATCATAATCGTACCGCTTTTGAGCATCCATGATGGCTTTGAAGTTTTTAAATTCTCTTACGCCGGCTAACAGCTTGCTCATCCTGTCGCGCACCTTATCAATATCATTCTGCTTAAGGTCGCCGATCTTAATCCCCATTTTGGGATTGGCCCGCTTATAGATGTATTTTTCGCGGTTAGGCAAATCTTCGAGGTATTCTTTGACCGCGTTTTCAAAAGCGACTTCATCCCAGTTCTCCTTTTTCATGTCCGAAAAAAGGCTTTTCAAATTGGGTACGTCGTAATATATTTCGCCTGTAAAGCGTTTCAAAAGGTGGTCGTTTGAAAACTCATCAACCAGTTTCCGGAAGTACATCGCCGACTCGAGATCAGATATTGCATCTAAAGTCAGCTTTCCAAAAAAGTCCAGGTTTTCCTGGATGATCTCGTTACAAAAAGCGTGGAAGGTGTAAATATTAACCCGGTAGGCCTCGGGGCCGATAAATTCAAACAGACGTTTCCGCATGGCTACCGCGCCGGCATCGGTATAGGTAAGGCATAAAATTTCGTGGGCATTGGCATCGGTTTCCGAAAGTATTTTGCCGATGCGGGCCGCCAGTATCTGCGTTTTGCCTGTGCCAGGCCCGGCAATAACCAGCACCGGGCCGTCCATTTTATTCACAGCGGCTAATTGTTCGGGATTAAGCTGGGCCAGTGCTTTTTGAAATTGTTCGTTGTATTTGTTTGGGGTGGGATGCATGGTAAAATAAAAAGATAGGTAAACTTATGATTAATCTTTTTGAGATCGAGGAAAGTTCATTAAGAACCAAAATATAAGTTAGTAACTTACTTCGGTAAACTCTATCTCGTATTTAAAAAAAGCCTTGTCCGCTTTATAAAGTTTTATTTTCCTATTATAAGTCGAGCAGAATTTCTTAACAAATAATTCATCATTGGCGGAAATACAGCAACCCATGTATACAGAATCCAATATGTCACCGATTGATTTTTTTCTTTGGAGGCATGGATATTCTAAAAAACGGTACTCAAGTTCGTAATTCCAAAATGGTGCTTTTGCTAAAAAGAACGGTCGGAACGTCTCATTTATCTCGTTTTCATCATCCCCAAAAGGCGGTGGAACTAAGGGGTAGTCTCCATATTTGACGTCACTAGCTCCCGTTTCTCCATTGCCACGGTATGTAGTCAATAACGTATTTACGTTTAAACCTAAACAAACGCCGGTGTGCTTATTTGCATAATGCGACCATAGTAAAATATTATCGTTTATCATGGCTGTACAGAGTATGCCCCATTCCTTTATTCCCTTTAAACGAAGTGCCAAAGCTTCTTTTTCTAATTCTTTGAAAAAGTCAATATTGGATTTATTGGAAATAATCCGGTTAACATTTAGATCGACAGCAAGTTTCCTACCGGCCTCTGATAAATTAGGTTGTATAACTTTACTGTAAAATTCATAATATCTCCGGCAAATATTTTCATTTTCCGCTAAGAGGCGAAAATCCGACGTAACCTGGCAATCAAACGGATCATTAAAGGAAGTTGGATCGCTAAACCATAAATAATCTTCCGCAATGCTATTCTTGTTATGTAGCGAAGTTAAGTCCAAATATTTGTAGACGATTTGTGGAATGGAGCCAAAGTTATCAGTTTGAAAGCAGCGTATTTCTCTTTCTCCGAAAACAGTTTCCTTTTTTAAAAAACCTTCGCTTATGATACCCATTTTCAAATTTAAAATAGAACTTTGATAATTTGCTAAATCTCAAAAAGCTTTTTTATTCGGAATACTTTTATAATCTCAAATTAATAATTTTTTAAACAGGGCAATTACTATGCGCACAACACAAATCAGACAACAATTGCACGATTACATTGATTCGGCCAAGAATAAAAAGTTAAAGGCGATTTATACCCTGGTTGAAGATGAAATTAGTAATGAATTTATCTTCACTACTGAACAAAAAAAAGAATTAGATAGAAGACATGAGGATTTTGTAAACGGCGTTGGTAAAACCTATACCTGGGAAGAAACGGTCGCTATGGCGGAGGAACGATTCCTGGAGCGAAGAAATCAAAAATGACTTATTCTTTTGAATTACGCCACGAGGCCACAAAAGAATTTGGTGATGCTTTTATATGGTATGAAGAACAGCAGCGAGGTTTAGGCAGTATCTTTAAAAGCGCTGTTGATAATAAACTGAGGCAAATCTGCGCTAACCCTTTTCATTATAAAATTTCCTATAGGAAATTTCACGAGGCCTTAACTGACAAATTCCCTTTCCTGATTGTCTATACTATTGACGAGAAAAATAAGTAAATAATCGTATTCGCGATATTTCATACCAGTCGTAACCCTAAAGAAAAATTCAGGAAATAGAAATTTGCAACTATGGATGCAGCTTCTTTTTTACAACGGCTGTTTTATCAAATTTGGATGAAACCAAATTTACGATAAAATCCTGTTCAGGCAATCTTCTCGATCAAACAAACCGCATAGGCCACCACGCCTTCCTGGCGGCCGATAAAACCCATTTGCTCGTTGGTAGTGGCTTTTATCGAAATGTCTTCTTCACTGATACCCGCGGCCTGTGCTATGTTCGTTTTCATGTTGGGGATGTGGGGATTTACTTTTGGTTCTTCAAGGCATACCATAGCATCGACATTGCCGATCTCCCAGCCTTTTTCTTCCAGCAGCCCGCGAACATGCCGCAATAACTCCAGGCTGCTTATACCTTTCCAGCGGGCATCTGTGTTGGAGAAATGAAAGCCAATATCGCGCAGATTAGCCGCACCCAACAGGGCATCACAAATGGCATGCAGCAAAACATCGGCGTCCGAATGCCCGAACGCACCGGAATGGTGCTGAAGATTAACCCCTCCCAATATAAACGGGTGCTGCTCCCGCAGCTGGTGCACATCAAATCCAAAGCCTACTCTTATGCTGCCCATTATTTTTTTGCTGCATTGGTTACGCCGCCAAAGTTAGCACTTAACGTGAAACGGAGGGTATTAGCTAAGGGGCTGTTTTGCTGACTTGCCGATAAATATGAGAAGTCGAATGTATAATCGCTGTATTTAAAACCTATGCCAAAGGTTAAGTATTGCGCCCCGCCTTTGTTGGGATTTTCGTAAAAATAGCCGGCCCGTAAGGCAAACGCACGGTTATACCAATATTCTATCCCCGGCGAATAGGTGATCTCCTGCAAATTCTCGCTAAAGCCGCCGGGCGCATCGGTAAATGAGCCGAAGATACCCGCAGGCACGGATACATTATCATCCTGGCCTTTGATGATATTGCCGTTTGAATCGCGTATGGGCGGCGTTGGGACGAGCAGCTTATTCAGATCAAGCGTGATGGTAAGCTGGTTGTAATCGTCGAGGTTCCAGGTATTGGCCGCGCCGATCTTCAAATTGGCCGGAAGGAAATAAGAGGTACCGACATCGCTGTAGCTGACTTTTGAACCGATGTTGGAAATATTAAGGCCAAAGGAAAAAATGGCGTCCTTGCCAAATTGCTGCGTAGGTTTGTTATAATATAACGATACCCCTGCGGCCAGCGCATTGCCGGCCTTAGCTTGCTGGCCTGATCCCGAAGCGAAATAGGCGTTTGATAAATTAGAATGAATAAACCCGAGGCTTAATCCCAATGAAAACTCCTCTCCAAACTTGCGCGCGAATGAACCGTTTATTGCAAACTCGTTGGGACTGTACGTGCCCTGGTTGTTTTGGCTTGCATCCGTTAACTGTATGGTGCCATAATTAAAATAGCGCAGCGATGCACCTATGGAATTGCGGTCGTCAATTTTATGGGCATAGCTCAAATAAGATAAGCTTATATCGGGTACCAGCTGCCGCAGCCACGGGCTGTAGGATATAGAAACATCGTTATTATTTTCAAGGAAAGCGAGCTTGGCCGGGTTCCAATAATTTGCATTGACATCCGGGGATATGGCAACCCCGGCATCGCCCAGTGCGCCCGAACGGGAATCGGGCGTTATATTTAAAAAGGGCACTGCCGTAGGTATAGCTGATGAATTTGTGCCGTTGGTATTGGAGCCGTAACTCTGGCATAATGCGAATAAGGGTAATAACAAAACGCTAAAAAATAAGATGCTTACAGCAAAAAATTTCATTGTTGCAATATAACGCTATTAATAATAAATATTGACAATCGGAGTTAATACAAATGGCCGGTTAACTAAGTTTTGTAGTTAAAATTAAAATATATTGAAACTACATTTAAAATTTTACGTTTAATTGCAATAGCGCATATAGTTCCCTGAAAACAATCGGGGATATTATGAAATTTATATGCAAAATATATTAAATTTACCCGTTCAAAAATAACTGTAACCAAATGAAAGTACTTTTTACTAAAACTGCCATGGTGCTGTTCGGCATTGGGACTTTGATGAGCAGCTGCGGTAAGCACGAGAAATCTCAGAAGACAGGAATAACTTATAACGACAAAAATAATGGCGGATATGAGCGTTTCCGTCAATCGCATCCATCGCCCGGACCTGGTCTTGTGGCTATTGAAGGCGGTACCTTTGTAATGGGGGGAAGTGCCGACCAGGATGTTACTTTTGATTACAATAACGTGCGCCGCAGGGTTACCGTACCATCGTTTTATATGGACGAAACCGAGGTGGCTAACCAGGACTGGCTCGACTACCTGCACTGGATAGCCGTGACCTATCCGCAGGACCGCGAGCTTTATTATGATGCATTGCCCGATACACTGGTGTGGCGCAAGCCTTTGTCATACAACGAGCCTTATGTAGATAACTATTTAAGGCACCCGGCATTCCAGGATTATCCTGTTGTTGGCGTTTCGTGGGACCAGGCGCAGGACTATTGCCAATGGCGTACAGACAGGACCAACGAAAATCTTTTACGTGAAAGCGGCAGGATGATGGCCTGGAAGGATATGTCGGGTGCGAAAGGAAAGACCGGGCAGGCAACCACAGCAGGAAAAGAACCTTTCAACACTGATATTTATTTAAACGGGCAGTTAACCGGCCCGGGATATGACGGTAAAAAGATGATGCCGAATTTAAGCCCCAATGCCAAGGTAACAGCCGGTGCGGGTGGTAAAGCAGGCAAGGCTGTAAGGCCGGTGCGCATGGAAGACGGTATTTTGAAACAAGCTTACCGTTTGCCGTCAGAAGCCGAATGGGAGTATGCAGCTTTGGCGCTTATAGGAAATACACAATACGAAAATATAGATGACGGAAAAGTATATCCGTGGAACGGCATGGGCGTACGCTCTGCAAAAAGATCTACCCGCGGATTGATACTGGCTAACTTTAAACGCGGCGCAGGTGATAACATGGGTGTTGGCGGTTACCTGAATGACAAGGCTGACATTACAGCTCCTGTCCGGTCCTATCCGCCAAACGATTTCGGATTGTATCAGATGGCCGGCAATGTAAACGAGTGGGTTGAGGACACTTACCGCCAGACATCGTTTGAGGAATTTGACGATTTTAACCCGTTCCGCGGAAATGAGTACACCAACAAGCGTTTGGCCGATGCCACTAAAGGATTATATGCTAAAGATAAATACGGACGGCCTATAAAAGATCCTGCAAAGACAAACAAAAAGATGAAGTACGCCGATATGATCGCTATGCAGCAGGCTCAAAAAAATAATGCAGCAACCAACCCGGCAACAAACGCCGCGGTTACCACACCTGCTACAACAGGCATCGTAACCCCGCCGCTTACATCGCAGAAAAACTCGTTACAGGGAAAACCATTTAATCCCGACCTGAGGGGTTATGGCGATACCGTAAATACTTCATTATATGGCACCACCACGCTGGTAAACGACCATTCGAAAGTTTATAAAGGCGGCTCGTGGAACGACATGGCTTATTGGTTAAACCCGGCTACACGCCGTTTTATGGACGAAGACGAAACGAGCGCCGAAGTTGGTTTCCGCTGCGCCATGACGCTTGTTGGCGCGGCCGAGATACACCGCGAAGGCAAGCCGCACTACTCGGTGAAAAAACCTAAGCAGTATAAAGCGAAGTAATTTAGACATAAGATATAAACAGAAAAAGCGGGATGATCCCGCTTTTTCTGTTTATATCCCACGCTTAAAACATCAGCAGCACCTGGCCCTTTTCCACTTTGTCGCCGGGCTTTATTTTAACTTTTTTTACGATAACATCGGCGGGGGCTTTTATAATGTTTTCCATCTTCATGGCTTCGAGCACAAACAGGTTATCCCCCTTTTTAACTTCCATGCCCTCGTTCACAAAAACTTGCAACACCATGCCCGGCATAGGCGCTTTTATTTCGCTGATCTTAGCGGTGTTTAAATTGCTTAAACCTAACTGATCAAGCAGGATATCAAACTGGTCTTTCGCCGTAATGGTGTAGGTATTGTTGTTGATCTTAATTTCCGCTGTTTTTTCCAGGCTGTCAAAAGAAACCACCTCCGCGTTATATGATAGCAGGTTATTGATCACATGCCAGCGTTGACGGTCCAGCTTCTTTATATCCGCCTTGACAGGGTTCGTGTTTATCAGCAGATCGTCGCCTTTTTTCTCTGTGTCAAAATTGTATTTCCCGTTTACGGTTAGCTTGAGCATGAATTAAATAAAAATTAATTGTAATGAATTTTTAAAGATGCGGCAAAAATAAACGAAATCAAAACGATCGGCCAGACTGCCTACTGCGTCAATACGTATTGGACCAGGTTTGCACCCATTTTTAAAGCCTTGACGCGGGTTTCCTGGGTATCGCCTGCATAGGTGCCGTAATCTTCCCACCCATTACCCAGGTCGCACTCATAGGTATAGAAGCAAACGAGCCGCCCTTTATAGATCAGCCCAAACCCTTGCGGGCGTTTGCCATCGTGCTCGTGTATTTTCGGCAAGCCCAGCGGGAAGGCAAATTTTTGATGATAGATGGGATGGTTGAGCGGCAATTCGACAAAGTCGAGCTCGGGAAACACTTTTTTCATTTGCGGTCGCACATAGGGGTCTAATCCATAATTGTCGTCGATATGCAAAAAGCCCCCGCCAATTAAATATTTACGCAAATTAGCCGCCTCCTGCGCCGAAAATATCACGTTGCCGTGGCCGGTCATGAATATAAACGGGTAGTTGAACAGTTCGGCGCTGCCCACCTCGACCACTTCGTCTTCAGGCTGGAAATTGGTTTTTAAATTCTCATTGCAAAACTTTATCAGGTTGGGCAGCGCGGTCCTGTCGCCATACCAATCGCCACCGCCATTATATTTGAGCTTCGCCATTTTATACGTTGGCGGACTGAAGCTGCATACCAGCAAAACAACCATGGCAATTGCAGCGAGTGATATATTTTTTATATAGGAATTCTTCTTCATTACCGGTTTAAAAAATTTATCTCAAAGCAAGCTTCCAGCGCTGCGGTTTCCGTCCTTAGCCTGCTTTCGCCTAAAGTTATGGCTTTATAGCCATTTTGCACGGCGGCCCCGATCTCGTTCGGGGTAAAGTCGCCTTCGGGCCCTATCAAAATTAAATAGCTGCCGTGTTTATTTATTGAGGAGTTGAGTGCAGCCTTCGGCCCTTTGTCGCAATGGGCGATAAATTTTTGACCGTCGAAGGGTTTTACAAGCAGCTGGCTTAAGTTCACCGGCTCATTTAAAACCGGGTGGTAGGCTTTGACAGATTGTTTAATTGCCGATGTTATAATTTTATTGAGCCGTTCTATCTTTAAGTCCTTACGCTCTGACCGCTGGCAGATCACGGGCGTTATTTCGTCGATGCCAATTTCCGAAGCCTTTTCCACAAACCATTCCATGCGCTCGATATTTTTCGTAGGGGCTATAGCAATATGCAAAAAGTGATTTCTTTTATTAAACGCCTCAACAAGCGAATTTATTTGAAGGACCGTTCTTTTTGGGTGGGCGTCAATAATACTTGCGTTATAAAGGCCACCCCTGCCATCGATCAGCTGCACCTCTGCGCCTGCTTCAAGCCGCAGCACACGTATGCAATGCTTGCTTTCGTCTTCGCTGAGAATATAATGGGGATGAGCCGGGTCAATATCGGGTGTATAAAAAAGTTGCATGGGGAGCAGATCAATGTAAATCTACAGCATCTTCCTCGTTTATCAGCAGTTCCAGCTTAACCGACTCGATATTTTGTTCGGATTTTTTTAATACGGTGATGTTATACCCGTTTGATTCCTTTTGTTCGCCAACCTCCGGTATCTTTCCAAATATATCGCCCAGCCAACCCGACACGGTGTCAAAATCCCCGTCCTCGGGCAGGTCATGCGGTAAGTGTTCGTTAACATCATAAATGGGAGCAAGGGCGTTTACGATAAACTCGCGGTCGTTTATTATTTCAACGATCGGCTTTTCCTCATCGTATTCATCCTGTATCTCACCTACCAGTTCCTCCACAATATCTTCAAGGGTAACCATTCCGGCGGTGCCGCCAAATTCGTCCAGCACAATAGCTATTTGAATTCGCTTTTGCTGCAGCTCGGCCATCAGATCGTTTATCTTTTTAGTTTCGGGGACAAAATAAGGCTTGCGTATAATGTCTTTCAGTATGATCTCTTCATTTCGTGCCAATAAGGGCAGAATATCTTTAGCATGAACAATACCCACAATTTTATCGATAACATCGTCGTAAACAGGTATCCTGGAGTAGCCTTCGGTAATCAATATTTCGAGCAGCTCATCTTTTTCGGTGTTGATGTCGACGCCTGATATCCTGGTGCGGGGCACCATAATGTTTTTAACTACGCGCTCGTTAAAGTCGAAAACGTTTTGAATTAATTCGTGCTCATTGGAGTCGATCGCACCTGTCTCTTTTCCCTGGTCCAATAAATACTGCAGCTCCTCCGAACTGTGATGTGCCTCCCCCTGTATAGTTTTTATCCCTACCAGTCTTAGTATCAAATTCGCAAAGCCGTTTAACAGCCATATGATAGGTTTGAAAACGACAAAAAAGAACCGGAGCGGTACGGAGACAGCCATAACCGTCCACACTGATTTTTGAATGGCGATCGATTTAGGCGCCAGCTCGCCAAATACGATGTGTAATATGGTGATAAAAGCGAAAGCGACCACATGGCTGGTGTTGATGATGAAGCTGGATGTAATAACCACGCCAAACGCCGAAAATAAGTTCAGCATTAGCTTGGTAGCCACATCCTGGCCCACCCAGCCGAGGCCCAGCGAGGCGATGGTTATTCCCAATTGCGTAGCAGCCAGGTAGCCATCGAGGTTATGCATGATGCCCCGGGCAATTTTCGCCACCGGGCTGCCCGATTTTGCTTTTAGCTCGATCTGTGAACCGCGGACACGTACCATGGCAAACTCCGCAGCCACAAAAAAACCATTGAGCAGAACCAAAAATAAGGTGAGGAATAGGTATAAGCCGCTTATATCAGTGTCGGGGTGCATGAATTTATTGATAAACCGGGAAAGTAGACGTGTACAATTCTAAGCTTTCCTTAATCACTTTATGCGCATAGCTCATTCCTAACAAATGCTCGATGGTTACATTTTTTTCCTCCAGCTTTTTGTAATCCTTAAAAAAACGGACTATCTCGGTCATGGTATGCGGGGGCAACTCGGCCAGGTCGTTAATATAATTTACCGACATATCATTGTTTGCAACCGCGATGATCTTGTCGTCCTGTTCGCCGTTATCCACCATGTGCATTACCCCGATCACTTTAGCTTCAATAATTGACATCGGGAAAACATCGATGGAGCAAAGGACAAGTATATCGAGGGGGTCATTATCATCGCAATAAGTTTGCGGAATAAAACCATAATTGGCCGGGTACATGACAGATGAAAACAAAACGCGGTCGAGCTTTAACAAGCCGGATGGCTTATCGATCTCGTATTTAGCTTTTGAGCCTTTGGGGATCTCGATAACCGCGTTAACTATTTCGGGAACATGATCACCGGGCGAAACCTGGTGCCAGGGATGTTGTGTACTCATTAATCTCTTTTTCTATTTTAATTCATTAACATTTTCTTCGCGCGGAGCTTTTCTTTTTAAAAAAGCAATAACCAACGGAATTGTTGTAATTATTATCAGGCCCAACACAATATATTCCAGGTAGCCTTTTAGCTGCGGATATTTTCGGCCGAGAAAAAATCCGCCCAGGGTAAATGTACATACCCATGCAACGCTGCCGATAAGGTTATACAGTGTGAATTTCTTCAGGTCGACTTTAACCACACCTGCAAAGATAGGTGCAAAAGTTCTGATAATAGGGAAAAATCTGCCTAAAACCAGGGCCATGCCACCATGCTTATCGTAAAACTCCTCGGCCGCCGTTACATAACGGCGTTTAAAAAACAAGGAATTATTTTTTGCAAACAGCCTGGGCCCGGTGCGGTATCCAAACCAATAACCGGCATAGTTGCCCAATACGCCCGCAGCGATCAGGGATAAAACAAGCGTGTAGATCGATACGTTGAAACGGCCTGTTGAGCATAATAGGCCTGCTGTGAATAAGAGATAATCTCCCGGCAAAAAAAATCCGAAAAACAAACCGGTCTCAGCAAAAACAACGATAAGCAAAAAGTAAAACCCAAAGCTTATGATGGATTGAGCGTCTGTTAAATTTTGCAGGTATTCCCAAAAATTAGTCATTCACTTATCCGTAAAACTACAAATTTAAATCAATTTGTAATACTTACGTTACAGATTAATAGGTATGGTATGATTTAATAAATCTTTTGGCTGATCATTCAATAGTAACAAAAGGACAGACAAAATCGAATTTTCCGTTGGTAACGTGCATAACATCAGTCGAGTTGATCGAATTAACCGCGTCGAATGAAAAAGTACCGGAAACAATTTTGTTCACAGCGTCGAACCGGGTTATTTTTAAACTGCTGTAATGAAGACTATCGGTGTCATATTCTATCGGTGGGAGAAGCTGCCCGGGTGTGGAGGGATTTTTGAGGATCAGAACCTGGCCGAAGTTAGGAATTGCATTGGGCTGTTTATTAAAGACGTAGCTGCCTATACCCGTAAAGTTATATAATTCTACATCAATAGACGTTGATCCATTGCCACCGGCATTCTTCATAAAACCGAGAATTTTTAATCTGGTATCGGCATAACTGGCAGCCACCCCTGTTCCATATCCTGTATAGGCAGGATTCCAAGCTGCGCTATTGATAAAAGCGCTCATGGTATTGGTAGCCGTGGGGGTTTTGTTATTGTTTGACTTTTTACAGGAAACAATCGCCATACTGACCGCAATAATAATAAACAGCCTGAGAAAATTCATAGTCAGGGATAAAGATGACATTGGCTAACTCAATAATTAAAATTAACGAATTGCCATTTAACATACAAGTCTTTATTTAGGACATTAAAGCGGCTCAGTTACAGTAGTTTCGCTATAAAAGCGGGGAATACACCGATGAAAATAGTTGCCAGCGCCGATAGGCCCAGTACAAATTTATAATAGCCTGGGATAGCCACTTCTTCGCGGTCGGCGTCGCGAAAGTACATGGCGATGATGACCCTGAAATAATAAAAAATGCTGATGATGGCGTTGATTACCGCCAGGATAACCAGTAAAACCTGGTATTGCCTGAGCGCCGCCGAGAACATAAAGAATTTACCGATGAAGCCGGCGGTGAGCGGGATGCCCGCGAGCGAAAGCACGGATATGGTTAATACGAGCGCCAGGAACGGATTTTTTCGGGGCAGCCCGTTAAAGCTGTCGAAGCTATCACTTCCGGATTGCTGCTGAACAAGGATGAGCGCGCCGAAAGCGATGATGGATGCGATGGAGTAGGCAGTGGCATATACAAATACTGAATTGGCCGAGCTTGCACCTAATGCCACAATAGCAAACAGCAGGTACCCTGCATGGGAAATGCTGGAAAAAGCAAGCATCCGTTTAAAGCTTTGCTGATAAAGGGCTGTGATGTTCCCGATAAAAAGGGTAACGATGGTGATCACCAGCAATACGGGCACCCAAAAATCGGACAGTGGCGCGAAACAAGCCGTAAACAAACGAAGGAACGCTGCAAAACCAGCCGTTTTTACAACCGTCGACATGAACGACATCACTAACGTCGGCGAGCCCTCATATACGTCGGGCACCCAAAAATGAAAAGGCGCAGCGCCCACTTTAAAACAAAGGCCGACAATAATTAAAAGAACGCCGGTATAAAACATCGGGTCGATACCGTGTGGGTGCTCAACCACCCAGGTACGTATCGTTTCGAGATTGAACGAGCCGGACGCACCGTATATCAGCGCGATGCCGAATAATAAAAAGCCGGTTGAAAACGCGCCCATCAGGAAATACTTGAGCGAGGCCTCGTTAGAGGCAAAGTCGCTTTTTTTGATGCCCGCGAGTATATATAAGCTAACGGACATGATCTCGATCCCGATAAACAGCATTGTAAGGTTATAAAATGAAACCATTACAATGATGCCCGCCAATGAGAACAGGATAATAGCATAATATTCGGCGATATGGTTGCTTATCCGCTCAAAGTACCCGCCTGATAAAAGCAAGATGAGTAAAGTGGAAACGATGGTAATGACAGAAAACGCGACGGCAAAATTATCAAACAGCATCATGCCGTGATAAATAGGCTGGGCGCTGGTATTCCATTGCGCTACCGCCAGCCCGGCTGCCGCCAGCAGGCCGATGACGGTAACCGGCAACAACGACTTTTGGGCTTTGTATAAACCTAAAAACAGGAGCAGTATGGGTAAAACGGATATGACTATTAACGTATTCATTATTTTACTTGCGCAAATTTTTGATTTACCGAATGGATTAAATTACTGACCGATGCTTCGGACAGGTGAAGTATAGGCTGCGGGTATATCCCGATAACGATGATGAGGCAGCAGATGATGCCCAGCACGAGCTTTTCGGAACCGCTTATATCGGCAAAGACCGCCGTTAAGGCATTGGTTTCGCCCTGCATTACCTTTTTATACATGCGCAGCATATACACAGCGCCAAATATCATGGTAAGGCCTGCAAAAACAGCCAGCCATATACTGGCCTGGAAAACGCTGTTCAACAGCAAAAATTCGCCGATAAAACCATTGGTCAACGGCAATGCAACGGTGCCGAGCACCACAATTAAAAATGCCAGCGCAAATTTTGGCGCCACTTTGGCTATGCCGCCCAGCTCGCTGATCTCCCTCGTATTCAAACGCCTGCTGATGATGTCCCAGACGAAGAATAAACCAACTACGTTGATGCCGTGGCTTAGCATTTGTATCATAGCGCCCTGCAAACCCTGCATGGTCCATACAAATATGCCCGCCGATATAAGCCCCACGTGTGCAATGGACGAATAGGCCACCAAACGCTTGCCGTCTTTTTGCTTAAACGCGATGATAGATGCGTAAACGATACCAATGACCGAAAGAATAAGCGCAAAATTGCGCCATTCCAAAAAGCCCACCGGGGCATTCGGGATCAGCCATCGGATAACGCCATAGATGCCCATTTTTAACATAATGCCCGACAGCATCATGGTTCCGGCCGACGGCGCCTCGGTATAAGTATCGGGCTGCCAGGTATGGAATGGGAATATGGGCATTTTGATGGCAAACGCCAGGAAGAAGGCCCAGAACACCCAGCTTTGATGATGTGCATCCAGGTTTAAGCTATAAAAATGGGACAGATCGTAGGTCTTTTCGGGTGTTTGCAGGTACAGGTAAATGATACCCAGCAGCATAAACAGCGATCCGGCGAAAGTGTAAATGAAAAACTTTAAGGTAATGCGGATGCGGTTTTCGCCGCCCCATAACGCGCAGATAAAATAAATGGGTATCAATGCTGCTTCCCATCCCACATAAAACAAAAATCCGTCGAGCGCGGTAAAAACCACCAGCATACCCGCCTGCATAAACAGGATAAGCGCATAAAAAACAGGGGCGTTTTTATACTGATGCTGGTAGGTGGTTAATATAATGAGGGGCACCAATAACGTACTGAGCAACACCATGACCATGCTTATGCCATCGATACCAGCGTTAAAGTATATGCCCAACGAGGGCATCCATGGTACATCGACGGTAAATTGCACAGATGCATCAGCCACAAAACGGCTCAAAAATAAACCCGCAACGCCGAGCTCGATAATAGAGAAAGCTAAGGCCGCATGCTTTGCCGTGCCGTTTTTAAATAATAAAACCGCGAAAGCTGCAATTACCGGTAAAAAAATTAAAATACTAACCGTCATTTTATGTTGTAAACGCTAATCGTTATGCTTTAAATAAAATATACATCAATATGGCGATGACACCCGCCACCATCATAAATATATAGAACCCCACATTGCCCGTTTGCAACAGGCGCAGGCCTTTGCTTGCTTCGATACTGGTTTTGCCAAACCCGTTCACGATGCCATCGATACCCATCCGGTCGATCACTTTATACAAAAATACCGAAAGCGCATCCAGCGGCTTGCGGATGATGGTATCGTACAACTCGTCGATATAAAATTTGTGATACGACCAATTAACAAGAGCAGGACGTTCTTCTTCATCCCTTACCGGTACATGCGCATTTTTTATGTATCTTGAATAGGCGTAGCCAAGCGCTATGAGCGCCCCGGCCACAGATATAGCCATTAACACCCAGTCGGTTTGCTGCGCCGACGGCACAGCATGAAGGTGTTCTGCCGAATCGCGGAATACGGGCTCTAAAAAGCGTTCGAGCCAGTGCGTGCCGCCCAACGACTTTGGCACCCCGATAAAACCGCCCAATACCGACAATACAGCCAAAACGATGAGCGGCAATGTCATGGTTGGCGGCGACTCGTGCAGGTGATGCTCCTGGTCGGATGTACCCCTAAAGTTTCCGTAAAAAGTAAGATACAACATACGGAACATGTAGAACGAGGTAAACATGGCCGTAATAACACCTATGATATACATGAATGGGCTCTGTGCAAACACGTTGCCCAATATTTCGTCTTTCGAAAAGAAGCCGGCAAACGGCGGGATGCCAGAAATAGCCAGCGTACCGATAAGCATCGTCCAAAACGTGATCGGTAATTTACCTTTCAGGCCGCCCATGTTGCGCATATCCTGCTCGCCGCTTACCGCGTGGATCACCGAACCCGCGCCGAGGAATAATAACGCCTTAAAGAAAGCGTGGGTTAAGACGTGGAAAAAAGCACCCATATAAGCGCCCACGCCCAGTCCTAAAAACATATAGCCCAATTGGGAGACGGTTGAATAGGCCAGCACCTTCTTAATATCCGTTTGTGTTAACGCGATCAGGGCAGCTACGACGGCCGTACACAAGCCGACAATTGCCACCACATGTAATGTATCCGGGGCCAGCGTAAACAAAATATTCGAGCGGGCGATCATGTATACACCGGCAGTAACCATTGTCGCGGCGTGTATCAGCGCCGATACGGGTGTGGGACCGGCCATCGCATCGGGCAGCCAGGTGAATAACGGAAGCTGTGCCGATTTACCGATAGCGCCTACAAAGAGTAATAGGGTAATGAGCGTAAATGGCGTATTGGCAAATTGCGGCAGCACCGCCTTTGGGAATATATCTGCGAAAGCGGCGCTTTTAAAAAAGTTTATGATCAGGAAAACGCCGATAATAAAACCCAGGTCGCCGATGCGGTTCATGATGAATGCTTTTTTTGCAGCGTCGGCATAGTCGGGATTGGTATACCAAAAACCGATAAGCAGGTAGGAGCAAAGTCCCACGCCTTCCCAGCCAATAAACATGATCAGGTAATTCGACCCCATCACCAGCAGCAGCATAAAGAAGATGAACAGGTTAAGATAGGCGAAAAACTTCCCGTAACCGGCGTCGTCCTTCATATAGCCCACGGAGTACAAATGAATGAGAAAACCTACACCGGTGATGATCAGCAGCATAAGGGCGCTTAACTGGTCGATCAAAAAAGCAAAGGCAATTTTAAAATCGCCGATGGCGAACCAATTGAATAAATGGACATTAAACGCGCCCGACGACCGTACCTGTAAAAACGCCCCAACGCTTAAGCCGAAAGAAGCGAATACCAGGAAACTGCCGATAACCCCAATGGCGCTTTTCGACAGGGTGTTGCGGCCAAGGCCGTTAATAATAAAACCGGCTAACGGCAGTATGGGAATAAGCCAGATATATTTATCCATGTGTTATAAGAAATCTATTTTCATCGCTTTTCGCTTCTGCCTGTAGGCTCGCAATGAACTATGTTTAAAAACAAAATATTTTAAATCCGAAATCGTAAATCCGAAATCAAAATCTACCATTTCAACCTGTTCAACACGCCGGTGTCTACCGAGTTGGTATTTCGGTAGATCATTACAATGATGGCCAGGCCAACCGCTACTTCAGCCGCTGCAAGCGCCATGATAAAAAAAACGAAAACCTGGCCCGTGGCGTCACCCCGGTAAACGGAAAACGCCGTAAGCAGCAGGTTTACCGAATTGAGCATCAGCTCAATAGACATAAAAATTACGATGGCATTCCGACGTATTAAAACCCCGATAACCCCTATCGAAAAAACGATAGTGCATAACAGGATATAATGATTAAGCGGTATCGACTGTATATTATTGGTTAACGTTTCCATCAGGCGGTTTTTGGATCTTTTGTTGCTAATAAAACAGCGCCCACCATAGCTGAAAGCAGCAATATGGACGATACTTCAAATGGCAATAAATATTCGTTGAACAGTATTTTACCCAGGTTTTTAACCAGGCCCAGGTTTGGATCGTGCAGCACAACAGGCTCCGAAACCCTGAATGCTTTTAATGCCGCAACGATAGTAATCAAAAAGCAGCCGCCGGCTATAACCCCGATAAATTTTACCAGGTTTGACTTACGCGGCTCCGCTTCCTTATTCAGGTTGATGAGCATCAGGGTATATAAAAACAACACCAGTATCGCGCCCATATAAACGATAAAATTAACAATTGCCAAAAACTGGGCATTCATTAAAATATAGTGTATCGTGAACGTGAAAAAAGTAAGTATGAGGTATAAAATACTGTGCACAGGATTTTTTGCCGAAATAACCAGTATTGAAAAGAATATGGACAAAAATGCGATGAAGTAAAATGTACTCATGGTTGTATTTGCAATACCTTTACCCCGGAAAAAGGTAGGGGCAAAGGTATAAAAGTTCTTTATTGATTTAAAGGCGCCTCCACTAATTTGTCCTTGCCGTAAATAAAATCCTTGCGTAAAAATTCCGACGGTACAATAGGGCCGTCTAAGTAAATTGCTTCCTTGGGGCACGCTTCCTCGCATAGTCCGCAAAAAATGCAGCGCAGCATATTTATCTCGTAAACGGCGGCATATTTTTCCTCGCGGTACAGCTGCTCCTCGCCTTTCTGGCGCTCGGCGGCGATCATCGTGATAGCCTCGGCCGGGCATGACAACGCGCATAAACCGCAGGCGGTGCAGCGTTCGCGGCCGTCTTCGTCGCGCTTAAGCGAATGCATACCCCTGAAGTTTTCCGAAAACTCGCGCTGTTCCTCGGGGTAGCTGATGGTTACAGGCTTTTTGAAAAAGTGCCCCATCGTAATGGCCAGCCCCTGCAAGATAGAAGGCAGGTAAATGCGCTCCCAAAAATTGAGCGGCTTTGATTCCACTACTTTCCGTTTATTACTTAATGATTCCATATCGCTCCGGTCTATTTAAGAAAAGTAATAACAACTCCTGTGATAATAATATTGGCAATTGCCAGCGGTATCAGCGACTTCCAGCCGAGATCCATTAACTGATCATAGCGAAAACGCGGCACCGTCCATCTTACCCACATAAAAAAGAATATGAAGAAAAATATCTTGGCAAATAAAGCGATAACACCGAGAATAGTTACCCAGTTTTCTGACAATCCTAAATGGTGCATGAACGGGAAATTATAGCCGCCAAAGTACAAAGTAGCCATCACCGCGCCTGATATGAACATATTGATGTATTCGGCAAACAGGTAAAAGCCGAGTTTCATAGACGAATATTCGGTATGATAGCCGCCTACCAGCTCGGTTTCACATTCGGGAAGGTCGAAGGGCGTGCGGTTGGTTTCGGCAAAGGCGCATACGATGAAGAGTATAAATCCAAGCGGCTGTTTAAATACGTTCCAGGTAAACCAGCCGTGCGACCAAAACCCGTGCTGCTGCTCGGCAATTTCGCGGAGGCTTAATGTGCCGGTAACCATCAATAAAGCGATGATGGATAAGCCCATCGAAATCTCGTAGCTGATATTTTGAGAGGCGGCCCGTATGGCGCCAAGTAACGAATATTTATTGTTGGATGCCCATCCTCCGATCATGACACCGTAAACGCCAAGCGAAACCACGCCAAAAATATAAAGTATCCCAACGTTGATGTCGGCGACCTGCAGATCGACCACATGTGACCCTATGGTTAATTTTTGCCCCCAGGGTATTACAGCCGAACCGATACAGGCGGTTAGTATAGCAATTGACGGCCCTGCGATAAAAAGAAAGCCGCTTGCGTTTGTGGGGATGATCTCTTCTTTCAGGAACATTTTAGCGCCATCGGCGATGGGCTGCAAAATTCCAAACGGGCCTGCGCGGTTTGGGCCCAGCCTGTCCTGGAAAAATGCAGCGAACTTACGCTCGGCATAGGTAGAATACATGGCGATCACCAGGCTGATGCTGAAGATGATCACGATCAGCACAAATTTAATGACAATATCTGCGGTTCCCATTATAAGCGTATGTTGTCTCGTTCAAATTGATCTTTATTTGCTTCCTTTAGCAGTGGATTGGTTTTTACCACCGGCAAAGGCTTAAACTCTTCATAGTGGTTGGAGCTGATCACCGACTTGTGCGATATTTTGGTTGGCTCCTCGATTACCCAGTCGGCAGTTTTCTTGGTTTCGAACCGGCAGGTGTTGCAAATAAATTCTTCAACCTCGCCAAACTGGTCCTTGCGTGCGGTCACGCGTAAAACTTCTTCCCCTTTATACCAAAGCGTTACTTTTCCGCAGCACTTGTCGCAGTCGCGGTGCGCCTGCACCGGTTTGGTAAACCAAACGCGGTTTTTAAAACGGAACGTTTTATCGGTCAGCGCGCCAACGGGGCATACGTCGATCACGTTTCCCGAAAAATCATTATCGATAGCCTTATGGATATAGGTGGATATCTCGGAATGATCGCCCCGGTTTAATATGCCATGCTCGCGATGGTCGGTTAACTGGTCAGCTACAAAAACACAGCGGTAGCATAAAATACAGCGCGTCATGTGCAACTGTATCTTATCGCCGATATCGATCTTTTCAAACGTACGGCGGTCAAATTCATAGCGTGTTTTAACCGCGCCGTGGTCGAAAGCGAGGTTTTGCAGGTCGCACTCGCCGGCCTGGTCGCAAATCGGGCAATCCAGCGGGTGGTTGATCAATAATATTTCGACAATGCCTTTGCGGGCTTCCAAAACTTCGGGCGAGGTAATGTTTTGCACCTCCATGCCATCCATTACCGCGGTGCGGCACGATGCCACCAGCTTGGGCATAGGGCGCGGGTCTTTTTCAGACCCCTTACTCACTTTAACCAGGCAGGTACGGCATTTGCCGCCGGTATCTTTCAGCGTGGAATAATAGCACATAGCAGGCGGAACAATATCGCCGCCGATCTGCCTCGCGGCATTCAGGATGCTTGTTCCGGGTTCCACTTCGACCGGTATTCCGTCTATTGTTACTTTCATTAGTTTAAATTCAAAATAAAGCTAATTTCCTTCACTCCTGGTTTTAGCGGGCCAAATCTTAACCTAATATTTGCACCTTTCATAAACGAGGTTTGCTCAATGGTCTTTTTTATTAACTCATATAACTTTTTAGCATCTGGCCCATACATATAAAACGAGCCATCACTGTTATCCATCGCAATTTCGTGCCCGTCATATTCTCCTAAATTGCTTTCATCCACTAAAGCTCTAAGCTTATCTGATAAATCATAAAAGGGTTCTATTTCTTCAAGACCATAATTAAATTCAATGATAACTGCTTCTTCAATAGCCATGTTATACTGTCTCTTTTATCTCCAACGGATCGGCGTAATGTGCCAAACCGTAATTCCTCACCACTGCCTCCGAAGCGTTGGTAACATGCCATTCAAACTCATCTCTGAAGTGCCGTATCGCGCTGGCCACCGGCCATGCCGCCGCATCGCCCAGCGGACAAATCGTATTTCCTTCAATTTTTTTCGATACGTCTACTAACAGATCCATATCGCTTAAGCTGCCGTGGCCGTTCTCCAAACGATGCAATACTTTTTCCATCCAGCCGGTACCTTCACGGCAGGGCGAACATTGCCCGCAGCTTTCGTGGTGATAAAAACGCGTAAAGTTCCAGGTATTGCGAACAATGCACTGATCCTCGTCAAAAGCGATAAAGCCACCCGACCCCATCATGGTGCCGCTGACAAAGCCGCCCTCGGCCAATGACTCATAGCTCATCAGGCGTGCTTCGCCCTTCGCGGTTTTCATAAACAGGTTTGCGGGAAGAATGGGAACGGATGAGCCCCCGGCTACAACAGCCTTCAGGCGTTTGCCGTTGGCGATGCCGCCGCAAAACTCATCCGAATATAAAAACTCTTCAACAGGCAGGCCCAGGGCGATCTCGTAGACGCCCGGTTTTTTAACGTTCCCGCCGGCCGATATTAGCTTGGTGCCGGTGCTGCGGCCAATACCTATTTTTGCATACTCGTCGCCGCCATCATTGATGATGGGCACAACCGCCGCGATCGACTCTACGTTATTGACTACCGTAGGGCAACCCCATACTCCTGCAATTGCCGGAAACGGCGGCTTGATGCGCGGGTTGCCGCGCTTGCCCTCCAATGATTCGAGTAAAGCGGTTTCTTCACCGCAGATATACGCGCCGCCGCCGGGCTGAACATACAGCTCCAGGTCGTAACCCGACCCTAATATATTTTTACCAAGAAATCCCGCGGTTTTTGCTTCCGCGATGGCTTTCTCCAGTATCCTGATCTGCGGCATCATTTCGCCGCGGACATAAATGTAGGATACCTTGGCGCCCAGCGCGAAGCTGGAAACGATCATCCCCTCGATCAAAAGATGCGGAAGATAGTTCATTAAATAACGGTCCTTAAAGGTGCCTGGCTCCGATTCATCGGCGTTGCAAACCAGGTAACGGGCAACACCTTCCGGCTTGGCCAGGAAACTCCATTTCATCCCGGTAGGGAAACCCGCGCCGCCGCGGCCGCGCAGGCCCGATTTTTTAACCTCCTCGACCACCTCATCGGGCGTCATGGTTTTCAGGGCCTTTTCAACCGAAGCATACCCGCCTTTGGAGCGGTAAACATCAAATGTGTCGATGCCGGGTACGTTTATATGTTCTAATAATAATTTGCGTGCCATTACTGGTTAAAATATCCTCCTGGTTAACTTGTAATAGTTTATATGTCGTATTATACAGGCTGCAAACGCAACAATAACGAGAAAATTTAATGCTGCCGGATTGTTTTTGAAACCACCATTGTATTGCATCACCAAAACAGTGGCGATAAACAACGAATCCGCCAGGATTAAAGTTGCCCGCATGTTAACCATGGGCCTTTGCTTTTAATTCGTCTATCAGTTTATCAACCGAATCGTTGGTTAAATTTTCGTAAAAAGTGTACTCCGGACCAATCTGCAAAACGGGTGCATAACCGCAGGCGGCTAAGCATTCAACCCCGCGCCAGCTAAACAGGCCATCCGGGGTAACATCGCCTTCCTTAACACCCAGCCGCTGCTCGATATGGTCCATTATTTTTTCGGCGCCTACCAGGCAGCATGGCCCGGTGCGGCAAACTTCCAATACATATTTCCCCTGCGGGCGTAAAAAGTACATACTGTAAAACGTAGCCACCTCGTATACCTCGATGTCGATCAATTTTAAGTAATCGGCAACTTTGTTCATCGCGGGCACGCTTACCCAGCCAAATTCCGCCTGCACCAAATGTAAAATAGGCAGCAGGGCCGATTTTTGCTTTCCTTCCGGGTAACGGCTTACCACCTCATCAAACTTGCTGATCAGTTCCGGCTTAAACTCAACCGGCTGCTGAATTTCATTTACGCTAAGCATCCAATTCTCCGGCTATAACATTTAAACTACTCATATTAATAATCGCGTCAGATAACAACATGCCCTTGCTCATGGGCGCATACATGGCATAATTGATAAAGCTCGGCCTGCGGAAATGCAGACGGTACGGTGAGCGGCCCCCCTCATTTACCAGGTAAAAGCCCAGTTCGCCGTTAGCGCCTTCTACGGCATGATAAACTTCCGAAACAGGGGTAGGCACTTCGCCCATCACAATTTTAAAGTGATAGATCAGCGCTTCCATGTTGTTATAAACTTCTTCTTTTGGCGGCAGGTAAAAATCAGGAACATCGGCATGGAAAATATCCGACGGCTCGTTTTCCAGTTTCACCAAAGCCTGCTCAATGATGCGAAGGCTTTGCCACATTTCTTCATTACGCACCAAAAAGCGGTCGTAAACATCACCGGTGCTGCCAACCGGTACCTCGAAATCAAAATCTTCGTATGAGGAGTAAGGCTCCATAGCCCGAACGTCATAATCAACGCCGCAAGCACGTAATATCGGACCGCTCCAGCTGTAATTCAACGCTTCTTCAGGTGTAACTTCGGCAACACCTTTGGTACGGTCGATAAATATGCGGTTGCGGGTTAACAAGGCTTCAAACTCTTTTAACGCTACAGGATATTCCTTCAGAAACCTGCGCAGCTTGTCAAAAGCGATCACGTTAAAATTTCGTTCAAAACCGCCTATCCGACCCATGTTGGTGGTTAAACGCGCGCCGCATACTTCCTCGTAAATTTCATAAATAGCTTCACGATAAACCATCAGGTAAAGGAAGCCGGTAAATGCGCCTGTATCGACACCCAATACGCTGTTGCAGATGAGGTGGTCGGATATCCGCGCCAGCTCCATGATGATCACGCGCAGGTAATCAACGCGCTTAGGGGTTTTGATACCCAAAAGTTTCTCGACAGTCATGTGCCAGCCCATATTATTTATAGGCGACGAGCAATAGTTAAGCCGGTCGGTAAGCGGGGTTATCTGGTAAAACGGGCGGTGCTCGGCAATTTTTTCAAAAGCACGGTGTATATAACCGATGGTCGATACGCCGCTTACAATTCTTTCGCCATCCAATTGCAGCACATTCTGAAACACACCGTGCGTGGCCGGGTGCGTAGGCCCCAGGTTAAGGGTCGAGAGCTCGTTTTGCGGATCGTTATCTGTATATACCGGATGGTTCTTCATCTGTTATCGTCCAAAAAAATAATCTTTTTTATCAACACGGTTCGGGTCTTCCAGCGGATGCTCCTTACGCAGCGGGAAGGCCTCCATGTCGTCAACATTCAATATCCTGCGCAAATCAGGGTGGCCGTCAAATAGTACCCCGAAAAAATCGTAGGCTTCGCGCTCCATCCAGTTAGCGGCATCCCAAACGGGTATGGCCGTCGGAATATGCACATCATCGATGGCTAAAAACACTTTTAAACGCAGGCGTACGTTGTTTACCAGGCTATGCAGATGATAAACTACGGCCATGGCTTTTTCCTGGTCGGGGTAATGGATGGCGGTAAGGTCGGTGAGAAAAATAAACTGTAACACGGCATCATTCTTCAGCCAGTCCAGTATTTCGATAATATGCTCGCGGGTCGTTTCCATCGTCAGCAGGCCATAAGGCTCGCCAAGTACGGTCACCTGGCCGGGAAACTGGGTGCTGATGCGTTTTATTAAATCTTCGTTTGTTATCGTACCCATTATTGTATACCGTATGAGGCCAGCAATTCCTGATATTTTGGTTCGCTTCTGCGACGTAGGGATTCGGTTTTTACGAGTTTTTGAATATTCATAAACCCATCAATGATGGCTTCAGGACGCGGAGGGCAGCCCGGAACGTACACATCAACCGGGATCACTTCATCAATACCCTGCAAAACCGAATAGGTATCAAATATACCGCCGCTCGTTGCGCAGGCGCCTACGGCGATCACCCAGCGTGGCTCGGCCATCTGCAAATACACCTGCCTTAAAACCGGGCCCATTTTTTTGGCGATGGTGCCCATTACCATTAAAAGGTCGGCCTGGCGGGGTGAGAAGCTTAAACGTTCGGCGCCAAACCTGGCCAGGTCGTAAGTTGAGGCCATGGTAGCCATAAACTCAATACCGCAGCAGGAAGTGGCAAAGGGCAGCGGCCATAACGAATTTGAACGTGCAACGCCTATCGCTTTATCCAATGTGGTGGCAAAAAAACCGGCGCCTTCCACGCCCGGGGGGGCTTCAACTAACTGAATATCACTCATGATCTATATCATCAAAATCCCATCTGTGCAGTCATTAGGTCATCGGTCATTGACTCGTTGGCTAATTCGGCAGACGTAACGGCTTTATAAGCATCTAACAGATGAAAGCATGTTTTAGCACAGATTAGGGCAAATTTACAACAAATTACTATGTATCAGGTACACTATGCGGGCGTATATATATTTAGAAACAGTCTAAACAGGTCGGTTGCCTCACCTAAATCCTCTCCAAGGGAGAGGACTTTAAAAGCTTCCGGAATCCTCTTCAAAGGAGAGGGCAGGTGAGGCTAATCCCAGTCCAGCGCGCCTTTTTTTATCACATAAATAAAGCCCAGTAACAGCGTACCCATAAAAATGAACATTTCTATCATGCCACTGTTGCCCAGTTCCTTAAAGTTAACCGCCCATGGATACATAAATATTACCTCGACATCAAACAGTACGAACAGGATGGCCACCAAAAAGTATTTGATGGATATGGGTGTGCGTGCGTTGCCGATCACCTCGATGCCAGATTCAAACGGCGTTAGCTTATCCAGCGTTTTTCGTTTAGGGCCTATTTTGTGCGTTACCAGCATTACTACCACCACAAAAGCCAGCGCCACCAGCATTTGAAATATGATGGGTAAAAAATTGACGGGCAAACTATGTACTTCCATACCGCAAATATACAAATGGTACAACAATAAAAAAGGTAAAAGGTTGAACTCCGCCCGTCATGCCGGGCGGATTGGCATCCACGCTCCGCCCAACCGTCATGCCGAATTTATTTCGGCATCCCACCGGCAGGTCCGCTTGCTTAGTATACAAGCACAAGCTATATTTATCATATGATCGGCACACTATTCAAAACGGACTATATCTATATCATGTCGAACCAATATCGAACAACATTTTATATTGGCGTTACCAGTAACCTGGAAGGTAGAGTATGGGAACATGTCAACAACGAGGGCTCGGCATTTGTAAAAAGGTACAAATTATTCGACCTGGTTTACTATGAATATTTTGAACGGATCACGGATGCAATTGCCCGGGAGAAACAGCTAAAAAACTGGCACCAGAATTGCAAAATAAATTTGATCAAGTCGGAAAATCCTGAGATGAAAGATTTAAAAGGGAAATTGGGGTTGTAATTTAAATATGCCGTTGGCTTGTCCTGTGGGATGCCGATCCGCCGGCTGGCGGACGGCATGACGGGTGGGGTGGGATTGGCGTTTGCTTTGTCCTGTGGGAGGCCAAATAAATTCGGCATGACGGTTCCTTTTATCGAGGGTCTTTCAATCAATTAACTAATTTTGCCGCGAACAATTAAACACTGATGAAAAAAGCTGCCCCGACTATATTGGTTGTAAATGACGATGGTATTACGGCGCCGGGTATCAAGGCGTTAATAGATGCAATGGCGGAGATTGGCAAGGTGGTGGTTGTGGCGCCCGACAGTCCGCAATCGGGCATGGGGCATGCCATTACCATTGGCAAACCGTTGCGCCTGGACCAGGTGGATATTTACGAGGGCATAGAAATGTACCGCTGCTCGGGCACGCCGGTTGATTGCGTAAAACTGGCCGTTAATAAAATATTAAAAGGTAAAAAGCCCGATCTCTGCGTATCGGGCATCAATCATGGTTTAAATAATTCCATTAATATATTGTACTCGGGCACCATGTCGGCGGCGGTGGAAGGGGCTATAGAAAGCATACCGTCCATCGGTTTTTCGCTGGACGACTATACGCTGCAGGCGGATTTTGGCCCCTGCCTTAAATTTGTAAAGCAAATTGCCCTGCAGGTGTTAAAGAACGGTTTACCGACAGCGACTTTGCTCAATGTAAACTTCCCGGGAACGAAAGACATAAAAGGTATAAAAATATGCCGGCAGGCCAATGCCAAATGGGCCGAAGAATTTGATGAGCGTCTGGATCCGCATAACCGGCCGTACTACTGGCTGACCGGCGTTTTCCAGATGAACGACAGTGGCGAGGATACCGATGTGTGGGCGCTGGAGCATAATTATGCTTCGGTGGTGCCGGTACAATTTGATATGACGGCGCATTATGCTATACCGGTATTGAATGGGTGGAATTTTGAGGAGTAGGTAGCCCGGGATATCGGGAAACAAGATTATTATAACTTCTCTATAGCTCTCAGTATACGTTTTTCCCAAACGATACTGTTTTTCTTAATTCTTATGATGATAGTTTTTTACTTGGTTAAGATAGTGAAGTACCGATTTTCTTTCGGATTTATGAGATAGCAAAGCTTTAATCCTCTTATAATAAGCGTTGATAAATAATAATTCGTTATCTGCAAGATAATAGGATAATATCTGTGGCTCGCTGATTTTGGAAACGGCGTAGTTTCCCCGGAGAACTTTTCTTTTTTCGTCCCAGGTATATTGTACCATTGTCGAGTCGTTAACAATCATAGGCCCCAAATTGGGATCGGTTGTAAAATGATTATACTGAACTGTATCGGGTAGTTGCTGGTGGTAAACCATTTTAATTACTAAAGGGTTAGTTTTCCGAACAAAGGATTCTAACCATAATTCACGGACACCCCAGGGCGATGGCTGTAACAGATTAATATTCTGTGGCACGTTTAAAACCGGAATTAATTTATTACCGTCATATTTATAAAAGAAAAATTGATACCACCAGATACCTGAGCCACGGTCGAATTCTACTTTATAATGGACTATAGTCCTTCCATCCCCATCTTTATAATACTTTAAATCAAGCCCGTTACGATCATAACCATTGTGTCTTGCAATAATTTTTTTGTGCTTGAAAAAATATAGATAAGCGTTTTCACAATTATCCGGGTCACCAATGCAAAGTGCAAATTCATCAAAAGCGCTCCTGTTTTTATTAAATGGATAATAAACCACTGGAATTAACCCAGGTTTATAGGTCAATAAAACACTCTTTTCATTACAGGCGCTATCGATTTTGTTATTGCCAAAAATACGCCGCGCTAATTTAACGGCAATTACACCTTTACGGGCAACTTGCTTCAGTTTATTAAAATCACCTTCCGAAAGTGTAGTGTCCATTTGCAACTGATTTCTGAAAACTGAATCAACGCCGAAAGCTACTTTATCTGCTATAGGTCGTATAGGCAAATGCCCAATACTATCGAGAAAAAATTCAAGTTGCCTATAGGTATAATGAATCATTGGCTTCTCAATAGTGTCGACAGCCGACATTTTCTTAACTATCGCCTTAGTGCCTGCCTTTTTGTTGGCAATTGTATGCCCATGATTGCAGCTTATTAATATAAGAAACGAGAGTATAGCAAAGAGCTTCTTCATAGCAATTCCTGAACTTAAAAGTTTATCTCTATAACTACGGTTTGTTAATGCATCATAATTTTCGTCTTGGCGTTGTGTTTCCGGGAGCTTCGCGATTTATAATCGTCGCAGGGTCGTCTGCCGGAAAGCGCTGCGGAAACATCAATAGCTGGGATTTCGACGAAGATCTTTAACTATTCTTTTATCCCCGTAAGGGTAATATCGATGCCTGCACCGCTGGAGGTTTTTCCGCGGTATATTAACGGAAAATCGGGGTTGTTGATCACCCAGAGTTCGTATTTGCCGTTATCAGTGGCTGCATGGAAAACATCGGCAGGTTTGTTATTGATTCTGAACGATGCGGTGTCGGGTACCACTTTTACTTTCAGTCCGTTCACTTCGGCGGCCTTATCGGTTACCAAACCGTTAAAAATAGCTTTCGACAGGACGATGATGGTTTCATTGTCCTTTAACTTAGTAACGCCGTCGGGATCTGGCTGTTTGAATACCAGCTTTGTGCCGGTTTGCATGGCTTTGGCAGGAATTTCGAAGGTGCCTGTTCCATAGCCTTCCACATCCCATTGCAGGATAACCGGGTCGCCGAGGCTTTTAACCGTAAGCACAAGCGGGATATGCTGACCAAGGCCTACGGAATACGCGTCGTAGTTGATCACGGTGCCTTGCTTTATTACAGGTATATATTTTTGCGCAGAGCCAGCCGAATACAGGGCGGCAAAAAATGCGAATGCTATTATTTTTTTCATTGAAGTAAATATCGGGTTGTTTACAATTACAATCAAACTTAATTGCCCGCCATTAATTGTGCCTGCAAAAAATAAAACGAATAAAATGGTTTTACACGCTTACTTTTGGCCAATGCTTAAAAAGGACAACCTGTTTACCGGCGTTTTAGCATCGCTTATTTTCCCGGCGCTGGCATGGGCGACCGAATATTTATGGAGGGACACTGCCTATATCATAAACCGGCCGCTGGTGCCCTATTTTTTTGCCATCGGTTTAAATTTAATTTTATTGCGGCTTGGGTTTAGATCGGGCCGCGACAAAGCGGCAAAGGGGATCATGCTGGCTACCTTTGTTTTTATGGCGCTGCTGTTTATTTTTAAAATGCATTTATTTAAATGAAATACTACATGGTAGCCGGCGAAGCCTCGGGCGACCTGCACGGGGCGAATTTGATGAAAGCGCTGAAGGCGCTGGACAGCCGCGCGGAGTTTCGCTTTTTTGGCGGCGACCTGATGCAAGCCGAAGGCGGAACAGCGGTTAAGCATATCGCCGATATGGCTTTTATGGGTTTTATAGAGGTGGTGTTTAATTTAACAACCATTTTAAAAAACCTTGCATTGTGCAAAGATGATATCCTTGCCTGGCAGCCTGATGTATTAATCCTGATCGATTTTCCGGGGTTCAATTTGAAGATCGCGGAATTTGCAAAGAAGAATAATGTCCTGGTTTGCTTTTATATATCACCCAAGGTTTGGGCGTGGAACCAGAAGCGGGTACTGAAGATCAAAAAAATCGTCGACCACCTGTTTTGCATCCTGCCGTTCGAGGTGGACTTTTATAAGGAATGGGGGATGGACGTTGACTATGTGGGCAATCCGTTGCTAGACGCAGTCGACGCGTTTGAGGCCGACCCCGGCTTTTTGACGCAATTACCCGCAGGCAAAGATATCATCGCCCTTTTGCCGGGCAGCCGCAAGCAGGAGATCAGTAACCTGCTGCCCGAATTGATCAAAGTAACCGACAGATTTCCGGACCACCAATTCGTTATTGCCGGGGCGCCCACTTTTAACAGGGAGTATTACGACCAGTTTACCGGTCAGAAAAATATCCCGGTGATCTTTAACGCGACCTATGACCTGTTGGCCAATTCAAAAGCCGCCGTTGTTGCATCGGGAACGGCCACCCTTGAGACCGCTTTGTTCAACGTACCGCAGGTAGTGGTATATAAAGGGCACCCCGTATCCATAGCGATTGCCCGCGCCGTGGTTAAGATAAAATTTATATCGCTGGTTAACCTGATCATGAACCGGCAGGTGGTTAAGGAATTGATCCAGCAGGATTGTACGGCCGCAACAATAGCCGCCGAGCTGCAGTTGCTGCTGAACGACAAAGGTCACCGCGGAAAAATGCTTGCCGATTATGACGCACTGGACCAAAAAATGGGCAAGCCCGGGGCATCAGCCAAAACTGCCCGCCTGATCATCCAGTACGCCACAAAAAAATAACGCCTCCCGTTGCGGGAAGCGTTACCGTTTGCATAGGTGTTGTTTGTAGAATTTATAGGTAGATGTATATGATGGTCAGGCTACTGATAATGTATGTTGAGTTGTAGCCTGTTTGTTGCTGCTAAAAAATCGGTTCTTTTGTATAAACGATTGTAAATCGTTCGTTAAAATGTCTTTCAATTCGTTGTCAAAACGGATCAATAATTTTGTTGCCGAGGGTCTTTTGTAAGTTTTCATAGCTGTGTTCGTTTTAGGTCTCTATTTTTTATTTTTTTTCTGTCTGATCTTCTTCTGTCAAATTATTTTTCCTTCGCTTCGCTTCCTTATACTGCCGTAATAGCTGCTCCTTGTCCCGCTCGTCCGATGTTTGGGTCGGGTTCACCGGGTTTTCCCATTCCTTCTCCTCTTCGGCACGTCCTTTTTTAGATCCAGGTATCATTCTAAAGCCGTATTTGATAACCTATATTCCAAATCAATGCCAAAGTTTAAACTGCAATAAAAAAAACTACAACCAGCGGTTGTTTACCTGTTAATTGGATATAAAAACGAGGTTTTCGCTATACAACAAAAGGAATTGTTTTTGCGTGCGGGTGTATTGAATTGTGTAAACACCTGTTGTAAACAGTAGTCACCTGCTTTGTTTTTGTGTACACCCGGGCCCTTTTTATGATTGGCCATTATTGATTGGGCAATTAATAGGATGTTGAGATAGCGATACCCTTGTAAAGCGAAAAAATGTTAAAGGTTTATGAAAATTAGGGTTATATCTGTCCCGATTTTTTTAAAGTCATTTACCTTTCCGGACGCACCGTCGGTAACGATGGCGGAAAACGGTGGCATCGCGAATTAGAAAAAATCATCGATCGGGTACTTTTGGATAAGAAATTGGGTAAAATTTGCTTATCTTTAATGCATTCATCCAATATTTGTCAAAATTAAACTGGAAATGCCATTTAAATTTGGTCAACGTGGGTATTTTAAATCTTTTTTATAAATAAATCTCAAGTTTTTAAATGAATTATGTAAAATAGTGAAAATTCAAATCAAAACTTACAATAAATACGCTATTTATGACATTTGAAAATTATTCTGGAGAAATTTAACATAATTTTAATAAATAGTTTGTATAATTGTAAACCAAATGGACGCAATACGGTTTTTTACAAAAATATTACAAAAGTTTATTTGGCGATATTAAAAGTTAGTGTTACTTTTACACCGTTTTAAAAACACAAAGTAGTCTTCTCATAATTTAGGTTTATAATTGGTTAGTAAAGGCCCCTGCCCATCAGGGGCTTTACTTTTTTAAGGCGGGGTAGATGTTATCCGGAAATTTCCTGACCGGGTATTTACATTTTCACAAAATTTACTACTTTTGCCACCCCGGTTCAGTTGGCACTGGGCAGTTAGCAGTAGGCAGTAGTAAATGACTGCAAACGGGTAACTGCAAAATAAAAAAAGGGGGATTAGCTCAGCTGGCTAGAGCGCTTCCATGGCATGGAAGAGGTCATCGGTTCGACTCCGATATTCTCGAGAAAAAAGGCTTTACGAAAGATTAGTTTTCACAAATTTTACTACTTTTGCCACCCCGGTTCAGTTGGCACTGGGCAGTTAGCAGTAGGCAGTAGTAAATGACTGCAAACGGGTAACTGCAAACTAAAAAAAGGGGGATTAGCTCAGCTGGCTAGAGCGTTTGCATGGCATGCAAGAGGTCATCGGTTCGACTCCGATATTCTCCACCCAGATCAGATCGCCCAAAAAGCGATCTTTTTTTGTACATAATGTTTTACTGCTACATCCTATACTCGCTAAAGTTAGACCGGTATTACGTAGGCCACAGCCAGGATATCGATTTACGGCTCGTTCAACACAATTCGGGAATCTCTGCTTTTACAGCAAAAGCTGATGATTGGAAAATTGTTTACAAACAAGCATTTGAAACGAGAGAATCTGCCCGAACCAGGGAAAACGAAATCAAGCCGAAAAAGAGCCGCAAATATATCGAATGGATCATCACAGCTGGCTAGAGCGTTTGCTGCCCCGAAAGCTTTCGGGGAAGAGGTCATCGGTTCGACTCCGATATTCTCCACATTGAAAATCAAGGCTTTACAAATTTTTGTAAGGCCCGTTTTCATTTTGATAAAACAAAAAAGCGGTTTAAAGTTTAGCCTAAATTGTTTTTAGCTGACAATTCTTATGCTAAAATTTGCGTTTAAAAATGTGGATTTTCTTATTTTGTTTAGGGAGGTCTCTTCTAGCGTAACGCCCTTTCTGCTTTCCGCTCCTCAAGATGTGAAATATTGTTTATAATAATATTTAATTATTTTTTACAACCAAACCAACTGAATAATATGATACAGATCATGTTTTGATTTGACGGGCATCAACGGAACGCCCGACACTCAGGCTACTTTTGACTTGTTTTATTTACCAAATAGAAACTATAAGAAATGAAAGTAGTCAATTTAAATTCCCGTTCATCGCAAGTGACTTTTTTGCGACGAATGTTGCTTTTCTTAGTGCCTGTCTTCATATCATTTACCGGATGTACTCAACACGCGAAAACTGATGCACCGCAGAGCGACACCGCCGCAGTAACCGGAGAATACTCTCCGGCGTTAACTTTTGCCCCAAACGTTCCTGAAGCCCGATACAGCACGACTCCGAAAAAGGTGATCGTGGAAATTGAGGTAGTTGAAAAGATCATGAAGCTGGCCGATGGGGTCGATTATACCTTTTGGACTTTCGGCGGTAAGGTGCCGGGACCCTTCATCAGGGTACAGGAGGGAGACGAGGTGGAGTTGCATTTGGATAACAATGCCAATAATAAAATGCCTCACAATATAGATCTTCATGCCGTAAGCGGTCCCGGCGGAGGCGCTGAAGCTACAATGACTGTTCCCGGGCATTCATCGGTGTTCAACTTTAGAGCCCTTAACCCGGGGTTATTCGTCTACCATTGCGCAACAGCGCCGGTGGGGATGCACATAGCTAATGGAATGTACGGGCTCATCCTGGTGACTCCGAAAGAGGGCCTCCCGAATGTAGATAAAGAGTTTTATATCATGCAGAGCGAGTTTTATACTAAGGGAAAGAATGGGGAACCGGGCTTGCAGCCATTCGATATGGATAAAGCGATTAAGGAACAGCCGGAGTATGTCGTATTCAACGGCTCGGTAGGCTCGACCACGGGTACGAATGCTTTGCAGGCTAAAGTGGGCGACCGGATTAGAATTTATGCAGGCAATGCCGGACCAAACCTCGTTTCATCATTTCACATCATCGGTCAGATCTTCGATAAAGTCTATGTCGAAGGAGGTAGTCAGATCAATCAAAACGTTGCCACGACGCTTATCCCGTCCGGAGGCGCAACCATTGTTGAGTTTACCTGTAAGGAGCCTGGTACCTTCAATATTGTCGATCATTCCATCTTTCGCGCATTTAACCAGGGCGCATTAGCGCAGCTAATAGTTACCGGCCCCGCTGATAAGAATATTTATTCAGGCAAGCTTGCAGATCAGTTCTATTATCCACCTATCCCCGCAGAAACAGGCAAGAAGGATAATCCTGTAGTCGAACCGACTGCACTTGAACCATCGTTTGCCGACCGTTTTAAAGACGGGCACGCCCTCTTTGAATCGAATTGCAGCAGCTGTCATCAAGCGACCGGGCTTGGATTACCCGGATCATTTCCTCCGCTGGCAAAATCGGATTTTTTGATGGGCAGGCAGGATATGGGCATTGGCATTTTGCTTCACGGGATCAACAATGAACCCATTACCGTTAATGGCAAACACTTCCAGGGCGTCATGCCCCAGCTTTCTCTTGCCGACGATCAGATTGCAAGTATCCTAACCTATGTCAGGAATAGTTGGGGAAACAAGAGTGCAGCTATAAAGGCAAGCGATGTAAAGAAAGTGCGGAATTAGCATGCAACATAAGATGAAAATAATAAGTGCATTAATGATAATTGTCTGTTTTCTGGCACCCTTGAAACAATATGGCAAGGTATTGCAAAGTAACGGGCACATTAATTCCAAAAACGGTGCGTCGGGCATGCTTAGTATTCCAGGCGGCAGCTACCATGCCTTCCTCCGCCGGAAAGATCAGCCGGCGGTTATCAGGGTTCGCCGATTCTTGCTGGATATCAACGCTGTTACTAACGAGGATTTCCTGACGTTTGTAAAGGCTAATCCCAAATGGGCCAGGTCGAAGATTTCGCGATTATTCGCCGATCCGGGTTACCTCAAACAGTGGGCGGATGATTTTGAGATTGGTAACGATAAAATTAAGAGCAGTCCGGTCACCAATGTATCCTGGTTTGCTGCCGATGCCTATGCCAGGTGGAAAGGTAAACGGCTGCCCACTCAGGCCGAATGGGAATATGCCGCCGCAGCCGCACCGGTGGGTATAAACAGGGGGGCCCGGTTAACGAGAATTATACTGGCCTGGTATGATCGTCCCAATCCGGTCATCCTGCCGCCGGTTCGGTCTACCTACAGGAATACTTACGGGTTATATGATATGCACGGCCTTGTCTGGGAATGGGTTGATGATTTTAACAGCGTGATTATCCAGGGAGAAAACAGCGGCGACCGAACAAGCGTTAACAGTTTCTTCTGCGCGGCTGGCTCACTTAACAGCGTTAATAAGGAAGACTATGCTGCCTTTATGCGTTTCGCCTTCCGGCAAGGCCTGCAGGCGCGTTATACCGTTAAAAGCCTGGGTTTTCGCTGCGCAAAAGATTGTGCGGGTTTCAATTAATTTAAAAAAATAGTATTTATCATGAAAACACGTCTTATTTTATATGGAATTGCCATAACGGCATTATTGTCCTGCCACCAAAGTCCGGTTATAAAAACACCACCATGTTGCGGGAAAGATGGAGCAGCTAAAACCATGGCACCCCCGCCTGCGGCCGGGAATATTTCAGTCTATCAACTAACAGGCACATGGACAGATCAGCACGAAAAAAAACTAACACTGAGCAAACTGCAAGGTCATCCTCAAATTGTCGCCATGATTTTTACACAATGCTCATCGGTTTGCCCCCGTATCGTAGAAGAGATGAAAGCGATCAGGGATTCTCTCCCTGCACGCGTCAAAAATCAGGTTGGCGGCGTATTGGTTTCGTTCGATCCCGGGCGTGATACACCGGCACAATTGCGGCAGTTTGCGGCGCAACGGCAGCTGGATGACCAATGGGAATTGCTTCAAGGCAGCGCCGACCAGGTGCGTCAGTTATCCATGGCGCTGAACGTAAGATATCAGAAGCTTTCAGGCGGGGATTACAGCCACTCCAGTAATGTCTATATACTGGATCAGACAGGAAATATCGTTCTGTCTGTTGACGCCTTGAGTGGAAGTATACACCATGCTGATTCCGTTTTGACCCGGCTGGTTCGCAGATAAGCATTATAGACAGGCTACCGCTACCCTTCTGGTTTTGCGACCTAATGTTAAGATGACGCTAGGTGCACAAAATGACTGCTGTTTTTCTTGAAAATAATCAATGTTTGCAAATCGTGTTCGTTTCTATTATGACAATTATAAATTCATTGTTTACTCACGGTTGCGATAACTTTAAAATTTCCAGGATAAGATCAAAACGATTGTTTGCTGAATGACAATACCAACCAATCGAGAAAGGTTTTTGTAAAAATAATATAGCGATAGCGAAACAGGGCGCGGTCTTCTTAAACCTTTTTTGTATTTACCTATCTTACTTTTAAATAACGAAGGTTATTTAAATCAACCAAACGCATGAAATTCTTTATCACAATGCTTGTCCCGTTAATGGGGTGTTTGCCGGTAATTGCGCAACCGTCGGTTAATAACGCGAAAACGGACAGCGCAAAACAAAAATATGTTCTTCAATACGATCCGGGTGTACTACGGGTGAAAGGTAGTTCGTTGCCTGTTGGTATTATCGCCATTTCGGATAAAGGGCAACAATCTGAAACGAAAGGATTTTTAAATGGCGCCGACAACTGGTCGAAATATAAGATAGACATTGACAGCGGGAGCTTCTCAAATGGCAGGATTAAGATCAAAGGAAGTGGAAAAGCGTATAAAAAAGGAGACTCGCTAACGGTAAATGTCTATACAAAAAAGTGGTTTTTAGGCGGGAGGGGTACATGGCTGTTCAGTCAAAAAATACCATATGATTATGAAACGAAGATCAGTGTTTTAACCACAGGTAATTTTTCGAAAGCGCCGGGCGACCATGTACAGTTTGGCGTGAGAACGTATTTTGATAATAAAATGTTTACCGATAAATGGGCCCCGGTTAAGAAGAACTTAAAAGATTTCGCGTTCAAATTTGACGGCGTTCACATCTCAAAATCAAGGGACGATTTAAAAATTGACAAAGACCCAACCAAAATCAGCAATGATAAAATAAAGCTGATAGCCTCGTTGGGCAAAAATGCCGCTATCACAGACACTCTTAACGTTTTGCTTGATTATATTGCAAGCTATCAATGTAACATCCTATCTAACGGAGGGGGGCATGATTTAAATGTTACGGCAGTTGTTGATCATGATTCGATCATTAATGCGCAACTATTAAAAATCCAGGTGAGGGATGACGTCACCAATAAAACCTATAATTACTGGATTAATACAACTGGCGGTTCGATAGCGATTTTGAGCAAAGCTGCCGATGGGGGCGATGGCTTAAATGGCCTGGACGGGTTGGCCGGTACGCCGGGGTCGCCGGGAGCAGTTACGGTTACCACCGAAACAGTAACCAATGCCGACGGCACAACTACTACCACTACAAATACAGTAACGGGCCCGGGTGGCAACGGAGGAAATGGCCAGGATGGCGGAAACAGCCAGGATGGCGGGGCTGGCGGCGACGGGGGCAATATTACTATCAATTATTCGCCGGCGGCGGCCCCATTTCTTAACCTGATCAAAGTAACGAGTATAGCCGGCAGAGGCGGATTGGGCGGCAGGGCCGGCAAGGGCGGCCCGGGGGGCATTGCGGGCATCGGAAGCCCGAACGGCAATGCCGGTTTAAATGGCCTGGATGGCCATAACGGATTTGACGGATATGACGGGCGCATGGGGATTGTTACCTTTACAACGGTGACCTCAGCTCAGTAAATTGAACACCGCCTTGTTGGTGATATTACCGGCAACTTTCGGATGGAGCTAGGCGCTCTATCACGGCGCAGCCAAAAAGCCACTTACATATTTCTCAAACAACCGCAGGTTTTGTATATGCGGGATATGCCCCACGCCGTCCATCATTTTCAATTCGCTATTCTTGATAAGTACATGGGTTCTTTCGCCTAATGTCGGGTATTGTCCATGCGCCATTTGTTCGGCTTTGGATATCTTATCTTTTCCGACGACGGTCCGGTCGGCTTTGCCGACTAGTTTGTTGCATCATTTGTTTTTGCGGCTGTCATTAAGAGGTTATATTTAACTTTGATACGATATTGGCTATGGACGATCCCAAGCGCTTACCCGCATTTTCTATCATCAGGTCCGCGCATGCTTTAATGTTGTTCGAGCATTTTATAGCCGAGTTGCAAAAGGCTGGGCCGGTTAGTATTTATCCGCACAAAACAATGATCAGTATTGCCAATGCAGGTAAAGGTGTGGCCTATATAACGCAGGCGGGAAAAGACTTCATCGACGTGGTGTTCCCGTTTAAACAGCGGTATGATGATAACCTGTGCTTTAGGCGGATACAGGAGGTGCCGGGACGGCGCGTTATTTATCATCATTTCAGGATGCTGCAAAAGGATGATGTAAATGATGAGGTAAGGAAATTTATGCGGATAGCCTGCAATCCAGCGTGAACGGTGAGTAGCAGTTCGCAGTTGCAATAGATATGGGCGGTGCCTAATTTATTTTATAAACCAATAGTGCCGCTTTTTGGTCACCGCTTTCTCTTGCCGCGACCAGCAATAAATTTGATTCAGGAACCAATAATGAAGTACGCGCACCATTCCGGGTTTTGATATGCGCGGTTTGCTGATAAGTAGCGCTGCCCACTTGTTTAAAA
>Ga0134125_10000776_pt1 | contig 41775 bp, 37 predicted proteins | sample KB31751_FD_96464 | JGI IMG/M metagenome (GOLD analysis project Ga0134125, IMG submission 96464) | Terrestrial soil microbial communities with excess Nitrogen fertilizer from Kellogg Biological Station, Michigan, USA - KB3-175-1 | ecosystem: Environmental > Terrestrial > Soil > Unclassified ...
CGCTGTGTCGAAGCCTGTCAGAACGTCGAGGTCAACGAGACACTGAGCATCGACTATGCGGCGAGCCATCCGCGAGTGCTCTGGGACGGCGGCAAGCCGATCGATGAGTCCTCGTGCGTGCATTGCGGCCATTGCGTGAGCGTCTGTCCCTGTAACGCACTCCTGGAAAAGACGATGCAGCCGGACGCCGGACCTTTCACCGCGATGCCACAATCGCTGAAGCGCCCGCTGATCGATGTCGTGAAGACTCTGGAGAACACGATCGGTGCACCGCCGGTCACCGCGTTGTCGAAGATCGACATGGCATTGCGGCAGGCCGAGATCAAACGGACGAAGACGGTATGCACCTACTGCGGCGTCGGTTGCGCGTTCGAGATGTGGACTCGTGACCGCCACATCCTCAAGGTGCAGCCGGTGGTCGCGGCGCCGGTGAACGGCATCTCGAGCTGCATCAAAGGCAAGTTCGCCTGGGACTTCGTCAACAGCGAGCAGCGCCTCACCACTCCCTTGATCCGCGAGGACGGTCGCTTCCGGGAGGCAGGGTGGGACGAAGCGCTCGAGCTCGTCGCGCGGCGCCTCCTCGAGATCCGTGACCGGCACGGCCCCGACAGCATCGGCTTCATCGGCTCCAGCAAGGCGAGCAACGAGGAAGCCTATCTCACGCAGAAGATCGCACGGCTCATCGTCGGCACGAACAACGTCGACAACTCCTCGCGCTATTGCCAGAACCCGGCGACCATGGGCCTTTTCCGCACCGTCGGCTACGGCGGCGACGCCGGGACCATCAGGGACATCGAGAAAGCGGACCTCGTGGTGCTGGTCGGCACCAACACCGCGGAGAACCATCCGGTCATCGCCTCGCGGATCAAGGCCGGTCACAAGCTGCGGGGGCAGAAGTTGCTCGTGGTGGACGTGCGCAAGCACGAGATGGCCGAGCGCGCGGATCTCTTCCTCTGCCCGCGCCCGAGCACCGACCTGGCGTGGGCATCTGCCCTGTCGCGCTACATGTTCGAGCACGGCTACGCCGACACGAAGTTCCTCGAGGAGCGGGTGAGCGGGGTGGCGGAATACCGCCGCTCGCTCGAGCCGTTCACCCTCGCTTTCGCGCGGGAGCAGACGGGCATTCCCGAGGAGGAGCTGATCGCCGCCGCCGAGATGATCGGCAAGGCCGAGCGGGTGTGCCTGCTCTGGGCGATGGGCATCACGCAGCACAGCCACGGCGCCGACATCAGCACGGCATTGTCCAATCTCCTCCTGGTCACCGGCAACTATGGCCGCCCCGGCACCGGCGGCTATCCGATGCGGGGCCACAACAACGTGCAGGGCGCGAGCGACTTCGGCTGCCTGAAGAACATCTATCCGGGATATGAGAAGGTCACGGACGAGAAGATCCGCGCCAAGTGGGCCCGTGCCTGGGGCGTCGCGCCCGAGCGGCTGTCGCCGAAGGTAGGGCTCGACAACTTCCAGATGGTGCTCGAGGCGCATGCCGGGAACGTGAAGGCGATGTATGTCATCGGCGAGGAAACGGCGGTTTCCGATTCGCACGCGTCCCATACGCAGGAGGCGATGACCGGACTCGAATTCTTCGTCGTTCAGGACATGTTCCTCAGCCGCACCGCGCAATTCGCCGACGTGGTGCTGCCCGCGTGCGCCAGCGTCGAAAAGGAGGGCACGTTTACCAACACCGAGCGGCGCATTCAGCGCTTCTATCAGGTGATGAAGCCGCTCGGCAACAGCCGTCCGGACTGGCGCATCCTCACCGATCTCGCGCGCCGGATGGGTCACGACTGGCGCTACACTCATCCGTCGCAGATCATGGCGGAGGCGGCCGGCATCGCCGAGATGTTCGCCGGCGTGAGCTACGAGCGCCTGGAGGGATGGCGGTCGCTGCACTGGCCGGTGAAGCCGGACGGCACGGATACTCCCCTCCTCTATATGGACCGCTTCCATACCCAAGACGGCCGCGCGAAGCTCCATCCGCTCGCATGGAAGTCGCCGGCGGAGGCGCCGGATGCGGAATATGATCTCGCGCTCGACAACGGGCGTCTGCTCGAGCACTTCCAGGCCGCGAATCAGACCGGCAAGTGTCCCGGAATCTGTCACGAAGTACCCCACTGGTTCGTCGAGGTGAGCCCCGAGCTCGCGGCGGAGCGCGGCATCGAGGACGGCACGTGGGTGCGCCTGACCTCGCGGCGGGACGCCATCGAGGTGCGCGCGGTCGTCACGGACCGGGTGCGCGGCAAGCTCCTCTATCTGCCGATCCACCACTCAAAGCCCGCGGCCAACGCGCTCACCGGCGACCACCACGACCCGGACGTCAACACTCCGGGCTACAAGGAGACGGCGGTGAAGCTCGAGGTACTGCAGAAGCCGAGGGGCGCGCCCCCTCTGCCGCGCCACAACTACCGCTACGGCCACAGGACGCCGAACGGCGGCCCGCATGTCGAGGCGAAGTGGTCGCGGCCGGACTATACCCAGCCGCCCGCCCCGCAACCGCATCCGGAGCGCATGTAATGGCGAAGCCGATCCCGTACGAGGTCCGCCCTACCCCCACCGAGACAACCGCCCGCGAGGAGCTGGACCGCCTGCTCGAATCGTGTCATCGCCACGGCCTGCTGCGTCTCGCCAACGATCTGGTCAGCGCCAACACGGATGTCGCGCAGATCATCGTCGGCGGGTTGCAGAATGCGGGCACTTTGAATGCCATCCAGAACCTGTCGGCTCTGCTGATGGCGCTCTCGTGCTTCCCGCCGGCGGAGTTCTATCGCCTGGTATTCGCGCTGACCGATGGCGCGGCGCGACTCGCGACGTGCTCGCGTGACGGCGCCGGTGATCATCCGGCGCAGCAGGGGGAGCAACCGCCGGGACTCGTTGGCGTCTACCGTCTGCTGCGCGATGAGCGGCTCTGGCGGGCGCTCGGCCCGATCATCGAGGGGCTGAAGGGTTTTGCCGAAGGCCTCGAGAAACCCGTCGCCAACCCGATTTCCGATTTCTCCGGCAAGTCAGGCCGCGCCTCGTAGACTGCGCGTCTTTACGAGGGCCCGCTCGCGCGCAGCGACGCCTCCAGCAGCGCACTCATCACCTTGTATCCGGCATCGTTCGGATGCACGCCGTCATTGGAGAGATCGGGACGGAACGCGCCCGCAGGCGTCGCCAGGCGCGCGTAGTAATCGATGAAGCCGACGCCGCTCGCCCGGGCATAACGCCGCAGCCAGTCGTTCAGGCGTCGGATCTGCGCCGCGGGTTGGTAGGGCTGCGCCGTCCACCAGAAGGAGACGGCCGGCGGAATCGCACCCAGGAGCACGCGGATGTGGTGGGCCCGCGCCAGGGTGACCATGGCCATGATGTTGTTCTTGTAGTCCTGCTCCGTGGTGGGACCCGTGTTGCCGGCGATGTCGTTGGTGCCCGCCAGGATCTGCACGATCCGCGGCTGCAGCGCGATGACGTCGGGCCAGAAACGCACGAGCATCTGACTGCTCGTCTGGCCGCTGATGCCGCGATCGGCCACGCCGCGCTCGAAGAGCGCCGGATCGCCCTGACGCCAGAAGTCGGTGATGGAGTCTCCCATGAGCACGACGCGCGGGCGGCCCGTCAGCGCCGCATTGTCCGCACGATAGCGACAGAGATCCGCCCAGTCCCGCGCCCGCTGCGCTGCGGCCGCGCGCTCGGCCGACTGCTTCTGCGCCGGCGACTGCCCCGGCCGGACGAAGTGCGCCCCGGGCGTGAGGAGCATGCGCAGAAACGCTGAGCCGCCGGGATCTGCCGGCTTGGACGCAGGACAGGGATTGGCGCTCATGGCCGTCGGCGCGCCGACGGCGCCCGCCGTCGCGGCCAACGCGGATGACAACAGAGCGGCCGCGAGGATCAGTGTTCTTCGCATGATGTTGGTAACGATACCAGCGATGCTCGCGGACGGCAACGACGCCCCGCTCAGGTTCCAGCTCATTGCACAGGAACTTTGAAGTAAGATCGGCGTTGATCCGCGCCTTTGCCGGAGGAGACGCCGCCATCGACCGGAAAAGAAGCTCGGGCGCAGCGGGCCGTGTGGGTCTCATTGTCATAGCGCTGGCGATGCTCGGGGAGCTCGCCGGCTGCGGCCGCGCGCAGCTCCAACCCGCCGGCCCCATCAGTGCCGCCGAGCGCTTGATCCTCCTCGATTCCGTCGTGATCATGCTGGCGATCGTCGTACCGACGATCATCGCCACCATCGCCGTCGCCTGGTGGTATCGCGCTTCCAACCAACGCGCGCGGCGGCAGCCGGACTTCGTGTATTCGGGGCGTGTCGAGATCGTCGTCTGGTCGATTCCCGCGCTGGTCGTCATCTTCCTCGGCGGGATCGCCTGGATCAGCTCCCATGATCTCGACCCGGCGCAGGCCCTGCCCTCGCACGCAGCGCCGCTCGACGTCCAAGTGGTCTCGCTCGATTGGAAGTGGCTCTTCATTTATCCCAAGCTCGGGATCGCGAGCGTCAACAGGCTCGTGGTTCCGGCTGGCGTGCCGCTGCATCTGATGGTGACATCAGCATCGGTGTGGAACGTTTTCTGGGTCCCGCAGCTCGGCAGCATGCTCTACTGCATGAGCGGTATGGCGGGGACTCTCTATCTGCAGGCCGACCGCCCCGGCACATACCGCGGGGTATCGGCGATGATCAGCGGCGACGGCTTCGCCGATATGCATTTCGACGCCGATGCGCTGCCGCAGGACCAATTCACGGCGTGGGTCGCAGCGACGCGCACCGCCGGGCCGGCGCTGGATGACCCCGCCTACCGTGAGTTGCTGCGCCAGAGCGTTCCACCGCGGCCCTATACCTACCGCTCCGTGCGACCGGGCCTCTTCGCCGACATCGTGATGCAGCGGCTGCCGCAGGGCGAGGGTCCGCGCGGCGGAGTGCCCAACGTCCATCCGGTGGGACTGCGATGACCCTGCTCGGCAAACTCACGTGGCAGGCGATTCCGTTCCAGGAGCCGTTACCGCTCTTTTCGGGTCTGGCGGTCGTCATCGTCGTGGTGGCCGTCGTCGCCTGGGTGGTCGCCAAAGGGTACGTGCCTTACCTCTGGCGGGAGTGGATCACCAGCGTCGACCATAAACGCATCGGGATCATGTACTGCATGCTCGCCGGCGTGATGCTGCTGCGCGGCTTCATCGACGCGATCATGATGCGCACGCAGCAGGTGATGGCCTACAACGCCCCCGGATTCCTGCCGCCGTCGCACTTCGATCAGGTGTTCTCGGCGCACGGCACGATCATGATCTTCTTCGTCGCCATGCCGTTCGTCATCGGCCTGATGAATGTCATCGTGCCCCTGCAGCTGGGAGTGCGCGACGTGGCGTTCCCGACGCTCAACTCCGTCAGCTTCTGGCTGACCGCCGCCGGCGCGCTGCTCGTGAATCTGTCGCTGGTCGTCGGCGAGTTCGACAAGATGGGCTGGCTCCCCTATCCGCCGCTCTCGGAGCTGCGCTACTCCCCAGGAGTGGGAGTCGACTACTACTGCTGGGCGCTACAGATCTCCGGCGCCGGCACGCTCATGACCGGCATCAACTTCGTCACCACCATACTCAAGCTGCGCGCTCCGGGCATGCACTACACCCGCATGCCGATGTTCTGCTGGACGGCGCTCGCCGCCAACCTGCTCATCGTCGCCGCCTTCCCGGTCCTCACCGCGACGCTCGCCATGCTGCTTCTCGACCGCTACGTCGGCTTCCATTTCTTCACCAACACGGGCGGCGGCAACTCGATGATGTTCATGAACCTCATCTGGGCCTGGGGGCATCCGGAGGTCTACATCCTCGTGCTGCCAGCCTTCGGCATCTATTCGGAGGTGGTCTCGACTTTCTCGAACAAGCCGCTCTTCGGCTACCGCTCGATGATCTACGCGACGATGGCCATCTGCATCATCTCCTTCATGGTGTGGCTGCATCACTTCTTCACCATGGGAGCGGGCGCCGACGTCAACGCCATCTTCGGTATCGCCTCGATGATCATCGCCGTGCCCACCGGAGTGAAGATCTTCAACTGGCTCTTCACCATGTACGGCGGCTACGTGCGGTTCACCACGCCGATGCTCTGGTCGCTCGGCTTCATGGTGACCTTCGCGATCGGCGGCATGACGGGCGTGCTGCTCGCCGTTCCGCCCGCCGATTTCCAGCTCCACAACAGCGTCTTCCTGGTCGCGCATTTCCACAATGTCATCATCGGGGCCGTGCTCTTCGGCGTCTTTGCCGGCTATACCTATTGGTTCCCGAAGTCGTTCGGTTTCGTGCTCGATGAGCGGCTCGGCAAATGGGCGTTCTGGCTGTGGCTGATCGGCTTCTGGGTCGCCTGGGGTCCCGGGTACGTCGTCGGTCTGGAGGGCATGACCCGGCGGCTGCAGCACTACGACGTCGCCGAGTGGCACCCGTGGCTGGTGGTCGCCGAGTGGGGTGTTTTCATCATTCTCCTCGGCATCATTGCGCAGATCGCACAGATTGTGGTCTCCGTCCGCACCCGCGAGCAGCGCCGCGATCTGACGGGCGATCCCTGGGATGGGCGCAACCTGGAATGGATCACATCCTCGCCGCCGCCTCCCTTCAACTTCGCCGTGTTGCCCAATGTCACCGACCAGGAGCCCTACTGGGACATGAAGGCGCGCGCGCGCGAGATCGGCCAGCTCACGCGGCCGGAGCCGGAGTACGAGCCCATCCACTTGCCGCGCAACAGCCCGACGGGATTCGTCACGGCCTTCTTCGCGGTGATCACCGGGTTCGCGCTCATCTGGCACATCTGGTGGCTGGTGTTGCTCGGGCTCGTGGGCTCTTACGCGACCTTCGTCGTATTCGCCTGGCGTGATCATGACGAGGAGCTGATTCCGGCGGAGGAAGTCGCCCGCCTCGATCGAGCCAACCGCGCCGCGCGCAGCGCAGCCCTGCACCACAGGCAATTGCGGCGCGAGACGCGGCAGGAGCCGTCCGAATGAGTGCCCCGGGCACGGCGCTGCGCGCCGGCAGCGATCCCTACCACATCGGGCATGCGCCCTCCACGGGCGTGCCGGAGTACACCGGCCACGGCGGGGGCGGACCTTCACCGAAGCGGATATACGTCGGCTATGGGTTCTGGATCTTCATCCTCTCCGACGTCGTCCTCTTCTCCTGCTTCTTCGCCACCTACACCGTCCTGATCGGCGCGCGCGACGGCGGCCCGGGTCCGCAGCAGCTCTTCGACCTGCACACCACGGCGCTGGAGACCGCATGCCTGCTCCTCTCGAGTTTCACCTGCGGACTCACGAGCCTCGCGGTCGCGAGGCACAGCCTCCTCTGGTCGGAGGTCTGCCTGGCGATCACCGGCCTCCTCGGCCTTGCTTTCCTCGGCCTCGAGGCGCATGAGTTCATCGGCCTCGTGGCCCAGGGCGCGGGACCGACCCGCAGCGCCTTCCTCACTTCCTTCTTTGCGCTGGTGGGCTGTCACGGCGTGCACGTGAGCGCCGGGCTCCTCTGGCTCGGCACGATGATGGCGCAGTTCCCGGCGAAGGGGTTCAAGGAGAGCATCCGCCACCGGTATCTCTGCTTCTCCCTCTTCTGGCACGCGCTCGACATCATCTGGGTCGGTATTTTCACCGTCGTTTATCTCATCGGGACCATCACGCCATGAGCTCGAACCGCGACGAATTCGATCTGGGCTCGCACGTCGGCGAGGATCAGGTCGTCGGTGGGGCGCCCCCCGAAATGGAGCACCCCACGCTGCGCACGGAGCTGCGCGGCTATCTCATCGGGCTGGGGCTCGCCGCCCTGCTCACCGCCGCCTCCTTCTGGTCGATCGACGAGCACCTGATCTACGGGCCGGGAATCGTCATGGCGCTCATCGTGTTCGGCCTCGCCCAGGTGGGCGTGCACCTCGTCTTCTTCCTGCACCTCACGACCTCCCCCGACAATACCAACAACGCGCTCGCGCTCGCCTTCGGGGTGCTCATCGTCTCCCTCGTGTTTTTCGGCTCGATCTGGGTCATGTTCCACATGAACCAGAACATGATCCCGGCGCGGGCGCTGATGCAAATGCGCGGCGGCTGATTCCCCGCCCGCCGGAAACAGGGCAAGATGCGCCCACCATGGGTGCTTTCCGCTGCACGGCGCTGGCCGCTTTGAGTTTGTTGTCGGCCTTGCCGGCGGCCCGCGCGAGCGAGGTCGATGCGGGCGGCTCCCTCGCCCTGACCCAGGATGATGTCTATCGAGGCGTCTCGCAAACCTGCGGCCACCCGGCGGCGGAGGCGGACGTGCACTTGCGTGCTCATGGGCCTTCTTATTGGGCCGCTTTTGCCGGCGTGTGGGGGTCGGTCGGGCTGAGCGGCAGCCAGTGCGGCGGCGCTAAAGAGATCGATGCATATCTGGGATACAGCCTGGCGCTGACGGCAAACCTCAGTGCCACCTTCACCTATACCCGCCACAACTTCCCGGGCGGCGGCTATGGCAACCCCCACGTTGCCGGCGACCGCTACGACTACGATCAGCTCGGAACGACCTGGAGCATCGCGGACCGCCTGTATCTCAGCGTGGCCTGGACGCCGGACGCGCTCCGCTATCACTTCTACGAAGGCTCGCTGTGGACCCGGCAGGATCGCAGCGCCTTCGCCTACGGCGTGGAATGGCGCCAGCCGCTCGTCTCCTGGCTATCGCTCACCGCCGGGGCAGGCTACGATCATATGGCCGATCCCTTCAACGCGGGCTATGGCTTCTGGAACCTCGGGTTGACCCACGTCATGGGCCCTTTTGAGCTCGATGTGAGCTACTTCCACACGGCACCGCGGGCAGTGCGTCTCTTCGGCCCGGATTCCGCGGGCGGACGGGTCTCGGCCACGGTCCTCTGGCGCTTCTGAGGCCCTTCCCGCTGGGGTGAACCCGCGTAGCTTGACAGGGTACAAACGCGCATGCCTGCAATTTACGCCTGCGGCGCAGGCGCACCGGCCTGAGAATGTGATGATGTCGGCAGAAAAGGACTCCAGACCCGCGAACGGCGGCTCGAGCGAGCAGCGCGAACGTGCGCTCCTCGACCGCATCGCCGCCCGCGATAGCGCCGCGATGAAGGAGCTCTATCTTCTCTATCATCGCCGGCTGGCGCGGTTTCTCATGCGCCTGACGACGAGGTACGAGCTCGCGGAAGAGATCATCAATGACACATTCTGGGTCGTTTGGCAGCACGCCGGCGACTTTCGCGGCGCCTCGCGGGTGTCTACCTGGATCCTGGGTATCGCCTACCGGCGTGGCCTGAAGACTCTGCGCTACGCGGGCCCGCCTCCCTCCGACGCCGACGTCGAGGCGGCGGCCGGGACCGAGGAGCCCGCGCAGCAAGAAGAGCTCAATGAATGGCTGGACGTGGCGCTGCAACGCCTGCCACTCGAGCAGCGGACAGTCATCGAGCTCGCCTACCACGTCGGCCATTCGTGCGAGGAGATCGCAACCATCATGCAATGTCCGGTCAACACCGTGAAGACCCGCATGTTCCATGCGCGCCGCAAGCTGAAAGGCATCCTCACCAACCTCGCGGGCCCCGATTGAACCGGAGATCTTGAGTGAAACTGCCCTCCATACGCTCTGCACTGCACGCTCGTGCCGAGCTCGTCATTCCCTGGCTCGCCAACGGGTCGCTCCCCGCTGACGCGGAGCCCGCGGTGCGCGAGCACATCGCGGGCTGCCCGAAGTGCCGCGAAGACTTCGAGGAGCAGTTGCGGGTCTGCCAGGCCATGCGCACCGACGGGCCACTGGTCTTCGCCGCCGAATCCTCTTATCAAAAGCTGCTCACCCGGATGCAGAATCCGCAGGTCGAGCGGGAACCGCCCGCCGCGCCGATGGAGCTGCGCCCCTCACGGGCAACACATCCGCTCCGACAGGCTCCTCCGGTCGTACGCTGGCTGGCCGCGGCGGTAGTCCTGCAGGCGTTCGCGCTGGGCGCCGGCGCCTGGGCGTGGCATGCGTCCGAAGCTGCGCATGACGCGGGTTATACGACTCTCACTTCTACCGCCCCCTCGTACGATTCCGGCCTGCGGGTCCGGGTGCTCTTCAGCCCGGATCTGTCGGTAGGAGCCCTGCAGGGCGTGCTGCAGGCCGCCGGCGCTCACATCATCGACGGCCCGGCGGATGGGAATGTGTATACGCTGGGATTTGCCCAGCCGCCCTACTCCAGTGCCGCGCTGGCGAAGCGAATCGCGGCCCTGCGCTCCAACCCGGCGGTCCTCTTCGCCGAGCCCGTGCAGGACGGCGTGCACTGACGTGATCCGGCTCCCGCTCAGATTGCTCGCCGTCGCCGCGCTGGGACTGACGGCGGGCTGCGCGTTGCGGCAGGAAGCGATGCGCCCGCCGGAGCTCCCCGTCCAGGCTCGAGCAGACCCGGAGCGCTTCGTCGTCATCACGGTGCGCAATGACCTCCAGCCTGCGGTCCCGGCACCGGGCTCGACCCCGCGGGGGTATGCCGCCGCCGGAGTGTACGGCGTCAGTGCCAGTACCCGCACCGTCACCCGATCCCTGGAGCACGATTACAGTCTGCGGGAAGTATCCGCTTGGCCGATCGAAAGCCTGCGGGTGAATTGCGTCGTCGTCCGTGTGCCGGACCTGACTCCGCGCGCCACCCTGATCGCGCGGCTCAAGCGCGACTCACGCGTGGAGTCCGTCCAGCCTCTCAACGGGTTCACGACGGAGACCGACCCCGGAGCCGGCACCCACCCCAAGGCGCGGCCCGCCCCCTCCGACGCGCAAGCTCCATCCTCCAACAGCCGGACCTACCTTCCGCTGCAGCGCAACCTGAAGGAGCTCGGTGTGCTTCAGGCTCACCAGCTCTCGCAGGGCGCCGCAGTTCGGATCGCCGTCATCGACACAGGGGTGGACTATCGACATCCCGACCTGCGGGGACGCGTCATCGCGAGGCTCGACTTCGTCGACCGCCGTACTGATCATTTCACGGCCGACCGGCACGGCACGCAGGTCGCCGGCGTGATCGCAGCGACCGCAGAAGACGGCCGCGGCCTCCTGGGAGTCGCTCCCGAGTCACGCCTTATGATCCTCAAAGCCTGCTGGCCTCTGCGGGATGACGCTGCCGAGGCGGCGTGCAACAGCTTCACATTGGCCCAGGCGCTCGAGGCCGCAATTGCGGCGCATGCCGATGTCGTCAATCTCAGCCTCGCCGGCCCTCCAGACCCGCTGCTCGCGCGACTCATCGAGTACGGCATGCGGCAGGGCATCATTTACGTGGGCGCGGTCGCACCGGCGAGCAGCGGAGAGACCCACTCCTTCCCGGTCGACATACCCGGTGTCCTCGCCGTGCAGTCGGCCGAGGATGCGGCTGCGACCTCTCGGGACCTGCTCGCCCCCGGCCACGGCATCCTGACACTGGTTCCGGGAGGTCACTACGACTTTGCATCGGGCAGCTCCCTTGCAACCGCGGAAGTCACGGGGATCGTGGCCCTTCTCCTGGCGGACGGCAGGCGCCTGGCCGGCCCGCGAGTCGAGCAGATCCTCACCCACAGCTCCAGGCGGTTCACCACACCGGCGGGCGTCATCACGTCCGTGAATGCCTGCGCAGCCGTTGCCGACGCCATGGAGCGCACGAGCTGTCGGGTCGTCGACGAAGCGACCGGCCGCGACAACACCTCATCCCGGGGCCACGAATTCCTCGCGCACACCGGCTAGTGAGCCAGGTACGCACCCACATGCTCTGATCCGCGGACTTCTCCATGGCTCCCGCCGTCTCAATCGTGATGCCGACATACAATCGGCTAGAGTTTCTGCCGGCGACCATCGATTCGGTGCGCGCTCAGACCTTCCCCGACTGGGAGCTGATCATTGCCGATGACGGATCGCAGGGCCCTACTCGCGACTATCTTCGCGCGCTTTCCGATGGCGACAGGATCAGGGTGCTCTGGCTCGAGCATAGCGGACTGCAGGGGGTAGCATGCAACGCCGCCATCCGCGAAGCTCGCGGCAGGTACGTGGCCTTTCTCGACTCGGATGACGTCTGGTTGCCAGGCAAGTTGTCCCAGCAGATATCCTCCCTGCGACACCACCCTCTGCGCCTTTGGAGCTGCACGCCATTTGCGATCATCGACCGCTCCGGAAAGATCGTGCGCATCGGACCGCGTCGCGCCCAACAGGCGAAAAGCGGCTGGATTCGCGAGTCGCTGCTGCGCGGCGAGATGTCCATCGCGCTGCCGAGCGTGGTCGTCGCACGCGCGCTGCTCGAGCAGCTGGGAAATCTCGACGAGGGACTTCGCATGAACGCCGACAGCGAGCTCTGGTTTCGTCTTGCGGCGCACAGCGAGATCGACGTGGTGGACGAGATCCTCACGCTCGTCCGTCGGCACGACCAGCATGCAGGCAGTGATGTGATCGCCTGGGAGGATCGGCTGCGCATATTCGAGAAGCTGCTGCGCGAGGAAGCGGGCACTTCCTCGGAGCACCTGCTGCGCAACCAGCTGGCCGTTCACCAGGCGGGGCTCGCCCGCAGCCAGGCAGCATCCGGAAACCGCAGGCAAGCGCTCGCGACGCTGCTCGCGAGCGCACCACACTCTTGCAGGTACCCCGCCTGGTGGCCGGATGCCTTCCGTGCGGCCGTGCGCGCCTGCGCACCGGCGCCGGTCGTCACCGCGGTCAGAAGAATCCGTGAAGCTGGATGAACCAGAGCCTCGTGTTCTGAGAAGGGATACCGCGCGGTCCGTCGTAATCGCGCACGCCGGCTCTTAGCTGCACGAACTGCACGGGCGTCAGCTCGTAGACGAGACTCACCCGCGTCTGCTGATTGTCGTGTACGTCCCGATCGGGATCGTAGCGCTCCAGTGTGAGCTTGAGATTGTTGCCGGGCGCGATGAGCCAATCAGCCTCGAGCACCCCGGCCGCCTCCCTCACGCCATTGAGTGCGCCGACGTCGTTCTGGACGCTGTCCACCTCGCCGAGGAAATCGACCGGGCCGGCGTGAACGCCGCCGAAGAGACCAAGGATTTTCCGCCTCGCGAACGGCGAGTCGTCGTCATGGGCCGCGACGCCGAGCCGCCACCGCGACTCGACATAGCTGACCTGCAGGCCGTACTCCTTGCCGTTGGTCGAAGGCAGACCGCCCGCTGCGGTGCCGTCGCTCACTACGGCCTGGGCGTCCCAGTGGCCACGCAGCCAGCCGAACTCCATGGCGTAATCGGGGGAATACATGGTGATGCTGCTGACGTCGTAGACGAAGGCGCTCTGATCCTCGAAGCGAAACCCGAAAGGCAGGTACATCTGTCCCGCCTTGATGTACCAATCATGGTTCGCCGACCAGAAAAGACCGTAGGCTTCGTGATTGACGGCAGTGCCGGGCGCTACCTGCTCATCGACGTAGAAGAGGAGCCGGTTCGGAATGACCTCGGCTTCGGCATACACCCTGCCCTGTTGCACCTCGAGCTGATTCGTAGTCTTCGCATTCGGCGTCTGGGTGAAGTTGGCGTCGTAACGGAAGTCCCCGCCCACCCGCAGCACCTTGGCCACCTGTCCCGTCCAGAGGCCCCAGTCCCCATGAATGGGGTGCGCGGGCAACGCGTTTTGCGCGAATACATCACCGAAGTCGCTGCGCAGCCCGCCGCCCGTCGGATTGACGTGGCAGGCCTCGCACTTGAGGCCCATCCGTACCGCCAGGTACGGCTCCGCGACGGCGCCTCCTCCGTCCAAGAGAATCACGAGCGCGAGCAGGCCCGCGAAATACTTACCTTTGCTGATCATGGTCTCACCCCGTCGCGACCCGGATGAGTACCTGCCGCCGTGGAATCCGGTTCAACTGTGAACCCGGACCCCTCTGGCACAGCACCTACGGCGAACATGCTGTCGATATTGCTGGGCCATTCGTATTTCCTGCGCCTCGACCCCAAACAATGGGAGCGAGCGAAGCCTTATCCGCCACTCGCGACCCTGCAGGTCGCCGCACGGGTCCGCGCCCTGGGACACCGGGTGGAGTTCTTCGATGCCATGCTGGCGGATGGCATCGGCGAATACGAGCGCCAGCTCGAAAGGCTCGAGCCGCAGCTCGTCCTGCTCTACGAGGACAACTACAATTTTCTCACCAAGATGTGCCTCGAGCGCATGCGCGGAGCTGCCTGCCGCATGGTCGCTGCGGCGCGCCGCGCGGGCTCGCGGATCATCGTGGCGGGTTCCGACGCCACCGACGAGCCGACCGTGTACCTTGCAGCGGGGGCCGACGCCGTTCTCGCGGGGGAGGGTATCCAAGCGCTGGAGGTACTGCTGCAGCGCCTCGATGCACGCCCGTCCATCGGCGCTGGCGAGCTCGTTCAAGGAGTCGCCGGAGTAACCGCCGCCACCTTCGACGGAGGCTGCGCACGGTCAGCACCGATGCGCATTCCGCCGGCGCGGGGTGAGCTGCCATCGCCCGCCTGGGATCTCATCGATGTTGAGCGTTACCGCGCCGTGTGGCACCGCGCCCACGGCCGATTCAGCATCAACATGGCAGCCTCGCGCGGATGCTCCTTCCGCTGCGCGTGGTGCGCGAAGCCGATCTGGGGCAACCATTACCTGCAACGGCCCGCGCTCGAGGTCGCCGTGGAGATGGTCCGCCTGAAGCGCGAGCTCACGCCCGACCACGTTTGGTTTGCCGACGACATTTTTGGCTTCCGCGTCGATTGGGTGAGCGAATTTGCCGGCGCGCTGGCCGCCTCCGGGGGCGGCATTCCATTCACGATTCAAACGCGCGCCGATCTCATCAGCGAGCGTATGGCCGCCGTGCTGCGCGAGGCCGGCTGCCAGGAGGCGTGGCTCGGCGCGGAAAGCGGCAGCCAGCGGGTGCTCGATGCGATGAACAAAGGAATCCATGTGGCGGAGATCCACACCGCGCGCGCCCGACTCGGCGCTGCGGGCATTCGCGTGGGCTTCTTCATCCAGCTGGGCTACCTCGGTGAGGAGCTGCCCGACATTCTCGCGACGCGAGAGCTCATCGAGACCGCACGTCCGGATGATATCGGTGTCAGCGTCGCCTACCCATTGCCCGGCACCAAGTTTCACGAGCTCGTGAGCAAGCAGCTGGGCGCGAAGACCCACTGGCAGGCAAGCGGGGAGCTCGCGATGATGTTCCACGGCACCTATACCTCCCCGTTTTATCGGGAGGTGCGCAACCTGCTGCACGATGAGGTTCGGATCTCGAGCCAGCAGGCCGACCCGCGTGGTGCGGTCGGCGACGGAGAGCGCCGCTCGCTGCAGCGGCGCTGGGACCGCCTCCTCGCCCGGCAGGAGAGCTTTCTGAACACGGTATCCCCGACGGTGGCAGCTGCCGCGGCGCCCGCGGCCGGCATGCCTTGAAAGCACGCCATGGCCAAAGATTCCAACCGCCTGCCGCCCCTCGCCTCGGTGCAATCGGCGCTGCATCGCGTCACCGAGTCCCTCGCCACCGGGCTCGGCGAGCCCCGTGCCGAGCCCCCCGGCTGGAGCGAGCTCGAATGGCGGCTCGCACCCGCGGTAGCCGCCATGCACGGCATATCACCGTTGCTCGCGGGAGCGCTTCGCTGGCAAGGACCACCTCATTGGGCCCACTTTCTCGCCGAGCAGCGCCGGCATACCCTGCTGCGGCAGCAACGTATCGAAGAACTGCTCGCGACGATCGACGAGCACTCGCGCAGCGCGGGTATTGCCGTTGTCGTCTTGAAAGGAGCGGCGCTGCAGATGGCCGGCGTCTATGCCGCGGGCGAGCGGCCGATGGCGGACCTTGATCTGCTCGTGGCCCCCGCCGATGCGCAAACCGCGGTGGCCGTGCTGCTCGCTCTGAGCTATCGCGACGCCGGCACCACCTGGAAGCACCAGGGCTTCGACCCACCGGACGCCGGGCAGCGCGCGAGCCTCGGCGAGCACGCCGAAAACCCGATCAAGATCGACCTGCATCACCGGATCTGCGAGCGCCTGCCGCTCATTCCCACGGACCTGACGGACATCGTCTTCCCGCCGCATGCCCAACCGGGCATCAACGCGTACCCCCGCGCCGCCGCGCTGATGGCGCACGTGTTGGCGCATGCGGCGGGCAGCATGACTCACCGCGGTTTGCGATTGATTCAGCTCTGCGACATCACACGACTGGCACGCGGCATGACCGACGAGGATTGGGAGGACATCCTGCGCCTGCACGGCCCCTCGCGACGCCTGTGGTGGGCCGCGCCGCCGCTCGCCCTCGCGGCACGGTACTTCCCCGATGCAGTCCGCGACGGCATCCTTCCTCAGCTCGAGCGCGGATGTCCCTGGGTCCTGCAATACATCACACGCCGCCGCAGCCTGGCCGACTTCTCCTACTCCCACCTCTACATCGATCCCATACCGGGCGTAATCTGGGCTCGCTCGCTGACACAGGCGCTGCGATATGTCAGCTCGCGCATCTTCCCCGGCAAGGAGCAGTGCGCGCAGATACGGATCGTATCGCAGACCGCCCCCTGGTCGGCGGAACCGCGATGGCACCGACAATCGCAGGCTAGACGCATCCTGCAATGGCTGACTTCACGTCCAACCCGGATTGAGACTCTACAGCCCATTCGCGCGGCGCTTTCAGAATGACTCCATCCCGAGCAGGGGCAACGGCCTTTGACGATACACGCGCCGCGTTCGACAGTGTCGCGGCGACTTACGATGGGCCCAGGGGTAACAATGACCTGGTCCAGGACATGCGCAGGGAGATGTGGCGTTGGCTCGACGAGAGCTTCCCGCGGGAGAGCCGCCTGATCGACCTGGGTTGCGGTACGGGACTCGACGCAGTGCGCATGGCGGAGCGGGGCCACGAGGTCCTGGCGATCGACTGGTCGCCTCGCATGGTCGAGAGAACCCACGGGCGCGCGGCCGGCGCGCGCGTGAGCGACAGAGTACATACGGCCTCGATCGGGGCGCACGAGCTCGAGCGGGTCGAGGCAGGCTCGAGCTTCGACGGCATCTACTCCAACCTGGGCGCGCTCAACTGTTTGCCGGAGCTGACGTCCGTCTCGCGCGAGTGCGCGCGGCTCCTCAAGCCCGGCGGGCGGCTCGTCTTCACGGTCATCGGCCGGTGGTGTCCGTGGGAGATGGCCTACTATGCGTGCCGCGCGGACTGGTCCCGCATCAAGGTTCGTTTCGCGCGCCGCATGACACCTGTCGGCATGAACGGGCACACGGTGTGGACGCGCTACTGGACTCCCAGGGAGCTCTACCGGAGGTTTACGCGCGAGTTCGCCCTCGTCCACTGCCGAGCCATCTGCCTCTTCGCGCCGCCTCCCTACATGACAGGATTCAGGGACCGCCATCCCGCAGGGTTCGAGCGCCTGTGGCGTTGGGACCGGCGCGTCGGCGGCTGGCCGTTGCTCAGGAGCCTGGGCGACCACTTCCTCATCGTGATGGCGAAGCGATGAGCCGGCAGCTTGCCGCCGTCGCGAGCGCGTCGCCCGGCCTCCTCGGCGACACGGCCGACCGCGACTACGCGCACAAGCTCCGGCTCTTCAACACCTTCGCGGCACCGGAGCTCGACCAGGCGATCCGCGGTTTGGAGCTGCGCAACGGCATGCGCCTTCTCGATGCAGGATGCGGCACCGGGGAGGTGTTGCAGCGGTTACGCGCTACCGCGGGTCCGGATGCCGAGGTCATCGGCATAGATCTTTCTGCCGCCCACGTGCGGGCCGCGCGCGAGACAGTCGATCGCTCCATCACCGTGCTGCAGGGCGACCTGATGACGGCGCCGCTTGCCCCAGCGAGCTTCGACCTCATCTGGTCGGCCAACACGATCAATCACCTCCGTGATCCCACCGCGGGCCTGCGGCGCCTGACCGCGCTCCTGCGCAGTCGCGGCCGGATCGCGCTCGCTCAGAGCTCGCTCCTTCCGGAACTCTACTTCGCCTGGGACTCACGACTCGAGCGCCTGACGCGTGAGGCGGTACGCAGATACTACGAAGACCGCTACGGCCTCGAGGAGCGTGATCTCGACCGCGCGCGTAATCTCCTCGGTTGGATGCACGGGGCGGATATGCTGAACGTCGCCGTGCGCACGTTGGTCATTGAGCGGACGGCGCCTCTCGCCCCCGCCGATCAGCGGTATCTGCTCGAGGCGATCTTCAGGGGCACGTGGGGCGAGCGCTTGCAGCCCTACCTGGCGCGGACGGATTACGAGAGGCTCCGCCGCCTCTGTACGCCCGATGAGCCGGAGTTCGCCCTGCTGCGGCCGGACTTCCACTTCATCCAAACCTTCACGCTGGTCGTCGGCGAGAAGCCGTGAGCGACGCGCACGCCGGCGCGGAATACGCCCGCGCAATCGAGCAGCGCGAGTCCGACCGCCGCGCCCGCCGGGCATTCCAGTCGTTGGCGCTGAGTCAAGTGCCACCGGGCGGCACGATTTTCGATTTCGGCGCCGGCGCGGGGACCGACGCGAGGCTATTCGCCCTGCGGGGCCACTGCGTCCGCGTCTACGACAACGACTCCCTCATGCGAGGGTATCTTGCCGAGACTTGCCGGGACTTGATCGATGCCGGACGAATCGTGCCCGAGACGGGCGAGTACGCCGAATTTCTCGCGCGGAGAGCGGATCCCGGTGCGCCCGAGGCGAATCTCGTCGTTGCGAACTTTGCGCCGTTGGATCTGATCGACGATCTCCCCGCGCTCTGCGAGAAGCTCCACGCCCTCACCGTTCCCGGGGGGCGGCTGCTCGCGAGCGTGCTCAGCCCGTACTTCATCGGCGACCTGAGATTCGGTTGGCGCTGGAGAGGCATGGTCGGGCAGTGGCGCACCGGCAAACTGGTCGTGCCCGGCGCACGGGGCAACATCATCAGACGATACCTGCGGGTCTTTGCCGCCGAGTGTGCCCCCTGGTTCAGGCTCGAGCGCGTGTTCCGCGGCCTACCGCCGCGGGGTCCCGCGGAGGCCGTGGGCATCGACTTCACGCTGCGCCCGCGCAGCGCCTGGCTGCATCTGACTTGCTGCCGCTTCATGTTCCTCCTCTTTCGCAGAGTCGCGCCGTGAGAGTGCCGCTGCCGCCAGCCGTCAAGCGTCGTATCGGAGCACTGCCTCAGTGGTCCGCGGTCGCTTTACGGTACCCGCAGCAGGCGGTCGAGGTCCGGATGCGGGGCAGCCGAGGCGAGGTCGACGTCACGCGCTTGGCCGTCGTGGCAGCGCTGCAGCCGCTGACTCTCGGCATAGGGCTCGACGAGGAGGCTCGCGCCGCGCTGGGTGCCTACTCCGCGCCCGTCCTGCGCTTCCTCGATCTGGAGTCACAGCGGGAAGTCGGCATGCTGCAGCTCATCAGGACCCGTGAGAGCAGCACTCGAGCGGCGCCGATCTCCCTCTTCGAGGTCGGGGCCGCCGTCCAGCACTGCCTCGGGTGGCCCCGCCGGCCCTGGAACCGCTACCTGCAGAATCGCGCGATTCGCGAGCACCGCCAGCCTGGCAACTTCGGGCTGACACCGAAGGCCGTGCAGCAGCTCATGATCTTCTACATCTGCCCGCGGCAGGTGGTGCTCGTCTCGGTGGAAGCAGGCGAGCACCGCAACCTATTTCCGATGGACCTCATCGGACCTGTGGCGCCCGACCGCTTCACGCTTGCGCTGCGCAACACCAGCCCGTCGGTGCCCGCAATGAAGCTGGCGCGCCGCGTCGCGCTCTCGGATGTCGCCGCCACCGATTGCGGACTCGCCTATCGTCTCGGTGTGCATCACCGCGATCCGCTCCCCGATTGGCAATCGCTCCCCTGTCCGCTCGCTCACTCGCGGCAGATTTCCCTCCCTTTCCCGCAGAGCGCACTGCGGGTACGGGAGCTGGAGATACTGGAATACGAGACGATCGGCTCGCATACCTTCTTCATCGGGCGCGTCGCCGCGGAGCAGCCGCTCGCCGAGGCGGCTCAGCTGCATCAGACGAGTGGCTTCTACCAGCACTTCAGGATGCTTCGCGGACGTCCCTTTCCGGGCGCGGCCTGAGGAATCGGGCCCCGATGTTAGAGAATGCGGTGCGCAAGCCCGGCGTAGAGCTTCTCGAAGCAGGCTGCGGTGTAGTCGGCGTCCTCGCGCAGAGCCCAGAGCCACGCCGCACGCGCGAGGCGCAGTCTCAGGGGCTCATCGCTCAGGACCCGATGCATCGCCCCCGCGAGAGCCGTGCAATCCCCGACCGGAACGGCCATCGCGGCATCAGGCGCCCACTCCGCGATGTGCCCGACCGCGGTGCCGACTGTCGGCACGCCCACGGCAGCCGCCTCCAGCAGAACGATGGGACCCGCCTCGTGGCGGGAGGAGATCACCGACACATGCGCCCGTTGCATCAGCGGGTGCAACTGCCGCTGAGTCAGAAAACCATGGAAGCGGACCCGCTCGGCGAGATCGAGCGCGAGTGCAAGCTGCTGCATCTCCCCGCCGAGCGTATCCTCCCCGACGATATCCAACCGCAGTCCGGGGTGGCTAGGTGCCAGCCGCGCGAACGCGCGCAGCAGCGTGGATTGGTCCTTCACCCGATTGAGACTGGCCACGTGAATCAGCCGCGCGGGCTCGCCCGGCGGGCGCGCCACCGGCTCCCGGGAGGGCCAGTCGCGCACCCGGTCCACGCCAAGTGGCACACGGCGCGCGGCGATGCCGAAGCTGGAGAGGAGCTCGAGCTCCGGCTCGCTCGCCGCAGTGACGGCAGTCGCTCCCTTCATCACTACTGCCTCCTGACATCGGCCTCGCCAGCTGATACGGCCGCCGAAACGGATATCGGGCATGCTGACCGGCTCGCCCCCGGCGACGTGCACCACGCTCGGGATCCGGAGCATGCGCGCCGCCGCGACGGCCACGAGCCCGCAAGCTCCGGAGAAAACCGATTGCACGATGTCGAAGCGCGACACGCGATGCTCGGCAAGGATCGCCCGCACCCCGCGCACCCGGGTCGATCCGCGGCCGATGTTGTGGACGCGAGCTCCGCGCAGCTCCCATGTGCCGGGCCATCTCTCCTGGCGCAGCGCAAAGACATGCAGCTCATGAGCTGCCGCCAACCGCTCGATGAGCGCGAGCAACGCGGGAATGACGCGATGCTCGCCGCTGCGATCAACACCTCCGGGCACCACCAGCGCGAGCTTCACCCCGGTATTTCCTCACCGCTGCCCTGTGGCCTTGCCATGCAACAACTCCTCGAGCGCCGCCACGGACTCGCGCGGGTGCCGCCCGCGGCGCAGCTCGAACGCCGGCACCGCACGCATCCGCTCGGCGAAGATGCCCCAGCCCGGCTGACTCGCGGCATAGGATTGGCTGGCCCGCAGCCGCGCGAGCGCCTCGCCCCGGGCGATCGGCACCAACAGGGGCTCGCGGCCTGCGCTGCGGGCGGAGAGCGCCACCAGCGCCGCGATCTCCAGGGGCCGCGGCGCCAGCCGGAACCGCCTCTGCCGCAGGTCCACCTCGAACTTGCGCACGCCGCTGCGGCGGCGAATGACCGGAGCGCGGCGAACGAGATCCGCATCGGCCGCCGAGAGGAAGCGCAGCGATTCGCGCCGGACGTGCAGGAAGTTGGCCACGCCCGTCGCGAGCAACGACTGCGGCGCCACGAACAGGCTGTCTTCCGATAAGAGGTCGAATCCCTGGAGAGCGCAATGCAGCACCGCGGTGGACTTGCCGGCGCCGCTGTCGCCGATGAGGAGCAGACCGCGGCGGCCCCGGCCGACGCAGGCGGCATGCAGCGGCATCAGTCCCTGCGCGCGGGCGGCGAGCGTGAAGACTGCAAGCTCTATGAGCTCGTAACGAACGTGATATGGAAACCGGAGCAAGTCCCGCGCCACCACGACGAGCGCCGCGCGCTGTTCGGCGGACATGAGCGCGATGCTGGAGCATTCGCTCGCGCCGCAGAGCAGTCCCGGCGCGGACAGCATCGCGAATGGGCCGGGCTCATCCGTACTGCGCGCCCGACTCCTGCGCGGCGCACGCCCGGCGTCCCCACCGCCGCCGAGCACCAGCCGGACCACAATGCGCGCCGGCGATGCCGGCAGGCGGTGCCGAGGCAGGCCGTCATAGGCCCAACGGACGAGGCCCATCAGCTCCGGGCTTTCAGTCGCAAATTCGAAAGCGCCGCCGAGGACCTGACGGTGAATCCGCAACAGGCCTTCGAGGCGCTCGTGGAAAGGATCTACCGCGATGTCGCCGCTCGGGCGCAGGGACTTCGATTTCATACCAAGGGCCACCCGTGCGACCATTGCCCGTCGCCATGAGAGCCCTCAAGTCCATCTGCTGGGTGTCCGCATTCCTGCTGGCATGGGCTCTCATCGTGCTCGCGACATGGCACGGTCAACTGCAGAACCTCGGCGCACATAGGGTAATCGCTCGCTATCTCATTCTGCTCGCGGCGCTGGCAATTCCGGCGAAGTTCCTCGCCCTGGCCGGCGCGTATCTCGTGGAGCTGCTGCTCGTCGGCTGGCGTCGATCCTCCCTCAGGATGCTCTGGAAGCCCTCGGCCTCGGTCAGGATGGACATGGTCACCATCGTCATGCAGTTGCTCCTGCCGCAAAGGCACATCGGCTACGTGTTGTCATTCGGGTTGCTGTATCTGATCAGCATCGGCAGCCTGCACCTGGATCATTTCTCGGCAACGCGGCTCTTGCCCACATGGAGCCTGCAGATCACGTGCGTTCTGGTGTTTCAGTCGTTCCTTCAGTATTGGATGCACCGGCTCGAGCACGCGATTCCGGCGTTCTGGGCGCTCCACAAGTTCCACCATTCCGCGGAGAGCCTGTCTCTTCTCACCTCGGCGCGCACCACGCAGCTCGCCAAGGCCCTCGATACGGGCCTGGTGTTCGTACCGGCGGCCCTGCTGACGAGCGCGACGGATCCGGCACCGTCCATCCACAGCCCGGCCTTCGCCATCGCCGTGATCTATTTCGCATACAGCACGTTCGTCGGCATCAACGGCTACTTCGTTCACTCCAACCTGACGACGGATTACGGTTGGATCGGCCGCTGGCTGCTCGTCTCTCCGCGAATGCATCGGCTTCATCATGCCAGGTCCCCGAGTTACCACAACAAGAACTTCACCTTCGATCTCGTCATCTGGGATCGCCTGTTCGGCACTTACGCGGCATGCGCGCCCGGTTCCGATCCGCTGACGATACCGCTCGGCCTGGAGGAGAATCCTTTCAACGCCCATCGCACCGTCGCAGGAGCGCTGCGGGAATATTTCCTGAGCACCTACGTCGTATTCTTTCAAGAGGTGCGCAAGGGCTTGCGGGCCTGGATGCCGATACGGAACGTTGCCGAGCGCCGGATCGCGAGATTCATGGGCTCCTCGTAGTAGAGAAACAGGCCGGTGGCAATGGCCCAGGTAACCGCGAATGTGCCGAGCACCACACCGGGTCGGTATCCTGGAAAGGCCCTGAGTAGGGGCATGCTGAGATAGTCGATCACCAGCATGTGCAGCAGGTAGAAAGAGTAGGAGCTGCGCCCAAGAAGCCGAGAAAGCCCGCAGGAGAGCGCCCGCGACAACACCGTGTCCTCCCGGATGAGCCCACAGTAGAGGAGCGCGATGGGGGCCGGTATCAGGAAGTTGTTGATGATGACGATGACTGCCGCCGCATTCCGCGGCGGATGTCCGTAGACGAGCACCATGGCCACGCAGAGCGCCGATACGCCGATGAAACCGGCCACGGTCCGTCTGCCGCCCTTCACGCGCAGCTCGCCCGCCCGCTCCAGGCGCGTGATGTATAGCGCCAGCCATACTCCCGCGAAAAACTCCACGAAGTGCCCGAAGAACGTCGTGGAAAAGACGAACAACGGGGTATGGAGCAGCCGGATGTCGAGCTCCGAGACCGCCAGTGCCGCCCCGAGCAGGCCCGCTCCCAGCGCGAACGCGGCCGTGAAGCCTCGCCGCCGGGCGAGGATCATGAAAATCGGCGCCAGCGCGTAGAAGCATTCCTCCACCGTCAGCGACCAGCTCGGCTGCAGAATGATGTTCGAGGGGTAGAAGAGAGCGTGCGTCAGGGTGTAGTTGGTGGCGAGGACCGCCGGGCGCAGGTCCCGCTGCAGACACACTGCCAGCGTCAGCAGCAGGAAATACACGGGGTAGATGCGCGCGAACCGGTTGACGAAGTACTTCGACAACCAGGCGTGGCTGATCTGCGCCTGCTCGTGATAGAGGCGCACGATGAGAAAACCGCTCAGGGCGTAGAAGAACGCCATGACATTGATGACGATGTGCCAGTCGGGCCGCAGCGGGAAATGAGCGAAGAAGACGGCGATGGCGCCGAACGCCCGGATTCCCGTGAGCGCGGGATAGCGCTCCTTGCCGGAGCCCGAGCCGTCCGCTCCACTCATGGGGACACCGTCTCTTCAGCACACGCCATGAGCGCTCTTCGCCGATTGCCGGTCGGTCCTGGCCGGCTGGCCATGCCTCGAGTCGCGCAGCTCCGCATAGGTCGTGCTGCGAGCGAGCCTGCCTCTCTCGAGCTCGAGAATGACGTCACAGTGCCGCAATGAGGTCAGCCGGTGCCCCGTCATGATGATCGTGCGCCCCGCCCGCATCGCGAGCAGCGCATCGACGATGCTCTCTTCCGCGGCCGCGTCGAGCTCGCTCGTGGCCTCATCGAGGATCAGCACCGATCCGCCTCGATAAAACGCGCGGGCGAGTCCCAGTCTCTGCCGCTGGCCTCCGCTCAGGCGCGCGCCCCGCTCGCCAATGCGCGCACTGTCGCGGCCCAGCAGGGCGGCGGCGCATTCCGTCAGCCGGGCCACCCGCACCGCATCCTGCAGCCGCTGCGGGTCGCCCGCGGTCGCTGACGCGCCGAGCGCGATGTTCTCATTCAACGTGGCATCGAGCAGAGCCACCTGCTGGGGAACATAGGCGATCGCGGACTGCCAGGCCTCGCGGTTGGATTCGTCGATGACGACTCCGTCGACTGCGAGCACGCCCGAGCGCGGCGCGAGCAGCCCCGCCAGTACGTCCAGCAGGGTCGTCTTGCCGGAGCCGTTCTCCCCGACGACGCCCACGATCGCTCCGGCCGGAATGCACAGGCTGACTCCGCAGAGCACGTCCGCTGCCCCGGACGAGTAGCGAAACGAGACATCATCCAGGCGTATCTCCCGCACCGGCCGGGTGCGCCACTGGTCATCGAGCGCCTCGATGCGGGCGCGACGCTCGCGCTCCCTCGCCTGCCGGATGTCTTCCGCGATACCGTCGAGGGCCGGGCGATCGGCACGGATGCGCACCAGAGCCACGAATGCCTGCTGCAGCACCGGCAGCAGCCTGTAGATCGCGAACGCCATGAACGACAGCGCCGCGATCCATGGCGTGCGCGCACCGCCGTCGCTGGAGAGGAAGAGCGTGCTGCCGACCAGGGCGGACACGGTTGCAATCTCCAGAAGATGCCGCGGCGCCTGTGAGATCGCGAAAGTGCTCAGCATGGTGCGGGAGATCTCGGCGCAGGCCGTGGCGAATCGGCCGGCGAACGCCGGCTGCGCGCGCAGCAGCAGGATCTCTTTGATCGCTCCCAGACTCTCACCGACGATGCGCGCGCGCTCGGCGAAATGGCGGCTTTCCTCGGCGCCGTTTCGCAGCAGCTTGCCGCTAGCGGCAAGGTAGATCAGGCCGTAGCTCGCGCCCAGCAGGGTGAGCGCCAGAGCCGCGACCAACGGCTGGACCAGCAGCATCGAGCCCACGATGAGCGCGATCGTCGCGAGGCTGGCGCCCAACAGCAGGACGCTTTGCAGGATGCCCACTGTGACCCTGCGCGACTCGTGCAGGAGCCTTGCCGAGAGCGTCATGCTATGGGTGCCGAGGTGAAACTCATAATTGCGGGCGAGATACTCGGCGAAGAGAGCGCAGTTGAAGGAATCGCCGACCTTCAGCGCGAAGCGGCTGAGCAGCAGCGCGCCGCCGAAATTGATGGCATTCGCAATCGTCACCAAAGCGATGAATACGGCGCCGAGGACCAGCGCGAAGTGCGTGCCGCCGCCGCGAGCCGCCTCGAACCCGAGACGATGAAACAGGAAGCGCAGCAGCGCGTCGCGGTCCACCGCGCCGGGATCCGCCAAAACGGTGAGGAAAGGCAGAATCGCGGCGATTCCTACGACCGTCGTAACCGCCATGACCACCGAGAGCAGCTGCAGGGCGAGCAGCCTGGCCTTCTGCCCGCGGTCGAGGAGCCGCCACAACGTTCGCAGGATCATCGCCCGAGGCCGACGGATGGCACGGGCAGGCGACCCGCGCTCGCTGCGCGGCTGACGAGCTCGAGATAGGTGTCGGCCAGCCGCCGGCCCAACGCGGCGAACGACAGCTCCCGTTCGAAATGCGCGCGCACCACGGCGCGATGCGCCGGGCCCAGCTCCGAGGCGATTCCCAGCAGCTCATCGGCCAGGCTCTGTGCATCCCCGCGCCACCAGAGCCGTCCGATCGCACCATCACCCGTCAGGGCCCGGAAGGATGGAATGTCGGTCACGAGCGGTGGCAATCCGCAGGCGAGCGCCTCGATCAGCGCGTAGCCGCTGCCCTCGCGACGGCTGCCCGAGACGAAGACATCCGCGGCGCGCATCAAGGACTCTATCTCCTCGTGAGGCCGGCGCCCGAGCAGATGCACCCGCCCGTGCAGGCGCGTGTCCTCTTCGATCTGCCGCGTCACAGCCCTCTCCAAGTGGGCCTCACCGTAACAACACCAGAGCTGTAGGCCCGGCAACGCGTCCACCGCGCGGCTCACTCCCTCCAGTACGGTGAGAGGATCCTTGTCGGCTACGAGATGTCCTACCCAGAGGAGGCACGGATTGCCCTCGAGACCGGTGCGGGCGCGCGCCTCGTCACGCGGGCCCGGCGTGAAGCGGCTGGTCGATTCCGCGATGACGTGGATCGAGGTCTCCCCTCCGATGAGGCGGGCCTCCTCGAAGGGCCAGCTCTGCGGCCGCGCGCAGAACGCGACGCCGGCAGCGGAGGCGAACGCCCGCCGGTGCAGGGGCCGCCGCCACCAACGAGGCGGCCGGCTGGCATGATCCTGCAGCAGGATGGGCACGGTCGGCAGGTGCGCTGCGAGCCGCAGCACCTCGCGTGGAAAGCACAGCCCATGTACGTGAATGACGTCCGGATCGAGGTTGGCGATCAACGCCGGCGTGTCCGCAACGCCCGCGAGGAAGTGATAAGAAACTCCATTACGATGCAGGACCTCCGCTCGATGACAAGCCTGCACCACCGAGACTCGCAAACCACCCTGTCGAGCGGCCTCGGCGACATCCACGAGCGTCGGCCAATCCTCCAGCAGTTGTGCCGGCTCACGAGCACGTGGATCTACGTAGAACCCAACCTGCACGACATGGAGGAATGAGCTGTCCACGGAGCGTCCGACATCACAAGCTGAGCACTCGCGGATCCCGCAGCCCCACCACACGCTTCCACAGGTCCAGCTCCCAGGGCTGTCCGTATTTCCCGTAGCGGAACCGCCAGGAAGCGAGGCCTTGCAGCGCGACCTTGCCCCACCGTGAAGCCCGCACGTCCATCACCGTAGGAAAGCGGCACCCGAGCACGGTGGTGAAGTCCCGGATGCGGGTACGCAGCCGCTCCGACAGCCAGGGCGCCCGCGAGTGGCACCAGTAGCCATGCCACAGCGGCTCAGCCCACTCGTCCGCGCTGGCGGGGAAGACCACCGGCTCGCCGGCGCAGTCACGAAGCTCCGCCAGCGAGCGGGCGACCGCCGGCTCGGTCCTGTCCGGCGGCGGCGGCACCGGCGTATAGACGTAGATCATCACTTCCGTTTCCGGATAGCGGCGCTTGATCAGCCGTATGAAATCGAAGGTCTTCTCGGTCTCGCCCTCCGGATCGCGCGGCGGCGCCACCATGAACGACAGCTCCGCGATGACACCATGGGCGCGGCAGGCTTCGATGGCCGCGAGAGTCTGGTCGGGGCGGGTTCCCTTGCGGACGTCGTGCAGCAGCCACTCGCTCGGGGACTCCGCGCCGATGTAGGCCATGCGCAGGCGGCTCTTCTGCAGCAGCGACCAGGAGCGCTCCGACAGATTCAACATGGCGTCCGAGCGCGCGAAACACCACCAGGGCAGCTCGTGCTTCGCGAGAATCTCGAGCAGCGGCTGCATGTCGACTTCACGGTCGAAGAAGTTGTGATCGTAGAACTGAATGCCGTCCACGCCGAGCCCGCCGCTGAGAAAGCGCAGGTCCTCCTCGAGCCGCGCCGCTGTCGGCAGCGCTGTCTTGCCGCGAAACATCCCCGCGACGCCACAGAACGTGCAGCGGTAGCGGCAGCCCAGGGCAGCCTGGTAGCCAGCCGTGCGGCGGCCGAGGTACGTCGCGGGCAGATACCTCGCCGGATCCTCGAGCAGCTCGTAGGGGAGCCTCGCCGCCAGACTCGCCGCCGTGAACCGCCGCTCGTTGTGAACGATCAACCCGTCGCGCCGCCAGCTGAGGCCAGGCACGGCCGCGAGGGAGCCGCCGGGGTCCTCGCTCAGGCACTCGAGCAGGCGGACAAAGGTCTCTTCACCCTGTCCGCGCACGGCGAAATCGACATAGGGGACATTCAACGCGGCCTCGGGGCAGTTGGTGGGGAATGCCCCGCCCCAAACAATCGGCACGACCGGGAATCTCTCCCGAATCGCCCTGGAAGCCGCGATGGCCGAACGCAGCTGAGGCCCGCCCATCACGGTGAGGCCGACGGCGCGCGTGGGTGTCTGCGCGATGATGCGCAGCGCCGTCGAAATGAAATCGCGGTCCACATTGCCGTCGAGGATGCGCCACGGATGGCGGCCCTCGAGCGCCGACGCGATACTCAGCACCGCCAGCGGAAAGCGCGCATTGCGCTGCTTGGTGATCGTCGGATTGACGAGCAACACCGTGCCAGGGTTGCCGGCCATCAGGTTTCTCCCATTGCGTCGCCGACGATGACGCGATACAGAGTGAGCTGCTCCCCCAGGTACGTCCGCTCCGCGACCCGGGATATGCGGTAGCCGCGCTCGAGCAGGGGACCCAAAAATGCCGCGGCATCGCCATAGGTCGACAGCAGGAGGAGAGCAGCCCCACCGGGCTTCAGGTGCCGGCCCAAACCCGCCGCGAACCGTCCGGCCACGTCAGTCGACCGCCAGGCACGGTCGCGGTCGTTGCGCGGCGCATCGATGAGGAACGGGGGATTGAACAGGATGAGATCGAAGCGCTCTGTAGCGACCGGCGCGAACAGATCGCCGTGCCGCACCTCGAGCCGCTGCTCGACATTGTTGAGAAGCGCGTTGATGGCAGCACAGCGCACCGCCGCTGCATTGATGTCGACGGCGACGACCCGCCTCGCGTGTCGCGCCGCGAAAACCCCGCAGACGCCCGAGCCCGTACCCATGTCCAGCACCTCGGCGTGATGTCCGATGACTCGCACATCGAGCTGCGAAGCGAAGAATTCCCCCGTCCTCAGCCGCTTCGGGTTGAACACGCTCGGCAGCACGAGGATGGGGACGCCGTGGACCCGCTCGACGATGAAATCATCGTAACGGTGCCGACCGCGCAGCCAGCCGGTCAGGTAAAGGAGCTTGACGAGCGCGCGAGTGCTCACCGGAAAGCGAAGTGGCGTCGGCGGTGCCAGCACCTGCTCCGTGCCAGGATGCTTCATGGTCAAGCGCTCCTCGCCAGAGGCATGCGATCCGCCGCCGGCTCGCGCAGGTCGCGCCACATCGAGCACACGCAGCGCGAGCATTCGGCCCGGGTACCGCTCCTGATGGCATCACGCAGCGCGATCATCCGATCGCCGTTGAGCACACCCTCCAGGTCGTCCGCGACCATCGCCTCGGGCGGCCCCTGGATGAAGAAGCAGGGACTCACCTGCCCGCGGGCATCGATCACTGCGGAGAACTCGGGCGCATTGCAGCGTACGGGGGGATAAGGCCCCAAGCCGCACACGGCCGTGAAATACCGCAGGATGCGCCGACGCAGCTTCTCAGGGGTCTCGGCGATGAATCCCGTGTCGAATGCCTCGGCATGCTCCCGCTCGAGCGCGCTCAGAAGCCGCTCGAGCTCCGGGAGGTCTTGCGGCCGCAAAGCAAGATCGGCCATGAAGCCGTTCTGCCGGCTGAAGGCGTGGGAGCTGGCGACATCAATCGCGAGGAAGGAGATGTGGGCCACCCCCAGTTGCCGGCCGAGGTCGACGAAGGACGGCAGCTGCCGGAAGTTACCGCGCTGCAAAGTCACCCGAAGCGTGACCGGGGAGCCGGCAGCGACGGCCGCGCGCACCCCTCTGCATACGACATCGAAAGCATCGACCCCGCGGATTTCGGCGTAGGCCTCGCGGCTGGTTCCGTCCATCGACACCGTGATGGCATCGAAGAGCGTCGCGGCCCGCTGCGCATGCTTGGCAAGAGACAGGCCGGACGTCAGCAGCCAGAGCTTCAATCCCTGCCGTCGCAGCAGCTCCGCGATCTGCGCCCATTGGGGATTGAGCAGCGGCTCTCCCCCGGATAGCAATACGACTTGCGTTCCCAGGCGCTCAAAGCTCCCCAGGAGGCGCGATACCGTCTCGAGATCGAGGTCGGCGCGGCCATGCCGCCAGTAATCACAGCTGATGCAGCGTGAATTGCAGCGCTCGCTGAGATAGAGCGTCACGAGAGGCACTCGGCGCAGCTGCATTTCAGAAGGGCATGACACCACGCGATTGGGTTCCCAAAAGCGGGCCCCGGGTTCAAGTGAACCCCTGGCGGCTCCGGGGGAACTCAAAGCGATGTGCTGCGGAGGGTGCAGCATTTCCAACGTGCCCGACCCGTCCCCGGGAGTCCGCGGGCTCGACGTCGAGGACATGGGTGCCCAGGTGCTCAGCGAAGGTTCAAAGCAAGTCCGATCCCCGGCCACGGGCTCACGCCGATGAACGCCAGGCTGGGCGATTTCCGCGGCCGCGACAACAACTTCAATCTGATTCGGTTCCTGGCCGCGACTCTCGTCATCTGGTCGCATGCATTCCGTTTTCTCGACCACCCCCAGCTATCGCTGATGAACCGTGCTTTTGGATTGGGGCCCGGTGACCTCGGGGTGGACATCTTCTTCGTCCTCAGCGGCTTTCTGGTAGCGAAGAGCCTGAACGGCAAGACACTGGCCGAATTCATCTGGGCGCGGTGCACGCGAATCTACCCGGGCCTATGGGTCTCGATCGTCGTCTCGGTTCTGGCAGCTGCCTTCCTTTTTTCGGACGAGCCCCCGGTTCGCTTCCTGACGAGCGATGGCACACTGCGCTATCTCGCGCACAACGCCACCCTATTGCCCACGGCACAGATCACTCTTCCTGACGCCTTTCCGCACGAAGGCGGTCCGTTCAACGTCTCGTTATGGACGTTGCCGTACGAGTTGAAGATGTACGGGCTGCTCGCCGCTATCGGCATGACCGTCGGACTGCGAGCTCGTTACCTCGGCGCGCTCACGGCGCTCGGGGCGACTGGTATTCTGCTGCATCGGCTCGGAGCAGGGCCTTTGGCGGGCGTTTACGGCCGCTTCCTCTACCTGTTCTTCGCCGGTGCTTTGGCCTATACCCTTCGCGACCGCATCGCCATGCGGACCTCGGTCGCGATCGGGCTCGTCTGCGCCATCTGCGCCACCGTCGCCAGCACACATCTTCATTTCGTCAGACAGACGATCCTGCTGATTGCCCTACCCTACCTGCTCTTGTGGCTCGGACTCGTTCCCGGCGGCGCCATTCGGCTGTGGAACCGATTGGGAGACTACTCCTACGGACTCTACATTTATGCGTGCCCCGTGCAGATTGCTCTCTTCTCCATGGGTGCGGCGGCAACAGGCGTGGAGAACTTTCTGATGACCATGCTGATCACCCTGCCCATCGCGATCACATCGTGGCATGCCCTGGAGAACTTCGCTCTGCGAATACCGCTGCCGCCATTGCTCGCGTATGTGCTTGCAAGACGAGCGCCCGCGCCAGCAATCGATTGAGGCGCCCGGCGACGAATCACTCCGGATCGAGCGCGAGCACCGCGAAAGTGGCCAGCCAGTGCTCGCCCGCGTAGTCGTCCGCCACGTGCCCGAGAGCGCTGGTGAGATGCGCGTCGATCGCCGCTTGGGCCCGCGCCCGCAGCGGATCGGAGGCCGGCAGATCCGCGAGGATGCGTCGCCAGCACCAGGCGCGGGAGAGATGCAATCCGTCCAGATGAGCGATCTTGCCGTCGGTGCGGTCGCTGACCGTCGCCGGGCTGAAGAGGGTCGCCGGCTCCCCGCGCGCCGCCTGCGGCAGGAAGGCCGCGAGCCAGGCGGCGAAGTCCTCGTTGGGCATGACATCGGCCATCAGTGCCGCTTCCGTGAGCGCCGGCGAGAGGAATTCATCCTGTGAGGGCTCCCAGGCCGGGCACCCCCGGTCCCCCCGGTACCAGCGCAGCGCCGCGTCGGCGCAGAGGCCGGCGAAACCGGAGTTGCGCGCCGCGACCGCGTATTCGCGCGCGAGCAGCAGTGCGAAGGCGGTGTTCGAATGGACTCCGGCGCGTCCCGGATAGGTGGCGAGCGGCAGATAGGCCTCGAAGCGGCGCACGAATTCCCGGGCGAGCGGCGCGAGCGCGGCGGCCCAGCGCCGGCCTTCCGCGCTTTCGTGGCGCAGCAACTCGGCTTGCAGCGCGAGCACCCAGGCCCAGCCATAGGGCCGCTCGAAGCCGCGCGTCGCCGGCTGCTCGAGGTACTCGAGCTCGCCGGCGACCCTCTCGGCCGTGAGCTGCCCGTCGAGCAGCGCCCGCACCGCTGCCGCCTGTGGCAATTGCGGGAAACGGCGATAGAGCCGGGCGAGGAGCCAGTAGCCGTGCACGCAGGAGTGCCAGTCGAAGCTGCCGAAGAAGATCGGATGGAGCTCGCGCGGGCTCTTGATGTCCTGCGGTCCGGTGAGGACGTGATCGAACTGCTTGTGCGGATACTCGCGCGTCAGATGTCCCAGCGCGATCTCGGCGAAGCGCGCGGCGAGCTCCGCGGTGAGGGTTTGCGACACGGGTCACCTCGATCAGAAGCGGAAGACCAATAGATACATCAGGAGGGTATTGCAGAGAAGCAGCGGAACCGCCGTTGCGATCTGCACCCGGATCACGCCATTGCGATCCGGGAGCTCGAGCAGCGCCGCCGGCACGATGTTGTAATTGGCGGCCATCGGCGTCGCGAGCGTGCCGCAGAACCCCGAGAGCATGCCGACCGCGCCCATGATGGCGGGATCGCCGCCGAAACGGTGCACGATCAACGGCACGCCGATCGCCGCGGTCATCAGCGGAAAAGCGGCGAAGGCATTGCCCATCACCATGGTGAAGAGCGCCATGCCGATGCAATACGCGATGACCGCCGCCAACGGGTGGCCGAGCGGCAGCCAGGTGGTCGCGATGCGGCCGACCGCGCCGCCCACGCCCGAAATCGCAAACACCGCCCCCAGCGCCGCCAGCATCTGCGGCAGGATGATCGCCCAACCGATGGCATCGCAGAGCCGCCTGCCCTCCTCCACCGTCGCGAGCGCAGGCGGCCTGAATCGCAGCAGAGCGACGATGAGCGCGGCGATGATGCCCAGGGCAAGCGCGATCAGCGTCACCTGTTTCGGGTCCGCGAGAGGCGCACCGCCGATCCTCAGTCGGCCCAACGTCAGGGTGCCGGCAATGGCGATCGCTGGAATGACGAGCGCGGGGATGAAGACGGCATTGCCCTTTGCCTTGGCGCGCTGCTCGCGCTCGGCGACGGAGGTGGTCTGCGGTGATCCCAACCCCATGGCGCCCGCGCCGAGCGCCATGAGCGCGATCACGAGTATCCCGTTGACCAGATCTCCGAGCCGCGACCCGAAGAGAAAGCTGACGGCGAGCAGACCCCAGAATGCGGCATTGCCGAAGCGCCTGCGGTTGGTGCGATCGCCGACGCTGCGCACCGCGACGGCGGCGAACATGCCGCCTGCGAGCCAGTAGACCTGCTCCAGTCCGATCAGAGTGACTTCTCCCGCGCCAGGCGCTCGAGGCGCATGTCGAGCCGCCACAAGCGCACGCCGTGGATGGCGAATGCCATCACCGCCGTCGGAATGGCCCACAATGACAGGCTGAGCGGCGGGACGTCGAAGCCACTTTGCTGCAAGAACCCTTTGATGAGGAGGATGGAGCTGACCGCGATGAAGATATCCTCGCCGAAAAACGCACCCACGTTGTCAGCCGACGCGGCATAGGCCCGGATGAGATATCGGCTGCGCTCAGAGATCGATCCGAACCTCACCTCCGCGGCGGCCTCGGCCATGGGCGCGATCAGTGGCCGCACGGTCTGCGCCTGGCCGCAGAGCGAGGTCAGTCCCAGCGCCGTGGTGATCTGCCGCAACAACATGTAGGCGATCAACACGCGTCCGACCGTCGCGGCCCGCACGTGGGCGATCAGCACCCGCGCCCGCTCCTGCAGCCCCTCGCGCTCGAGAAGACCGATCACCGGCAGCACCAGCCAGATGATCGACACGTAGCGGCTGTCGTTATAAGCCTTGCCGAGCGCGGCGATGACGTGAAGCGGCGAGAGGCCGGCTGCGACTCCTGTCGTGAGGGCCGTCGCGACGATGACGATGAGCGGATTGATGCCGGCGGCAAAGCCGATCACGAGCACGGCGATCCCGAGCAGCGGCCAGAGAGTCATGGCGGCAAGGTACCGCTCGAGGGTCTTTCTGGCCAGCGTCGGGCCGCCGGCTCATCGCAATCGTGGCTCGCCCAGGCTTACCCGATCAGCCCCTCCGCTCGCATTGCGGCCTGCACTGCCGGGCGCGCCGCGGTGCGCTCCTGAAAGGCGCGCAGATTCGGGAACGGCGCCAAGTCGAATTTCACGGTGCCCGCCCAGTTGGTGATGGCGAAGAGGTATGCATCGGCCACCGTGAAGTGATCTCCCAACAGGTGCGAGCGGCCCGCGAGCTGCTTCTCGACGAGACCATAGCGCTTGCCGAGATAGGCCTGCCGCTCGGCGCGCGTCTCCGCGGCGAGATCCGCACGGAACAACGGCGAATAGGTCTTGTGCAGCTCGGAGTTGATGTAGCCGAGCCATTCCTGCAGGCGATAGCGCGCCAGCGTGCCAGCGGGCGGCGCAAGCGCCTTCTCCGGCTTCAGATCAGCCAGATACTGCACGATCACCGGACCCTCGGTGAGGATCTGACCATCATCGAGCTCCAGCGCCGGGACATAGCCCTTGGGGTTGATGGACAGGTAGTCGCCCTGCGAGGTCACGGTCTTTGTCTTCAGGTCCACCTTCTGCAGGCGCAGCTCGATACCCGCCTCATGGGCAACGATGTGGGGTGAGAGGGAGCACGCCCCGCTCGTGTAGAACAGCTTCATGTGAGTCTCCTGGAATCGCGGCGAAAGAAAGCGGGCGGAAAGTTATCATCCGCACTTACCGTCGTATAGCTCCTTACTTTCGGTAAGCAACAAAATCCACTATCCTTCCGGTAATCGACTTTCGATCCGGTAATGAGCCACCCATGCCGCACAAGGTCCGCAAGAGCAAAGCCCCTCCTCCGCCATCCGGCTGCCCCATGGGCACCTGCATGGGTCTCCTGGGCGGCGCCTGGACCACCAATGTCATCTGGCAGTTGAGCGGCGAGCCGCGTCGCTTCGGCGAGCTCTGCAAAGACATCCCGGGCATCTCTCCCAAGATGTTGGCTGCGCGGCTGAAGGCACTCGTGGTCAAAGGTGTCGTGACACGCGAGGTTGCGCCCACTTCGCCGCCCTCCGTGGAGTACGCCCTCTCAGAGCTCGGCAAGGAGTTGATTCCCATCATCGATACCATCGTGCGTGTGGGGACGCGTCTGCGGGAAGGCCGATCCGCGCACGCCCGCTAGCGACGCAATATCAGACCATGCTGCAGCGAACCGCCGGCTGATTGCAGCGGACGGTCTCGCCCGCGCGCACGGGCGCGCTGATACTGCGGGAATACCAGCCACCGGGTAACCGCAATGCAAACATCGGTCGATCTTCGCCTCGCCCGTCACGGCGTCATCTTGTTGCTGCTCGGACTGCTCACGGGCTTCGTGATCGCCCGATTCCATAACCGCAGCCTCGGCGATGCCGCGCATCTGGTCGGCCTGATCGGTGGGTTTGGCACCATCGCACTGGCGCTGCTATGGCCGAAATTGCGGCTCAACCGCTTCTGGTCCGAAACCGGCCTGTGGGCGACGGCGGCATGCATGTATCTCAACTGGCTCGGCGTCGTTCTCCTGGGCGCGTTCGGCAGCGGTCCCGACGGCCGCGCAGGCGGTGTCCTTCTCGGGATCGCGATCTGGCTGTCGCTGCTGTCGGCACTCATCATTCTCTTCGGACTGCGCAAACCCGCGGCAGCGTCCGTGGCCGCAGAGACGATGAGCGCGGCACCCAGTCACTGACGGCGGGTCAACTCCGGGTTCGGGACGAACTGCCCGCCATGGACGATCGTGGCGAGGACCTCCTCCGAGCGCTTCAGCCAAGCGTCCTGCTTGTCCGGTGTGTAGTTGTTGTGCTCGGACTCGATCATCGGGACCGCCTCCTTGGGTCCGGGGATCTCATCCAGCACCGTCCAGATGCCGACGGGCGGCGCGGTCGTGTCGATGAAGCCCATGGCGATCAGCGTGCGGGCGGTGATGCGCGGCGCGAAATTGACGGTGTCGAAATAGAGCGCCGTCTTCAGGACCTGCGGATCGTCGCTCCTGTCCCAGCCCGGGTAGCCTTCGCGTCTACCGTGCAGATCACCGTTCGAGTCGGCGCCCGAGGGCTCGTTGACGAGGACGGCGGTCACTTTGCCGGGATTCAGCCCCGCGGTCACGAGACTCTGCTGCCCGCCCATGCTGGTCCCCGTCAGCACTACGGTCTTGCCGTCCCAGCGGGGCGAGCTGCGGATGTACTGCAGCGCGCGCGTATCGCGCAGATACATGTCGAGGAAATAAGAGGTGTCGCGGCTGTGATCGCCGATCGCCGCATACTCCTTCGGCGCGCCCGTCCCCTGGTCGGGCGGCAGATCGTGGGAATCGACATCGAGCGTCAGCCAGCCTTCGGCCGCGCGGTTCGTGGCCCACTGCGGCTGCAGCGCATAGACACCCGCCCACTGGTAGATGATGAGCGCGGGGAACTTCCCGCGACGATCGGGCACCGCCAGATAGCCCTGCACGTGCGAGCCGACACTTTCGAGCCGTACACGGAAGAGCTTCACACCGGGCTGGGTCGTCGCCATCGGCGTGAGCACCGGATCGGTTGGAATGCGGCTCAGCCGCGCAAGCTGCGCCGCCCAGAATGAGTCGAAGTCAGCTGGTGCCGCAACGGCGGGCTCGAGGCGCGTCGGCGCGACGGCCGCGCCCAGCGTGGCAACCCGGTTCTCTGCGAAGGCGCTGAAGGAGAATTCCGGATGCAGGAGCTCGTAGCCCGGATATTTCCCGAGAAGCGTCTTCAGCGCCGGATCGTCCTTCTCGAGCAGCGCTTTCAGATCGCGGTTGACCTGCGCGTATTCCGCGGGCGAGAGCGACGGCGCAAACCCGGCCTGGTAGTCGACGGTGACGTACAACATGGCCGGCCGGTCTAACGTCGTTTCGATGGTCGCCTCGCCGGAGCTGAGATCGAAGCTGCCGGTCTTCACCACGTCGAGGTCATTGCTCTTGATGGTATAGCCGAAACGCCCCTTGGGCGGCACACTGCCCTGGGCCGGCGTGACAGTCCAACCGACCTTCTCGCCGAGGGCATAGATGCCGTCCGCGTGAAAGGGCGCGAAGCTGAGCTTCGGCTGGGCGGCCGCCGACGCGCTCCCGGACGCCGCGAGCGTACAGGCGATCAGCAGTGCAAGCGCCTGGGGGACCCACCTCGTGATGCGATTGATCATGGTGCCGACGACTCCCGCGGCGTGCGATAGTGAATGAACCGATCCACCCAACCGATGAAGTACTTCATGTTGGGCGCGTCCGGGTGGCCACCGTCGTCCTGCCGCCAGGCGAGCTGGCCGTCGAGCAATCCCTGATTGACGGGCGGCATCTGCGCGGTGAGATAGCTCCCCGCGACACCCAACCCGCTTGCGCCGAGCAGCCGGTAAACGGCGCTCGCGGCGACCGCCGCCATGAAGCCGCCGCGCTGGTCGACCCATTTCGCGTCGCCCATCTCGGGCAGCCCATAGCTCACGAAGACGAGCCGCGGCGCGCAGAGCGCGATCAGCTCGTGGGCATCGACCGGCAGGTCGCCCGGATTGCGCGGGCCGAGCGCGCCCTTCGCGGCGCCGTACTTGAGGAAATTGCCGGCCATCCAGTGGTATTCACCGCTGCCCGTCAGGTTCTCCAGCTTCTCGCCGAAATTGCGCCGCAGCAGCGCCGCGCCGCCCCGGCCGGATGATCCGATGAGTCCCATGGCGAAGCGCGGATCGAACGCCATCGTGACGAGCGCCGCCTTCCCATAGCGCGACACGCCTTCGATCCCGACATGCCGGCCGTCCACGGCCGGGTCACTCTCGAGGTAATCGAGCGTGCGGCTCGCCGCCCAACTCCAGGCGCGCAATGCGCCCCATTGCTCGGGCGTGCGGGGCTGCCCCTTGTTGGTGAGGCCGATGATGCCGCGTGTCAGGCCGGCGCCGTTGTCGGCCTGCACGATCGTCGGATCCAGTATCGCGAATCCCCAGCCGGCGGCAATCAGCTCCACGATCGAGGGCGGATCGCCGTCGGCGTTGGGCCGCATCGCGGAGAAAGGCGAGCGGGACAGGAGGGCGGCATCCGGGTGCGCATGAAACACCGTCCGCAGCGACGGATCCTCGTGCTCGAGAGACGAGCGCAGCGCGCTGTCGATCTGGCCGAGCTCGCGATTGTCCGGCTCGCTCGGCGGGATCGGCGTGGCTCCGAACCAGAACATGATGAGAACCGGTACTTTCCCCCGCGCGGCCGCCGGGAGAACGAGTGTCACCGGTATGTCGAGTTTGATCGCCGGGTAGGAGCTGTTGTCGACGCGACCGATCAGACGCTTGTACACGACGGAGTAGCCTGCGAGCGCGCTTTTCCCGCGGCCGGCCACCTGCCAGGTAACCTTGGGCACATTCTTGGGGATGCGGCCGTAGACCTCCTCCTCCAGGGCTGCAACGATCTGCGGCCGCCGCTTCTGCCACCACACGCCTGCGCTCCTGACCGTCTCACCGCCGGCCAGTGTCAGCGGGTCGGGCAGTGTCGGGTACGGGTTGGCGAGCAGCTCGTCATAGTTGGCGTGATCCGGATCGTTCTCGTCACCGCTCGCACCCGGGCGCAAGTTTTCTATCCCGAGCTGCTCCATCATGTTGCGGTGGTCCTGCTCCGCCGTGAAAGTGATCGGCGGCGGCGGTGCTTTCCCGCGAGCCACCGCGGCGGGAGTCGCGAGAGCCAGGGCCGCGAGCAGGATTGGCACGCCCGCGGCCATTGCGGCTGCCGCCCTCACCGCTGCTCGAGCCGCCTTCGCTGCACCCGCCTCATCCCTGCATCCGCCTCATCCCCGCATCGGGCCTCATCGCTGGATCGGGCCTCATCTCTGCATCGGGCCTCATCCCCGCATCGGGACTCATCCCTGGATCGGGCCTCATCCCCGCATCGGGCCTTCATCACGGCGTCCGCCGGCGCGGCGCGAATAATCCGAGCGGAATGGCCCGCGCCATCAGGCGGTACCCCGCCGGCGTGGGATGCAGATGATCGCTGCAGTCATAGGCAGGCAGCAGTCGGTCGGGATGCTGCGGGTCCCGCAGCGCGCGATCGAAATCGACCACGGCATCGAAGTGCCCAGGTTGTCTGATCCACGCGTTGACCGCCTGGCGGTCCGCCTCGCTGGCGGCCGAGGGATGATAGTAGGCAGACCCCCCGTCGGGCGTGATGGTGCCGCCTATGACGAAGATCCTCTGGGCGTGCGCGCGGAGGATGATCTGCTCGTACGCGCCGATGATCTGATGAACGAGCTCGGTATGCTGCGCGGCGGAGATCGGCGCCAGCCGCTCCGCCGTCCCGAGGTCGTTGATGCCTTCGAGCACGATCAGATACCGCACGCCGGCCTGCGCGAGCACATCACGATCGAACCGCGCCAGGGCGTTGGGGCCCAGTCCATCGAGGAGAAGGCGATTGCCTCCCGTACCGACATTCAACACGCTCAGTCCGCGGGTGGCAGGCGCGGCCGCGAGCCGGCGCGCGAAGGCATCCGTCCAGCGGGCGTTGCTGTTGGTGGGCACCGCATGCCCGTCAGTGATCGAATCGCCGAGCGCGACGATCGCGGCTCCGCCGGTCCGCTCTCTGACATCGACTCCGGAAATGAAGTACCAGTGCTCGGCGGTGGTGGCGCCCGTCAGGCTCGCGTCCGCCACATGGTTGCCATGGACCAGGAAGGAGGTCTCCCGCGAGCCCGGATGGCCCGTTTGCCGCCGCGGCGGCACCTCGAAGAAAAGCGTGATCGCGAGATCCGAGAGGGCTCGCGCGTCGAAGCCGATGGGATCGGAGTAGTAGTCCGCGCCCGCGGGGATGGTGACGGAGGTGCTGCCCCCGAACGTTAGAGATTTATCGGTGGCCGCATCGATGCTGCCCGTCTGTCGCGATTGAGGCCGCGCGATGTGGGCCGCGAGGATCGTGAGCGGCGCCGTGCCGAAGGCATTCGACAGCCGCACGCGCAGCTCTTTGCCCCCTACCGACAGATGCACGATCTGCCGCAGCGTCGCATCCCGCAGCGCATCCACCGGCAGAGCGTTCGACGGCTCCGGAATCTGCTGTGACGACGCCCAGGATCCCAGCCAGCGCGTGGTCGCGGCGGGCTTCGCGCCTGCCGCCGAGAAGCTCGCCATCAAGGCGATGCAGAGCACGACACCTGGCAATCGACGTTGGGTCATCGGTTCTCCCCGAATTGTGGCCAGCGATGGTAGCGCTATCATGGCGCCAACACAATCGCGGCGGCGTGGACAGGCCAACGCCGGGATCAGGCGCCGGTAGACGGGCGTGCGAAGCGGGGACGGGCGTGCGAAGCGGATTCAGGCCATCGTTGCCGGCGCATCGCGGCCGCTCTGACGGGTTAGCGCACGAGCTCCGCGAATCGGGCTAGATCGATGTTGCCGCCGCTGATCACCACTCCGACGCGTTCGCCCGGCTGATGAAACTGCTTCGATAGCGCGGCGGCCGCGCCCAGGCAACCAGTCGGCTCCACGACGATCTTCATGCGCTCGGCGAAGAATTTCATCGTGTCGATCAGCATCTGATCGCTCACCGTGGCAACGTCATGGACCAGCGTGCGGATTATCGGGAAGTTGTTTGCGCCGATGTGCGTGGTGAGGGCTCCATCGGCGATGGACCGCGGGACGGGGATGCGAACGACCTGCCCGGCACGGAAGGACTGCTGGCCGTCGTTCGCGGCTTGCGGCTCGACGCCGATGACCCGGCAGCGGGGACTCAGCGCCTTCGCCGAGAGCGCGCTACCTGCGAGCAATCCCCCTCCTCCCAGAGGCACGAACAGAACGTCGAGCTCGCCGGTGGTCTCGATGAGCTCGCGCGCGGCCGTTCCCGCCCCGGCAACCACTTGCGGATGATCGTACGGCGGAATGACCGTGAGCCCTCGATCTGCCGCCAGCGCCGTGCAGATCTTCTCGCGATCTTCCGTATAGCGGTCGTAGAACACGATCTCGCCACCGTATTCGCGGGTCGCGCTCACCTTCGCCGCCGGCGCATCCTTCGGCATCACGATCGTCGTCGCCACCCCTTGCAACCGTCCAGCGTATGCTACCGCCTGCGCGTGATTGCCTGAAGAGTAGGCAATCACCCCGTGCCGGCGCTCGTCTTCGGTCAGCGTCGCGATCGTGTTGTACGCGCCGCGGAACTTGAACGCACCACCGCGCTGCAGATTCTCGCACTTGAAGAAGAGCTTGCCGTCGGCGAGCGCGTCCGCGGTTTTCGACGTCATCACCGGCGTGCGGTGCGCAATGCCTTCGAGCCGCCGCGCAGCGGCC
>Ga0134125_10000778_pt1 | contig 41709 bp, 38 predicted proteins | sample KB31751_FD_96464 | JGI IMG/M metagenome (GOLD analysis project Ga0134125, IMG submission 96464) | Terrestrial soil microbial communities with excess Nitrogen fertilizer from Kellogg Biological Station, Michigan, USA - KB3-175-1 | ecosystem: Environmental > Terrestrial > Soil > Unclassified ...
GACGACAATATCGAGATCGCGCGGCAGAAAAACAGTGCCGCAAAACGGGCGATCCTCGCACGCGGAGTACCGGCCAACGCCGGCGAGGCGGTGAGCACCTACCTTCGTCAAAGCGCCCAACGATATTACTACCAGGGACAGGCGCCGCCGCAAAACATCCTCAATCCTCTCGCCTGGGCTGACTTCATCCAGGCATGGAAACGGGGTGACTTCCGGAACAACACCAGCACCAGCCAATAACCAACCTGCCATATGCAAAATATTTCCGTGATCGGCGCGGGCACCATGGGCAACGGGATCGCACACGTGTTTGCGCAAAAAGGATTCCGGGTCCGATTGATCGATACCCAGCCGCCGCAACTTGAAAAAGCGCTCAGGACCATCGCCGGCAACTTCGACCGTCAGATCTCCAAAGGAACGCTGACGGAAGCGGCAAAGACACAGGCTCTCGGCGCGATCACCACCTTCACGAGCGTTTCCGAAGGCGTTGCACAGGCCGACCTCGTGGTGGAAGCCGCCACCGAGAACACGGACCTGAAACTTTCGATTTTCCGTCAATTGGACGAAGCGGCGCCGGTTGGCTGTATTCTCGCCTCGAACACCTCATCCATCTCTATCACGCGGATTGCAGCCGCGACCCGGCGGCCCGGCCTGGTCATCGGGCTCCATTTTATGAATCCCGTGCCCGTAATGCGGCTCATAGAGATCATCAACGGCTATGCGACGGACGAGGAAGTCACGCGCCGGATGATCGCACTGGCGGGGCGGCTCGATAAGACGCCCTGCGTCGTCAACGATTATCCGGGTTTTGTTGCCAACCGCATCCTGATGCCAATGATCAATGAAGCGATCTGCAGCCTTTATGAGGGGGTGGCCGGTGTGCAGGAGATCGACACCGTCATGAAGCTGGGCATGGCCCATCCGATGGGCCCGCTGCAATTGGCTGATTTTATTGGCTTGGACGTATGCCATTCGATCCTGGAGGTACTTTACGAAGGCTTCGGAAATCCAAAATACGCGCCCTGCCCCCTGTTGGCCAATATGGTCACGGCGGGTTTCCTCGGTGTCAAGACCGGCGAAGGATTTTACCGCTACACAGCGGGCAGCAAGGATTTGGCCGTAAGCGGCCGCTTCACCCGTTAGTTCGCACGGATTACATCCAATGAACCGGTCATCTGCTGGGTAGTGCCATCCGCCCCATTGGTCATGGTGGCGGTGAAACTTCCCTGTGTGAAAGACCCGATCGGGCCATAGGAGTTGATATTGTAGGTCATCGGCCCATAATAATAGGTGTTGCCGATGGACAGATAAGCCGAATCTATACCACCAGAATAGGTTCCGGCGCCCGATATCCCTCCTGCAATCATTTGCATATTGGTCGTCGGGTTTGACCCGGTGATCCGGGTGTATCCGTATTGGGTATTTTCGGTGATATTGTCGGCCGGTGCAGCCAGGGCGTAAGCGGTTCCGCCGAGCGTAAAGTTGATGAACTGATTTGCTGGCGGCACCACGCTGCAAGCCGAAAAATTCCCGGCATTCACGATACCCGTATCTGCTGCCAGCGTCGCAACTGCGCTCGCCTGCGCCGTCGTCAGGTCTATCGCCAGCACTTGTACCGGCGCGTCCGATATATAACAGCGATTGATCGGCAACGTGAAGGATCCATTAGTGACAAGCGCCCGATAATCCAGCCCGTCCACCAGGACATTGACATAGCCACTGTCGACCGGATTATTATTGCAATCGGCGACCGTACCCGTTAAGGTCAGCTCTCCATGGACTATATTGACGGTAATGATCCCCAAATCCACGTCCGCTACTGCCGGCCCGACATTCGCGCCGCCGATCATTCCGCCGCAATCGCTCATGACCTCCATCACCAGGTGTTCTCCTTTTGGTATCGGTCCCTGCGCAAAGCCGGAGGAATCCGTGTATCCGCCGCGCGACCCGTATCCCGGAACAGTAAACTGGATATACCGGTAGGCCATCGGATTGCCGAACTGATCGATCAGGTGTACTTTGAAATTCACCGTTCCCATCGGCGCATCGCAGTTCCAAAAAGTAAAATGACTGACCTGTCCCGAATAGATATCGCCCTGCTTGACCGCTGTTCCCTGCTGGATCCACCGGCCGGTCGTATCGTTGAAGTACCACATCGCGATCGACGCCGGCGCCGCGGCTTGCAGCGAGGCCGGGATATTCCAGGTCAGGGTGGCGTTCTGTCCGGCCGCCAATTGCAGTTTGTTGCCGTTGTCGTCTTCCATTTCCACACCAAGCATGCCAAAACTCTGAAGCGCGGTCTCATTGCCGTCGGAGCCTATCCCCCGCAGATCACCAGGCATGTATTTGAACAGATTAGGATCCGTCGGATCGAGATAGGTCGAAAAAATATGCACCATTCCGGTATATGCCTGCCCTGTTGATGCGGTAACAAAGGAAGAGGCGGCAAAGGACGCTGTGGCGCCGCCCTGGATCGTGATCGAACCTCCCGACGAGGCAGCAAAATTCCCGGTCTCGGTCCTTGGCGTCAGCTCGATCGTGACATAGTTGGAAGCGCCCGCATTCGTGATGACGCTGCGCGAGCCGGTAAAATAACCCTGCTTAACCGCTTTTACAAAGCCAAACCGGCTCGACAGGCTGATATTGGCGAAGGAAAAGATGCCATTGATATCGGTCGTAGCCGAAACGCCGCCGCTGGTGACCGCCGCTCCCGCAATTGGCACGCCGTTCTCATCCACCACCCTTCCTTTCAGGCTGGCCGTCACGGTTTGCTCGGCCGGAAAGTTGTTGGGATTGGGGTTGGAAGGATCACTGGTTGTTCCATTCTTGTTACAGGCCAGCATCATCATGGCAGAGGTGGCCAGGAGGACCGGTACGAGAGGCAGAAAGGGGTTTTTCAAGGGGTCAATTTTGTGGTTAATCCTTAAAAACGCCCTGGCCCCGCTAAAATTATGGTTTTTGGGGAGAAATTTCTATGTTCCTCATTTCCTGGAGTTTATACTCTACTTCCGCGATCCGGCTTAGCGGTACAGCCAGCGTCATTTTACAAAAAAGCTGCAATTCCTGCCGCACGACGCGGCAATTGCACTGCCGGACCAGGTTCATCAGCTCCCCGATCTGGGTATAGTCGAACCTGACCTCGAGTTCCCTTTCCACCGGCCTCTGGACCAACGGCGTGATCTGGAGCGCCAAAGCTGCGGCCGACCGGTAGGCATTGATCAGGCCCGGCACCCCCAACAAGGTCCCCCCGAAATAACGTATGACCACTACCAGCACATTGACCAGTTCCCGGCTATCGATCTGACCAAGGATGGGTCTTCCCGCCGAACCCGACGGTTCCCCGTCATCGCTTACCCGGAACTGATTCCCGTCCAGGCCGATCCGGTATGCGAAACAAAAGTGTGTGGCTTTCGGGTGCGCCTTCCTGATTTCATTCAGCCGGACCTTTAGTTCATCCTGCGACTTGAAGGGCATCGCCACGCCGACGAAACGGCTTCCCCGGTCCTTGAATTCCGCGGTTCCTTCCTTTTCGATCGTATAGTATACTTGCTTTGTCATGCTGTATGCTGCTGTCGTCATTCTTTCATTTTCGCTGCGGGTGGTAATACCGGATGGTGTCGCCACCCAATTCTTCCGTCCTGTCCGGCGTCGCCCCTTTCAATACAGGCGCCGCAAGCCCCTCCGGTATCGTAAGCCCGTTGGCGGTAATGACCCTTGCCTCGTCCCAAAACCCTTCGTCCGCAAAAGTCTGCAGCAGCCTTGCTCCGCCCTCTACCAACACACTTTGAATCCGGAGTTGGGTAAGCGCCGTGGCGATCTGCTGCACGACGCTGCTGTCATCCGCCAACTGGTAGTATTCCACCGCACCAATCCGGTCGTGCTTCAGCAAATTGAAAACGACCGTCCGAACCTTTCCGTCGAATATCCGCAGCGTGCCCGGCAACCTAAGTTCCTTGTCGATCACAAGCCTTACCGGATCTGGTCCTGTCCACAACCGCACTGTCAGCTCGGGATCATCCAGCAGTGCCGTTCGCGTCCCTACCAGGATCGCAGCCTCTTCCGCACGCCACCGGTGGACCAGCCTGTTGCTATATTCATTGCTGATTTGACGCCGTCCCGGGCCTCCGATGCGCCCGTCGGCGCTCTGCGCCCACTTCAGCACGATATAGGGCCGGTGTCGCGTGTGGAAGGTAAAAAAACGTTCATTCAGCGTCTTGCACGCCTCTTCCAGCACTCCGACCGTCACTTCTACCCCGGCCGCCCGCAGCCGTTCGATCCCTTTCCCATCCACCTGCGGGAACGGGTCCCGGCAACCCGTCACCACCCGCGGGATTCGCTTGTCGATGATCAGGTCCGCACATGGCGGCTGTTTGCCGAAATGAGCACACGGTTCCAGCGACACATAGAGCGTCGATGCGGAGATCAGTTGCCGGTCCGCCTCGCCGACCGAGTCGATACAATTGGATTCGGCGTGCTTCTGTCCATACCGCTCGTGGTACCCCTCCCCGATGATCCGCTCTTCGCCCGTGCCGGGATCTGCGTACACGAGGACCGCTCCCACCATGGGGTTCGGAGCTACATGGCCCGCTCCCAGCAAGGCCAACTCCAGGCACCTGGTCATATACGATTCCGACGAAGGCAAGGCGCAAATGTAAGCAAACTCAAGTATTTTTACGGATGGACCTGAGACAGGCACAGCAGCGGCTGACCACCGACCTGAAAACGATCTATGACACCCGCGAAGCCGCTACGATCGCGGATTGGGTGATGGAGCACCTGACCGGCCTCAAAAAGCTCGACCGCCTTGTCGCCGCCACCAACCTGTCCGACGCGGCCTTGAAGCAATATGACGTCTGCCGGAACGAATTGCTGGCTCACCGGCCGGTACAGTACGTGTTGCAGGAAAGTTGGTTCGCGGGCCTCCGGTTGTATGTCAACGAACGGGTGCTCATTCCGCGTCCCGAGACGGAGGAACTTGTCGAATGGGTAGTCGCCTCGATCGCGTCCGCGTCATCCGCCACTCTCCCTGCCAAAGCTAGATCCGTCCTGCCTGACGCCCTCCTGGACGTTGGTACCGGCAGCGGCTGCATCCCCGTTTCCATTGCCCGCCGCCTGCCACAGCTGCCCATACATGCCTGCGACATCAGCGAGTCAGCCCTCGACGTCGCCCGCCGCAATGCCGGCGAACACCAGGCTGGCGTAACGTTCCATCTGATCGATTTCCTTGACCGCGGCACCTGGTCTTCCCTACCCCCGATCCGCTGGCTGGTCAGCAATCCGCCGTATATCCCGCTTCGGGAACGTCCGTCCATGCCACGCCATGTTGCGGAAGCCGAGCCCTCCCTGGCCTTGTTCGTGCCCGATGCAGACCCGCTCGTCTTCTATCGGGCGCTGGGTGTCTTTGCCCGCGAAAGGCTATTGCCCAACGGCGCGGTTTTCGTAGAGACGCACGAAGACCTGGCTGCCGACGTGGCCGGTCTTTTCACGGCAGCCGGTCTTGGGGAGATCGTCATACGGAAAGACATGCAGGGGAAGGAGCGGATGGTCGGCGCAAAGTCGCCTCCGGGACCTCAGAACTCGATGTGACCGCGGATTGCCAGGACGTGCACCGGCCCATGGCGTGCCCTGTTGTAACCAGGGTTGGTCACCATTTGGTAGTCCAATGTCAGATAGACGTGCTCATACAGCCTGCCATTGTAATAAGCCTCCACGATGGACTCGGGCCTGTAATTCAAGCTACCGTCCCCGATAATAAAGCCGGACCCGCCTGCCTTCAAAAATGCGCGATGGTCCGCTGAGATACCGTTGACAACGCCTGCGATCGCGAAAATATCGTCCGGCCGTTTCCAGGGGCCTCCTTTGAAGGACAAGCCGGCGCTCACGGTCTGGTCGATCTCTGTAAAAGCCCAGGTGGCATCTTTCCCATCGTTCCATCCGCCACGCGCGAACAGCCCGATCCTTGCCGTTAGTTCCTGTTCAATGTTCAGGCCGATTCCCGTCTTATGTCCCCCGTAACCTGTCCCTTCGGCATCTCCCGCAATGACGGCCAGCAATTGGTTGTTTCCCATCTCCAGCGCCTGCAAACCTGCTTTATAGGAGGGGGCCCGGTCCGCGGTGTAACTGAACAGCAGGCGGACTGTCCCCTGGCGAACGCCGATCCTGAGGCGGCGTTCGAATTCGGCTGTTTCAGAATGCGCCTTACCGAACACGTATTCCATTTTCGGATGGTTGGCCACGACCGGAACGGCGACACTCGAGACCCGGATCGCCCATTCAGGCGTATTCCATTCCACGACAAGACCCGAAGTATATCCCTTTACATCGGCGGGGTAATCCCATGCGCCGTTGCTCATCAGCGACCAGTTCAGGAACTGCGATCTCGGATCGTGGCTGAATATGTTCCTGTCGAAGAAATCTGACATCGAGAATTTTCCCGCAGTAATCGTGATCCTGTGGCTGGGAAGCAGGTCGGCCACCTGGTTCACCACATCCGCCATGGAGTCATAGCTCGTGCGGCCCAGCGGAAAGCTTTGCTGAAAATAAGCCCTGGACAGGGACAGCACCGGCTCGGGGTTGCCAATCCGGTAGGTCTCTCCGTTCAACGCACCTGCCACTCCGACGGAGTAACTGAGACCCCGGCCGCCCGACACCTCCGGGTTCGCATACACGGCTGCATTCTTCCACAATTTTCGGCCCAGGAACAAGGTGGTGGTCACGCTGGTGGCTGCCGGTTCCACAGAATCCGCGAGGCTGTTGGATCCGGTGTAGGCGGCTTCGAATCCCGAGTGGATCTGGTTGATGACCGTTAATTGAAAATGGTTGCTCCAGGCACTTTGTCTGGCCGAATCGCCTGTTTGGGCATGAGCTGTCCCCACCCCTAAAATGACCGCAACGGTAAAACCCGGTTTCTTTCGCATAGCCGTTCTTTGCCGTCGGGCAGCGCCGCTCAGGCTCGCCAACGGATGCGCGAAACTAGCAAATTTTACAAATGTCTAATATGAAATGATTGCAACCGGGTGGCACTTGATCGCGGTTCCGGGCGGCTACTTTACGCCATTCTTGTCCACCGCGAGCACCGTCCTCGCGCCCAATTCCCTTGCCACCCGCATCACCGCTACCACATCGTCCACCGGCACCGACTTGTCGGCATTGATGACGATCGAGGGTTGCTCTGTTTCCTTTGCCAGGAAGGGCTGTAGCTGCGCCTTCAACTGGTCCAGCGATACCCTTGTTGTTCCCACATAGAATTGCTTGTTGGCATCAATCGAAACGACCACGGTTTGCTTCGATTTCGTGTCGCTTTTCGATTTCGGCTGCGTCAGCTTTACCACGTTCGGGTTTGCCAGCGTGCTCACGATCAGGAAGAAGAGCAGAAGGATGAACAAAATATCGTTCAACGGCCCTGTATGGACCTCCGTCTCGTCTCCCCGATGTCTTTTTCTTAGATTCATTTTATCTTGCCTCCTCCAGCAGGATATCGACAAAATCGGCACTCGCCGCCTCCATCTTGTTAGTGGTCTTATCGATCTGCGAATTCAGGAACCGGTATCCCACATAAGCGACGATCCCGATGATTAGACCGGCGGCCGAAGAGATCATCTTTACATAAATACCCGCCGCAATATTCGAGATGCTGTATTCCCCGGTGCTGGCGATCGCATAAAAGAGCTCGAACATTCCAAAGATCGTTCCCAGAAACCCGAATAAAGGCCCGAGATAGGCGATCGCCGAAAGGATAGCGAGGTTCTTTTCCATTTTATACAGCTCCAGCTTGCCGATATTCTCCATGCTCCGTTCGATATCCACGATCGGCTTCCCGACCCGCTGAATGCCTTTGTCGATGATCCGGGCGACGGCGGTAGGTGTATTCTTCGCCAGGTTCCGGGCCGCGGCGACATTTCCGGTAGTAATATTGTCCCGGATGATGTTCATAAAATTGTCCTCTAGTTTGGACGCCCGCGATATGGCAATATACCGCTCGAAGAAGACAAATATGGCGATCACAAGCAGAATCGCCAGCGGGATCATCAGCGGACCGCCTTTAACGAGGATATCAATGAGACTTTCTTTTTGCTGTGCCGCCAGCTGCGCAGCCCTGATCAGGCTATCTTTAATCTGTGCTGAATCTGCAATGACCTGCAGAAGAAATAGATGCATTCCTATATCCGGTTTTGTGTAAAAATAAAGATTTAGGTCTATAACGTTCCCCGTCCCATCCTATTTTTTAACAAAATGCTAAAGTTCATCAGGCAGCGTCCCCTCAATGCCCCGCCGTGCCTACAGGGCGCACCATCAGCGACTGGATCTGGCGCATAGTATTCTCCATCCCCTGGCTGCTGCCGTCCAAAAAGATGACATTGCCTTTACCTGCCTCGGCAAAGTTCTTGACAGCCTCGGTCCACATGCTGAACAGGATCACATTCGTGTCGAGATTGGCCTTTTTCATCTCCTCGGCCGCCTCACTCATTCCGTGCGCCACTTCCTGGCGGAAAAGCGCCACCCCCTGACCCCGGAGCCTTGCCGCCTCCTTTTCCGCTTCGGCTGAGATCTTGATCGCGTTCCCTTCCGCTTCCGCGGCCTTCGTCTTGGTGATCAGCAGCGCCTGTCCTTCGTTTTCCGCGGCGGCTTTCAGGTTGTTGCTGGCTACCACTTTGCTCATGGATTCGATGATGGCCTTGTCGAATGTGATATCGTTGATCTGCAGATCCATCAGGTGATAACCCCATTCCTCCAGCGAATGGTCGATTTGGTTCTTGACAAACTCCACGATCTCCCTTCTCAGCCCCAGTATCTCCGCCTGGCGCTTGGTGGCGACAAAGGACCGGATGCTGCCCTCGATCGTCCGTGTCAAGGCCTGCATCAGATCCCGGTCGCTGATGAACTTGAAGGCCACCCTCTTGATCGTTTCCTCTTCTTCGTTTTGCACCGCATAGAGGAGCATACTCTTGAAATATACGTTCGCCTGGTCTGCGGTAACGGCCTGGAATTCCAGTTCCACGGACCTGTTTTGTACCGAAATGCGTTTGTACACCTGTTCCAGGAAAGGCAGCTTGAAATTGAGGCCGGGGTGCAGCACCCGCCGGTATTTCCCAAACATGGTCACGACATCGATATATCCCTGGTTCACCGTAACCCAGCAGCTGAAAAGGATCCCTGCCACGATCACCAGGGCGACGATTAATACGATATTGTTGAATTCCATATTATGATTTTTCGGAGTGAATGTACGCCTTTTATGTGTGCCCTCATTATGGTAACTTTGCCGTGCAAAACAGCAGCAGCATGCAATACGACCTGATCATCACCGGGGGCGGTCCCATCGGTATCGCCTGTGCGCTGGAAGCCCGGAAGGCCGGCCTCAGCTATCTCGTGCTGGAGAAGGGTTGTCTCGTGAACTCGCTCTATAACTATCCCGCGAACATGACATTTTTTTCGACGTCGGAACGGATCGAGATTGGCGGGGTACCCTTTGTCAGCAACAACGTGAAGCCAAATCGTGCGGAGGCGCTGGAATATTACCGGCGCGTCGCCGTCTCCAACCAGCTGAACATCCGGCTACAGGAAATCGTCCGCGAGATCCGCCCGCGCGAAGATGGTTTTGAAGTATTCAGCTCCCGCCAGACCTACCAGACGGCCAACGTGATCCTGGCTACCGGTTTCTACGACATCCCGGTGTTGATGAATATTCCGGGCGAAGACCTGCCCAAAGTGACGCACTACTACAAGGAACCGCATTTCTACGCCATGCAAAAAGTGGTGGTCGTCGGCGCCAGCAATTCCGCCGTGGATGCCGCCCTCGAGACGTGGAGGAAGGGGGCCGAGGTCACGATGGTGATCCGCGGTGAGGGCATTGGCCCCCGGGTCAAATATTGGGTAAAGCCGGACATTGAGAATCGCATCAGAGAAGGGAGCATCAAGGCTTATACAAGGTCAACGCTTTCGGCGGTCCGTCCCGCCAAGGTGGATATCCGCACACCCGAAGGTACAGTGACCATACCCAATGACTTCGTCATCGCCCTGACCGGCTATCAGCCGAATTTTGACTTTCTGAGGAATACCGGGATTGTCCTGTCCGACGATGACCGGCTGCAACCCCAGTACAACCCGGAAACGATGGAAACCAATGTGCCGGGGCTGTACCTCGCCGGCGTTGTCTGCGGCGGGATGAATACCCATGTCTGGTTCATAGAGAATTCACGCGTCCACGCAGCAATGATCATTCAGAATATCTGTCGGAAAACGGAGCTCAGGACCGTTCTTCCCACACTTTGAGCAGATGGACGCAGGTTTCAACCGATCGCTGCATATCCTGGACGCTGACATATTCGTGTTTGCCGTGGAAAGCCATCTCGCCCGTGAAAAGATTCGGGCAAGGCAGCCCCATAAAGGATAACCTGGAACCATCCGTCCCGCCCCTGGCGCTACTTTCCTTCACTGTCAGGCCCGCCCGCCGGATCGCCTCTTTGGCGAATTCGGCTACCTGCGGATGCTCGTCGAGCACCTCCTTCATATTCCGGTACTGCTCCTTGACCGCAATCTCCATCCTGGCTCCCGGCCAGGCAGACAATGCCGAATCGGCCAGGTCCCGAAGGTGGCTCTCATATGCCGGAAGCCGCGAGGTGATGAAATCGCGGATAATAAATTCAACAACCGCCTTCTCCGCAATCCCCGACATCCTGACCGGATGCACGAATCCATACCGGTCGTCGGTTGTTTCCGGCGACCATTCATCCTTTGGAAGTGAGTCGACAAATTGCGCGGCAACTTTCAGCGCGTTGACCAATTTGCCCCGGGCATAGCCCGGATGTGCACTTACACCATGAAAAGTGACCGTCATCGCGTCGGCGGAAAAGGTTTCATCTTCTATCGTGCCCCGCTCACCCGCATCCAGAGTGTAGCCGAAATCGGCGCCGAGCCGTTCCATATCCAGCCTGTTGACCCCCCGCCCGATCTCCTCGTCGGGCGTAAAGACCACCCGCACTTTTCCGTGTTTCACCTCCGGGTGTCGAATGAGGAAATGGATCGTGTCCATGATCACCGCCAGACCGGCCTTGTCGTCAGCACCCAGCAACGTCGTGCCGGATGCCGTGATAATATCGTCGCCCTTGCGACTGGCCAGATAGGGATGATCCCCGGGGCTGATGACCTGTTGCGGATCGTCCGGAAGGCGGATTTCCCCACCGTCGTACTGCGGATGGACGATCGGCCTGACTCCCTCCCCTGAACAATCCGGGGCGGTATCCATATGGGCGCACAGGCAGATCACCGGCACTATTTTTTCCGTGTTGGCGTCCAGCGTGGCATAAACATACCCGAACTCATCCATCATGGCATCGGCCAGGCCGCAGGCCATCAATTCTCCGACCAGCAGCCGGCCGAGGTCTTTTTGTTTTTCGGTCGACGGTTGCGTCGAAGAGGCCGGGTCGCTCTGCGTGTCGATCCGCACATATCGAAGGAATCTTTCCGCGACGGTAAAAGCATAATTATCGAACATGTTCGTATATTTGAATTCCCCCTTTTTACCTCGCGAATATAAAGACTATGCCCGATCCGATTACAAAATCTCCCATGATCGCCAGGCCCTGGTTGCGGATTGTTCTCTTTGGCATCGCGTTTTGCATCATCGCTTTGCTCCTTGGGGTTCCTGCGATCCTGTACCTGACCGGGACGCCAATCGCCGATCTTGAGCATGACGCGTTCGGGACATTGTCCAAACTGATGGCCGGCAACTATCTCTGGCTGATGTTGTTGCTGGAATTTATCGTCTCCGTTCTGACAGTCGCCATTTTTCGCCTGGTGATCGAACGTCGCGGTTGGACGGGTCTCGGATGGGACCTCGATGGTTTTGCTTCCGAGGCGCTGACCGGTCTTTTCCTCGGGCCGGCGATCCTCGGCCTTGCCGCCAGCGCGATCCTGCTCAGCGGACACCTGCAATGGGTGGATATCGTTTGGCAACCAACGGCGCTTTTTATTTCGCTCGGCTGGATGATCCTGATCTCGTTTAGCGAGGAACTGGTCTTTCGCGGCTATCTTCTTGGTAACCTGATGGAAGCGTTGCCCAACAAATGGATCGCGCTTGCAATCTCGTCATTCCTGTTCGCGCTGTATCACGCGGTAACCCCCGGCATTCACACGCTGGCCTTCGCCAACCTCTTCCTCGCGGGTATGTTGCTCGGCACCAACTACCTGTTCACCAAAAACCTTTGGTTTTCTTTCCTGCTGCATCTCGGGTGGAATTTTTTCGAGGGTCCCATTATGGGATTCAAGGTCAGCGGGACAACCTTTCCTTCGTTATTGCAGGCGGAACCCAACGGGGATCTGTTTATCACCGGCGGCGACTATGGCCTCGAGGGCTCGATACTGATGACATTGTTGTTGCTGACGGCTCTGTTCGTAATGTACTGGGCCTGGGAAAGGAAATACAGCCGTGTCACACCCCCTGCTTCCGGCGTCGCAGCGGTCAGCGGCGCCACCTCCATACCAGCCGTCTCGCCCCCTTCGTCCTCAGGTTCATCTAAGGCATAATAATCCTGGACGCGCCTTTGATCTCCACCAGTTCCAGGTCGAAAATCAGGTCCTGACCGGCTAGTTGATGATTGGCATCCAGCACGACACTTTCAGGCTTGACATCGACGACGGTTACGGGGATCTGATTTCCGGAATTGTCGGTCATCACCAATTGCATCCCTGCTTCGGGTTTCATTTGCGGTGGAAATTGATCGATGGGGAATTCTATGATCGCTTCGGGGTCCCGGGGACCATATGCAAATTCGGCAGAAATTTCGATCGTCTTCTTCTGGCCGACGCTCATGCCGCGAACGCCATCGTCGAATCCTTTGATCACCATTCCGCTGCCCACCTGGAATTCCAGCGGCGGCCGCCCCTGCGACGAATCGAATGTAGTTCCGTCAATCAAACGACCCAGATAGTGGACCTTTACGGTATCGCCGGTTTGTACTTCTTGTTCCATGTCTGCAATTGTTTATGTTTGATCCCGAAATCGGGCAATGATGCAAGGTAGGATTAAATAATTAAATTAGTGGCTGATTCGACGACCTCTATCTTTAAAAAACTAACCATGCGAACTGCTTTTTTCTCCCTCATGATGCTCCTGTTCATGGGGGAATCCAATGCCCAACAGTTCGCATCCGGCAGCACATTTTCCCATTTGCCTTCCCACACGGCTGCGAACACCGTATCGATTGCAAAGCCTGCGCCAGCCGCTAACAGGCAATCCACCATCCTGACCGGCGCCGACCAGTTGGAACAGTATCTTCCGCTGCTGGAAGGGCAGTCCGTAGCCCTGTTCGCCAATCAGACTTCGGTGGTCGGCGGCCGCCACCTCGTCGACACTTTGCTGAAAAGGGGCATCCATATCAAAAAGATCTTTTCCCCCGAACATGGCTTTCGCGGCGATGCGGACGCTGGCGCGAGCGTCGGCGATGTCACCGATCCCGCAACCGGTATCCCGGTCGTTTCCCTTTATGGTGCAAAGACAAAACCGACGACCGAAGACCTGGCAGGAATAGATGTCCTCCTGTATGATATCCAGGATGTCGGCGTCCGTTTCTACACTTATATCGCATCGATGCAGCGCTTCCTGGAAGCCGCAGTCCAGAATAACCGGCCGCTCGTGATCCTCGACCGACCGGACCCAAACGGCTTTTATGTGGATGGACCGGTGCTGGATACAAAATTCAGGTCCTTTGTCGGTATGCAGCCCGTCCCCGTGGTATATGGAATGACCATCGGCGAGTATGCCCGCATGCTGATCGGCGAACAATGGCTGGATCCCGCCATCATGGGCCAGTTGAACACCATCCATGATATTAACCAGAATGCCGACCGGATCGATTCCCTCATGCGTGCCCTGCACAAACGGCCAGTCAGCGTTCGCCTGAATGATTTCCGGCTCATCGTCATTCCCTGCCGGAACTATACCCACCGGAGCAAGTACAAGCTCCCGGTAAAGCCGTCTCCCAATCTGCCGGACATGCAGGCGGTTTATCTTTACCCGTCACTGTGCCTCTTCGAGGGTACTCCGATCAGTCTCGGCCGGGGAACCAATAAACCCTTCCAGCAATTTGGGAGTCCGCTTTTCCCGGCAGGGAGCTATTCCTTCACCCCGGAAAGTACACCCGGGGCCAGCAAACCGCCGCTATTGGGGCAACTTTGCAACGGCTTCGACCTGAGCGCTGTCAATTTCGCAAAAGAAACCGCAAACCGGTTTACCCTCAAATGGCTCCTGAAGGCATGGTCCCTATTCCCCGACAAGGCACATTTTTTTAATGGAAACGGCAGCGGGTTTGACCGGCTCGCGGGAACGGCGATCCTCGCGCAACAGATCCGCGAAGGGTTGTCTGAAGAAGAGATCCGGAAAAGCTGGGAGCCTGCACTTGGTAATTTTAAAAAGATCCGAAAAAAATATCTACTCTATGCCGACTAGGCCGCGTATTATTTTCATGGGCACGCCTGAATTCGCAGTCGCTTCCCTGGATGCCATCCTCCGTGCCGGCTATCCCGTCATTGCCGTTATCACTGCCCCCGACAAGCCGGCGGGGCGGGGAATGCAGCTGACCGAAAGCGCCGTAAAGAAATACGCGCGGGAAAAGGGTCTTCCGGTCCTTCAACCCGAAAAGTTGAAAAATGCCGCTTTTCTCGACGAACTGCGCTCCCTTGCCGCCGACCTCCAGGTCGTGGTTGCCTTCCGGATGTTGCCTGAATCAGTGTGGAATATGCCGCCCATGGGAACCGTCAACCTTCATGGCTCCCTGCTGCCCCAATACCGCGGCGCCGCGCCGATCAATTGGGCGGTGATCAATGGTGAAACCGAAACCGGGGTCACGACCTTCCGGCTTCAACAGGAAATCGATACCGGAGATATCCTTCTGCAGGAATCATTTCCGATCGGCCCCGCCGAAACAGCGGGTGAGGTCCATGACCGGATGAAAGACATCGGCGCCCGCCTGCTTGTCCGCACCATCGATGGTCTGGCTGCGGGCACCCTGCGGGAAAAGCCACAAACAGTTGTCGCCGGGCTGCGTCACGCCCCCAAACTCTTTAACGAAACCTGCCGCATCGACTGGACGCGCTCCACCGACTCGATCTATGACCTTATCCGCGGCCTGTCACCATTCCCCGCGGCTTTCACCACGCTCGAAGCCAAGATCCTGAAGATTTTCCGCGCCGAAAAAGAGCATTTTGCCACGGATGCCGGGGCGGCTTCCCCGTCTCACCCTCCCGGCTATGCCGATACCGACAACCGCACCTACCTGCGCTTTGCCACCGCCGATGGTTATATCCGCGTCACTGACGTCCAACTGGAAGGGAAAAAAAGAATGAAGATCGCGGATTTTCTTCGCGGGTATAAACCGCGCCCGCAAAGCGGTTGATCTCTTAATAACTTACCCCGACACCAAACTTTCCCGCATCGCTTTCCCCCAACTCGGCCGCCGCCGCATTGCTGAGCCGGATCGTGAGGCCCACGCTTTCCTTCATTTCGGGCATCTGTCCCAGCACCTTGGCATATACGACCTTGCCAGTCGATTGGTCGGTGATCTTTATGATCGTACCCACCGGAATATCATTGATCAAGGCATAGTATTTTCCATCCTGCCAGCCGCTTGTGCTCTTGAATATTCCGGCCGCGCCGCGCACGGTATGCCCTCCATCGCTAAAGTCATCCCTGAACTTCCCACCGCCAAAATGGGGCGCCGGAGCCGCCAGACTGCCGGCTTGTACAGCCTGCACCGGCGGCGCAGGTTGATGGGGCTTGGGCCGGTACAGCATCGAACCGGAGTCCGCCTGCCTGTCCGTCAGGCTGCTCGCACCCCGGTCGCCGTTAAAGGTTTGCTCTTCCGTCTTCCTTTCGCCGGCGGCAGCCGCGTCCTGCTTTTTTTCGCCGCCCGCAACCGGCTCTTCCTTTTTGTCAGTTCCCGCGACCGGCTCCTCCCTTTTATTCCCGGCCGCAACCGCCGCCTCCTTACTTTCCCTAACCGCCGGGGGCTCCATCACCGCCCTGGCAATCCGGGCCGGCGCTTGTTTCGCCAGCGCCGACAAGGCCGTTTTTACTTTCAAATAACCTACGATCAGGTGCACCCCTGCATGAACCTGGTCACCTGTTACATGGTTCCATTTTTCGAGCACTGGTATAGGCACTTTATTATGGTTCACGCTGATCCGATACAGCCACTCCTTCTCCAGCACGATATGATAGACCGGCACCAGGGTCTCGTTGGCCGGTTTCTTCCCGTCCTGCGAAAAATTTTCCGCCGTCAGCGGGATCTTGAGTTCCTCGCCGATCCCGAGCGGATGCGCGAAGGTCAGGTGGTTGTACTTCGCCAACGCCTTCGGATCGACATTGTATAACCGGCCCACGCTATACCAATTTTCCTTCGCGGCTACCGGGTGATCCAGGTGAAGATTTCCCGTTTTTCCCTGGACGACCAGTTCATCGGATTGCGCATGGAGACCGGCAAAAGAGAAGAGAAAAAGTACGATCATCGGCGTTCGCATAGAAGAAGTTTTAATCACCCCCGCAAAGATAGCATCTCTTCATGGTTCCCGCCGGAGGATTCGCCATTCTTTCGGGTAATAATTATTGATCCGGCCGGCCAGCGCCTTGATCCATCCGAGGTTGAAGCCACCGTATCGTACCAGCATCCACCCCCGCTGCAACGACCCGGGCGACAACTCGTCTTTGCGGAGGTAGCACAACGCTTCTTCGTGCGAGAGGTCTACCGCCGGCAATTCGCTGGCCGCAATCACGCTTAGTGCCAGATCGTGCGCCGGGATCAATTCCCTTTCCGAAAGCTTACCCAACGGCACACCGGCTCTGATCAGGCGGCAGGCTGACCGCAACGCCGGCAGATCCGAAAAAACTGCCGGCGGGATCGCATGTACAAATTCACCATGACTGAAAAATGCAAGCTCGGCATCCTTCCTGATCCAGCCGCCGATCGCCGATTCGTCTTTTTTCCCAACGCGTGCGATCCCCCCTTTCTTTCGGCCATGGACATACGATCCGCCGCCTAGTTTACGCAGGCAGGAAAGATAAAACCCCTCACCGCGAAGCCTGTCGGGATAAAACCTGTAACCATGTTCGCCGGAGGTTCCCGCGGTCTCTACGATCTGCCATTCACGCGGGACCTTCAATGGCAAGTTTTCCGCGCCCAACTCGCACATGATCCAGCCGACGATGTCTTCATCTTCTTCCCTCGAATAGGAGCAGGTCGAGTAGATCAGTACACCGTCCTGCCGCAAAGCAGGCCAGCAATCGGCCAGGATCCGCCGCTGCCGCTGGCTGCATAGCCTAACCGCATCCGGGCTCCATTCTCCTGCCGCGTCCGGCTGCCGCCGGAACAAACCGCTGCCGCTGCAAGGCGCATCCACCACAATGACATCGAAGTAATTCTCCAGTCTGCCGAAATCATGTGGGTCGCTGCTCGTGACCACCGTATTGATGGCTCCCCATTTGATGATATTTTCTTCCAGGATATGCACCCGGTTCCGGATCACTTCGTTGCTGACTAAGAGGCTGTCCGCCGGCAACAGCGACTGCAAAAGCGTCGATTTCCCGCCCGGCGCCGCGCAAAGATCCAGCACTTTCAAAGGCCGGCCGGCGTCAGTGGTCTGTCGAAGCGCCTGCTCGAGGAACATGCCGGAGGCCTCCTGTACATAAAATACACCTGCATGGAACCTTGGGTCTGCCGTAAAGGACGGTCGCCGCGGCAAATAATATCCAAACGACGACCAGGGTACGCGCTCCGTTCCTTCGCCGGGCCCCGCTGATCTTTCGGGAAACCGGGCCATACCCGCCCCTTCGCCAGGTCCTGTCGATCCCCCCGTCGCCCGCCCGTTCCTTCCGTCCCACACAAACCCGGCAAGGGCCTCCGCCGACAACTCAGCTATCATCCCGTTTCCGGCGGCCGCAGACAGTTTTCCGGGATTCAACCGGATAGAGGTCACCGGATCGCCCACGGCATGCACGGCCTCGAAGCTATCCCGGTCAAACCCGGGAAGGCCATCCAAAGACTTGATGAAAGCGACAGGTAATTTCATATCTCGATATCGTCTAAGAGATTTTCCGTCCCGGCCGGGCTGGTCACGGGCTCATCTTTTCGCGCGCAATTCGCCAGCACTGCCAAAAAGGCAATATGAGCAATGGCCACCATTGCCCAGAAAAAGTACTGCAGCTCTTGCCTGTAGATCCGGTCGTCGATCCTTGATTCCGTGTCCCGGATGCCGCGATGGGGAATCAGGAAGGCCGATGCAAATGCCAGGATCAGGAAGGCGGCAATCAGTATACCCGCATGAGCCCAGGACAGCGCGTGATACCGATTGCGACGCCGGATGAGCCAATATATCAGGACTTCCGCAAATATGATCGCCGGCCACATGAAAAGCCGCATCGCCAGGCGAAGCAGCATGCCGCTTTGCCGGATCACGGGGATCGTGTAATATTCTTGCCAGCTGATGACATCCGCGATCACCTGAAGCGTGCCGAATGCAAGGAGCAACCAGAAACTGCCTAAAAATATTTTCCTTTTCATGCCTGATGACACATCTCGGATCGAAAAAGATACACAATATTTTCAAAAGCGGATCGCAAAGTGCTGCTTGACCTTGAAGGATTCCCGGATGACCACCAAACCGAAATGGAACAAATCGATCGTCATTGGCACTCGGCTGTCCGCACGGATCCGTTCCCACGCGCTCTCCATTTCCGTGCTCCAATGAATATCGTCGAAGACGAGCAGCGCGGAGTTCCCCGCGTGCTGCAATAACTGGCCGAAATACCGCAGGGTCGGCTCGTACCGGTGGTTGCCGTCGACAAAGGCAAATTCGACTGGCCCGACAGCATCAAGGAGTGGCTCCAACCTGTCGTCGAAGTTGCCCGTCAGGGTATTTGCATTCTCAAGCCCCAGCCCCGTCAGGTGACCCGCCGCGAGCGCCGCGATCGACGCCGATCCTTCGATCGTCCACAGCTTACCGTCCGTATTCCCGTCCTTCATCCCGGATGCGAGATATGCTGACGACAGACCGAGCGAAGTCCCCAACTCCACTGCCACGCCCGGGCGGTAGTATCTCGCCATCCTGTACAGCAACTGTCCCAGCCGCGCCGGTTTGGCGGCATGCCTTGCGATTTCCGCCACGGACCGTATCCTGACCGCAGCCTTCGCCGCTTCGACACTACCCCTTCCCTTCGCCGACCCGGCGCCCATGTCCTCCACTTCGAGCTTTGTCCGGTCACTCAGCAGTTGCCGCCTCAACCCTTCAATGGCCCGGAAAGCCGGATATGCCGTGCGGTCCCGCAGCACATTCCGGACAAAATCGAACACAAAAGGCGAATGTATACCGTGCCCCCTGGCATTAGCGGCATGAAAGCAATAGCGCAAATACTTTCCTGTAAGAACAAGGCGGGAATACATGAAGCTATTTTTTTCGATCCCAAACCTGAAAACTGTACCCATATTCGTGCCGCTCGTCAGCAGCAAAGTCAGTCTGGCTCATCAGGTCCCAATCCCGTTCATCGAACGAGGGGAAATAGGCATCCCCCTCCACGATCGCATGTACCCGCGTCAGGTAGATCCTGTCCGCCAGGGGCAATGCCTCGGCATAGATCTGCCCTCCGCCGGCCACAAAGACCTCCCGGCAGTCCGTGGCACCGGCCGCAGCGATCGCATCTTGCAAACTGCTTTCCACCGTTACCTTCGGGCTGTTAGGACTCCAATCTTTGTTCCGGGTGATCACAAAAATAAATCTGCCCGGTAAGGGCTCGCTCGACATCGATTCATAGGTCTTGCGGCCCATGATCACCGGCATTCCCCAGGTGGTGTTTTTGAAATAGCGCGTATCGTTCGGCAGATTCCAAACCATGCCGTTCGATTTCCCGATCACATTGTTCCTGCTGGCAGCGACGATAAGACTGATCACCATTGGAAAAGTTTTAGACCGCGACGGACGCCTTGATCGCCGGATGATATTGATAGCCCTCAAGCGTAAAATCTTCAAAGCGGAAGGCGAAAATGTCCCTGACCGCCGGGTTAAGCTTCATCACCGGCAGCGCGTATGGTTTGCGGCTCAACTGAAGGTTTGCCTGTTCCAGGTGGTTGTTGTACAGATGGACGTCCCCGAAACTATGGATGAATTCCCCCGGTTCGAGGTCGCAGACCTGTGCCACCATCAGGGTTAGTAGCGCATAGCTGGCGATATTGAAAGGGACACCGAGAAAGACGTCCGCGCTGCGCTGATACAATTGACAGCTGAGCTTTCCCTTGCCGTTTGCCCCAGGTGCGACATAGAACTGGAAAAGCGCGTGACAGGGCATCAACGCCATGTCCGGAAGGTCCGCGACATTCCAGGCGCTGACGATCAGGCGGCGGCTGTCGGGCGTTGTCCGGATCTGTTCGATCATCTGGCTGATCTGATCAACCGTGCGCCCGTCCGCTCCTTCCCAACTACGCCATTGCTTCCCGTATACCGGCCCCAATTCTCCGTCGGCATCCGCCCATTCGTCCCATATGCTCACCCCATGCTCCTTTAGATACCGGATATTGGTCTCGCCGCGGAGGAACCAAAGCAATTCATAAATGATGCTCTTCAGGTGCAATCTTTTCGTCGTCACCAGCGGGAAACCCTTCCCCAGGTCGAATCGCATCTGGTAACCGAAACAGCTCCTCGTGCCCGTACCCGTCCGATCGGTCTTGGTCGCGCCGGTATCCAATATGTGCTGTAGTAGATCGAGATATTGCTGCATGCCGCAATTTACGAAATGGCGGATTCCCGATATCCCGGTATTTTCCACACCCGGGCCCCGAAGTTCCTGACACAAGCAGGCTGCCGGAGCTGTTCCCGCGCCACCTGGCCGATCTATTTTTGTTTCAGGAGGCTGTCGGCGAGCTCGCGGAATTCCTGCTGCTGGTCCTGGTAATGTTCGCCCGTCCCGGGTCCATTGAAACCCGTGTGAATCCTGGCAATCTTTCCATCCTTGCCGACAAAAATGGTCGTGGGGAAGTCGTGAATGCCGTCGAGTTGGGGCAATGTCTTCGCCGCGCGCTGCGGGTCGCCGACAGCAACCCCGGTGATCAGCATCGGGTATTGAACGTCGAATCTTTGTTGAAAGGCCCCGACGGCCCAGGCCGAACGCGCAAAATCCGTGCTCCGCTCATAGGCCAGCGACACGACCTCGACGCCTTTATTCCGGTATTCGTCGTAGAATTTACTCAGGAACCGCGTTTCATCCATGCAATTCGGACACCAGGATCCCATAAGCTGGACCAGTACTACCTTGCCTTTGAACCTTTCGTCCGGGAAAGACACCGGTTTGCCGTTAAGGTCCCTAAACGTAAAACCAAAAGGCATGTCTTTATTCCATTTGGTCATTGAGAATTGATCCTCCAGGTGCGCCGCGGAGTCCTTCACCGCACTCCAGGTGGAATAACTCACCGGGCCCGAATACATGGCGCCGCTTACCAGCGAGTCGCCTTTCTGCAGTGCAGTAAAATAATACGCATGCGTCCCATCGAATGTCGAGAGGCGGAGCGTATCTCCCTCCATCACGCCCTGCAGGTATCGGAGATCCCCGCCCGCATCGAGAAAAGTGCCCGCCACAGCCGCTCCGGACTGGCTGAATTCTCCAACCCTGAAGGTCGAGTCCGTTCCGTCGGCTGAATGGAACATCGCCGCCCAACGTCCGGATGCACCGCCATGCGGTTTGGAGGGATCGGTCGGAAAACGGTAATCCTGTCCGTACGTCGCCCTGAACGGAACCCGCCGGAAAGAATCAGTCAGATGGATGATCCAAAGCCCCTCCAGGTTTCCGTCCGCCGTAAGCGCCCCCCTAAGCTGCGATTCGAAAAAAGGAAACCGGATGAACACCGAATCTCCCTCGACCCTGATGCTGTCCACCAGCAGTCTCTCACCCGCGTTGCGCATATACAGGACCTGTTTGCCCGCGCTGTCCCTTACATTGAAGTTGAAGGGAATATGGTGGCCGTCCTTTCGCTCGAGGTACGCCCGCCAATCGCCGTCCCGGAACTTTGGCGGACGGGCGCAGCCGGCCAATGTCGCCGAAATTACAAATGCCGCCCTGAAGAAATATCTGACCATAGTATAATTTTCAATTGCCGCTTTGCATCTGCTGCAAGTTGTCCAGCATGTCCGCTGTCATTCGCCCCAGGTCATACTCCGGCTTCCAGCCCCAGTCGCTCCTCGCCACGGAATCATCAATGCTTTGCGGCCAGCTGTCCGCGATCTGCTGCCGGTAATCCGGCGCGTACCGGATCATGAAGTCGGGGATATGCCGCTGAATTTCTGCGGCGATCTCTTTTGGCGAGAAGCTCAGTGCGGCCACGTTGTATGCCGTTCGAACGGTGATCTTCGCAGCCGGCGCCTCCATCAACTCGATGGTCGCCCGGATCGCGTCAGGCATATACATCATCGGAAGATAGGTGTCTTCCTTCAGAAAACAGGTATAGTTCCGGCTTTCCAGCGCCTCATGGAAGATCTCCACCGCATAGTCGGTGGTCCCGCCGCCGGGCGCAGACTTATAGCTGATGAGACCCGGATACCGGATGCTGCGAATATCTACGCCATACCTGCCATGGAAATAATTGCACCAGAACTCTCCGGCGTACTTACTGATCCCGTATACGGTCGAAGGTTCGATGACGGTGCGTTGCGGGCAATTTTGGCGCGGCGAGGTGGGCCCGAACACCGCGATGCTGCTGGGCCAATAGACCTTTTGCAGCTTTTCTTCTCTGGCGATGTCGAGTACATTCAACAATCCCTGCATATTCAGATGCCAGGCCAGGTGAGGGTTCTTTTCCCCGGTTGCCGAAAGGATAGCGGCCAGTAAATAGATCTGGGTGATGTTCTGCCGGATAACCTGTACATGGAGCATCTCCTTGTTCATGACGTCAAGTGACACATATGGGCCAGTCCCTTTCAGTAATTCGTTCTCTTCCCTGAGATCGGAAGCAACGACATTCGAATTGCCATAAATGCGTCTGAGAGCAAGCGTCAGCTCGACGCCGATCTGACCGCTGGCACCGATAACCAATACTTTTTCTTTGGTCATATCCTGGGGTTTGGGCAGCAAATATAACAGGTTTGCCTTACACGGCGCCGGCTTTCCTGACCCGTCCCGGCACGACTCTGCAGCATACCGAACATTTCACGTACGTTTGCAGCATGCAATTTTTGTCCGATCTGTTTCAGCATCAGTCCTACGACCGGGACAATTTTTTCCTGATCGCTGGTCCCTGCGTCGTGGAGAGCGAGGAACTCGTCATGGAAGTAGCCGACAAAGTCTCCGCGATCTGCCGCAACCTTGGCATCCCGTATGTATTCAAAGCCTCGTATCGCAAAGCCAACCGGACCAGCGCCGGCTCCTTTGCCGGCATCGGCGACGAAAGCGGGCTCGACCTCATCAAAAAAGTGGGAGAGAAATATAAAATCCCGACGACTTCCGATATACATGCCCACGACGAGGCTGCGCCCGCCGCCCGACATGTGGACATCCTCCAGATCCCGGCCTTCCTCTGCCGTCAAACGGACTTGCTCGTTGCGGCAGCCGGTACCGGAAAGATCGTCAACGTAAAAAAAGGCCAGTTCCTCAGCGGGCCGGCCATGAAATTTGCTGTGGATAAAATTCGTCTCGCGGGAAACGAAAAGATCGTGCTGACGGAACGCGGAACCACCTTCGGTTACCAGGACCTGGTGGTGGACTACCGGAACATACCCTGGATGAAGGAGCATGGAACGCCCGTAGTCATGGACTGCACGCATTCGCTGCAGCAACCCAATCAGACCAGCGGAGTGACCGGCGGCAACCCCCAATTGATCGGCACGATCGCAAAAGCTGCTATTGCCACCGGCTCCGACGGCCTCTTCATCGAAACACATCCTAATCCCGCCATCGCCAAAAGCGATGGGGCCAATATGCTACGATTGGATTTGTTACAGGGGTTGTTGGAACAGCTGGTAATGATCAGAAAAGTTGTCGCACGCTTTTAGGGGGACGAATTCAGGTCTTTCTGGAAAGGAATTAAAAACGGGACAAAGAAACCCTCAACATAGCAAAGATACGAACCGGTACGGGGTTTTACTAGCTGAAAAGGGGATGGAGATAGCTGCAAAGTCCTTTCAATTGGTTGTTAATAGTTTACTTGGCAGTAGCCCGAATTCTTTCTTAAACGCGATCGTGAAATTGCTCAGATTGGAGTAGCCGAGCTCGATCGCCACCTCCTTCACCGAATGCCCGCCCGCAAGCAACTTGTCTTTCGCCGCCTGCATCCTGACCTTTTGGAAGTATTCGTATACGGGAACACCGTATAATAGTTTGAAATCCTTCTTTAACTTGGACTCGCTGATGGAGACCATACGCGCCAGTTGATTGATCGTCGGCGCCGGCTCGAAGATGTCCCGTGTCAGCACCGCCTCTACCTGCATGACCCGGTCTATATCCTGCCGGGACAGCGGTATATGGAGCAAGGCATTGCGTTTCCGGGCATACAGGCGAAGGAAGAAGCGTTCGACAAGCAACATGACCCGGTTCTGGATAACAGCCAGCCGGATGGGGTTGTCCTCTTCCACTTCGGCCACTTCCTGCATCAGCCTTCGGTATTCCGCGTCCAGCGGCTCGCGGTGGACGTTCTCGACCTGCAACGCCAAATAGGCGCTAAGCACATCGTCGATATGCTGTAGCCCTAAGTAGTTCCCCAACCACTTTGCATTGAATAAGATATCGATACCCTTGTACACGGTACCCGCTTCCATCAGATAGGCCCAGTCGACAAGCGCGTTGGTAAGATAAGCGGTCGATCTCGTGGTGTGTGATTCCCGCAGCCTTTCTTCGCCGATCCTGATCTCCAGCATTCCCGGGATCGTCAGTTCATGGAAACGCAGGGTGTAGTATTCTTCTTTTATTTTGCGGCGGCACAGCAACCAGGGTGTATTTACTTTGCAGTCCACGATGTTCATGTGAACTCCGTTGGGCAGCCGCACAAACTGGAGGCTTCCGGAGGCCACGGACTCCGGAAAGTTCAATCGCTGGTTGACCACCGGCACTTCCAGACGCTGCGCCAGGTCATTCATCAATTGCTCATAATCGGTATACGAAAAATCGAAGTGGAACAAGCAACGGCATTTGACATTCTGCGAATTCAGCCCAAAGGTCGACAGGTATTCGGGCCACGCCCGTACTAAGAAAGGTACTGAGAAAGTTACGAACAAAGGATAGTCACCCGTTGCCGGGAGTGGGTAGTTCTACTGACGGACGGATCAGAGATATTTCAGCGGGTTCCTGCGGGCCGAAAGAATATATCGCTTGATATTCATCCAAAACGCGAGGACGAAATAAATGATCAGCGGCGAGCCCATAGTTAGAAAAGAGATATAGATGAACCAGGTACGGATCCGGGAAGTGGCAATACCCATTCTCTCACCGATTGCAGTACATACGCCAAATACCTGCCACTCGATGAAGTGCTTGAGTCTGTTCATGCCTCTAATTTAAAGAATTGAATCAAAAAATGCTAGCGCAAAATGAATTTTTAATCCAATCCCGTGAATGTCCGCGATTTCCTTCCTATATGGCGGAAATTGCGGGCCGGACTGCATCCGGTTGAGATAATTCAGTAAAACGCACTAATTTTACACCTCCAAAACCCGGCTAGCGCGGCTGGCATTGGCAGTCCAAGTTCTTTTTCAGCAGCTTACACAGAACACATAAAATAAATTCGTTATGGTCTTCGATTTGGATTTAATCAAAAAGCTTTACGGACAATTACCCTCCAAAGTGGATGCCGCCCGAAAGCTGGTCGGCAAACCGCTCACGCTCGCCGAGAAGATATTGTACGCCCATCTTTTTGAGACTCCGACCCGCGCCTGCGAGCGCGGAAAAGACTATGTGGATTTCGCGCCGGACCGAGTGGCGATGCAGGATGCTACAGCGCAGATGGCTTTGCTCCAGTTCATGACCTGCGGCCGTGACACGGTGGCCGTTCCTTCGACGGTCCACTGCGACCATCTCATCCAGGCGAAAACCGGCGCCTCAGCCGACCTGGCCACAGCGCTCGATGTCAATAAGGAAGTCTACGATTTTCTCGCCTCGATTTCCAATAAATATGGTATCGGCTTCTGGAAACCCGGCGCCGGCATCATCCACCAGGTCGTACTCGAGAATTATGCCTTCCCGGGGGGAATGATGATCGGAACTGACTCCCACACGCCAAACGCGGGCGGGCTCGGTATGGTCGCGATCGGCGTCGGCGGCGCGGACGCGGTGGACGTGATGGCAGGTCTCCCCTGGGAATTGAAAATGCCAAAATTGATTGGCGTGAAGCTCACCGGGAAGATGAGTGGCTGGACCTCCTCGAAGGACATTATCCTTAAAGTGGCCGGCATTCTGACGGTAAAGGGCGGCACCGGGGCCATCGTGGAATATTTTGGCGAAGGCGCGGATAGTCTCAGTGCTACCGGCAAAGGCACCATCTGCAATATGGGCGCGGAGATTGGCGCCACCTGCTCGCTGTTTGCCTATGACCCCAAGATGTCCGCCTATCTCAAGGCGACGGGCCGCGAGGAAGTCGCAGCCCTGGCTGACGGGATCAGGGACTATCTCCGCCCGGACAAGGAAGTGTATGCCGATCCGAAAAAATTCTATGATCAGGTGATCGAGATCAACCTCAGTGAACTGGAGCCGCATGTGAACGGGCCCTTCACGCCCGACCTCGCCTGGCCGATCAGCAAGTTCGCGGAAGCCGTGAAAGCCAACAATTGGCCCGAACGTCTCGAGGTTGCCCTCATCGGCTCCTGTACCAACTCTTCTTATGAGGATATCAGCCGCTCTGCATCCCTTGCCCGTCAGGCAATTGAAAAGAAACTGAAGACCAGTGCGGAATTCACCATCACCCCCGGATCGGAACAGGTTCGCTTCACGATCGAAAAAGACGGCTTCCTGAAAACCTTCGAACAGATCGGCGGCGTCGTCCTCGCCAATGCGTGCGGACCCTGCATCGGCCAGTGGGCCCGGCATATCGACGACCCCAATCGCAAGAATTCCATCATCACTTCCTTCAACCGCAATTTTGCGAAACGCAACGACGGCCTTGCCAGCACCCATGCCTTTGTCGCCAGTCCCGAGATCGTGACCGCCTTTGCCATCGCGGGCGACCTGACCTTCAATCCGCTGAAAGATAAGCTGAAGAACGAAAAGGGGGAAGACGTCATGCTTGACGAGCCCACGGGCGTCGAATTGCCGCCAAATGGCTTCTCCGTCGATGATCCGGGTTACCAGGCTCCCGCTAAGGACGGCAAGAATGTCCAGGTCGCCGTGAAACCGGACTCGCAACGGCTCCAACTGCTCGAACCCTTCGCCGCCTGGGAAGGTAGGGACCTGAAGGGCCTGCGCCTGCTGATAAAAGCAAAGGGCAAGTGTACTACAGACCATATATCCATGGCCGGCCCCTGGTTGAAATACCGCGGCCATCTGGACAATATTTCAAACAACATGCTGATCGGTGCCGTCAATTTCTTTAATGACAAGACCGACTCCGTAAAGAACGAGCTTACCGGCCAGTACGGGCCGGTTCCGGCAACCGCCCGCGCCTACAAATCAGCGGGCGTCGGTTCGGTTGTTGTCGGTGATGAGAATTACGGGGAGGGTTCGTCGCGCGAGCATGCCGCCATGGAACCCCGCCACCTGGGCGTCCGGGCGATTGTCGTTCGCAGCTTCGCCCGGATACACGAAACAAATCTGAAGAAACAGGGAATGCTTGCGCTGACATTCGCCAACAAGGAAGATTACGACAAGGTACAAGAGGATGACAGCATCGACATCGTCGGCCTCGGTTCCTTCGCTCCCGGGAAGGCCCTGACCATGGTGCTCCATCACAAGGATGGCAAGCAGGATGAGGTGGTGCTCAACCACACCTACAACGAACAGCAGATCGGCTGGTTCAATGCAGGTGGCGCCCTCAACGTGATCCGCGCCCAATTTGCCAGGAAATAACTCGACGCGCTACTATGGATCGACCTGCTACAACAGACCAACACTTCTCCACGGATCAATACGCTCGCAGATATTCCAACATGCCCCGCCGACGCGGGGCTTTTTTTTCTGCGAGAAACCTTTCCTCATTCAGGTCGGCAGATGGCCCCGTAACGTCGACGGCCCGTGCCTCCGCTACGCCCAACTGAACGCATCCCCGCTGACGATATGGGTCACAGGTATCCCGGGCGCCTTCTGTCGCAGCACCGGCACAAGCCATTCCATCCCCGGTTCCTCGCTCACCGAATGTCCCAGGACGACCAGTGCAATTTTTTCGCCGATGAAACGCGCATCGCGAACATACTCGCTCGTCTCCCATTCGTTCAGTTCACCGGTAATCAGCAAGTCAGGCTGGTATTTCCGGATCGCTCCGATTTGCCTTTGTCCCCCGGGCGCACCAGGCAACAAGACCATCCTGCTGCAAGGCTGATCGGGGTCTCCGATATATTTCAGGTGACCGATCCCCAATTTTTTTTTCAACAGCGTGATAATATTCCCCAGACTTTCGGCGGGAGCCTCCACGAGCATCGGGTCGGCCGGATTGTAAAAAGTCTCCCAGCCCAGCGCCTGCATGACCCCCATCCGTATACCATCCGGAACATGCCGGTGAATACCGTCATGGAACCGCCAGACACAGATTCCATGCGCCTTCAACAACTCTTGTTTGGCCTTCAGCACCGGATCGTTTCCCAACCACTTCACTTCATCCGGGTGGTTATAAAATGTCGGTTCGTGGGCGATGATAAAGTTTGCGCCAAGCCGGACCGTCTTCGCGATCACTTCATCGGTCGCGAACATCGTTGTCACGATTCCCATGACCGGCTGATCCGGATTCCCCGCCTTGATGGTATCCACGGTGTTGGGAACAGGCGCGCCTGGAATGTCCGCCAACAGCGCAGCAATTACCTCGCGAATGGTCATCGCCGCCGACGGCTCGCGATCCCGGATCGCCGCAGCTGCCCGCCCCCCCACAAGGGCCGAGCCCGCCAGAAACGCCAGCCTGGTCATAAATGCCCGCCGGCCCTGATCATTCAAAAGTTGTTCTCCCATAGCTTTCCGATTATAGGGATAAATGTAGATTTATAATCGGCATCCCGATCCAATATCCCGTGCATTTTAGCTACTTTTCCGTTTCGAAACCGATGATTATGCCCTCAAGACGCTTGTTCCTGCTCCTGTTTGCCGCACCCTCTTTTCTCTTTGCATCCGCGCAACGTTCGGACTCTTCCCATCAAACCGCCTACGCTTTCCCTCAACCCGCCTATCATTCCACCCAGGACCGAAATGCTGCCGACCAAACAGCGGGGCCCGAACGCCACGCTGCCCGCAATCTCGCGGTCATCGGGTACTACGCAGGAAGAGCATCCGAAGTAGACAGCTTCCCTACGAACGAATTGACTCATATTATCTTCAGTTTTGGGCATCTTAAAGGTGACCGGCTGCACATTTTCGGGTCGCGGAGCAGGGCCACCCTCCGCAAACTTGTTTCATTGAAAAGAAACCACCCGGGTCTCAAGGTCATCGTTTCGATGGGTGGCTGGGGCGGCTGCAGAACCTGCTCGGCGGTATTCTCTACGGAGCACGGCCGGAACGATTTCGTTAAATCGACTGTGCGCCTGCTCCGGCGATATGGCGCGGATGGCATCGATCTGGACTGGGAATATCCCGCGCTCGTGAATGTCCCCGGTTATCCATTCAGTCCGGACGATAAGGATAATTTTACCGAACTCATGCGCTCCTTGCGCAAGGCATTGGGCAGCGGTAAAGTGATCGGCTTCGCTGCGGGTGGATTTACCGATTACCTGAAAACTTCCATTGATTGGAAGAACGTGGCGCCACTGGTAGACTATATTAACCTCATGACCTACGACCTGGTCAACGGGTACGCCAAAACTACCGGCCATCATACCCCGCTTTATTCGACGCCGGAAGAGCCGGAGTCGACGGACCATGCCGTCAGATATCTCGACTCCATCGGCGTCCCCGCCGGAAAGCTTGTTATCGGGCTGGCATTCTATGCGCGGATCTTCAAGGATGTCGATAGCGTCGATAATGGCCTTTACAGGCCCTGCAGCTTTTGGCGTGGGATCGACTACCGCGCATTCGGACGATATTTTGCAGCAGACAGCGGCTGGACTTATCACTGGGATCCGGTGGCGAAGGCCCCCTGGTCCTACAACGCTGAAAGACACCTGATGGCCTCCTATGACGATTCGGTATCGGTTCGCCTCAAGACGCTTTACGCGCTGCACAATGGTCTGGGCGGTGTCATGTTCTGGCAGCTCACGGAAGACAAATTCTTTTCCGGAGGCCTCCTGGACGTCATCGACGAAACGAAGAGGTCGGCAGGTAAATAGTTGGTTTTCAATACATAATATATTATACTACCCGTTCGCCATGACCCAAGGCAACCATTAACATTTCATTATCGTATTGTTGAGTCTGGTAAAAGTAGTTTGCGCGTTCATATATATTATCTACCACTAATTTCGTTCACCCGATTTTGATCTCAGGAAACACGCAAATACACGCCTTGATAGAGGGCTGCCGTTCCAACGACCGTGCAAGCCAAAAAGAGCTGTACAATATGCTCAAGGACTACGCCGTGAAAATTTGCTACCGATATCAAAATAGCCTCGAGCAGGTGGAAGAGATTATGAACGAGGGGTTTATCAAACTCTTTAAAAGCATCCATCAGTTTGAGGAATCCCGCCACGCAGATGTGCTGGCCTCGCTGAAAGGATGGTTCAAACGAATTCTCGTCAATACCTGTATCGACCACTATCGCAAAAATGCGTCCTATATCCGTGGCCAGATGCTGGCCGAAGATGCAGAGAACATTGCGGACCGGCAGGAGACGGGAATCGACATCCTGTCATACAAAGAGATCATCGAAGCGATCCGGCAGTTGTCTCCGGCCTATCGCACCGTCTTCAATTTATTTGTCATCGAGGGGCTGACGCACGATGAAATTTCCAGACACCTGGGGATTTCAATTGGTTCCTCCAAATCCAACCTGTCGAAAGCGCGCGAGAACCTGCGAAGGATTCTAACCAAAAAAACTGATCAGAAAGAGTATGTTGAACCTATCCGATAAAGATTTAGATCGCCTGAGCCAGGAAGCTGCCCAGCAATACGAGCCGGAAGATATAGGCCCGAAATTGTGGGAGAAGCTGGAGACAAGGCTGGATAGGGATTTAGGCAAGGTCAACCTGAATCCGGCGCGCGGCATCCGTCGCCTGCCCTACTTTTACGCACCCGTTTTACTGGTGATTCTCGGTGTCGGCTATTATTTTGTCAGGCTCAACTCGAAATCGTCCAAAGGCACTTCGTCGGGTGGTCCCCCTGCCAGCGTCCTTCCCCAGCCGGCCGGCAGCCATCCAAACGACAATTCATCAACCAATCCCGTACAATCCGATCGACATAACTCTACCCAGGCGCTTTCATCCAAAACCGTCCCCTATCCCGGCAGCAGCAAAGGTGATGCGTCCGCTGCCTCAGGCTCGTCGCGCGCGGCAGGTGCTGCCCCCGCTGCAGGCGCCGCCGCAGGACCTTCTTCCGCTAGCCGAGGTCCCGTTGCTGCATCTCGCGCCGGATCCCGAACTGCATCGCCTTCTGGTTCCCCCTCGGGGTCTCGCACCGGAGGGTCACCGGCTGCGTTAAATCCGTCCGCCGTGGCAGGATCCCCCTTTGCGCCATCCTTCGCCCGAGTAAGTCGCCACCACCGTTCAGGCAATGCCGGTGACATGTCCCGGAGCCGTTCCAGCATCACTGACAACGACGCTTCGACAGCCAAAGCCAATCTTTCTGACAGCGACGGCTCGACAGCCAAAGCCAAACTTACGGACAACGTCGCCTCGACAGCACATTCCAACCCGATCGCCGCGCCGGGAAGGACGAACCGTGAGCTCAACTATTCGTCAGTGCGGGGACCCGTCGCGGTGACAGACAGACCATTTATCGACGACTCAGCCCTGCGGGCGTTCAATCTGGCCTCGATCCCTCAGCCAGTTCACCGCAAAGGCGGTCTGCATATCAACCGCTCACTGGTGTTCGGCCTCCTGGGGGCTCCCGACTTTGCTTCCGTCAACTCTGTGGCCGGGGACCGTGCCGGCAGCAGCTTCGGTCTTACGGTCGACTACGAATTCGCCAACCACTGGTATGTCGGCTCCGGCCTCCTTTACAGCAAGAGGGTCTTTGCCGCTGCCCCACAGGACTATCACGTGCCTCAGGGCTATTACCGGCAGAACGGCATGGGTATGGGCAATAGCGTGCAGTGGATAAAAGGACGTTTCGATATGCTGGAAATTCCCCTCAACCTCCGGTTTGATTTCAGCACTACGGGGAATACCCTATTTTTTGCGAGTGCGGGCGTTTCTTCCTATTTGTTTACGACAGAAAACTGCGGCTATTATTATGAGTTTTACAACCGGGTGGTGTCGAAGCAATTCAGTTATGCGAGCTCACCGAACAATCTTTTTTCAACGCTTAATTTTTCCGTTGGCATAGAGGCAGGGATCAGCAACAGCTTCTCGGTGCTGGTATCGCCCTATGTGAAGATCCCGACCCGGAACATAGGGTTCGGCCAGGTCCAGCTCAACAGCTTAGGGATCGATTTTGCGCTACGCTTCGCACCTGTGATCAGCCGGCGGCGCTGACCTGTTGATCCGCAGCGCTTGGCCTTCCCTTATTTGTCCCGGTCGAACCAAACCGGTGTAGCATTATTCCAGTCACCGTTATAGTTGATGAAGACCTCCTCGCCCGCGGGGATGAATCGAACGGACCGGACCGTGATCAGTTGTCGGTCGAAATCCATGTCATATTCGCAATTGGAACGATAGGAGTGATTATACAGCGGGATATAGCCGAGCGCCATGCAACAACTTTTGCGGGAGGGGCCCCATTCGAAGATATAATCGTGGAGAAGTGTCTGATCCAGCAGCTTCCGTTCGGCACCGGTCATCACGATGACCGGCGAGACCTCGATCACGGTATCCTTCGCTATATCCCCGGAGGTGAACACCCCCCGTCCCATTTCCGCGGTATGCGCTACATACAAACATGGCAGGATCATGGACCAATTTAATTATTTATCTTCGCCGCGCCAATAATGCCGTTAGAGCCGGACTATATCGACCAGTTCAACGAGGTTATCCGATCGGAGGATGTCCTGCAAATCAGGGACTGGCTAAATAGCCAGAACATCAGTGACGTCGCGGAACTGATCGATGAATTCCCCGATTATGAAGCCCAGATCATGGGCAACCTAAGCATTCACCGGGCCTCAAGCACCTTCAAGATACTTGACGTCCCAACGCAAAAGCGGATCATCCAGGAACTGCCCGCCTTTACAACCGCCGAGCTGCTCAACGATCTCTCTGCTGACGACCGCACGTCCTTCCTCGAAGAATTGCCGAGCGAAGTCGTAAAGGAACTCATCAAGACCCTGGATCCCGAGGAGCGAAAGATCACCCTTTCCCTGCTCGGATATCCCGAAGGCAGCGTAGGCAGACTCATGACGCCCGACTACATCGCTGTCCAGCGGGATTGGACCGTCCGGGAAGTGCTCGACCATATCCGGGAGGTGGGCAAAGACAGCGAGACCATCGACGTCATTTATGTCGTGGATGACAAGGGCATCTTCATCGACGACATCAGGATCCGCGAGATCATCCTCGCCAACCCCGAAAGGAAGATCGAAGACGTGATCGACAACCGATATATCGCGCTCAACGTCAACGATGCCCAGGAGACGGCAAGCGACGCGTTCAAAATGAACAACCGGGTCGCCCTGCCGGTACTGGATGACCGCAACGTCCTGCTCGGCATTGTCACGATCGACGATGTCCTCTGGATGACACAGGAAGAGTTCTCGGAAGACATCCAGAAGATCGGCGGTACCGAAGCCCTCGACGAACCTTACCTGGAAATGCCATTACTGAGACTTTTCAAAAAGCGAATCGTGTGGCTCGTTATCCTGTTCCTTAGCGAAATGCTGACGGCAACGGCCATGGCGTACTTCGAGGATGAGATCGCCAAAGCGGTCGTACTGGCGCTTTTCGTTCCCCTTATTATATCCAGCGGTGGTAACAGCGGCTCCCAGGCATCCACCCTCATTATCCAGGCGATGGCCCTTGGCGAACTCACGATCGCGGACTGGTGGCGCGTGATGCGCCGGGAAATCATGTCCGGTCTGCTGCTTGGCACGGTGCTCGGGATCATCGGATTCACGCGCGTCATGCTCTGGAACCAGATCTTTCACACGTACGGAGCACATGGCGCGCTCATCGCCCTCACCGTCGGAGTTGCTCTGATCGGGGTCGTGCTTTGGGGGACCGTCGCTGGCAGCATGCTCCCCATCGTCCTGAAGAAATTCGGTGCCGACCCGGCCACCTCGTCCGCTCCATTTGTCGCCACCCTGGTCGACGTCACCGGCCTGGTCATCTATTTCTCCGTCGCCTTCCTCATCATGCAGGGCGTTCTCCTCTAAAAAATATTTTCTCCGCCATTAAACCTTCCCCCGCCTGCTCCGGTCCAACAAGGTGCAGATAAAGCACGCAATCGATTTGTTAAATGCTTGCAATCCTTTTGTTCTCAATGGATTTTGTCGTAAATTAAACACAAGAAAACATTCCCCCCATGAAACATATTTCCCTTCGGATAAAACAGAAGATGCTGATTAGCCTGGCCGCCTTTCTATTGGTCGGAATGTCTGGCTTTGCCCAACGCGGGGGCCACGGCGGCGGCGGCCACTTTGGTGGCGGTGGCGGCGGCGGAGCACATTTTGGAGGTGGCGGTGGCCGTTTCGGGGGTGGTGGTGCCCATTTCGGCGGTGGCCGGGTAGGCGGCGCCGGATTCGGCGGCGGTGTGCGGCGCGGCGGTTTCGCAGGCATTCGTAGCGGAGGCTTCCCCGGCACGCGCGGAGGCTTCTCCGGAGTGCGGCCCGGTGGCTATGCGCGCGGGGTCCGGGGCGCGGGTTATGTGCCCGGTCGCGGCTATGCCGGTGTTGGGGTCCGCGGATATGCCGGCAGTCGCGGGTACTATGGTTCCCGCGGATATGGGACCGGCTACTATGGCCACGGTTACCGGGACAGAGGCTACTACGGTGGCCGCGGTTACTACGGAGGCTATGGCCGCGGCTGGAATTGGGGATTTGGATTGGGGCTGGGCCTGGGATGGGGTATCGGCTATCCCTGGTACTGGGGTTATCCCTATGGGTACTACGGCTATCCGAATTACGGTTATGGCTATCCCTACGATGACGATTATTATTATCCACCCTCTTCCACGTTACCTGATGACCCGGGTTACGATTATCCCGACGATCCTTATGGAGACGGCAGCGGCACCGGCAACCCGCCGCAGAACAATCAAAATTATCAAACACCTCCGCCGCCCCCCCCAAGCCAGCAGGACACGGTATTGTCCAACCGTCCGGGAACAAACAACACGCCTTCTGCGTACTACGGCAGCAGCAACCAGAACGAAGACCGCGTCTGGGTAAAAGCCCACTGGAAATACCTCAATGACGAGTGGGTGTGGATCGAGGGATATTGGAAACCGCGAAACACGCGGTATAACTAATCGCAAACAAATTAATAACGGTTCTCTACTTATTGTGAAGCCCGCTCTCCGGAGCGGGTTTCGCATTGATGAAACCCCGGCCCATGTTGACCGCCCGCCGCCGGTTTGAAAATAAAACGCTAATATTGCGCGTTGAATCGTCGCGTCCAATCGCAAAACTCAAACTCCTATGTGCGGCATTGTTGCTTATATCGGACCCCGGGAAGCTTACCCTGTCATCCTGAAAGGCCTCAAACGCCTCGAATATCGGGGGTACGACAGTTCCGGGGTCGCTCTCCTCAATTCCGGGCTGCACGTCTATAAAAAGAAGGGTAAGGTAGCCGAGTTGGAGGAAAGCCTCGTTGGAAAAGACGTTCACGCCCACACCGGGATCGGCCACACCCGGTGGGCGACCCATGGCGAACCCAGCGACCGGAACGCCCATCCCCATAGCTCCGCCAGCGGCCGGCTCGCGATGATCCACAACGGGATCATCGAGAACTACACTCAGCTAAAGAACGAGTTGCAAAAAAAGGGTTACCATTTCAAAAGCGACACCGACACGGAGGTGCTGCTCAACTTTATCGAAGACATCCAGCAAAACAACAACTGCGGGTTGGAAGAGGCGGTGCGCATCGCCCTGCGAAGGGTAGTGGGCGCCTATGTCATTGTGCTGCTGGACCGTGATGCGCCCAACACCATCATCGCCGCCCGCAAAGGCTCGCCCCTCGTGATCGGCATAGGTAAGGGCGAACACTTCCTTGCGTCCGACGCATCACCCATCATCGAGTACACCAAGGAAGTCGTCTACGTCAACGATTATGAACTGGCTATCCTGAAAGCCGACGAACTCATCCTGAAGAACCTCGGGAACGAAAAAATCACTCCATTCGTCCAAAAGCTGGACCTCGAGCTCGCGGCAATCGAAAAAGGCGGCTTCCCGCATTTCATGCTCAAGGAGATCTTCGAACAGCCGGATACCATCTTCGACTGTCTCCGCGGCCGCCTCGATGCCGCAAAGGGGACCATTACGATGTCCGGCATCCAGCAACATATAGAAAAGCTCGCGAACGCTCCGAGGATCATCATCGTAGCCTGCGGAACCAGCTGGCATGCGGGCCTGGTGGCGGAGTATATCTTCGAAGAGCTTTGCCGCATCCCCGTCGAGGTTGAATACGCTTCCGAATTCCGCTATCGCAACCCTGTCATCCACCCGGGCGACGTGATCATCGCGATCTCTCAAAGCGGCGAAACCGCGGACACCATCGTCGCTATCGAAAAGGCCAAACAGCTCGGAGCCGTTATTCTGGGCGTAGTCAACGTCGTCGGATCTTCCATCGCCAGAATATCCACCGCCGGCGCCTATACACACGCGGGCCCGGAGATCGGCGTGGCCAGTACCAAGGCATTCACCGCGCAACTGGTCGTCCTTACCATGATCGCGCTGAAGATCGCCCGCGAAAAAGGCAGTATCGATGCCGGCCGCTATATGCAATTGCTCAACGAGCTTCACAGCGTTCCCGACAAAGCAAAGGAAGTGCTGGAATCCAACGACTCCATCCGGACCCTCGCGGAGAAATACAAGGATTGCAAAGACGCCCTGTATCTCGGGCGCGGCTACAGCTTCCCGATCGCCCTCGAAGGCGCCCTAAAACTAAAGGAGATCTCGTATATCCATGCCGAGGGCTATCCGGCCGCGGAAATGAAACACGGCCCTATCGCGCTCGTAGACGAGCAATTGCCAGTCGTCTTTGTAGCTACCCGGGATTCCTACCATGAAAAGATCGTCAGCAATATCCAGGAGATCAGGGCCCGTAGGGGAAAAGTGCTTGCGGTGATCAGCAAGGACGACGAAATTATCGGAAAAATGGCCGACGCCTGTATGGTCATCCCCGAGACCGACGAGCTGATCGCCCCGATCCTGAGTGTAATTCCCCTGCAACTGCTGGCATATTATATCGGCGTGGCCAAGGGCTACGATGTCGACAAACCCCGCAACCTTGCTAAAAGCGTCACCGTCGAATAAGCAATTATGAACGAAATCAGGAAAAGCCCGATCGACACGCTCGGCTATCATTTTATAGATAGCCGCTATCTACCGAAAGGAAAGGACGAATACTATCTGCGCAACGTGCAGAACCGGAGCGGGATCGGCTACCGCCACCTCACCGCCTACGAGATCGAGGTGCTGGTGCGCAACCGGAACACGTCCGCGAACTGGAACGATATTCTAGTTTCCGATGCCTTTACGCCGGAACTGGTGCAAAATTGCAAGTTTTTCGGCCTGGTCCGCATCGGAAAGCTCACGCCTTACTATCTCGAATTCCATAACCTCCGTCGCCCGGTCGGATTATACAACAGCACGATCATCAGTTGCGACTTCGGGGACAATGTCTGTATAGACAACACGAATTACCTTTCGCATTATATCATCGGCAACGATGTCATGATCGTCAACACCAACGAACTGACCACCACTGACCATGCCAAATTCGGGAACGGCATCCTCAAGGAGGGAGAAGACGAGTCGATCCGCATCTGGCTCGAAGTCTGCAATGAGAATGGCGGCCGCAGCATCATCCCCTTCAACGGCATGCTTCCCGGCGACGCATGGCTCTGGAGCAGGTTCCGCGACGACAAGACGCTGCAGGAAAAATTCAAGGAGTTCACGGCGGCGGCCTTTGATAGCCGACGCGGCTACTATGGAAAGATCGGCGATCGGACGGTCATCAAGAACTGCAAGATCATCAAGGACGTCTGGATCGGCACCGATGCCTATCTGAAGGGCGCCAACAAGCTCAAGAACATCACCATCAATTCCTCGGCGGAAGCCGCGTCACAGATCGGCGAAGGCTGCGAACTCGTCAACGGGATCGTTGGTTTCGGTTGCCGCATCTTCTACGGCGTAAAGGCGGTTCGCTTCATCATGGCCTCCCATTCGCAGCTCAAATACGGCGCCCGCCTGATCAACTCCTACCTGGGCAACAACGCCACCATTTCGTGCTGCGAAGTGCTGAACTCGCTGATATTCCCCGCACACGAACAGCATCATAACAACTCATTTCTTTGCGCCGCGTTGGTCATGGGACAGAGCAATATGGCTGCCGGCGCCACCATCGGATCGAATCACAATTCGCGAAGCGCGGACGGTGAGATCGTCGCGGGCCGCGGTTTCTGGCCCGGACTCTGTGTCAGCCTGAAACACAACTCGCGCTTCGCTTCATTCGCCATTCTTGCAAAGGGCGACTATCCCGCCGAGTTGGACATCCCCCTTCCATTTTCCCTGATCAGCAATGATGTCAGCCGAGACGAGCTGATCGTCATGCCTGCCTACTGGTTCCTCCATAATATGTATGCGCTGGCCCGTAATTCCTGGAAATATCCGGACCGGGATCGCCGCACAGACAAGACGCAGCGCCTCGAATTCGACTATCTCGCACCTGACACGATCGGTGAAATGGTAACCGCATTGGGCATCATGGAACAACTGGCTGGCCCGTCGGTGAACAGCACCGAAGAAACGGAAGCGATCGCAAAGGGCTGGGAGAACAGCGATCGCGCCATCCGCGTCGTGAAACTGCCGCAGGCTTATGAGATCTTCCGGAAACTGATCGCCTATCATGCCGCAACGCAACTCCTGGCCTTCATTCGCCGCGAGAAGATCGGCAGTTACGAAGCCCTCCTCCAGGCGCTTCCGGCAACGCCTCCTTTGACGCCCTGGGTCAACGTGGGAGGTCAGCTCATCCGCAAGCCCGAGCTCGACCGCCTGATCCGCCAGATCCATAGCGGCAAAATCCGCAGCTGGGACGAAGTCCATTCATTCTACCGCCAGCAGGGTGACAACTATCCGAACGACAAGCTGGCACATGCGTTGGCGGCGCTTCGCCAGGTCGCCGGCGTCGCTTTGCGGAAGTCCGGCCAGGGAAAATTTGCCGATCTCCTGCGCCAGGCCATCGGTACCCGGGACTGGATGACCCGCGAGATCTATACCACCCGCGAAAAGGACTACAGTAACCCCTTCCGCCAAATGGTGTATGAATCGCCCGAAGAAATGAACGCCGTAGTCGGCGCGCTCGGGGACAACAGTTTCATCAATCAGGAAAAAGAAGCAGGTAGAAAATACCGCCGCGACACGAATGCGGTGTTGAAGAAGTTTGGGATGTAAATTCCTTACCGGGACATACCAGCACCCGGGTCCCGGTCCACCCTGCCCCGGCCCAGCGAGTCCAACGGAAGCGCCTTGATCGTATCAGGCGCCGCGGCCGCCGCGGAATCCACCGTCTTTGTCGACGGGACCTCCTCCCGGACGGCCCGATGACAGCCCTCCAAACACCAAAAAAGCAACACGATCGCCCCCATTTTCATAGAAACACTCCTTTCTGCCGCGTACGCCTATTTCTTGCGGAAGAAGAGCCGCACCGGCACGCCTTTAAAATTAAACGCCTCCCGCAATTGGTTCTCCAGATAATTCTTATACGGTTGTTTCACATCATCCGGGAAATTGCAAAAGAAAGCGAAGGAAGGAACGGCCGTCGGCAACTGCGTGACATACTTTATTTTGAGCGGATGCCCCCTCACCACAGGCGGATGATAAGCCTCAACCGCCTTCAACAACACGTCGTTCAATACAGCGGTCGGCACCTTCCGCTGCCTGTTCGCATAGACTTCGAGCGCCGTTTCCACTGTCTTGAAGATCCTTGTCTTGTCCACCACGGAAATAAAAAGTATCGGAACGTCGGTGAACGGCGCCAGCCGGTCCTTCAGTTCCTTTTCATAGTCCCGCGCGGTATTGGTTTCCTTTTCCAACAGGTCCCACTTGTTCACCAGGACGACGATCCCCTTTCCCTTCTTGACCGCAAGCCCGAAAATATTCAGGTCTTGTGCGGTAATTCCTTTGCCGGCATCGAGCATCAGGAGGCAAACATCGGCCTCATCCATCGCCTTGATGGCCCGGATGACGGAATAGAATTCGAGATCCTCGTGCACCTTCGCCTTCCGCCTGATCCCGGCCGTATCGATCAAAATGAATTCCTTTTGAAACAGGTTGTACCGCGTGTGGATCGTATCCCTTGTCGTGCCTGCGATGTCACTCACGATCGTCCGTTCCTGGCCGATCAGGGCATTCAGCAGCGAAGACTTGCCCACATTCGGCTGCCCGATGATTGCGAATTTCGCGAGGCCTTCCTCCTCCGTCACCGGTTGATCGTCTGGGATCAGTGCCGTCAGCGCGTCGAGCAACTCTCCCGTACCGCTACCCGTCATCGAGGAAAGGAAAAAGATCTCTTCGAACCCGAGGCTATAGAACTCCGTCGCCTCGAGTAACCGGTCGCTGTTGTCCACTTTATTGACGGCCAGGAAAACCGGCTTTGTCGTTCGCCGGAGGACGTCGGACATCGCCTCATCCAACGTAGTGATGCCTGCCGCGGAGTCCACCATAAAGATCAGCGCATGGGCCTCTTCCAAAGCGATCAGCACCTGTTTCCTGATCTCCCGCTCGAAGACATCGTCGCTTTCTGCCACAAATCCGCCGGTATCGATCAGGTTGAAGGTCTTACCCACCCATTCGGCAACGCCGTATTGCCGGTCCCGCGTTACGCCGCTGATGTCGTCAACGATCGCCTTGCGCTGTTCCAGCAGCCGGTTAAAAAAAGTACTCTTCCCAACATTCGGACGGCCAACGATGGCCACGGTAAATCCACTCATAATATCAGTTATATCCGTATTCTTTCAGAAATATTTCCGTATCCCGCCATTTCGGTCTCACCTTGACGAACAGTTCAAGGAACACTTTCCTGTCAATAAAAGCTTCAATATCCTTGCGCGCGGCGGAGCCCAGGGCCCGGATCATCTTCCCGCCCTCTCCGAGGATGATCCCTTTCTGCGTTTCGCGCTGCACGATGATATCCGCCCTGATCTTGGTCAGGCTGCTCTTCTCCGTGAATTCCTGCACCAATACCGTCGCCTGGTAGGGTATCTCGTCTTCGTACAGCAAGAAAATCTTTTCCCTGATCATCTCGCCCACAAAGAATTTGGTCGGAAGGTCGGTAAGGTCGTCTCCTTCAAAAAACGGCTGGCCCTCGGGCAACAGGCGC
>Ga0134125_10000779_pt1 | contig 41690 bp, 33 predicted proteins | sample KB31751_FD_96464 | JGI IMG/M metagenome (GOLD analysis project Ga0134125, IMG submission 96464) | Terrestrial soil microbial communities with excess Nitrogen fertilizer from Kellogg Biological Station, Michigan, USA - KB3-175-1 | ecosystem: Environmental > Terrestrial > Soil > Unclassified ...
TCAGATTTTATTCTTATTAAAAATTGGTCTCGCGGAAATTGGTTTTCGGGAAGGGCACGACTTCAGTCGTGCCGGCCCGGTACGCTTTCCTCGCGGTTTTAGCCGCTGAGATTGTTACTTTCTCGCTCCCACCGACTCGCGCAATCCCGCGTCGCTGGCCAGCTTCGCGGCTTTGTCGGTCGCTTCCCAGGTGAAGTCGGCATCGTTGCGTCCAAAATGTCCGTAAGCCGCCGTTTTGCAATAAATCGGACGACGCAACTTGAGCGATTCAATGATTCCCTTGGGAGTCAGCTTGAAATTCGCGCGAACAATGTCAGGAATAATCGTTGGATCAACCTTGCACGTTCCGAACGTATCCACGAGAACGCTTACTGGTTCGGCAACTCCGATGGCGTAAGCGAGCTGCACTTCGCACTTGTCAGCCAGGCCCGCGGCAACAATGTTCTTCGCGATGTGCCGCGCCATGTAAGCCGCCGAGCGGTCCACCTTCGTCGGATCTTTTCCGCTGAACGCTCCGCCGCCGTGGCGTCCCATGCCGCCGTAAGTGTCCACGATGATTTTGCGTCCGGTAAGCCCGGTGTCGCCCATGGGCCCGCCGATCACAAAGCGTCCCGTGGGATTGATGTGGTATTTGGTGTCTTCGTCGAGGAGTTGCGCGGGAAGCGTGGCTTGAATTACATGCTTCAGAATGTCGCTGCGCAGATCTTCATTGCTCACGGTCTCCGCGTGCTGCGTCGAAATCACGACTGCATCCACACGGACCGGCTTGCCTTTGGCGTCGTATTCCACCGTGACCTGCGACTTGCCATCCGGCCGCAAATACGGCATCTTTCCGCTCTTCCGTACTTCCGAGAGTCGTAGTGTGAGTTTATGCGCCAACGAAATCGGCATCGGCATCAATTCCGCATTTTCATTGCACGCATACCCAAACATCATTCCCTGGTCGCCGGCGCCGCCGGTGTCCACGCCCATGGCGATGTCGCCGGATTGCTTGTTGATGCTGGAGATGACTGCGCAGGTGTTGGAGTCGAATCCGTAGAGGGCATTGTTGTAGCCGATGGCGGAGATGGTGCCGCGGACCAGGTTCTGAAAGTCCACGTAGGCCTTGGTGGTGATTTCGCCGGCGATGACTACGAGTCCGGTGGCGGTGAGGGTTTCACAGGCCACGCGGCTGAATTGGTCTTCAGCCAGACAGGCGTCAAGGATGGAATCAGAAATCTGATCGGCGATTTTATCGGGATGACCCTCGGTCACCGATTCTGACGTAAAAAGGGTACGGTTTTTAGATGACACGCTGCTTCTCCTTCAATCTTTTTGGGCTTGCTTCTAAGCGGGGGGACCGGAACAAAATACCCATGAAATGAATGCTTTAGGCTATCTAAAAAGCTAACAGAGATTGGATTAAGGTGCAATGCTAATAGAGTGACGTGTAAGTATCCATGGCCCAGTGGTAACTAAAAGTAATAGGAGGGCAGAAATAGAAGGTGAATGGCAATTTTGGGTTGCGCCCGCAAGAATCGTCCCTTGCGGGTTGCCCGAAACTCGGGGGGATGGACAGGGGATGAGAATTAATAAAGATTCGTCACCGCACGCGCAAAAATTGCTAGTCCGCAAGGCCAAATTGAGCGACTCAGAAGAAATTGATTTACTATTCTGTTAGTCGCCTACCTTTGCAGCAGGCTTCCTAAACGGAGAGATGGCCGAGTGGCTGAAGGCGCACGCTTGGAAAGCGTGTTTAGGGGAAACTCTAACGTGGGTTCGAATCCCACTCTCTCCGCCATAAAATCCAAACCCCTTATTTCTGAGTAGGTTGGAAATAAGGGGTTTGTTTTTTACTCATTAGTTCCACTCAAATCCGGTTTTTCTAGTTGAAGCGGGTACTAGGCATCAGGAGATTTTCGATGCTAGTACGCTTGCTCTTAGCCGTCCTTTTAATAGGATGCGCTTGCGCTCAAGCCCAAGAACTTCCCGATGGGCCAGAACAAACCTTCAACAAAAAACTATTCGTTACTGAGGCTGTCACCAATGGGCTGCTCAACCTTGGCGATGGAATCATTACCGTCCATAACATCCACACTGGTGGATTTGAACACCCTTGCTCTAGCAATGGCTCTGCTTGCTTCCTTGGGAAGCGGCCCAGTGCCCTGAGGTATGCGGCTGTCATGGGCGGCATAGAAGTTGCCGAAACTCTGGCTGCTTACAAACTTGAGCACAGCAATAACCGTGTCCTGAGATTCGCCGGACATGGACTGATGGTTAGTGGCATGTACGCCCATGCGGATGGGTTGTTTATCAGCATCCTTGACCGCAATGCTGGTGCCGCTAAAAAAGCCAATGCACCATCTGCGGTTAGCTCAAGCCCATCACCCTACAATCCGCCACTCGTAGGCGCACCAAACCCGACTGTCGGAGGGAACCATGGCCTCTGATAACGAAACCAAACAGGAATTTTGTAAAAACTTGGGACGGCATGATTTCAAGACCGTCGTCACTAAAGATGGGTTTCAGGGATTTCAATGTTCGGTTTGCGATGCCTTTGTCAGCGCAGAAGAAATCCAGATGGTGCTGGACGCAAAAAAGGGAGGTCAGCATGAAAGTTAGCCTGTACCTCTCAGTCAAGCAGGATGGCAAATGGAAGTACTTACCAGCAGCTTGGGACGGAAAAAAACTCCGTCCCTTTTACGCTTTGGTCAACGGACGTGCCAAAGAGTTTCCCGGCGCTTCTTATTACATGCGCTATCGAGAAAACGGCAAACAGAAAATGGAACCCGTTGGCAATGACCCCAAGTTGGCAGTTCAACGTCAGATTTCATGTGAAGCTGATTTGCGTCATGCAGCATTGGAACCGGAACCCGTGGAAGTTCCTGCTGTGGTCGCACCAGTTCCCGCCAGCAACAACGAACCGCAGACGTTGGCGGATGCGATCAAGAGTTACGAACTGTATTTGCAGGGAAGTGAAAAGGACTTCAAAACAATTCAGGCATACATGACCACGTTGAACGGCTTCCAAGAGTTTATGAAGTCCGGGAAGATGCTGCATGATGTGACCAAGTATGATTTGCTGAACTTCAACCTGCATTTGCGCTCACAGAAAAAACCCAACAGCCCACGCACAAGGCGCAACAAGCTACTGAATCTTACAATTTTTTTGAAGCATTACAAAATCACCAAGGTCATCAAGAAAAGCGAATTGCCCAAGGTTCCGCACAAGGATGTTGTCACCCATAGCGCCGATGAACGCCAGAAACTTTACACGGCTTGCTTGACTGAGGATGAACGGGACTTGCTGACTTTCTTTTATGGCACTGGTCACCGGGATTCCGATGCCATGCACACGGAGTATGGAGATTTGCGGGACGGTGAACTGCATATTAAGGACAAGCCAAACATGGTATGCCCCTGCCACTTGCAGCGGGGATGGTCACCCAAACATGGACATGTGGGCGAAGTCCCTGTCAGTGATGAGTTCATCAAGATGCTGCGTGACCGTAAAAAGCGTTTGGGCAAATCCACCAACGTGAAATGGGATTTGGTTTTCCCCGATGAAAACGGAAACCCCAAGGAACATTTGTTGCGGGATGCCAAGCGCATTGGGGAACGTTGCGGAGTAGAGGTCACGCTGCCAATCTGTAGAATGCTCCATTAAATTCCTTCGTTAATTCAGCTTGATAGGCAGTGAGATTATTGGTCATAAAACTCCCTTCAATACACGGCCTCGTAGTTTAAAAATCTAGTTCACTGACAAATACGGAGTTTTAAAAATTTCTCTACTACCACTCCTATATGTAGGAAAGCCATAACCCGGCAAGGTCATGGCTGTAAAGAAAAGGGGACTTTTATGTTAGATACAGTAAACGAGCGGAGAATCCGCAAACTCACGGATAACGAATTAAACCAACAAGTAAATTTGGCTTACGAGAGCGCTTACATTGAATCTTTTGGCAGGGACTATGAGGCCCACGCCGATGCTATTCAGGAGTACGAATCACTAGTGCGTGAGCAAAAGCGCCGTCGCAGGCCTTCATAATTTGTCCATATTTCTAACTTTCGTATATTCCGCAGCCAGATGCCGGGCGTGTTTGTAATTTCCTTTCAGCACAGCCGCAGCCATGAAATCCGCTTGGTGCAATAACTCTTCCTCGATGGTGGTGAGTTCATGCGTCGAGGTCACTGCTTTGGTGGTGCCGGGTTTTTCCAACAATCGGATTGCTTCCTTGGCGCAATGACTGCGGTAGAACCATGAGCGCACCCGGTTGGGATTGAGGCCCATGCTCATCAAAGTTTCGTAATACCCCGGCTTCTTTCTTTTGGTTTTTTTGCGGAGCGCAATTAAAACTGGCAACAATCGCTCCCTGATCTCCGCCACGGTCTTGATTTGGTTTTCCTCGACTTCCATCACCGCCAGTTTTATTTCCCGGCATAGTTCAACCATACTCATGTTCTCGTAAATCTTTGCCGATTTTTTGTTATGAGGAATCGCAGATTTCCCAACCGTTGCGGTGCGGCGGTTCGGGCCTTTCCATAAGCACTCATTGCGCCGTGGCAGAGCTTTCTGCTTGCTATGGGTGCAATTCAAAGCCTGCGATTTGCAATAAATCGGTTCCCCAAATTCCGCCCGGTAAAGCGGTTCATCATATTCACAAAACAGCCAACGGAATGGAGCATTTTGCAAATACTTTACGACCTCGACAGGCAAAACATCGGAAGATAAATATGTGTCCGTTTTGGACTCCAAGTATGGCTGGTCACAAAACACAAAATCATTTTCATTCAGGTCTTGCTGGTCAAGAAAAGTCCGCCAATCCAATTGGCTGATTTTCACATCATGTTTGCGGAGTAAGCGGCTGGCCTCATGTAGATTCCGCTGATAATTTTCCGGGGAACGGAACCCCCCAGCGCTGCGCTGCATACACGATCTGTAGGTTCCACCATTGCGGCAAATGTATGGTTCTATCAACCAGCGGGACTCGCTCGTAAGCGGCATTTCTTTTAGCTTCTTAAATTCTTCTTCGGTGCGTGGCGGGATTTCAATTTTCCGGTCGCCCAAATTTTTCAGAAATTTGAAAAATGGTGCGGTATTGATGTCATTGATGAGCCAGTTATCGTATGTAAATTTCCCGCTTTGCATGGCGGCAAAGGACAGATTTCCCCGGCCCCCGAACAGGTCAATAAATTTTCTTCCCTTGATTGGAATATGCGGCAAAATGCTTTTAGAGAGCCGTGCTTTGCCCCCATAGTAAGCGAAGGTGACAGCCTTGGTTTTGGTCATGCTTAGGGGTACAAAGCATGAGCAGATTTTAACTAGACAAAATGTGTCATTTCACCGTAAGTGATTGAATCAGGCCAGAATAAAAAATAAAAAACTCACTAAAAAAGTGGGGATGATTTTTAGTGTATTCAAATGGGTTCTTTGGCAGCCCATGATTCTTTTGCAGTTTCATTTCGTTCTTCTAGGATATTTTGTGGCCCCTTTGCGCAATCCACCATGATGGCCAAGTGCTCTAAGCGATTCTCGGATTCTTCGACTCTGCTTACTCCGTGAACCATGAGAATGATTTGCTCTCTCTAAATTTTCCAAAAGTTTCCCAACTGACATTGGGTAGGATGAAAAATCACGCTTTGGCATAACGGTTACGCTCCTGAGATATTTTACTCAACAAATTGCTTTCCATTTCTTCTCTGGCGTACAACCTGTCATTGGCAGCAAGGTGCAGTTGCTCGAACGGTGATGTCTGACTTACGATGTTTAACGCTTTTTGCGCCCTGTGGAATAGCGTTCCAGATAATCATTGAAGTCATCGGGGTGAACCCTCACACCCTTTACGCCGGGTAACCGTGAGCACTTCAAATAACCCAGCCGAATGACCCGCTGGACGGTATAAATGGGCACCTTGAGGGCGGCTGCAACATCTTCGGTGGTTAGTAACTCCATGCCCTCTTAGAATCCAGCCATACCCAAAAGGGCCGAATTTATTCTCGGTCGGGTTTCATTTTCGTTGGGCTTCGTTAGGGTGCAGATACTCAAAAATTTGCTGACTGGTTTAATTGTCATCTTTGGAAACGCTGCCCAATGCGTATCCGGCAATGGAAGCGAGAATAGCACCAGCGGTTTCTTTGGAAATGGCATCTTCACAGGCAAGTAGAGCCACGATAGGAACGATCAACAACAGCGAAATAAGCTGAATCATCCGATAACCAATACCTCTTGGTGCTTTGCTTGCGGTCGTCTCTTCTGTGTTGTCTTTCGGATTTCGCTTTGTTGTGGTCTTTTCGATTTTGACGAATAGCCGTGCACCCACCACCATCAGTGTCCCAATGAGCAGAACGGCAAGCAGCGGAAATTCGACCCACGGTAATTTTGGCATCATGGGGAAGAATTGTAACCTAGCAGTTCAGGTGGGATATGACTTTTCTGCCTACCATAAGTGCCATAGAACCTACGTCTCTCAGCCACTTTCCTTTTTACTTTTTTACTCAAAATGCCATTTTTCCTTGATAAAAAGTGTAAGTACGTCTATCTTAGTGAATGTAAGTCAACTTCGCCTGACCCGCATGAACACTGGCGAAACTGGAATTTCTCAGGAATATTGGGAAATTGGACAGCATGGCGGCATTTAATCCCACTCTCTCCGCCATATTTTCGACCACTTGGCTGAGCTATGATCCGCAGCGCGATCCGTTAAGCGCGTGGCAGAGCCAAACCCACGATCTTGCTGTGTGCCTCTGACTCTTTGGTTCGTCACCACATCACCGTAGATATTCATCGTCGTGCGGATGTCAGCATGTCGCATCACGGACACCCTTTGGCGGCGTTACCGCCATTCAGTTAGTTGCGGATAGATTCAACGCAAACTATACCGCGGGCAGCATTAAGGTCACCCGGAGCTTCGTCCAGGGCCTGAGTTTCAACACCTCCTACCAAGAAAAACCTTAGTGTTTGCGAAAGACAGAGGCTTCTGCCGGTCTTCCTGCAATCCGAGCCGGGTGACTCCCCGTCACGAACTGACGCCGGGCATAGTGGTAATGGCGGGTAGGCTGGCGCAACCGAACCGCTGCGCTGGATTTTGGGGAGCTGCCGGGTGATCTGGTGCTTCTATTAACTGCGCCTGTCCAGACCAGCTATTACTTACTGCCGTGGTGTCCCGCGGCGGGGAGAACATGGAAAAGAAATATCTAGAAGAGGCCGCTAGCTGTGGTACACATTGGGGGACGATCCGGGTAATGCTGGTTGAGAACCAAACCCTGGAAGAAGAGAACTTGAACGAATACGTAACTTGCGAAACACGGGGTGCGCGAATCGGAAACGGAATGGAGATCAGTCGTGAAGAAAAAGGAGCAGCGGCGTCCGGTGAGTCAACGCGCGAAGGTCGCCAAGAACGTAAAGATCGCCAAGAAAGTACACTGTCTCGACGAACGCGCGAAGGCCCTTCATAAGTCGGTCCATCAGTTCCATCAACACGCGAAAGAATTCCGCGAGGACTCACGCTCAAGCAATCGAAAGGCTGAAAAAAGTGGCGGCGATCTCCGGCCCGGCAGCGGGCTTACAGAACAAGATCTAAAAAAATCGGCAGACGAGCAGCTGTATCAAATGGCGCTGCTGGGCAGCCGGAACAGAAACAGCAAAACTAAAAAAAGCGCGTGACTCAGTGCTTCTCTTCAGCCGGCAGGGGAAGCAGCGCCCTGACGATGGTTCCTTTCTTGCCGGACTGAATTTCCAGCGTTCCTCCTAATTGTATTAGTCGCTCTTTCATTCCCAGAACACCGACCCCGAGCACCGGCTTTGACCGCGAGGTTCCGTTGACCATTTCGACGGGCAAGCCTTTTCCGTCGTCACGGATTTCCAGGATGATTTTGTCCTCATCGCGGCGAAGTTCTATCCTTGCCTTTTGGGCCCCGGAATGCCGGTGAATGTTATTCAGCGACTCCTGGATCACGCGAAATAAAGCGAGTTCCACGGATTCCGGAAGTCTGGCAATTTCTGACTCAAAATTTAATTCGATTTCAATCCCGGCCCTTTGCCCGAAACCTTCCGTCAGCCATTTTGTCGCAGATATCAGTCCAGCTTCATCCAGAAGCGGCGGATGCAACAACTGGGCCAGGCTGCGGATTTCTGCTAACGCCTCATCCACGAGCGCAATATTTTCCGCGGTCCTACTCTGGGCTTTGCCGTTAGTTTGTTCTCCGGGCAGACTCAAGTTCATTTTCAAGGCGACAAGTTTTTGCCCCGTGGAATCATGCAGTTCACGGGCAATGCGGCGCCGTTCCTCATCCTGAACGCGCATCAAATAACCTGAGAGCTGACGCAAACTTTCCTCTGAAGTTTTCCTTTGAGTAATGTCGCTGTTGATCTCCAGAATGACATAGCTGTCCCGCCCGGTTAATTGCAGGGCCCAGCGGCTATCCACCGTGCATTTTTCGCCATTGCGGCGGGTATGCACCAGTTCGCCTTCCCAATGCCCAGTTTTAACAAGTGCCGCCTTGATCTTTTGAAATGGCTCGGGAAACTCGGTTTTAAGCAGTTCCTGAGTGGTTCTTCCGATGGCTTCATCTTTCTTCCACCCGTACAATACTTCAGCGCCGTGATTCCAGAACTGGATTTGGCCCTCCAGATCACGAACCATCACTGTATCGTGGGCCAGCTCGAGCAACGCAGCCTGACGTGCCAACGACTCCATGTGTTTCCGCTGCTCGGTCACATCGTCTATGGCCAAAAAGATCATCTGCTGCCCCGGATGCGGCTCGATCCGGCGGCCATTCAACAGCATGGTCCTCTTGCCAAGTTGCGGGAAGTCGTGCGTGACTTCAAAATCATCAACGCGGGTATTATTACGGCTCATTTCCTCCAAGAGTTCCCGCAGGCGCGGTATGTTCCATTGCCGATTTCCAAGGTCATAAATCAGCCGGCCGTCGGTTTCCTCTTGCAGAACCCGAAAATGACGGTAGAAGGCAGGATTTGCCACAGTCACTCTCAGGTTCGGATCCAACAGGAGAATTGCTTCCCGGGCACTCTTGATCAGAGTGTCCGCGTAATTTCGGGTCTGGTCCAGGTTCCGCTTGAGCAAATCAATGTCCTGGAAACTGATGACCGCGCCGTCAATTTTGTTGTCCCAGGTTTTGTAGGGGCGTATGCGCAAAACGTGCCAGCCCCCATTTTTTTCCTGCACTTCCTCCTCGTGGAGAATGGTGCTGTCAATGGTCTCGCGGGCCAATTCTTCCAGGTTCTCAATATTCAGGTTCGGCCTGATTTCGCCCAGACGGCGGTTGATATCGGCCGGAATCAGGTTCAACAATTTTTGCGCGGGAGGAGTGAACCTGCGTATGCGTAAATCATTGCCAACGATGACAACCGGGATATTTACGTTTCCCAGCAAATTTATCAGATCATTGTTTGCCAGGCTCAGCTCCACATTGCGGTTTTGCAATTCTTCGTTCAGGGTGGTCAGCTCTTCATTGCTGGACTGCAATTCTTCCTTCGCGGTCTCCAGCTCTTCGTTCGTGCTTTGCAATTCTTCATTCGCGGATTTATATTCTTCCGCCGTACTTTCGTGATCTTCGATCAAACTTTGCAATTGGTCACGCAACTGCGCGGCCTCGCGCTGCAGGCGTTCTGTTTCGCGTGTTGTAGCGGTTCGATGGGCAGTGGGCTTTTTCCCGGCTATCTGCTTTTTGGCGCGTGGAGAAGAGGATGCTTGGGGTTCCGCGTCCTGAAAAACGACGACATAAAACCGATCTCGAGCAGTCTGGCCACGAACAGGAATGACTTCCAAGTTCACTTCTTTTACATAATCATCCGCCTTGACGTGCACGCCTTCCCTGCGTACCGGGGCATTTTCTTTCTTCGCCTTGTTCAAGGCGGCGCGGAGATCCACCAGAAGGCCCTCGCGCGCCATTTTGGAGAGGCTGAATGTGGGATGGCCCGCGGCTGGCTCGAGATATGCTCCGGTACGGCCGCGGAATTGTACAATTTCCATTTCATCATTGACGACGATGCTGGCCGGCGCAAAGCGATTCGCCAGCAGGCGCTCCACCCCTTTTTCAACCGCAAAACCATTTTGCGCGGGTTTGGCCGGCTTTGATCCGTCAGATTTGCGCACGCCATAGTCCGTGCCGGTGAAGTACGTGATGATCCGGGTGCCGGTGCGTTTTTTCTGATAAATTTTCTGCTTCTTGTCCACCAGAATGAAATGGTCGGAAAATGTGCCCAGGCTTTCCGATCCACCCAGCATGAGATATCCATTTGGCTTAAGCGCGTAATGGAGCGTGGGAATCACCCGCTTTTGCAGGGCAGGGCTGAGATAAATCAAAAGGTTCCGGCAACTCACCAGGTCCACGTTGGAAAAGGGCGGATCCTTGGCGACGTTCTGGTTAGCAAAAATGCACATTTCGCGGATGGACTTGTTGATTTGATATCCGCCGTCGAGCTTCACAAAGAACCGCTTCAGGCGCTCGGCAGAGACTTCAGACGCCGCCGCCTCGGTGTAAAGGCCGCTGCGCGCGCGATCGAGAGCGCTGTCACTTATATCAGTTCCAAAAACTTGGACCGCTTTGGTAGTCACCGAGGCAAGGGGAACATTGCGGATTTCCTCCCACATATATTCAAGGAGAACAATGGCGATAGAGTAGACTTCTTCGCCGGTAGAGCATCCCGGCACCCAGATGCGTATCGGCGACTCATTGAGCTTGCGGTCGCGAAATAAAGCCGGGAATACGGTCCGCCGCAAAGCGTCGAAAGCCGCGTTGTCACGAAAAAATCCCGTGACATGGATCAGGATGTCGCGGTAAAGCTCGTCCAGTTCCCCGGGGTGGCCCTTAATATATTCAAAATAATCCTTCAGATTCTCAACCCGGTGCAGGACCATGCGGCGCTTGATGCGGCGCTGGAGGGTGGTCTGTTTGTAGAGGCCGAAATCCACCCCAGTAGCGTCCCGCAGCATTCGCAGAAGCTGGTTGAGATCGTTCGACTGCACGGCTAAAGCAGATTCTTCCATCCGTGTGCGGAGCTGATTAAGATAAGGATGCCGACCAATCCGCGCCAATTCCTGGGCAATTTTCCTGGGTTCCAGCACGAAATCAATGCAGCCCGCGGTCATTGCGCTTCGGGGCATGCTGCTGAACTTTGCCGAAACTTCATCCTGGGCGAAAGTAATGCCGCCGGCCGCTTTGATGGCCTGGCATCCGTCAGTCCCATCTGAAGCAGTTCCCGAGAGAATGACCCCAATCGCCTGATTGTCGCGTTCCCGTGCAAGGGAATGGAAGAAGTAATCCACGGGCAGATGTTGCCCGCGCGTAACAATACGCGCGCTCAAGTGTAAGGTCCCATTTTCTAAAATCATGTTTGTGTTCGGAGGCATCACATAGACATGATCGGTTTTTACGACAACGCCGTCCGTGACTTCGACGACCGGAATTTTTGTGATCCGCGCGAGCATTTCGGGGAGAGCGCTGCCGTGTGTGGGATCAAGGTGCTGCACGAGCACAAATGCCATACCGGTCTGCTGCGGCAAATGACGCAGCAGATCTGAGAAGGCCTCAAAGCCGCCCGCGGATGCGCCGACGCCTACTACGGGGAAAGATCTTTTTCGCGTAAATTCCGTGGCTGTAATTTTGGAAGGTTCTTCGAGAGGCTTGCTTTTAGCCTTCTGTTTTTTGCGGGAGACTTTCATTCGAGTCCAGCCAATTCCGGAGCCGCAGCCGCGTTAACAGAACCCAAGGAATCATAAGCAGACAAGAACAAGATAGCTAACCACATAGTTTCATGGGGCTGCAATACGGGTCAACATGCAGGCAAACTCAATTCTTGGGAATGAAAGAGTTCCAAGGTTTGGACAAGACGTGGGGGCAGCGACGCAGGGGCACGTTATTTAGGGTAGAAACTTATGCTGAAACGGCCGGCATGGGGATTGCACTATTACGGTGTGCGTCGTGAATTTGCGTTCCGTGCCATTTGGGTGTGGCCGAGTCGCGCTTGACGCAATTTCGCCAGATTCGATGTGGCCCGGCTTCATCGGACGGACGTTGCGTTGGTTATCGGTAAGAATCAGCCGGGGAATTACAGTAAACACGGTATTGCCCAAGAAGTGGGAATGCGGGTTAACTGAGCAAGTTGCAGTACGGTGATCGGGAGTACATCGCACTGGGGAGAGGCCACCAGAGGTGAAAGCAGCGATTGATTCGGCTGTAAAACTGGAGGATTTTATGGGTTATCCAGCTTTGGGATATACGTGGTACAGAGCCTACTGCGAGGCGATGCTCCACGCCGATGAGAAGAATCTGCTGGAAGTTGTGAGCAGCGCGCGCCGGGCTATCCAGGACCGGGCGACAGAGTTGGACCTTGACCGATCCATGTGCGATGGAGAAGGGAAGCAACTAAAGGAAGCGCTCCATTATTTGACCCTGCTCGAAGACAATACTGCCAAAGAAGGCGGCAAGCTGTTGTGGTGTTGAAGTTTGCACCGTGGTTAGGTCCTTCCGGCGCTAATCCTTTCGAGTAACGGCTAATCTTTTCAAAAAACCACAAAAGCGGGAGTTTCCCTAAAGCGCCTGTGATGAACGGGCGCTTATTTTTTGGACTGAGTTTTTAACCTTTTGCCAGGATCACGTCCAGGGTCCTGGGGCCGTGGACGCCTTTGATGCGGGTCATTTCGATGTCGGAGGTCGCAGAGGGGCCAGAGATTGTCGTCATGGGCAGGGTGCGGGATTGCTCCATTTGGCGGATTGCTTCGGGCACGGTTTCAACGACTTGGTTTTCGAAAACGACGCACAGATGGTAGTCGGGAATCAGGGTGATGGCGCGGCTTCCTTCGGTTGGCGAGTGGCGCAGGAGGATGGTCCCGGTGAGGGCGATGGCGGCGGTGCAGGCGGTTAGGACTCCCTCCATTTTGTCCATTTCGTTATAGGTTAAGTTGTTGCTGCCAGGAATAAATTCGATAGCCGCACTGGTAAGCGACGAAGCAGGGATTCCCGAGGGAACCAGGATGCGATGGATTTGGCGGTCAGCGAGAATTTTCGCGATGACAGAGGAAAGTTGTTCGCCGGAGCAGCGATGGACGCTGGCACCGTAGTCGCGAAGGCGTTCGGCGAACAGGTCGAGGCGGGATTGTAGGTCGAGTTTTCCGGAGTGGTTGTAGTCGCGGGCAATTGCCTCGTAGTGTTTCGTGATCTCGTCTTCAGATTTAGATTCAGAGCGCGGGGACGCGCTTCCCAGGCTCCGGCGGACCTTCTCCAGAATTTCTGTTCTTGAATCTGTCATGGGTGCTGGTCCTTGCGGCGGCGCTTCCACCACTCGCGGAATGACTCGGCGGGGACGGCGCGCATGTTTCTAGTTTCAGACCAGGGCGCGAGAAGGCCGGGCAGTTTGTTGATTGTGCCGTCGTGTACGAACGGCCACTGCGCGATGCGAGTTAATTTTTGCGCGGCGGCAAGGCGATGCGAGCTGGCGAGAGCAAAGGAGGCTGCCTTCATCGCGATTTTTTCGCTGGCCGGTGCGTCACCAGCGGCGACGACTTTGCCGCGCAGTTCAATTAAGACTTCCGGAATATTGATTTTGACCGGGCATGCGTCATAACAGGCGCCACATAAAGAAGATGCGTAGGGGAGCGATTGCGAGTGCTGCATGGATTGCAACTGCGGGGTGACGATGGCGCCGATAGGGCCGCTATAGATTGAGCCGTAGGCGTGTCCTCCGGTTTGCCGATAGACGGGGCAGACGTTGAGACAGGCAGCGCAACGAATGCATTGGAGAGTTTGGCGGGTTTTTGGGTCGGCCAAAATTTCGGAACGGCCGTTGTCGAGCAAGACAACGTGGAATTCCTTCGGGCCGTCGCTTGCGGAAACGCCCGTCCAGATGGAGTTGTAGGGATTCATGCGTTCACCCGTCGCCGAGCGGGGAAGCAATTGCAGGAAGACTTCAAGGTCGGAAAATTTGGGAATGATTTTTTCGATGCCGACGAGGCTGATGAAAATCTGCGGCAGCGTGAGGCACATGCGTCCGTTGCCTTCGGACTCAACCACGCAGACGGAGCCGGTTTCGGCGATGGCGAAGTTCGCTCCGCCGATGCCGACTTTCACGCGAAGAAATTTTTCGCGAAGGTAGCGGCGGGCAGCATCGGTAAGGTCTTCGGGCTTGTCGCCGAGCGTTTCGAGCTGCATCTTCTCAAGAAACAACTGGCGGATTTCTATTTTATTGCGATGCAGCGCGGGAACGACGATGTGCGAGGGCTGGTCATGGCCGAGCTGCACGATGAGGTCGGCTAGATCGGTTTCGAAGGGCGTGATGCCTGCTGCTTCGAGAGCAGGGTTGAGGCGGATTTCGTCCGAAGTCATGGTCTTGATCTTGATGACTTCTTTTTCACCGTGAGAGTTGATGATGGCGGTGATAATGGCGTTCGCTTCGTCTGCATCTTTCGCCCAATGCACTTTCCCGCCGGCCGCGGTGCAGGCTTTTTCGAATTGTTCTAAATAAGTATCGAGATAGCGCAGAGTGTGTGCTTTGATGTGCCGCGCGGATTCGCGAAGGGCTTCCCAGTCGGGCATTTCAGCGGCAACACGATTTCGTTTGGCCCGGATGACGTCAGTGGCGTGGCGGACGTTGCGGCGCATTTGGGCGTTGGCCAATTGTTTTTTTGCGGCTTCAGGGAAGTCAAGCGCCTGGGCCGCATCGCCGACGCGAACGGTCATTGACGGTCCCTCGGGTTGTTGCCCCGTTCTGTCGCGGCGAGGATTTCGGCGATGTGCATGCACTTTACGGGCGCGTTCTGACGGGTGAGACCGCCATCAATGTGCATGAGGCAGGAGTTGTCACCTGCGGTGCAAACTTCCGCGTTGGTTTTCAGAATGCAGGTAATTTTGTCGGCGAGCATGGCCGAGGAAACGGGAGCATTCTTGATGGCGAATGTGCCGCCGAAGCCGCAGCATTGGTCGGAGTCCGGAAGTTCTGTGAGTTTTAGTCCGCGGACGTTTTTTAGCAGTCGCAAGGGCTTATCGCCGACATGGAGTGAGCGCAGCGAATGGCAGGAGGTATGGAAGGTGACCGGATGCGGGAAAAATGCGCCCACGTCGGTGACGCCGAGTTTATCCACTAGCAACTCGGTAAATTCGAAAACGCGCGGAAGCAGGCCGTTCACTTCAGCGATGAGTTTGAGGTCGCCGGAGTCCGCGGCCATTACCGGGAAGTGTTCGCGAATCATGGCCACACAGGAGGCGGAGGGGACGCAGATGATCTCCGCGCCGCGAAATACTTCCAGGAAATGGCGCATGAGCGGGAAAGCTTCTTTCTGGTATCCGGTGTTGTAGTGCATTTGTCCGCAGCAGGTCTGTGCTTCGCGGAACTCGACGGTGTGGCCGAGGCGTTCGAGGACGGTGACGACGGCTTTTCCGGTGTCGGGGAAGAGGGTGTCGTTGTAGCAGGTGATGAATAGAGAGATCAGCACGCTGATTGAAGACTATACCGCAGGGGTGAACCGCAGCGGCTAAAGCCGCTCGAAATTGTGCTTTTGACGATATGGCTAAAGCCATATCCTGATACGAAAAGGCTCGAACGAAAATCTGATGTGTCGCGAATAGGCCTTTAGATTCGTATCAGGTCAGACCTTCAGGTCTGCCGCAAAGGCGATCACAAATGAGCTGCCTTTAGGCGCGCTGCGGTTCGATTTCGGACTTTTGCAGATTGATATTGTGACGTTCATCACATACAGCCGCCCGCACAACAATCCATACTTCTCGAATGACAATTCCTTCGAGGCATTCAAACGTTACAAACATAGTTTCAAATTCTCGTACATTTTTCGTGACCTCCTCAACCCAGAACAAACGTTATCTGCTGCAATCCGACCGTTCTGCCGGATTGTTCGTCGAAGTTCTTTACGACTATCGCGTTCAAGGGAAGTTCAGGCTGCATGAATGGGTGGTCATGCCCGATCATTTCCATTTGTTGATCACAGTCGAAGGCGATGTGTCCATTGAAAGCGCAGTACGGTTCATTAAAGGTGGATTTGCTTTTCGGGCTGGAAAGGAGATTGGAACAAGAGCACCCTTCTGGCAGAAGGGCTTCTCTGAGGTACGAGTGTTTGACAGCCAACAGTATGCAAGGGTTCGAGAGTATATCTGGAATAATCCGGTCAAAATGCATCTGGTTGCGCGGCCGGAAGAATATTTGTATTCGTCGGCGTGGCCTGGGCGTGAACTGGATCCGCCACCTCAGGGGCTAAAGCCCAATGAATTTGTTGCTTTTGGCGGTATGGCTAAAGCCATACCCTGATACGAAAAAGCAGTGCGGCATGTGCTTACGGCTTTGCTTGAACTCGACCCGCCATTTCAGCGGCTAAAGCCGCTCGGATTTGTTTGCCTCTGGCGATATGGCTGAAGCCATATCCTGATACGAAAATGGATACGGAAGGGGATGCGAAAGCAGGATACGGGCGCTGAAGCCCAGGGTTGAAGGCGATGCTGGCGCGGCCTTAAATGGCCGCTCTTCCACAATGCGATTCCACGACCAATGTAATTCCTCCAGGAATGCGATTCCACCGGCGACGATGACTCAGTACAGCTGATTCGTGGTCGCGATCATTACTAAAAGCCGCTGCACGATGGTGACCTTCTGTACATGTACCTGACGCATGTAAACTATAGGTTCTGGATTCGAGTGACTTCCTCTCCCCATGCATCGCCAGATAGAGCTGAACAATTCTGACGCATCCGTGAGCGACGCTGAACAACTAAGCGATGGCGCGCAAGAGCAAGATAAAAATAAAGAGAAGGGCGAAAATCAGAGTCAGGATAAAGAGAAAGACCTTCTCAGCACGCCCATCCGCGATTTGAAGTTGAAGATTGAAGCTTCTCCCCTGCAAAAATATGTGGACCGGCTGTATGCCGAACTGGGGCAGAAAAAGCTGGTCAAGTTTTGTCCCAATTGTTATTTGACAGATGAGTGGGGATGCCCTTCGGGCGAACCGGTGATCGGAATTCCTTTTTACCTTGCGAGCGCGGAATTATCGCGGCTGGAAGAAGAGATGAACGATCTGGAGACGGGCCGCGAGGTCATGATGTTTTTGCGGCACGAGGCAGGGCACGCCTTCAACTACGCGTATCGCCTGCACCGGACGCCGGAGTGGAAGCAGCTTTTTGGTTCTTTCCGGCGGCCGTACCGTGATCACTATCGGCCGGTGCCATTTTCGAAAGAATATGTACGGCACATGGCGGGATGGTATGCGCAGAAACATCCGGATGAAGATTTCGCGGAAACTTTTGCCGTGTGGCTGACGCCGCGCTCGGGATGGAAGAAGAAATATCGTGGCTGGGGCGCGATGGTGAAGTTGCGTTACATGGACCGCATTGCGCGGGAGTTGGGAAGCGTTGATCCGGTGCGGAAGCGTGGGGTCCCGGATGTGACCGTGGATGAAATGGAAGCCACGGTAGGGGAGTTTTACCAGCGGTCATCGGAAGAAATTCCGATGATTGATCTGGCGCTCGATACCGACTTGCGGAATATTTTTGATGCATCGCGGCGGCGCAAATCAGTAAAGCCGGCGCAGGAGTTTTTGCGGCTGAACCGGAAGACAGTGGTTGATAAGATTGCGTATTGGACGGGCGTGCAAAGGCCATTGGTGCGGCGTTTAGCGGAAGCCATAGAGAAACGCGCAGGCGAACTGCATCTGTATGCCGACACGCAACGGACTTCTGAGCATCTAACTAACGTGGCGGTGTATGCCACGGCATTGGCGGCGAATTACATGGCGCGGGGAAAGTTTATTTTGTCATGACAGCGGCGAAGCTAAAGGTCGGAATTCTTTACGACGTCTGGGGCGAACAAGAAGCCGCTCCTGAGGTCGAGGCGCCCGCGTCGAACGAGAAAAAGCCGCGCCGCAAAGCCAAGAAGGTAAGAAAAGAGCGTAAAGAAAAAGAAGACCGCGAAGAAATTTTTGAAGCGCTGGAAAAACTGGACCACGAGCCTTTCTATCAAGTGCTGGACGGAACGCCGCAATGCCTTCAGGCACTTTCCAAGTGCGGCGCGGATTTGATCTTTAATCTTACGGAATCTTTTGCCGGCGACGATACCAAGGAAATGAACGTGGCCGCCTACATGGACTTGATCGGGATGCGCTTTACAGGAGCGGGGCCGCACGCCACTTTCCTGGCGCAGGACAAGATCATCGCCAAAAAATTATTTGCCTTTCACAATATACGCACGCCATTTTTCGCGACTGCTTATCGCGGCAAAATTGATCATGCGCACGATATTACGTTTCCGCTGATCGTGAAACCGGTCTGGGAAGATGGATCCATTGGGATTGATGCGGAGTCGGTCGTCCACAGCGTAAAAGAACTGATGGAGCGAGTGGAATACATTCAGGACGAGTTCGACTCACCGGCGCTGATTGAGGAATACATTGAAGGGCGCGAAATGTATGTGGCGATCCTGGGGAGCTATGAGGCGGCGCAGGCCCTGCCTTTGGTCGAGCTTGATTTGTCGAAGTTGCCGAAGGGGACTCCGAAGATCGCCAGCTACGACGTGAAATTTGAGAAAGAAACAGAAGGTTATCGCCTGACGAAATCAGCAGTAGTCGAAGACCTGAATGAAGAGTTGTCCGAGAAGGTGAAGGAGACGGCTTTGGCGGCTTATCGCGCGGTCAAGCTGCGCGACTATGGGCGGATTGATTTGAGGGTCACGCCTAAAGGCGAGGTATATGTGATTGAGGCGAACCCGAATCCGTGGCTTTCGAGCAAGCACGAATTCGCGATGGCGGCGAAGGCGTCGGGCCGATCGTATACGCAATTGATCGGAGAAATCGTGGATCTGGCGATGGCGAGATACGGAGTGCGGAGCTTGACTTCGGCAAACGGTTCGTCATCGTAAGCGCGATCCGTATTGATTCCGTTGAAGTGATTGAAATCTTGTTCCGTTCCACAATGTTTTCTGCCATAATTGATTGTGCATCCCAGCCTGCACAATTTTCCAAAACAATTTAAGACGAGGAAGCGATGTCGGCAAAGTACATCTTTGTAACCGGCGGTGTTGTGTCTTCATTGGGCAAGGGACTGGCGGCGGCCTCCATTGGCTGCCTGCTGGAGAGCCGCGGGTTGAAGGTCAACCTGATGAAGTTTGACCCTTACCTCAACGTGGATCCCGGCACCATGTCTCCGTTCCAGCACGGAGAGGTTTTTGTTACCGACGATGGGGCTGAGACCGACCTGGACCTCGGGCATTACGAGCGGTACACGCACGCCAAACTTTCTCGCGACAATAACTGGACCACGGGCCGCATTTACGAGCAGATCATCGCCAAGGAGCGGCGCGGGGATTACCTGGGCAAGACCGTGCAGGTGATTCCGCATGTGACCAATGAAATTAAAGCTGCCATGAAGAAGGTGGCGCAGGAAGTGGACGTCGCCATTATTGAAATTGGAGGCACGGTCGGAGATATCGAGTCGCTGCCGTTCATGGAGGCGATCCGGCAGATGCGGCAGGAGTTGGGCCGCGAGAACACGCTCTTTATGCACGTGACGCTGGTGCCATTTATTGCGGCGGCGCAGGAATTGAAGACCAAGCCCACACAGCATTCGGTGAAGGAACTTTTGAGTATCGGAATCCAGCCGGACATTTTGCTTTGCCGTACGGACCGATTTCTGGCCAAGGACATCAAGTCGAAAATCGCTTTGTTCTGCAATGTTGGGGAAGAGGCGGTCATCACTGCCAAGGACGTTTCTTCCATTTATGAAGTGCCGGTTGTTTTCGCGCACGAGAATGTGGACACGCTGGTGCTGAAATATCTGCATGTGCAGGCGAAAGACCGCGACCTTACCAAGTGGGAGGACATTGTCCATCGCGTTTATAACCCCAAGGCCGAAGTCAGCATTGGGATTGTGGGCAAGTACGTGGAGTATGAGGATTCGTACAAGTCGCTAAAGGAAGCTTTGGTTCACGGGGCGCTTGCGCATAATTTGAAAGTGCGGGTGAACTGGATTGAAGCCGAGGGGCTGGAGGCTGGACAACAAGCGTGCCGGGAACAGCTGGGCGAGTTCGATGGGATCCTTGTGCCGGGCGGGTTTGGCAAACGCGGAATTGAAGGGATGCTGCAAGCGATCCGTTATGCCCGGGAAAATAAAATTCCATATTTCGGCATATGCCTGGGAATGCAGACGGCGTGCATTGAGTTCGCGCGAAATGTGTGCGGGCTGGCGGAGGCGAACTCAAGCGAATTCGATCCGGCGACGAACCATCGGGTGATTTATAAGTTGCGGGAGTTGCGTGGAGTGGAGGAACTTGGAGGCACGATGCGGCTCGGCGCGTGGCCGTGCAAGATTGAACCAGACACTTTGGCAGCGCGAATTTATGGGCAGACGGAAATCAGCGAACGCCATCGGCATCGTTATGAGTTCAATCGTGAGTATGAAGAGATGCTGACGGCGGCGGGGCTGCGGATTTCTGGCTCCACGCCGGACGGGACTTATGTGGAGATGGTGGAGTTACCTGACCATCCGCACTTTATTGGTTGCCAGTTCCATCCGGAGTTTAAGTCGAAGCCGCTCGAGCCGCATCCGTTGTTTAAGGCGTTTGTCGGGGCGGCGTATGAGAACGGGTTGAAACGGCGTTCGGACAAAGCAGCGGCGGAGATTGAGATGTTTCACCGGCCACAGAGCGTAGGCAAACGATAGAGTTCCAGGAATACGATATTTACCGCCGAGGGCGCGGGGAAGCTATAGGATCTTCGGCGTGCTCTGCGGTTTATTTTTGTTGGAGCGTAAGTGACCGCATCTTTTCAAATTGACAACGTCCGTATTGGCTCCGGAAACCTTTTTCTTATTGCCGGACCGTGCGTGATTGAGAGCGAAAAGCATGCACTCTTTATGGCTGAGGTCATCAAGGGTGTTACCCGCGCACTGAATGTTCCTTTCATTTTCAAAGCTTCCTACGACAAGGCGAACCGGACCTCGCTGCGCAGCTTTCGCGGACCGGGTTTAACCGAAGGGCTTCGTATTCTGAAAAAAGTAAAAGATGAAGTGCACGTGCCGGTGTTGACCGATGTGCACCAGACTGCGGACGTGGCGAAGGTTGCGGAAGTCGCGGACATCCTGCAGATTCCGGCATTTCTTTGCCGCCAGACTGACCTGGTGGTGGCGGCTGCGATGACCGATCGCGTGGTGAATATTAAAAAGGGACAATTTGTCGCGCCCGCGGACATGCGGCACATTGTGGAGAAATGCAAATCGGCGGGCAACGAAAAAGTCTTTCTGACTGAGCGTGGGGCCAGTTTCGGTTACAACAATCTCGTGGTGGACATGCGTTCGCTGGCCATCATGCGGAAATTCGCGCCTGTGGTATTCGACGCGACGCACTCCGTGCAGTTGCCTTCGGCAGCCCAGGGGGATGGCGAACATGCTGTCAGCGGGGGGCAGCCTGAATTCATCCCCGTGCTTTCCAGAGCGGCGGTGGCCGCGGGCGTGGATGGGATTTTTATGGAAGTCCATGACAATCCCAAGGAAGCGAAGTCTGACGGCGCAAATGCGCTGGAATCCACGAAGTTGCGCGGCCTGCTGAAGGAGTTACTCTCGGTCCAGAAGGCGCTGGAAACGGCACGCGCAACCCCGTAAACGGCTTGCGGTACGTTGCGCGAGGCTGTATTTTTTGTCTATGCGATTCTCGAAGCTTCGCAGGTCCATTCTTTGCACTCTGCTGTTTGTCATCTCGTCGTTCCTCGTCCTTCCCGCGGCTGAGGCCCCCAGCCCGATTCGATTTGAGTTGAAGAACATAGACTTCCGGCTGGAGAACAGCGAGACCATCGCGAAGAACGCGCCTGAGACGATGCCCGGCGGCCTCGCCATTTTTGATTACAACGGAGATGGGCGGCCTGACATTTTCTTTACCAACGGCGCGAATATAGCCACATTGAAGAAGGACTCTCCGAAATATCGCAACCGCTTGTTCCGCAACGATGGGAACGGAGCGTTTACGGATGTGACCGACGCGGCCGGACTTGCGGGCACCGGTTACGACATGGGCGTGGCGGTTGCCGACTACGACAACGACGGCCATCCGGATTTATTTGTCGCTGGGCTGCACCACAGCGCTCTGTACCATAACAACGGGAACGGCACTTTCACGGATGTGACGGTGAAGGCGGGGCTAGATGCCAGCCTGAACCGTCCGGATCCAGAATACGGGCCTATGTGGTCCATCACCGGTGTTTGGGTGGATGTGAACAATGACGGATTGCTGGACCTGTTCGTGGTCAACTACATGCAGTGGACCTACACCGATCAACCTTTATGCGGAACGATCAAGACCAGTGATTACTGCAGTCCTAAGTTCTACAAAGGTCTGCCCAATATGCTTTTTCTGAACAATGGAGACGGCACCTTCCGCAACGTTTCGAAGGAGTGGGGTATTTGGCAGCACGTGGGCAAGGGAATGGGAGTGGGGATGGCGGACTACGACCTTGATGGAAAGCCCGATCTGTTTGTCACCAATGATACGTCCTACAATTCGCTGTTTCACAATCTGGGGAATAAGTTCGAGGAAGTAGCTTTTGACACGGGAGTGGCGCTGACTGAGGATGGCAATTTTATTTCCGGAATGGGTCTGGACTTCCGCGATTTTAACAACGACGGATATCCGGACATCGGGTTTGTAGCGCTCAACCTGCAGACCTTTCCGCTATTTGAAGGTCAAGGAAAAAGCGGCTTCAAGGAAGTGACGACCGAAAGCGGAATGCGTGAATTGAGCCGCGCCATGGCGGGATTTGGCACAGGATTCTATGACTTCGACAACGATGGATGGAAGGACATGTTTGTGTCGCGAGGACATGTGGAGTCCATCCCGATGCCGAACCAGCCGATTGACCAGTACAACACCGTGTTCCGCAATCTGGGGGCGAGCGGTAAATGGGCGGCGCTGACCAAAGAGGCTGGGTTGACGGCTTCGCCGGCGGGGCGGCATCGCGGGTGCGCTTTTGGCGATCTGGATGGTGATGGACGGGTGGATGTGGTGGTGACGGCGTTGGGCGCGGATGCGGAAATCTGGATGAACCGTAGCCAAGGCTCCGGCAACTGGCTCGAGATTGCTTTGCGCGGAACCAAAAGCAACCGCGACGGGATTGGCGCCAAAATCAAAGTCGTGAGCAAAAGCGGCACTCAATACAATCACATGACGACGAGCGTCGGTTACGCTTCTTCGAGTGACGGGCCGGTGCATTTCGGGTTGGGACCGGACTCGCAAGCGGATACTGTGGAGATCCACTGGCCTTCCGGAATAGTGCAAACGTTGCATCATGTGGCGACGGGTCAGATTTTGCACGTGACCGAAGCGGCGAAATAAGAGCGGCGGAATAAGTATCGAACTCGTTACCTGCGGGAAATGGGAAAGTGCGAAGGGGCGGGAAAACGTTTACTATGTTTCCGCTGGCAAAACTGAAATAGTTTCCCCGGTAGAGTCGAAGATTGGATACAGGCCCCAAGGTCGAAAGATGAGGAGTCCTTTCGGGAAGCATCCCGCCGCAGGCGTAGTTTTTATCTGTTTCTTCAGTTGCACATTGTTATGTGCGCAGACCACTCTGCCGGCGTCCACGCCGTCAGCGCAAATTCCCGCAGTCCATATTGATGTTCACGCCGATCATGAAGCCGGAGAGTGGCATCCGGTGTGGAATTGGTTCGGCTATGACGAGCCGAATTACACCTACGCTCCCAACGGAAAGAAGCTCCTGCATGAGATGGCTGCTCTAAGCCAGTCTCCGGTGCACATTCGCACGCATAATTTATTTACCACAGGCGACGGTTCTGCTTCTTTAAAGTGGGGTTCGACGAACGTCTATACCGAAGATTCCGACGGAAAGCCAGTCTATGACTGGAAGATTATTGACCGCATCTTCGACACGTACCGGGAAGCGGGCATCAAGCCGCTCGTAGAACTTGGCTTCATGCCGCAGGCGCTTTCGGTGCATCCTGAGCCTTACCGGCACAACTTCCCCCAAGGATCAATTTTTACCGGCTGGGCTTATCCTCCAAAAGATTACGGCAAGTGGGCGGAGCTGGTATTTCAGTTCACCAAGCATCTGCGGGAACGTTACGGCGAAGCGGAGGTCAAGAGTTGGCTGTGGGAGGTGTGGAACGAACCGGATATTCCTTATTGGAAGGGCACGAGCGAGGAATATTTCAAGCTCTATGACTACTCTTCGGATGCAGTGAAGCGGGCGTTGCCAGGCGCGCAGGTAGGAGGCCCGGATGCAACCGGGCCGGGAAGCCCAAAGGCGGTGGAATTTTTGCGGGCATTTCTGGAGCATTGCGCGCGTGGGCGGAATTATGCGACGGGAAAAACAGGAGCGCCGCTGGATTTTGTGAGCTTTCATCCCAAGGGAGCGCCGAAATTTCAGGATGGGCACATCACGATGGGGCTGCGCCATCATCTGTCGATCGTGGAACAGGGATTTGAGATCGTGAAGTCATACCCGGAGTGGAAGAACACGCCGGTGATTCTGGGGGAATCAGATCCCGAAGGTTGTGCCGCATGCTCGCCGGTGACGCATCCGGAGGATGGATACCGGAACAGCTCGCTCTACGCGGCTTACACGGCTGAGACGCTGAATCAGATTGAGGCCCTTGCGGCGCGCGATCAGATAAACTTTCGGGGCGCGGTCACCTGGGCCTTTGAGTTTGAAGGCCAGCCCTATTTTGTGGGCTACCGGGACTTGGCCACGAATGGAATTGATAAGCCGGTGCTGAATGGTTTTCGGATGTTTGGCCTGCTGCATGGGCCTCGGCTGGAAGTGAGCAGCAGCGGAGCCCTGCCGACGGATGAAATTTTGAAGTCGGGAGTGAGTGGTCCCCCGGACGTGAGCGCGATTGCGACGCATGAGGCGCGGCAAGTCACGGTGCTGGTATGGAATTATCACGATGAAGCGGGAACGAGCGGGCCGACGCCGGTCGTATTGAACGTGGCGGGGATTGCGCCGGGAGTGGATCGGGCGCTGGTGGAACATTTCCGCGTGGACGATGCGCACAGCAATGCATATACAGCGTGGCTGGGAATGGGCTCTCCGCAGTCGCCTTCCGAAGATGAAATTGGGAAACTGGAATCGGCGGGACAGTTGCAATTGCTGAGTTCTCCGGCGTGGACGAACACTCACGACCGTGCGATCACGCTCAATTTTGATCTGCCGCAGGAAGGGCTTTCGCTGATCAGGATCAGTTGGTGAGCTTTAGGCGGCGGGTTTACGGAGAGTAGACTCGGGTTCCCGGGAGTCTGGGTAATTTGAATGGCATTTGGAGTACAATTCGCAGTCGCTTTCGGCTCTGATTGACGGAGAAGGCCGGGAGGTGGATTTTTCCACGAAAGGAAGGAACAATGTTTGCAGGGAGGATAGTTTCCACGGGAATCGGTGTTCTGGCGCTGGTTCTGTGCACACTCAATATGGAAGCGAAAACAAAAGTGACCAAAGACTCTTTCGGCAAAATGCCCGACGGGACGCCCGTCGAGGTCTATACGCTTGCTGGCGACAACATTGAAGCGCGGATCACCACCTACGGGGGCAGAATTGTCTCACTGCGTACTCCTGACCGCAACAAGCACATGGACGACGTTGTGCTGGGGTTTGATTCCGTCGATGGATATCTGACGGATGAGCCATTTTTCGGCGCGCTGATCGGACGCTATGGGAACCGCATTGCCAAAGGGCATTTCACGCTTGACGGCAAGACCTACACGCTTCCCACGAACGATGGTCCGAATACGCTGCACGGCGGTCCCAAGGGATTCGACAAAGTGCTATGGACGGCAAAGCCCATTGAAAATGGCGTTCAGCTTACCTATTTGAGCAAGGACGGCGAAGAAGGTTTCCCCGGCAACCTGACGGCGACGGTGCGCTATACGCTGATGGGCAACGATTTGCGGATTGAGTACTCTGCCACCACCGACAAAGATACGGTCTTGAACCTGACCAATCATTCTTATTTCAATTTGAGCGGCCAGGGGAATGGGGACATTCTGAAGCACGTCATGCAGATCAATGCCTCGCACTATACTCCGGTGGATTCAACCTTGATCCCGACGGGTAAAATTCCGCCGGTGGCGGGTACGCCGTTTGATTTCCGGACGCCGCATGCGATTGGAGAGCGAATTGGCAATGACAATGAGCAACTGCACTTGGCCAAGGGATATGACCACAATTGGGTGCTCGATAATAAGACGGGAAAAGTCGCCGAGGCAGCTAAGGCCTATGATCCTTCGACGGGAAGGACTCTAGAAGTGTTAACCGACCAGCCGGGAGTCCAGTTCTATACCGGGAATTTCCTGGATGGAACCATTAAAGGGATAGATGGTAAAGCGTACGTCCATCGGGGCGCGTTTTGCCTGGAAACGCAGCACTTTCCGGATTCTCCGAACCATGCCAACTTTCCTTCGACTGAATTGAAGCCGGGAGGGCGTTACCATACAGTTACTATATTTCGTTTTGGTGTCCAACCAAAGTAATAAGGTGAAAGGTGAATTGTTTGCTTTGGCAGGATAGAAAAATCGAGAATGGTCGATTAGTCACGGGGCCCTATTATGAACAAGCTACGCATTGTTGTCGCGCTCATAACCGAAGACAACGACTTTCAGCAGGAACAGGCGTCGGTAGCGATGACCACTGCCCGGAAGTACGGGATGGACGTCAACATCATCTATGCGGAGAATGACGGGGTCAATCAGAGCCTGCAACTAGTCCAGGTGATCCAGGCTGCAAAGGATTCGCATCCTGACGCCATTGTGGTGGAACCCGTGGGGACGGGAATGACGCAGGTGGCGCAGGCGGCCGCCTCCGCGGGAATCGGTTGGGTGGTGTTGAATCGTCACGTGGACTACCTGGGAGCGTTGCGGAGGAAGAATTCCGCACCCATGTTCAGCGTGAGCACGAACAACCGAGGCGTAGGCCAGATTCAAGGAGAGCAGTTTAACGCGCTGACTCCGCAAAATGGCGCGCTTCTGTATCTGGAAGGTCCGTCGTTGAGCGATACAGCGCAGGACCGCCGGCTGGGAATGCTGGAAACCAAACGCGAAGATATCACGGTAAAAACGCTTCGCGGGGATTGGACCGAAGCCAGCGGTTACCAGGCAATGAAGTCGTGGCTGCGGTTGCCCACTTCCAAAGAACTCAATGTGAGAGTCGTGGGTTGTCAGAATGACTCCATGGCCATTGGGGCACGGAAGGCGATTGAGGACCATGACAACATGCAGGAGCGTGAGAAGTTATTGCGGTTGCCATTCACTGGATGCGACGGCTTGCCTTCCAAGGGGCAAAGTTTTGTGCATCAAGGGATGATCAAGGCCACCGTCGTGACGCCGCCATTGACGGCCCGCGCGCTGGAGATGCTGGCGGGGGCGCTTTTGTCGGGCAAACAGCCGCCCGAGGACACGCTCGTGGAGCCGGAATCCTATCCGGCGGTCTCGAAGTTGCGTGTGAGCTGACGCGGGCGCGCCGGGCGACGGAATAAGAACGGTTGTTGACAAAGAAGATGAGGTACTCTAGTTTCCTTGTTTCCAGGGAAATGACTCCAGAGAAACATGGCTGGAGAACGACCACTCAACCATCAATTCTTGAGGAAGCTGATTCGGAACCATGCTGCTGACCAGTTTGCGGGAACAAGTGCTAGAAGCGAATTTGGAGATTGTCCGCCGCGGCCTGGTGCTCTACACGTTTGGCAATGCGAGTGGAATATCGCGCGCGGACGGGCTGGTGGTGATCAAGCCGAGCGGCGTTCCTTATGAACAGATGAAGCCGGAACATTTGGTCGTCACCGATCTGGAAGGAAAGATCGTGGAAGGGACGCTGCGCCCTTCATCGGATTTACCCACCCATGTTCTTCTCTACAAAGTGTTCCCAAAAATTGGCGGGGTTGTGCATACGCACTCTGAATATGCGACTGCGTGGGCGCAGGCCCGCAAGCCGATTCCGGCTTTTGGGACCACGCACGCGGACTATTTCCATGGCCCGGTGCCCGTGACCGAATCGATGGCAAAAGAGGAAATTACAGCCGAATATGAAAAGAACACAGGAAATGCTATCGCTCGGGCGTTCGAACATATAGACTATTCCGCGGTTCCCGCAGTGCTTGTGGCGAATCATGCGCCTTTCGTCTGGGGACCGGATGTGGGGACAGCGGCGCACAATGCGGTGGTGTTGGAAGCTGTGGCGCGGATGGCTTATCTGACATTGAGCATTAACGAAAAAGCGGAGAGCATTGGCAGCGATCTCCACGATAAGCATTATTTGAGGAAGCACGGAAGCAGCGCATATTACGGACAGAGAAGGGAAGCACCAGGACAAAAACAATGATGCCCTTAATGGCAATGTTCACAACACAGCTTGTGCATTTGGCCCCCATTGATGGGGTGATTATCGCCTTCTATTTTGTTTTGGTACTGGCGATCGGCTTCTATCTGAAAGGCCAGTCGAACACGGGCGAAGACTTCTTTATGGCGGGCCGCGAGATGACGGCCTGGGTCGCCGGTTTGAGCTTCCTTTCCGCCAACCTGGGCGCGCTGGAACTGATGGGTTGGGCGGGATCGGCCTATCAATATGGCATTTTGGCCACGCACTGGTACTGGATTGGCGCCATTCCGGCGATGCTGTTCCTCGCGCTGGTGATGATGCCGTTTTATTACATCTCCAAGACACACTCGGTGCCGGGATACTTGAAACTTCGTTTCGGAGAGCCGGCGCGGGCCTTGTCGGCGATTTCTTTTGCATTCATGACTGTGCTGATGAGCGGCGTCAACATGTTTGCCATGGCCAAGGTCATGCAGATCGTGCTCGGCTGGAACCTGGACTTCAGCATCTGGATTTCATCGCTTACGGTCGCGATTTATGTAACGTTGGGCGGTTTACGTTCGGCGATCTTTAATGAAGTTTTGCAGTTCTTTTTGATCTGGGCGGGTGCCCTGCTGATTCCAATCCTCGGTCTCTACGAGGCGGGCGGCTGGGGACATTTGAAGGTACTCATTACCCAGAGAGCGTCAGAACAGTATGTGCATCTGTGGTCGGGGCTAGGTTCGTTTACGACCAATCCCATGGGAATCCATTGGACCGGCATTGTCTTTGGCTTGGGCGCTGTGATTTCTATGGGCTACTGGACGACGGATTTCCTGGTGGTTCAACGTATTCTCGCGGCGAAAGATCTGCGCAGCGCAGAGATGGCCCCTATCATCGGAGCAGGGTTCAAGATGCTGGTTCCGCTTATCGTCATCGTGCCAGGGTTACTTGGTCTCGGACTTCTTCCGATGCATCTGACTGGCGAAGCGCAGGCGGTAGCAACGGGAGGTCACAGCTATAACGATGTTCTGCCACTCATGCTGGCCCGTTATTGCGGGCCGGGACTACTGGGCTTGGGCGTGACGGCCCTGATTGCCGGATTCATGTCCGGCATGGCTGGCAACGTGAGCGCGTTTACGACGGTATGGACGTATGACATTTATCGTCCGTTGATTAACAGCAAGGGCACCGACAAGCATTATGTGAGCATGGGCCGGTGGACCACGGTGATTGGCGTATTGATCAGCATTGGTACTGCTTATCTGGTCATGCACGCAGCCAGTATCATGGACTATGTGCAGGCGCTGTTCAGCTTCTTTATCGCCCCATTGTTTGGCACGGTCCTTCTGGGAATGCTCTGGAAGCGTGCGACCGGGCCGGCGGGTTTCTGGGGACTGCTGTGCGGCACATGCACCTCAATTGGAGGGTGGGCGTGGGTCAAGACTGATCCTTCAGCGCTGCGTTACGTTGCGTTGTCACCGCATGCGCAGGTCATGGCGCAGGACATGTATCAGGCGCTGTGGTCGTTCCTGGTATGCGTGGTTGTAACCGTGTTAGTGAGCATGCTTACCAAACCAAAAGCTGACGCGGAGTTGGACGGATTAGTGATGGGATTGACGAAAATCCCACATGTGGAAGGTGCGCCCCTGCATCAGAAGCCAATTTTCTGGGCCGGGGTGGTGGTCGTTATATTCGTGATTCTTAACCTCATCTTCTGGTAATCGGAGAGTCGAAAATGATTTCGATCTGGTTTTTTATTGGACTATCGCTGCTGATCAATGGCGCTCTGATTTGTGGGGCGGGGGTTTACCAGATGATAAATCCCCCCGAGATTCCCAACATCGTTCTATTCAGTGTGCACGCGAACGTGTGGTGGGGCGGGTTATTGTTTCTGTTGGGGCTTTTCTACTGCGTGTATTTTCGTCCAAAGCACGCGTAGTGAGTCCGGCGTGGCCCTCTTCTGGCCGCACCAAGCTGTTTAGCGTAGCGTTTCAGTGTGGAATAAGGGGCGGACTGGTGTTCCACAGTATCCGTCCCACTTCACCGATCGCCGGATCGGTGATGGGTTTTGATTGGATTGCCGGATTTGAGGCAGTGAGCCTTTTCAGCAGATCTTGATATCCCTCGTGATTCCCACCTCGAAGAATGAGAATTCCGTCCGGACGGACGGCGTGCAGGTCGGAATCTAGCGCGTCCATCTGATTACTCCGCGGAATGCGATCGGCAAAGGCCACGATGCGGCAGCTTGAGAAATAGCTGGCGTAAATTCCTTCTTCCCAACCTACTCCGTGCTCCTGGAACGGCCCCGCTCCAATTACCGCAAGGCGACTGCAACTTGGCAGCGACCGCAGTGTGTTGGCGGTGCTATACACGCTGGTCTGGTAATCACGGCGCAGGGTGCGGAAGGGAGAAGCCCAGTAAAGCTGAGAAAAGATGATCCCGCAGAGAACCAGGAGTCCAGCGATCGCCCCGGCGCGCGACGAAACTGTCGCGAAACCGGGAATGCGCGCGTAGGGAAGAATGAAGGCGACCGAGATTGCAATGAATATGGGGATGAGAGGCAAGACGTAGCGGCGGTCGAAAACCAGCATGCTATAGCCAATCATCAAGCTGGCCGCATCCAGAACTGCGACGAAAATCAGTTGCGATTCCGGAGAAGCGGGATCGTGCCGGGCGGCGAGCAAAGCTAAGAGGATGGCCAGGATTCCTCCCGGCGTGATTAAGACCAAAATCTGTTTAAGGGCCTCGGGCAGATTGTGGCGCGTTTTTGCCAGCACGATGGGTAAAGCGGACTTAATGCTTACTTTTTGTTTCCAGGCCGGCGATGACGGGAACATGCTGTCTGTGACCGTGTAGTCGTCGTAGGTGTGAGAGGTGTCAAACATGACCGCGAGTCCCGCGCGCTGGTCTTTGGCGCGGAGGCCGGGGTCGAGCAAATTCCATTTGGATTGGTACCCGGCAGTGAAGACACCGTATTTTGCGTGCAGCGCGGAGGCCCATCCTACCCAGATGATCAGCGGGAAGATCATTGCGAGCGCGGCGTGAACAATTGTTTTGCGGAAATTTCTGCGGTTAGAAAGAACAGCGGCGATCACCGTGGAGAGAGCGAGCCACGGCATGGCGAAGGCCTTGGCGAGAAATGCGATGGCGTGGGCGATGCCGAGCACAAACCAGTGCTGTTTCGACGGGTTACGCAGGCAGCGCAACACCAAAATGAAATACCAGAGCACACAGGCGGTGAAGATAAAATCAGCGCCGATGAAGAAGACCGAAAACGCGGTGGTGTCATGGGCTAACGTGAACCAGAGCACAGCGAGAGCGGCCACGCGGTGGGAGTGCCACAGCCGAAGAGTGAAAACATAGAGAAGCGGCAGACAGAGAAAGAAAGTGAGAATCGTTGTGACGTGACCGGCGAGGGTGAGGTCGTGACAAACTCCGCTAACAAGGGCGATGAGCCAGGAAATTAATGGGCTCCAGTATCCGTGGAGCGATTCGCGGATGTGCCCATCCAGGATGTGCCGGGCTATGCCAACGTAGGAGACAGCGTCGAAATTGATGTTGCGGTGGACCAGAGGCCAGAACCAGGAAATCTGAAAGGCGCAGTTGCATCCGGCCAACGCGAGGATGATTGCGGGAAGGAAGTCAGGTTTCTGAGGCGGATCGCCGGGCGTGCGCGCGGTCACTGCTATTGTGCCGCTGTTGTTCTGATCATGGCCAGTATCATCAAGGCGCGGTTGGGAGGGCATGGGTCCTTTGCAACCAGCGCATGTAGTAGGGAGTGTCGCCGAGTTTAATCCAGCCGGGATCGAGAGATGTCGCCGGAGGGCGGGTAACGAGGGCAATTGCGCCAGTTCCAGAAAATGCTCTATAGACTTCAGTTCGAAGCTCGGGCGAGGATATCCAGAAGGTGGTCGTATCCTGGTCCATTATTTCCGCGATTATTTTTGAGCCGGCAAATTGCGCGTAGTAGTCCCAGTTCCCGCGTCCGATCATGGCGATTTGATCCCCGTGATGAACTCCGGCGGCCTCCAATTGCTTAGCCACCTGCAAATCCAGCGCGGCAGTATAACTCGCCGAATCCCTGTTTAAGCGGTAATTGTCGCCTGCGACTGACATCAGGCAGGAAACGGCCATTGCGATCAGGAGGTACTGGGAGAGTCTATTTCGGGCGGTGCTGGAAGGAAGTTTAACGCCCAGGAGGAGGGCCATCCAGAAAAGCACGATGTATGCCCCCAGGAACCGGTTCTCAACATGGACGAGCGCATAAGTACCTAGTGCGCCGGCCATGATCGCGAGCAGAGGCCAATACGCCATGAAGATTTCCCTGGTGCGGCCAGCGCAAAATAACAAGGCCAGGACCACCACTAGGATGCCCGCCTGATCAAGCAGAAACAGGTTCGTGTACAGGATGAGATGGTGTGCAATGGCACCCGCCTGGGCACGAATGCTGAAAGTCCATTTGCGGCCCGCGTTCCAGTAAGGCGGATCGTCGGAAGGTGGGTATGTGCCTGCGATGGGTTGAGCAAATTCGAAAATATCTGGATTCGCGAAAACCTTGCGTGTGGCATGTAAAGGAGTGCCGGAGGCGGCAGGCTGGCCCTGCCAATTTCTTACGCGACCGCCCGGGCTCACGTAGGAAGAGTAGTTAAGCCATCCGGAATTCCCGAAGGTGAAGCGGCCATCTTTTATGGAGAGCATGGTTGCGAGTGGCGCGGACACTACCGCAAATAAAAGAAGCGCGACCGCTGTTTTTAGATATCGTTTCTGTCTTCGCGGAGCGGCGGCGCATGCGATGAAGGCAAAGAGGAAGCTCAAGGGAAACATCACCGCCTTAAACCAATAGCCGATCCCGAGAAGAAGTCCCAGCTTGATGAAGAGAGCAAGGGAAGCGGTTTTCCGGATTTGGAGGATTGTCGCGGCAATCAGATAGACCATTGCCGCCACGAGCATGTCGGGGGTGACGTCCCACACGCTGATTTGCGTCAGCGTGGCCCAAAGGAATATTCCGTTGGCGGCAATCCAAAGAGCGAATTCTGGAAGATGTTCCAGATTGGCGTTGGCATTTTCGGATTGCCGCAAGGTAGAAAACGCGATCCGTAAGAAATAACTGAAGCAGAAAAAAGCGAATAGATAGTCGAGAAAATTGACGGCGTGGACGATGGGAAGCTGCGATTGCGGGGAGCGGCTAAAAACTTGCAGGGCAACGCCCAGGATCCAGGAGTATAAGGCGCTCCAGTAAGAATTGAATGCGTCGCGCCAGTGATGGCTGGTGAATGCCCGACCCACGTCCACATAGCACATCCCGTCGGGATTGAAAAATTGAGCGCCAATCCAGGCTTGCAGCAGGCCCATGAAGACCACAATTGAGATGCAAGATGTTTTTATGAAGCGAACTTGTGATGAGCTTATTCGGACGGCGTGTTCCGTGACTTCAGCGGGCGGCGAGAGCGATTCAGTCACTTGAAAGTTTTCGGTTGCGCTCAAGTTATTTCCCATCATGAAGCAAGATGTAAATAGGCCGCAAAGGGTGATTCCCAAAATCGAGGTTGAAGATCACGGGCATGGTAGCGCAAACAGTTGCGCTCCGTAATTGACTAGTTGGAAGCAGGCTCGGGATGCGGCTTGCGGGCGGTAATCAATAGAAACAAACCCCAGCGCTTGCCGAGTGCGCGGACGATGGATCGCGGATACAACTTCCACACCGCGCGGTAAAACCACGACTGGAATCTTGGAGAAGCGCGGTGCAGCAGTAAGTCGCCAGGGCTGAAGACTTGTTGAATGTGAACATCGTCAAAGCCATTCAACATCTCGCGCACTTCGTGCCTGGTATAGGTCTTGGTGCCCGGGCTTTCCAATCGTTGATAAACCGTGCGCCGTAAGGATTTGCCGCGGAGCATTCCGTAGCGAAGCCAGAGCATGGCGCCCGTAAGCGAGCGGTGATGGTAGAGCATGATTTTCAGCGACCCGCCGGGCTTGAGGACGCGCATGGCTTCCTGAATACATCTTTCAGGATCTGGGCTATGGTGCATGACGCCGTAAGAATAGAGCAGATCAAATGTGGCATCGGCGAAGGGAAGATTCTCCGCATCGGCAACGCGCAAGTCGGGAGTGTGTCCGGCGAGTTTGCATCTGCGGCGCGCCTGTTCCAGGGACATCGGCGAAAGGTCCACACCGGTGGCGAAGGCCCCGGCTTTCAACCATTGCAGATAGTCGGCGCCCATCCCGACGCCGACCTCCAGCATACGAAGGCCCCGGCTGGAAGCAAACTGGGCAAACTCCTCGATGTATGGTTCCAGGCTGTACCGGGCCCGGGAGTGGTTTTCAAATTTGTCCGCCTCGTTCAGGTAACGGGTACCGCACGGACCACAATCCCAGAAGTCGCGGATTTCTTCCTTGAGATTTGCGATGGATTGCGCAGTGGCCATGGCGTGAACTGACGCGAATACTAACACGATTCGGCCTATGCAGAGTTGGGTTCCTCCCCATGGGAACCGAGTTGGTTCAGAGTAATATGTGCAAAGCGAATCGTGATGCACACCATAGCAGAGCCCAGGGAAGCTGCACCCGCCAGATCATCCGTTGTGATTCCCATCAGCGTAATTGTTGCGGCACGGAATGAAGCGAAAAATCTGCCTCGTTGCTTGAGCTCGCTCGAGGGAGTGGGCGAGGTGTACGTAGTTGATTCACAGAGTTCCGATGAAACGGTGGAAATTGCACGGGCTGCTGGGGCCAAAGTGGTGCAGTTTCATTATCACGGAGGGTGGCCGAAGAAGCGGCAATGGGCGTTGGACACGCTGCCGCTGGCCTATGAGTGGGTGCTGTTGCTGGATGCGGATGAATCACTGACGCCCGGACTGAAGACCGAACTTCAACAGGCAATCGACAGCGGCGATTGCAATGGCTATGCGATTTCATTGCAGATACATTTTCTGGGACGGCAGCTTCGGCATAGCGGAGCGAAATTTGAGAAGTTGGTGTTTTTTCGCCGCGGCAAGGGACGTTACGAGTGCAGGCTGAAAGAGCAGGACATATCCATGTGCGACATGGAAGTGCATGAGCATGTTGTGGTGGAGGGCAAGACGGGCACTCTGGAAGCGCCATTACTGCACCATAATGTCGAATCGCTTTCGCACTACATCCAGAAACATAATGAATATTCGAATTGGGAAGCGCGAATTTGGGCCGCGGGCGAGGCCAGTTATCACGATTTGCCTCCGGCATTGTTTGGCGGCCAGGCGCAGCGGCGCCGCTGGCTGAGAAAGAATTTGCTTGCGCTGCCGGGCTCGCCGATTCTGTTCTTCACATACAAATACCTGTTGCGGTTCGGCTTTCTGGATGGAGTGCCCGGGTTGATTTATTGCGCAATGCAGGGCATTCAGTTCTTCCATATCAAAGCAAAAATTTACGAATCCAAACATTCCGCGGAGCTGACGCAATGTGCGGAATAAGCGGCGTGGCAAACTGCGGCAGCCGCGGCGTGGTCGCCAATATGAACTCCGTGCAGGCGCATCGCGGGCCGGATGATTCCGGCATTTGGGAGCATCGTTCGCCGGACCATGGATACGTCGGTCTTGGGAGTCAAAGGCTGGCGATACTCGATTTGTCGGCAAGCGGTCACATGCCGATGAGCAATGAAAACGGTTCCGTTTGGATCACATACAACGGAGAGATTTATAACTACCGCGAACTGCGCCGGGATTTGACGGCCAAAGGTCACTGCTTTGTTTCTGAGAGCGACACCGAAGTTGTAGTGCATATGTACGAGGAATACGGCTCGGAGTGCGTGAGGCGGTTGCGCGGCATGTTTGCCTTCGCGATTTGCGATTTGCGGTCGGGGGCCCCGGAACTTTTTTTGGCGCGCGATCATTTTGGAATCAAGCCACTCTACTATTTTCATCAGGGAAGCAGGCTGGCATTCGCGTCTGAAGCCAAGGCCCTGCTCGAAGTTCCTGGCATCCATGCCGAGCTTGACTGGAAATCTTTGCAGCAATATCTGACATTCTTGTGGGTCCCCGAACCGGGGACTCTCTTTCGCGGAATCCAAAAACTGGCTGCGGGACATTTTGCCCTTTTCCGAAACGGAGAGCTGAAGATCACGCAATATTGGGACCTGAGCTTTCCCGCTGCGGAGTTTCCCTTTTCACGTTCCGAAGGCGAGTTGGCGGAAGAGGTGCGCGAACGATTTCGAGATGTGGTGAAATCGCAGATGGTAAGCGATGTCCCCATTGGCGCCTTCCTGAGCGCGGGGCTGGATTCATCGAGCATCGTGGCCATGATGCGGGAGTCCACGCAGCAGACGGTCCGGACCTATACGGTCACATTTCCGCCGGAATATCGCGTGGGGGAGAATGCTCTTGACGATCCGAGCGTACCTGCGGAGTTGGCGCGTCAATTGGGTTGTGAGAACCATCGGATTACGGTGCGGCCCGATGTCGTTGATGTATTGCCAAAATTAATTTGGCACATGGATGAGCCGGTGGCGGACCCCGCCATGATTACCGCCTATCTGGTATGCCAGGAAGCGCGCGAACATGCGACGGTGCTCCTATCCGGCGTGGGCGGAGACGAATTGTTTGCCGGATATCGGAAGTATGCGGCGCATTCTTGGGCGCAAATTTATCAAAAAATCCCTTCTCCGATGCGCGAGTGGATGGGATCTTCGCTTGCCGCGACTCCGTCCCTGCGAGGGTCAGCGATGAAGGGGCCGTTACGGCTGGCAAAGAAAATGGCGCGCAGCGCGTCGCTGCCTCCCGTGGATCGCTTCATCATGAACGGGACTTATTTGAACAAAGAGCAAAGAGCGGGATTGTTCACGAAAAGCGCGCAGCGAGAATTGCAGGGACTGGACCCCACAATCAATCACAAGGCCGCGTTTGAGCAGGTTGGCGATGCTGACTTTTTGAACCAGATGCTTTACCTCGACAGCAAAATTTTCATGCCCAGCTTGAATCTGAACTACAACGACAAGATGAGCATGGCCTCGTCGCTTGAAGTACGCGTGCCTTTTCTGGATGTGGATCTTGCAGAGTTCGTGGCGTGGAATGTGCCATCCCATATGAAGTTGAAGGGAGTCTTGCGGCCTGTCACAAAGCATATTTTGCGCAAGGCGATGAAGAACGTTTTACCCAGAAAAATTCTTAAACAGCCAAAGGCGGGCTTTGCCGCTCCGGTTGATTATTGGCTGGCGAGCGACATGCGGGAGATGGTGGACGATCTGCTTTCTGAATCGCGAGTGCGGGAGCGAGGAATATTTTCTCCTGAGGTCGTTCGCAAATACGTTCAGGAACAGCGCGTGGGCAAGCAGGACTGGTCCATGCAGATTTGGCAGTTCCTGACCCTCGAACTCTGGATGCAGACTTTTCTTGATCGCAAGAGAACACACTCAACGTGTGACACATTCACTCGCCACGCGGCAAGCGCATGAAACAAGTACTTCAGCACGCGCGGACCGGGAAGATTGCAGTGGAAGAAGTTCCCGCACCCAAACTCTTGCCGGGATGCGTTGTGGTGCGGATTGCTGCGTCCCTCCTTTCCGCCGGGACGGAGCGGGCGGCCACGGAATTTGCGGGCAAGAATTTGTTGCAGAAAGCGAAATCCCGGCCTGATCTCGTAAATCAGGTCATGGACAAAGTCCGGCGAGATGGAATATTTTCCGCGGTTTCCGCGGTGCGGCAACGTCTTGATCAGCCTGTGTCGCTCGGCTATAGCAGCGCGGGAACGGTGGTTGCAGTAGCCGAGGATGTGACCGATATCCGAGTCGGCGATCGTGTGGCCTGCGCGGGTGCGGGCCATGCGATGCATGCCGAGCTGGACTGTGTGCCGCGATTGCTGGTCGCGAAGTTTTCTCCGGGATCGGATGTGAGCTTTGAGGAAGCCGCCTTTACCACGGTCGGCGCGGTAGTGATGCACGGGGTGCGGTTAGCCGAGGTAAAGCTCGGAGACGTGGTCGCCGTCATTGGGCTGGGATTGCTGGGACAAATCGCGGTGCAAATATTGAAGGCGGCGGGTTGCCGGGTTGTTGGTACGGACATCGTTCCCGAGCGAACGATGCTCGCAATGAGCATGGGAGCCGACGCGGCGAGCGCCTCCGCGCGTGAATTTCATGATTTGTGCATGCAGCTTTCTTCCGGGAAGGGCGCTGACGTAGTTTTGATTACGGCGCAGAGCGAGAGCAATGAACCCGTAAATCTTGCCGCGCAGGTTGCTCGCGACCGGGCCGCAGTGGTGGCCGTCGGTTCTGTCGGCATGGATCTTTCTCGCAGGCACTACTTTGAAAAAGAACTCGATTTTCGCGTTTCACGCTCCTACGGGCCGGGGCGCTATGACGCGGCTTACGAACAGAAGGGCCGCGATTATCCCATTGGATATGTTCCGTGGACGGAAACGCGGAACATGAAGGCGTTTTTGAATCTGCTGGAAGAGGGGAAGCTGAATGTGAGGGCGCTCATCACGCACCGCTTTGCGGTTGAACAGGCGACGACCGCATATGAACTCATTTCCAGCGATGCAACCTCATACATGGGTGTGGTGCTTCAATATTCGGAAAAAGCTGATGAGCGCCAGGCACTTGAGTTGGTTCCGAACCAAGAGCGGAATTCTGGATCGAAAAGCCGGATAGCCGTTGGACTGCTGGGAGCGGGTAATTTTGCCAACAGCGTTTTGTTGCCCAGCATGAAGCGAGCCAGTGGAGTCGAGTTTGTGAGCTTGTGCAGCGCGCAGGGAGCGCATGCCCGCCACACGGGAAAGAAATTTGATTTCCGCTCTTGCGCGACGGATGAAAACAAAGTCATTGCCGATCAGGACGTGAACACGGTGGTTGTCGCCACACGCCATCATTTGCATGCGGCGCAGGTGATTGCGGCCCTGAACGCGGGCAAAAATGTTTTCTGCGAAAAGCCGCTTTGCCTTACGGAATTCGAGTTACGCGAGATCATGCGTGCGAAATCTCGAGCAGCGAAATCGCTGTTGATGGTGGGCTTCAACCGTCGTTTTGCGCCGATGGCACTGCGAATGAAGAACTTCCTGCAAAGTATTCATGAACCGCTTGCCCTGCATTACCGTGTGAATGCCGGATTTGTTCCGCGAGAGCACTGGATGAACGATCCCGAGCAGGGAGGCGGCCGGATACTCGGCGAGGTGTGCCATTTTATTGACTTCTTGAGCTTCCTGACGGGGGGCAGGCCCGTCGAAGTCCACACCAGAGACGTGAGCAATGCTGGCAGGTATTCTGGCGACAACGTTATCATCTCGCTCAGTTTTGAGGATGGCTCGCAAGGAACGATTACCTACGTCGCAAACGGGAACAGCAGTTACTCGAAAGAGCGAATCGAGGTGTTCGGCGGGAATGCTGTAGCGGTGTTGGAAGATTTTCGCCGCTGCGAATTGTTGCAGCAGGGCAAGAAACAAAAATTCCGGTCCATCTTCCGGCAGGACAAAGGTCACGATGGAGAATGGCGGGCGTTCGCCGAGGCGATCAAGACACAGGGCGAAGCTCCAATTCCATTTGAAGATATCGTAGCTTCGACCCTCGCAACTTTGCGCGCGCTCGATTCGCGCTCCTCAGGCCATCCCGAATCAGTGAATGTGACCGAGTTTATTCAGTCGTGTTCTTGACAGTGAAGCGCTGCGCCATGAACCCTACCAAGCACCGGGCATGCCACGGCTCACATGCTATAGTCCGACCCAATGGCCTAGGATGACAGGGAAAAGACTGCAATACTACCAACGCGTTTTCACCGCATATCTACAGCCGGGAAAGAGCCAGCTTAGCTTCTGGCATGATAAGCCGACGATGACCGGTCGCATTCGGACTGACACGCTTGGCCCGTACTACATGGATTTTTTCAGCAAGGCCGACTATGCGGGAATCCACGACGCGAATGGAATTCCCATGCTCGACTACCACGGTGAAATTGGGCCGCAGTACAACCCGATTGCTATTGCGCAATGGGGACTGGGGAATTACAACCGGTTTTGTGAGACGAGAGATTCGACGCGCGCTCAGAGAATTTTGACGTCCGCTGAGTGGCTGTGTGAGCGGCTAGAGCCAAATGCGCACGGGATTTTGGTTTGGCACCACGAGTTTGACTGGGAGTATCGAACTCCGTTGAAGGCGCCATGGTACTCAGGCCTCGCGCAAGGGCAGGGCATCTCGCTATTGCTGCGGGCATTTCAGCAGACCGGGAAACAGAAATATTTGGATGCCGCGGACCGCGCGTTCGTGAGCTTTTTGACTCCGGTGTCAGAAGGTGGCGTTACGTTCACGGATGAGCGCGGCGATACCTGGTTCGAGGAATACATCGTTTCTCCGCCAACGCATATTTTGAATGGGTTCATTTGGGCGGCCTGGGGAGTATACGACTATTTTCTTGCGACACAGAATCCCCACGCACAGGTCCTGTTTGGAAAGGCGGTGCGCACGCTCCGCAATAATCTTGCTCGTTACGACTTGGGTTTCTGGTCGCTTTACGAGCAGTCGGGCACGCTGCTGCCGATGGTGGCCAGTCCTTTCTACCACCGGTTGCATATTGTGCAGTTGAGAATCATGCATCAGTTGACCGGCGACGAGATTTTTGGGCGATACGCTGCGCGCTGGGATGGCTACATCCAAAGCCGGATGAAGCGTAGCCGGGCGCTTTGCTACAAGAGCGCGTTCAAGCTCGCGTACTACTGAGGCAGAGCACTGCAACGGATGAAGATTTTGTACATTTCGCAATACTTTCCACCGGAGATCGGCGCTCCCGCGGCGCGCGCTTCCGAGTTGGCCCGCCACTGGACGCGAGATGGGCACGACGTAACAGTGCTTACCGGGTTTCCCAACCATCCGAACGGCGTGGTTCCAGCGGAATATAAGAGCGCGCTGCGGAGGTTGGTGGCAAAAGAAAAATTTGCCGGAGCGAGCGTCGTCCGAAGTTGGCTGTTGCCCTTTCCCAATCGCAAGGCTTACGAGCGCATCCTGAATTACAGTTCTTTTTTTGTGTCTGCAGCGATAACCGGGACGTTACTTGCGCGGCCGGAAGTTGTGGTCGCGACTTCTCCACAAATTCTGGTTGCTCTGGCGGGCTGGTGGATTGCGCGTTGCAAGCGTGTCCCATTTGTTTTTGAGGTGCGCGATTTGTGGCCGGAGTCGCTCGCGGCTGTTGGCATGGGGAGGCGTGGATCGCTTCTATATCGCACGCTGGCCACAATTGCACGATTTCTTTATCGGCATTCGGACCACATTGTGGTGGTTACCCCGGCGTTTAAAGAGTACCTCGTCCGCCGTTGGCGTGTTCCGGCCGAAAAGATCTCGATCATTCAGAACGGCGTAGAGACTGAACTATTTTCCCCACGCAATGCTGATCCATCATTACGAAATCAGCTTGCAGCGGAAGGAAGATTTCTAGTTTCATACATTGGAACCATAGGTATGGCTCA
>Ga0134125_10000780_pt1 | contig 41648 bp, 42 predicted proteins | sample KB31751_FD_96464 | JGI IMG/M metagenome (GOLD analysis project Ga0134125, IMG submission 96464) | Terrestrial soil microbial communities with excess Nitrogen fertilizer from Kellogg Biological Station, Michigan, USA - KB3-175-1 | ecosystem: Environmental > Terrestrial > Soil > Unclassified ...
ATTAAATGACTTCTGGTGTTTGGCTGGGGAACTAGGACCTGAAGGCACAGCACGCCCGACACTTCCCAGCTGGTACACAGAACTGATACATAGCGAGCGAGGGCAGCTACGAAAAACCTCGATTTATCAGTGAAAAGGTATTGCCTCCCGATTTTTCAATCCACTCCGGCAGCACCATTAGATCAACAGGTTAGGCGGACCTCGCTGCACCCAATTTGGTTTGACAGCACCCTGACAGCATCGCGCGCTGCAATCCGCATCCACATTTTTCGTTGCGTTGACTCTTCGCGGCGATGCTTCGTTCGCCGGCTGCCTTGGATCGGTCGAATCGTGGCGCAACTGCTGGCGAACATTGACTATCCGCAATTGAGCGCTTCGATGCTCAGGATAGTCGGGAGATGCCGCGCGATCTCGCGCCAGCTCTCACCCTCGTCGAGACTGGCAAACACAGAGCCGCTATTGGTCCCAAAGTAGAGCCCCACCGGCTCGCGCTCATCATGTGCCATGGCTTGCCGAAGAACGGTGAAATAGCAGGCTTCCTGTGGCAATCCATCGCGCATGGCCTGCCAGGTCTTGCCGCCGTCTCTTGAACGCCATACGGCCGCAGCGGCATCAGGCGGAAACCGGCCTGCTGTGTCGCCATTCAAAGGCACAGTCCAAATGGTGTCAGGATCTCGTGGATGAACACAAATCGGAAATCCGAAAGTTGACGGGAGGCCGCGAGTGATGTCGTCCCAACTCCGCCCGCCATCGGCAGAACGCCAGACGCCATGATGATTTTGCTGATAAAGCAGGTCAGCCGGGCCCGGGGCTCGCATCATGTTGTGGATGCAATGTCCAATTTCGCCGTCGCGGGCTGCAGCGGGGTGAGAGTGTTCAGTGTTCGGCTCCTTATTTGATAGACGATTGCGCCGATCCCAGGTCGCGCCTCCATCCTCAGTCGCAAAGACGCCAGCAGCCGAAATCCCGATCCAGAGCTTTTTGGCATTTGCTGAATCAAACAGGATCGTATGCAATACCAATCCGGCGCCGCCAGGGCTCCAACTGTCGGCAGAAGGATGGTCTCGCAAACCTTGCACTTCTTCCCAATTTTTGCCCTCGTCTCGGCTCGAAAGTAATCTTGCCGGTTTGGTTCCGGCATATAGCGTGCCGTGGGCATAGCAAAGCGACCAGATTTGCGAGAACTGATCCGCAAACTGCAACGGCTGGTTAGTCCAGTTCATCATTGCGGCGAGTTGCGGATCATTGGCCGCCCACTCATCGATCTGCCCTTTTGTGAGCTTTGCAAGGTCCCAGCTTACGCCCAAGTCTTTCGAGCGCCACACACCCGCGCCGTGCCAATCGCCACCCCCGCCGGCCCACAACAACCCAGTGGCGGGATCACCGATCATGTGATTGATGGGCCAGCCATCGCAGAATGGCCCCGTAACTGTCCAACCTTTCCGGTTGCTTCTGCTTGATATCATGAAGGCACCCTTCGTCGTGCCGGCAAGTATCGTGACCCCGTCTTGGTTCATCGCCGTAGCTCTCCGGTTGTTGGACCACGCTCTGAATTAAATGTCCTGCGCGCGTGCGACGGCTGCTTTCTGCTCGTACTACAGTGTCGAGCAAATGGGATCACGCCGCGGTGGCCAGATTGGCGACATCAGCTTTTCTTCTGCGGGCGGTTGAAGAGTAGTTCGACGTATCGGCGCAAATGATTGATCGATTCGGCCGCGATCTTGGGTCCACCGGTGGCTTTCGCAAGGATGAAAGCGCCTTGCAGCACCGCTTGAGTGTGCAGAGCCAGGCTGTGAGCGGTCCATCCCGCCTTGACGCCGTGTGCTTTGATCGCGGCGGATATATCCGTTTCAATCTTTGCGGCATGACCGCGGATCGAGCGCGCGCAAGCATCGCGGATCGCCGGATGGCTGTCGTAGGTTTCCTGTACCATCGTGCCCACGAGGCAGGTGAATTCAGGCACCGTGCCGGTCAAAATTGTTTTCCGGAAGTCGATGTAGCCCAGCACGCGGTCGAGCGGATCTGAATAGTCATGATAGGGCGCCGCTGCGAAAAGTTTGTCGGTCATCTCCGACCAATAGTCGGCGGCCGCAATCGCCAAATCGTCCTTGCTCTTGAAATGATGAAAGAAGGCCCCTTTGGTGACGTCGCTGGCCGCGCAAAGATCGTCCACGGTCGTTGCCGTATAGCCCTTGGCCCGGATCACCATGAGCGCGGCGTCGAGAATTTTGCCCCTCGCCGATTGCTTTTGCTGGCCTACTGACATCTTGGCCTCCATTCACCTTCTCGCCTCATCAATGGTGTGCACACGACGCAACTTGACGCGCCGGTGCACAAAACTGGCGATGTTCAGGGAGGCCGAGACGATGCCGACGCCGTAGCAAATGATCTGGGTCGCGACGAGGAAAGTGTCCATAGCCAGAGGCCTCTTGGTTCGGCATTTGCGTCTACCCGCTTTCCATACCGACTAGTTGGTATGTCGTCAAGGGGATTTTTGCCGGTGCCTTTGCTTGCCTCAGAGGAATGCCCCAAGGCCCACCAGCTCGTTCGCGGTGAGGCAGCATCACAATCCGGACAGCGTGGCGAAGTCCGCTTTGGGTCACAATCGGACATGTGCAGCGCAGAGCGTCATGTCTGCTTTACGCCTAAGAGCGGACGCCTGAGCTGTCGCGGTGCTGTCAAGCCTTGGCTTTGTGCGAGAGGCAAAAGTCTAAAATATTGATGCGAGCCATAATTTGAATTCACGATCTTTCCCTCGCGAAGGGCAAACGCGTGCGACTGACTCGCCTTTGAAGGACATTCAATGTCCGCTTCTGACCCAAAGCGGAGATCAAGGCCGACGCAGCCCTCCGAGTCATGCCGCCGGGCGATGCCAGCGAGGAACGGAGTCGATGTGGGCCCGAATCGCATCCGCCACCTCCGCTGGATGCGAAAGAGGACTCATGTGGCCAGCATCGGGGATTTCGAGATAGTGGGCTTCCGGCAACGCCGAGCGGATTTTCTCCATCACGCGCCGAGCCGGCTTACGGGTCCTCCCGCCGCAAATAAGCAGAGTCGGGGTATGGATCCCGGCAATGGTGTCGAGATCGTCATGCAGGGCGAACATCAGGCGCCACTCGGCAGCGACCTTCGGTATCGTCTGAACGATGCTGTCACGCATGACCTCGGGCATCTGCTGCCAGGCGGCCGACCCCATCCAATAGGTGATGAAGGCCCGCGATGCCTCAATGTCGTGTCCTTGCGCGGTCAAAGCGATGTGCTGTTCCGCCAGCGCAGCGACCTCTCGCCAGTCATTCAACTCATCAGCGTTTCTCAGTAGCGGAAAGGCCACTGGCTCGATCAGGGTGAGGCTGGCGACACGTCTCGGAAAACGCCTTACGGCATTGAGGGCGACCGTACCGCCATAGGAATGGCCAACTAGGTGGGCCGGCTCTCCGCAAGCGTCGAGCAGGGAGTCAACAATTGCAAGCTCGCTGTCCGGACCGAGATCGGCGCCGCGCGGCCAAGGAGAATTCCGCCCATAACCAAGAAGGTCCGGAGCCAATGTGCGATAACCTCGACCGAGGCCGTGAATTACCGCCGTCCACGCGGAACTTGACCCGGAGCTGCAGTGCAGGAGGATCACCGGCGCACCCGCACCGTCATCAAGGTAGAAATGACGGCGGCGGTCTGCCGTTTCTAAGCTGTGGTAGGTCATTGTGTGGCTCCAATATTGTGTGGAACCCGGCGTACTATGATTGCGTCCCCCATCCGTCCCCTGCACGGGACCGCTGGATCAATTATTCGCGATGGCACGAGTAGAGCTTAAACTGTTTGGATTCCCCTCAGCGCGGCTCGACGCTCATAAGATCAACCTTTCGCTGCGCAAGGGACTAGGGCTGCTCGCCTATGTTGCTGATGTTTGTAGGCCGGTTGGCCGTGACCTTATGGCAAGCCTGTTGTGGCCTGAGTCGGATAGTGAAGGGGCACGCGGCAGTCTGCGGCGCACGCTGCACAAGATCCGCATTGCATTTCAGGCAAATGTGATATGCGCCGATCGCACCTCCCTTATTCTTGCGCCCTCGCTGGCTGCGAGCATCGATACGCATGAGTTCGAAGCCGCTTGTGATGCCGGCGAGCTGGAGAAAGCGGGCCAACTGTATAGCGGCGACTTTCTAGAGGGCCTATCGATCGAGGGCTGCCCCGCCTTTGACGAATGGGCGTTCTTCCGGCGCGAGGCGCTGCGCAGTCGATTGGTGCAGGTGCTCGAGCGGCAAATCGAGCGAGCTCTGATGTCGAGCAACCCCGCCGCTGGAATCCCTGCCGCCGTGCGCTTGGTCGGGCTCGATCCATTAAGCGAGACGGCACAGCGGCACCTGATCTCCGCTTACATGCGTTGCGGGGACCGTGCAGCGGCAGAACGTCAGTACGAAAGCTGTGCACGCGTGCTTGCGGTCGAGCTTGGGGTGACGCCAGATCCGCAGACCAAGGCGTTGCTGACCCCGCATACAACTTCAGATCCTGCACCGGCTAGACGCACGCTCTACGCTCAACATGGGGAACTGCATCTCGCCTATCAGGTTGTTGGGAACGGGCCAATCGACATCCTGCTGGTGCCGGGTTTCGTGTCGCACGTCGAGCGCATCTGGGAAGAGCCACGCTCCCGATCCTTGCTGACTGCGCTTTCAAAGATGGGGCGTCTTATCCTGTTCGACAGGCGTGGTGTGGGGCTGTCCGATCGCGTGGGCGCGCCGCCCACTGTTGAGGCGACGGCGGACGATCTGATGACTGTGATGGACGCGGCAGGCAGCCGTCGAGTGCTGTTGATCGGAATTTCGGAAGGCGGGCCAAGTTGCATTCGCTTTGCGGCCAAGCATCCTCAGCGACTGGCGGGACTTGTCCTCTACGGCTCGTTAGCCAAGGGAGCGCGATCGCGTGACTACCCGTTCGCTCTGACGCGGGCCCAGTATGATCGCTGGCTACAAAAGCTCGTCAAAGATTGGGGAGGCCCTACTGGCATTGAGACTTTTGCCCCAAGCCTTGTCGGCGATCGGCAAGCAGAAGGTTGGTGGAGCGGACTACTGAGGGCCGCCTCCAGCCCGGGGGCAATCAAGGCGGTGCTCGAGGCGCTGCGCGATACCGATGTGCGGACACAGCTGCCATTGGTCCGTGCGCCAACGCTGGTGCTTCACCGTCACGACGATCGGGCCGTGCGCATCGAAGCTGGTCGCCACTTGGCTACGTCTATACCTGGGGCAAGGTTTGTAGAGCTCGACGGCAGCGACCACTGGCTTTGGGCTGGTGATCAAGTCGTCGCCCTACAGCATATTCGCCAGTTTGCTGATCGCCTTCATCAATAGAACCCACCTAACACCGAAACAGACTTTCCGGATTGTAGTCGTCAATTGACCGGTTTAAGCCGCATGTCGACCAGCGCAACGGATCCGGTTGCGAGGGCTTTCAAGCCGCGTTCCAGCGCGGGCCGGACGTCGCCTGGCTGCTCCACCGTTTCTCCATGTCCGCCAAAGATCCGGACCAGCGCGGCATAGTCCGGCGGCGGTGTAATCGAGGTGCCGATGAAGGTCTTGGTTTTGACCGCCCAGCCTTCGGGATAGTGCCGGGGTACACCCTGCTTCTGCGAAAGATATCCATGATTGTTCATGATGACGATCATGATCGGCATCTCATGTTCCTTGGCGAAGCCAAGGCCAGCCAGCGCAGGATTGTAGTTAAACGTGCCATCACCGATCAAAAGGACCACCGGCTTCGTTGGATTGGCGCATTTTACCCCCAACGCCGTGCCAATGCCGGTGCCGAGGCCGCCGATGGCGCCGGCAAAGAATTGCCCCGGGTTTAGGCAATCGAGATGCAGATTGATCGACTCCCGGTCCGTGATCGTTTCTTCGACGACGATCGCATCGGGCGGAAGCATCCCGTTCAGCTCGTGCAGGACCCAGCGCGGGTCCATCGGCTGCTGGCTGGCGCAAGCCGTCGCGTTGAGGCGCTCCGCTTTCATCCGGTCGTTGTGACGGCTCTTCCACCGCTCCGCAAACGTAGAGCGCAATGCGTTGTCCTTCTGCGTTCGCGCTTTCAATCGTTTGAGAAGCCTGACTAGGGAGCTCTCAATTGACCCCGCGAGGCACAGATCGGCTTGGTAGCCCCAATAAGGAAGGTCCCCGCGCAGCGGGTTTTCGTCCACGATTGCGACCCGTGCCCCAGCGGCTGGCCCCGTCGATGCCGGATGCCAGGGAGCGATCGTGGCGATCAGCAGAACAACATCCGCCTCACTGAGAATACCAGCGGAATCAAAACCGGCATGCAAGCGGTGCGTGCGTGGAAAATTCAGATATGGCGCCGTTCGGCTCTCCACGACCGGAATTGAAAGAAGCTCCGAAATCTCGATCAGCCGCTCAACCGCCGCAGGGCTGCGCCCGCATTCCTCGGTCACGATTACCGGACGCGTTGCGGAAAGCAGCATGTCGGCCAGCTTGTCGAGACCGCGCGAGTCGGCCGTGGCGGGCGTCGGGATGGCCGCTTGCGCCGGCGCATCAATCGTCACGTCGCCGAACAGAAACTCCAAGGGCAAGGAAACGAATACCGGGCCTTTGGGATCTGTCATCGCAAGCTGGCACGCACGCTGGATCGCGGCAGGAAAGACCGCTTTGGTATTGACCGCGAGGCTCCACTTCACACAGCGCTCCACCAGCCTGGCCGGCCCCCCGATATCCGCCAGTTGGGAGAGCCAGTGAGCTCCGAGATCCGGCCCGGGGGATTCGCCGAAGGTAATCGATTCGCCCGTGAGGACCACCATCGGAACATTCTCATGCAGCGCGCCCCGCAGGGCCATACTCGCATGCAGCGAGCCCACCGAAGTATGGACCATGACTGCCGGGAGCTTTCCGGTCGACTTGGCATAGCCGCTGGCCATACCCACCGCGATCTCCTCATGTCGCGCCGACAGGTACATCGGCTTGTCCTTCAGATCGGGATTTGCCAGAGCTTCCCACGCAGGCGCCCATTCCGAACCCGGTGATGCGAAGATGCGCTCGACTCCCATGCTCGACAGAAGCCGCAACATAGCTTCGGCTCCGGTTGCTCCCTTAATCTTCATTTTTTTCTCCAGTTCGGTGAAGTCTTTGCCAAGGCGCTAACCTTCGCAAACACGCCTGACAGCGTGGCGGCACGTCATTTGTCGAAGAGTCGGCGCAGGAATACTCGGGCGCGATCTGTTTGCGGCTCGGTGAAGAACCGCCCCGGGTGGTTTTGTTCGACAATCAGCCCTTCGTCCATGAATACAACGCGGTCGGCCACATCGCGAGCAAAGTTCATCTCGTGGGTGACAACCAACATGGTCATGCCGTCGTGGGCAAGATCGCGCATTACCGCCAGCACCTCGCCTACAAGCTCCGGATCCAGCGCCGACGTCACTTCGTCGAACAGCATGACCTTCGGTTCCATCGCGAGGGACCGGGCGATGGCAACCCGTTGCTTCTGACCGCCCGACAATTCTGCCGGATAGGCATTCTCCTTGTTCATAAGTCCGACGCGGGCAAGGAGCTTGCGCGCTCGCGCGATCGCCGTTTCACGCTCCTCGCCTCGCACATACACGGGTGCTTCGATTATATTTCCAAGTGCCGTCATATGCGGGAACAGATTGAAGTGCTGGAAAACCATCCCGATGCCGGTGCGGAGTACGTTTAGTTCCCTTTCAGGCTGACGCACGCGAATTCCGGTTGTCGGATCGATATTGTAGCCAACCGATTTGCCGCTTACGCGGACAGTCCCCTCCTGGAAAGGCTCCAGAAAGTTGATGCAATTCAACAGCGTACTCTTGCCTGAGCCGGATGGCCCGATGACGACTACGACTTCGCCCGTCGCCACATCGAGGTCGATGCCACGTAACACCGGCAAGGTGCCAAAACTTTTGACGAGGCCCCTGATCTCAATCTCGAGGCTGGTAACACCGTCGTGGTTTGTCTTGCCGGTCACCCCTCGTACCCCGCCGCGTTCGCGCCCAATCCAAAAGATCCCGGTCTGGTTCAAGTCACCCGATACCGCTTTTCGAGATAGTCGTTCAGTGTAAGCAGCGGCAGTGTCAGCACCAGATAGCAAAGCGCGACGCCCGCGAAGGGACTGAAAGTGTTCGCTTTCCAAGCCATGACGTCGAGGCCCGCGCGCAGAACGTCAGATAGCGCAATGGTGGAGACGAGGGACGTGCTCTTCAACAACGTGATCGATTCATTCGTGATTGGCGCCAGCACGCGCCGAAGCGCCTGCGGCAGGATGATGCGTCGCATGGCTAGCGCGTAGGGCATCCCGAGCGAAGAGGCCGCCCGCATCTGCCCGGGATCGATCGACTCGACGCCACCTCGAACGATCTCCGTTACGTATGCGCCATTCGTCATCGACAAGGCGATGATCGCAACAGTGAAGGCATCTAGTTGAATCCCGGCCGCCGGCATGCCGTAATAGATGAACAGCAAGGTGACCAGCATCGGGATGGCGCGGAAGATTGTGACGTAGATCGACATCAGCCAGGACAGGAGTCTGAATTTTGAAAATCGGGCGACCCCGCCGAGAGTGCCGATGATCGTTCCGGCCACGATCGAAATTACGGACAGTTCGGCGGTGACAATGCACCCCTTTAACAGGGCGGGCCACGACTCGAGAAAGATATTCCAGTTAAAGTCCATGCAATCCCGCAGAGACGGCTTACGCCGTCGTTCCCGGCCGTCCCAAAACTGATTCAACGCGGGCCAAATGCACAGCGGACCTTCGACCGGTTAGCGATCGAAGCACGTCACGTTCAAGTGTTTCAATTATCCACTGACGAACCGAACCATTTGACAACCAACTTCTCGTAAGTGCCGTCTTTCTTCGTCGCAAGTATGTGCTTGTTGACCTCATCCAGGAGGTCTTTGTCCTCCAATCGAGTATTAGCGGCCTGAATTCGATTGTCCCAGGTCGCCGAGCTCTTGAGCGCGGGCGTATTGCGCATGATGTAGCGCATCGGTGCGACCGAACCGACGAATGCGTCTATGCGCCCATTTTCCAGGTCCTTGAGCGCCAGAAATACCGTGTCGTAGGTCTTGATCGTGACGCGAGTTCCGTAGTTGTCCCGGATGAACTTGTCGCCCGCGCTGCCCAATTCCACTCCAATCGTCTTGCCGATGACATCGTCGGGTTGCTTGATCGGTTTGTCGGGCCGGTAAGCGGCCGCGACGCCGCCATTAAAGTACGGCTCCGAATAGGCGATCTGCATCGCACGATCGGGCGTGTAGACCATTCCGGTGATCAGCAGATCCACACGCTTGGACGTCAGCGCAGCTATGATGCCGCGAAAATCGATCTGCTCATACACGAGCTTCACGTCCATCCGCTTGGCAATTTCTGTGGCGAGATCGACGTCGAAACCGACCTGCTTACCATTTTCGATGAACCCGAAGGGCGGATAGGAAAAAGTATTGGCCGACGTCATCACGCCGGTGCGTTTGATCTTTTCAAGCGTCGTTTCGGCCGACGCCATAGCCATGTTCATGACCAGTAGCGCTCCCGCTGCACACGCCGCAACAGCCCAAGTTCGGTTTGCGATTTTCGACATGGTCTGATTTCCTAATTTGACGGCATAAATTTTTTGCGGATTTGCCGAAGCTCCGCTTGTAGAGCCGCATCGTCAAAACTCGTGATCTCCCCGTCAACCACTACGGGTTCGCCCGCCACCAAAACGTGCCGCGCTCGCGACTTTGCGCCGTAAACTAATTGTCGAACCGGATCGAAAAAATTGTCAAGCGTATCTTCGGCGAACGGAAATACCGCAATGTCCGCAACAACGTCCGGCACAATCGCTGGTGGAGCGAGCGAGAAAATTTCACGTCCCCCATTGACCGCGAGTTTCATCGCTTTACTTGCTGTCAGCCAGTCGCCGGCGTTGGGCGTGCTGTTGCGGGCGAGCAACGCCGCGCATTTGATGCTCTCGAAAATGTCTTGTCCGCCATTCGACGCCGCACCATCGGTCCCCACGGCCACCCTAGCTCCCGCTGCTAACATGGCTGGAACAGGTGCAATACCTGTCCCGAGCACCATATTGCTGATTGGATTGTGCACAGCGACAGTGCGGGATTGCGCAATCAGGTCGATCTCTTCATCGTCGATCCACACGCAATGCGCTAGCGACGTTCGAGGCCCCAGAAAACCGAGATCGGCCAGGTGCCGCACTGTGCGACAGCCGAAAAGTTGCAGAGCATTTTCTGCGCAAGATCGTGTTTCAGCCACATGGGTGTGCAGACAGAGAGAATGCCGTTGAGCGATTTCAACAGCCAATTCAAACATTTCATCACTGCAACGCGTTGGGCCCGAGGGACCTAGCGCCATGGTCACGCGCGATCGGGGGTCGTTGCGTTTTGTGACCTCGGTCCAAAGCTCTCGCGCCTCCGGTATCGATATCGGTCGGATCCTGCTCGCAACGCCGACCATCTGCCCGTTGTCGGCAACACGGTCGCGCAGCATAACCGCGATCATCGCCCTCATTCCGGTGGCCGCATAGGCAGCCCGCGCGCTGTCGATCGCCGGTAGTGACGCCGGGGTTTGCCGGAAATGATCGACAACCGCGGTAACCCCGCGCTTGAGCATTTGCGCTGCACCTGCAAACACGGCGAGCCGGACGGCGTCAGGCGTCATATGATCTAGTTGCGCCCAAATAGCCTTCAGCCAGTCATCAAGCTGGAGACCATCGCAGAAGCCCGCTGCCATATTTTCAGGAGAGTGAGTATGCGCGTTCGTGATCCCTGGCAGGATCAGGCATCCGCTGGCGTCTAATTGTCGCGCCACGGGGGTTGCAATCTTGCCATGCGGAGCAATGCGCGCGACCGCGCCGTTCTCGATCAAAACGTCCGAGCCTTGCAGGGCAGAACTTTCCAAGTCGAGAATGTGTCCGCCGGCGAGGATGATCGGAAGTGTACCACGCGGCTCTCGCTCGATAGATGCGAACGCAGATTGCACTGGTGGAACCCCGATCTACTTTCCCGTGCGAACTATGTATTGCTTGAACATCATCGATTGTCATTCTCGATAAAAGCAAGAGAGATTTATCACCCCTCCTGCAGGCTGGCCGAGAGGGCAGAGATACGTTGCATTAGGACCGCCTTGGTCACTCGGACTTGCACCCTAAATTGCAACTTCCGGACCCAATCAACATCTGATTGATCCTCTGCGGTGTGTGGTCCTCACACAAATATAAATCGCTCGCGCTCCTATTTTTCGTTTGAACATGTTGCCGGCTCAACGAGTCCGCGCGTCTTTTGACAGACGCAAACATCCGTGCTGGTGTTTCGCGCGATGGGAGCCAGCGAGTGATCGGTGCAAGGTTGGTCCGGCAGGAAGATGAGCGCTTCCTTCGCGGTGAAGGGCACTATGTCGCGGACCTGCAGTTGGCGGGCGCATTGGAGGCCGTGGTCGTTCGAAGCCCGCACGCCCACGCCAAGATCGAGGCAATTCACATCGTGGCAGCTGCCGGGTCAACCGGTGTTGCGGCTGTGATTACGTCGAAAGACCTGCCGCCCAATCTTCCGCCGATTCCGTGCAGGATTCCGTCGCACGGCGATGTGACGCCGTTCCTCCAGCCGCTAATGGCGAAAGATGTTGTCCGGTACGTCGGCGAGCCTGTGGCCGTGGTGGTGGCGGCAACGCGCGCACTCGCCGAGGATGCGGCCGAATTGCTTGAAATAGACTGGGAACCGCTCGATCCCGTATCGAGTGCCAATCATGCGCTCAGACCTGATGCAACGGCGATTCACGCTGCCGGCAATGTCGCAACCGCGTGGACGATTGATCTCGGGAACGTGGAAGAAGCCTTCGCTTCAGCGGCCGTGACTGTGGAGCACAGGTTCACCACCCCGCGGCAGACGGGCCTTCCGCTGGAAACCCGTGGCTTGCTTGCCTCGTACGATGTCTCGCGCAATCAGCTCGAAGTCCATGGGCCGACGAAGATTCCGCATACGAACCGGCGCATGCTGACTGCGATGTTGAGACTGCCAGAGGGCAATATCCGATTCATTGAGCCCGACGTTGGCGGCAGTTTCGGCGTCCGTGGCGAGTTCTATCCCGAGGACTTTCTCATTCCATGGCTCGCGATGCGCTTGCGCAAACCGGTTCGCTGGATCGAGGACCGGATCGAACATTTTTCGGCTATCAATCACAGTCGCGAGTCCGAGCTCGAGATCAGAGCCGCGGCCAACGCTGACGGCAAGCTCACCGCGTTCGAACTGCGACTGAAGTCCGATATGGGCGCGTATATGCGCACCCATGGCGACGTTGTGCCGTCCTACATCGCTGCCGGCTTCCCGGGCCCCTACCGGGTCCGCAACTACCGCGCCCAGGCGCGCGCGGTGCTAACCAACAAGTCGCCAACCGGCACGATCCGCTCGCCAGGCACATTCGAGTCCAATTTCGCACGCGAGCGGGTGGTAGATATGCTGGCCGCCAAGCTCAACATCGATCCCGCGGAATTTCGCCGCCGCAATTTAATTCGGCCGGCTGAAATGCCTTGGCACGTCGGCACTGTCGGCGGGGGGCATCCGACGACTTATGACAGTGGCGATTTCCCGGCGATCTTCGAGCGGGCGTTAACCGAGTTCGGCTGGAACCAGCAACCAGGGCGGTTGCAAGACGGTCGCGCCATTGGCCGGGGCATCTCGGTTTCCGTTGAGCCGTCGGCACTTGGCGTTTTCGAAAGCGCGCGCGTAGAAGTCGATCTGGGCGGCAATGTGCGCGTGATCACCGGCTGCACTTCTCAAGGGCAGGGACAGGAAACCTCGCTCGCGCAGGTGGCGGCGGAAGTTCTGGCTGTGCCAATCAACCGGATCACGGTCGTTCACGGCGACACCGGCCAAATCCAATTTGGCGGCGGCACGAATGCGAGTCGCACGGCTGTGATGGCCGGCAATGCTGTCTACGCCGCTGCGAATGAAGTCAGAACGAAAGCCATCCGCGGTGCCGCACAGAAACTCGAATGCGCTGAGAGTGACCTGATATTGAGGGATGGACGTATCGAAATCGTCGGTGCACCCGGTTCAGGCCTTGCGCTCGGCGACGTTGCGCGGCTAATCGCGCCCGGTGACGATACGCTTTTGCGATCGCCTGGTGACGTGATCATCCCCGATAACGACGGGCTGACCGCAACCAGCATGATCCGAGGCGTGCCGAACGGAACCAGCGTGTTTGCGGTCCACCTTGCGGAGGTCGCAGTTGATCCCGACACCGGCCAAATCCAGGTCAAGCGCATGCTGGTCGCTTGCGATATTGGACGCGCGATCAATCCAATGATCGTCGAGGGCCAGCTTGTCGGCGGTGCTGTTCAGGGGCTTGGTTTCGCGTTGCTCGAAGAGCTCGGCTATGACGATCAGGGCCAATTGATGACAGCGTCTCTGGCCGACTATCTGGTGCCAAGCTCCTACGACGCACCCGCCATTAAAACCGTTCTGATCGAGCAAGCGCGCTCGCCCTCGAACGCGCTTGGGATCAAAGGTGTCGGCGAAGTCGGGCCGACCGGCGTCGGCGCGGCAATTGGCAACGCGCTGGCCGACGCATTGTGCATTCAAAACGGAATCGATGCGCTCCCGCTCTCCCCCGAGCGCGTGCTCGACGCGATTGCCAAAGCCTCACGATGAAGCCCGCTCCATTCAAGTATTTCGCCCCGGCGAATATCGCGCAGGCGATCGAGATGCTGGCGGCCGACGATCAGGCGCGCCCAATCGCCGGCGGGCAGAGCCTGGTCCCGATGATGAACCTAAGGCTCGCGCGGCCATCGGCGCTGATCGATCTCAACCGCATTCCCGGACTTTCCGACATCCGCGAGACGGGCGAAGTCTTGTGCATCGGCAGCATGACGCGGCAGGCCACCCTGCTGCGGTCACCTTTGGTTCGCCGGCTGGCGCCGCTGATGACTGACGCCCTCGCCTTCGTCGGTCACCCGCCGACACGCGCACGCGGCACGATCGGCGGCAGCATCGCCAACGCGGATCCGGCTGCCGAGCTCCCAGTAGTGATGTTGGCGCTCGATGCCGACTTTGTCGTGCGTGGCTCGACCGGCGAACGCGTGATCCCCGCAAGGGATTTTTCCCGAGGAATGTTCGAAACGTCGATCCGGGAGGGTGAAATCCTGACCGAAATTCGCGTCCCCTCACGGCAACCATTGGCGCGCCATGCCTTCCTTGAGCTCGCGCGGCGGCACGGAGACTTCGCGATCGTATCGGTTGGCGTTAACTTGACCCTGAATGTCGATGGCAAATGCGAGAAAGCGCGCGTCGTCCTGGGCGGTGTCGGGCCCGTGCCGGTGCGTTGTGCAGCAGTGGAAGCAATGCTTCAAAACCAGCCGCTGAACCAGGTGAATTTTCGGGCTGCAACAGACGCTATCGATCCGGGGATGATCGAGTTCGAAAGCCGAGGGGCAAGCCGAGATTACCGGCTACATGTTGCGCGTGTTTTGCTTCAGCGCGCGCTCGAATCAACGAGCCGCTCCACGGATGCTAAATCGGTATGAAGCAAAGCCTGAAATTCTCGGTCAATGGGCGGCCGCTCGAGCTCAATGTCGAGCCGCGACAAACTTTGGCCGATTGCTTGCGGGTGGAATTGGGGCTGACCGGTACGCATCTCGGCTGTGAGCATGGCGTATGCGGCGCGTGCACAGTGATGGTCGATGGTGACGCGGTACGTTCCTGTCTAATGTTTGCCGTCCAGCTCGAAGGCGCTCAGGTCGTAACGATTGAGGGCGTGTCTCCCCCCTCCGGCCTCTCTCCCCTGCAGCAGAAAATGCGCGAATATCACGCGCTGCAATGCGGCTTCTGCACGCCGGGGATGGTGGTCGCGCTGCACCATCTGTTCATGGGGAATGCAACGCCGGACGAAGCGGAAATCTGCGAAGCGATCTCCGGCAACATATGCCGCTGCACCGGGTATCAGCCAATCATTGCGGCGGCGCTCGCCCTGTCGCGCGAAAATGGCGGGGCCTGATGTGAGGACTTACTGCAGGCGCCCGCTGACCAGGCGCCCGCCGACCATTACGGCGCGATTGAGTGAGCCACTCGCCACGAGGTCTTCTTGATCTTCGGCATCGGTGATCAACAAATCAGCGCGAGCACCCTTATGGACGCCCCAGTCTTTCCCCAGGCCCATGATTGCGGCCGGCGAACTGCTAACGAGTTCGTAGGCTTTGGCAACGTCGGTCAATCCAAGATGCGCCGAAAGCAAAGTCCAGCGCGCGATCTCGAGCATGTCACCCGACCCGGTCGGCACAAACGGATCTTGGATGTTGTCCGAGCCCGCCGCAACACGCACACCGGCTGCCAGCAATTCTGGCACTCTCGTTAAGCCGCGCGGCGGCAAAGAGTCGGCATCGCGACCCTGGAGGAATAGGTTTGCGGCGGGCAAAGTGACAACAGCGATGCCAGCCCGCGCAAGCCGTTCGATAATCCGAGCAGCGGCAACTGGGCCGAGCGCGCTCAATGCCGAGGAATGGCTGGCTACAACGCGGTTTTGCATGCCAAGCGCTTCGGTGCGCTCCGCAAGTGGCTCAAAAAGCAGCTTGTCTGCGTTTAAATGTTCATCGATGTGAAGATCGAGTGGCAATCCGCTTTTACTCGAGAGGGCGAAGACCATGTCGAGGAAAGCGATCGGTTTATCTGAGATGAACGGCACGCCACCGAGAACATCTGCGCCCATGTCGATCGCAGCGAGCAGCCAGTTCCGTGCTGCGTCGTGCATGCGTGTTGCGCCGCTCGTCACGTGTGCAACGACCTGCACCGTCATGCGCTGAGCGTGTCGCTCGCGAAATTCGATCATCGCCTCGACACCGCGCGTCCGCGTGTCCGGATCGATGTTGGTGTGGCTACGGATCGCCACAGTGCCGCACGCAAGGCACGCTTCGAGTGTACGCGCAGCGCGAGACAGGATGCCCTCTTTGGTCACAGTCGCCGCGAAGGCCTGATAGCCCGCAAGCGCGCCGGGAATATCGCCAGTCTGGTTCTGGACCAGCCGGCGGGTACGCGATTTATCGAGGTGCTGATGCATGTCGACAAGACCGGCCACCACCAGTTTGCCACCGAGTTCGATCTTCTGGTGCGACTCGCCGACCGCCAAAGCCGCTCCAACCCGGGCAATGCGGCCATCAGTCCCAATCTCGATCTCTAGCAATTCCGGAGCCTTAGCCCCGGTTGAAAGTACACGTCCGCCCTTGAGGACGATTGGGCGATCCAAGCTCTGGGGATTCATGAGGTTGTCCCTATCCGAAACGGCTGGCCGGTATATTGCATAATTTTTTGCACGACTTGTATACTAAAGGCGAGGCTGTCGTCGCAGAGGCCCAGCCCATTCACCGTGGAGGGGAAGATGGCTATTTCGACGCGTATTCGACGACGTACTGTTCTTCAGGGCATGGGAGCAGGCGTTGCGGCCGGTGTTTTGGGCACGTGGCCAAGGCAGGCATCTGCCGACGAAAAACAGGGCATCACCGATACGGAGATTCTGATCGGCGCGCTCGGCCCTATTACGGGACCGACTGCTTTTATCGGGGGGCCGGCACGCGACGGCATGGCGCTGGCGATCGAGAAGATCAACGAGGCTGGTCCAATCAACGGCCGCAAGCTGCGGCTGGTCTATGAGCACGCCGCGACACCTGCGGAGAGCGTCGCGGCTGCAAAGAAGCTCACTGAAAACGACAACGTCTTCATTCTCGTTTTGGCGTCGGGCAGCACTGGCGCGGCTGCGGCCGCCGACTACGTGCGGTCTGCGAAGATCCCGACTTACAACATCTTCGGCGCAACGCCGATCATCCGCGAACCTTTCGCACGCAACGTCTTCCACGGCTCGATGCCCGATCCCGTCGTCACCGGCTCGGGAATGGTCGACGAGGTGTTCAAGGCGGTGCCGAACATCAAGAAGGTCGGGGTGCTTGCCGGTACCTACGCGTTCCCGCAGGCCAACCTCAAGGCGATGACGCCGATCCTTCAAAAGCGAAATCTTGAAGTCGTGCTCGAACAGTTCGACGCCGCGGCCACCGACTACACCGCACAGCTTGTCTCATTCGCGCGGCAGCGGGTGCAGGCCATCATCGTGCTGGGCAGCTTCACGGAAGCCGGCTTCGCCATCAAGCAGGCGCCGGACAAGGGACTCACAGACGTCGCCTGGGTCCTTGATGGTTCGGGCACCAACGACGCGATCGTATCGATCATCGGAAAAGAGAATTCAACCAACCTGCGCGGCTACTACAATGCGCCGTACTTCCCGTCGCAGACCGACGCGCCGATCCAGGGCTTCATGAAGGTCTGGATCGCAAAATACGGCCAGCCACCGCAGGGCCGCCCAAACCTCTACGACATCGTTGCCTACGGCTGCACCTACGTGATGGCGCAAGCGATCAAGGGCGCAGGCCGCGACTTGAACTGGACCTCGCTGATGGATAGCTGGGAGAAACTCAAAAACGCCAAGCCGTCAGATATGGGCGGCTATGACGTGACCTTCCCCGAGACTGTGACGTCCACCGATCACCAAGGCAACAAGCTGATCGGTCCCGCCCAGATCGTAAACGGCAAGTGGAAAGTTGTGCCCTGACGGCAGCCGGCGATGCTGTCTGAACTGCTGATGATCGTCGTTGGCGGTCTAAAGATGGGAGCGATCTACTCCCTGACCGCCATTGGCATCGTCGTGATCCACAAGGCGACACGCACCGTGAACTTCGCGCACGGCGCGTTCGTTTTGTGCGGCGCCTATGTGACCTACGGCATCGTTGAAGTGCTGCAATTCGGTTGGTGGGCAGCGTTCGTGCTGGCCTCACTGGCAGGAGGCCTACTCGCCGCCGTTGTCGAGCTCGGCATTCTTCGGCCGATCCGTCAGGCTGACTCGTTTGCCGTAATCACCGCGACGATCTTCATCGGCATCGGCATCTCCGATATCTACAGACTCCTCCAGAACACCGAGATTCTTGCCGTTCGCAGCATGATCCGCGGCGCCCCTTTGTTCATTGGCGATGCGATGATCACGCGCGAACAGATCGCAGTGGTCGGCGGCGCAATGGCCGTCGCGCTCATCGGTGTCGCCTTATTCGCATATGCGAAGTTCGGCCGCGGCATGAGAGCGATGGCGTCAAACCCGCGCGGCGCCGTCCTTTGCGGCTACTCCTCAGATGCTATGAACGCGTTGGCTTGGTTTGTCGGTGGGGCGATGGCCGGTGTCGCCGGCTCGTTCGCCGCTCCCAGCACAGGGGTCACCGCCGAGCTGTCGGTTGCGATGGTCACTGCGGGATTTGCCGCGGCGGTGATCGGAGGTTTCGATTCCCTGCGCGGCGCACTACTCGGCGGCCTGATCCTAGGGGTCTGTGAAACCCTTGCCGCTGGCTACGTTTCAAGCGCCATGAAGAACGCCGTCAGTTTCCTGCTGATCTTCATTATTCTGCTATGGCGGCCACAGGGCCTGTTCCCGGAAGCGAAGATACGACATGTCTAGAACCGGCGCGCTCAGAGTGTTCGCGCCAAGTCTTTTTGTGTTTGCGCTCTCGATCGCCGGATTGCTGCTGGGCAGCTACTGGCAATACGTTCTCGCGCTGTCGATCTCGGCCGCCGTGATAGGCACTGCGCTCGCGATGATCGTGAGCTATGCGCGCTGCATCACGATCGCGACCGGCGCGATGCTAGCTATTGGCGCTTATGGCGCTGCCCTGCCGGTGGTGCGCCTGGACGTGCCATTCCTTGTTGCATTGCTGTTCGCCACAGCGCTCGGTGGGTTGGCCGGATTGATCCTCGCAGTGCCGGGAGTGCGGTTCCGCAGCCACAATCTCGCAATGGTGACCTTTGTCTTTCAGGCCGTCGTCATCATCGTGCTGCGCCAGAGCAAAGGTCTCACGGGCGGCGCCGAAGGCCTCCCAATCCCTGCACCAGTTGTCTTCGGGTTCCGCTTCAGCAGCGACGCCGACTTCCTCCTCCTCTGTGGTTTCCTTTCGGCACTGGTGATCCTGCCACTGATCGTCCTGCTCGAAGGCGCGCTGGGCAAGAACCTGCGCGCCGTGGCAGCTAATGAGAGCGCCGCGCGCGCATTCGGCATCAACGTCAATCGGCATCTGATTGCAGCGTTCGTCTGGAGCTCGGCAGTTATCGCGTGCGCAGGAGCAATCATGGCGCCGCGATACCGGATTATCGATCCGGACAGCTACGGCATCCTCGCCTCCATTCTGGCGCTTGCCTATCCGATCGTGGGAGGCATGGGTTCACCCTGGGGCGGACTTGTTGGCGGTGCAGTCCTTCGCGCACTGCCGGAGGTCCTGCGCCCGTTGGCGGATTATCTGGAATTGATGTTCTGCATCCTTGTGGTCGCGACCATCATCTTCTTCCCGGGCGGTTTCGGCTCATTCGTCACGGGGACATTTCGGCGGAAGCCCACGAAGTTGGAAACATCCGCAGGACCCGAGCCGCGGCGCGCGGTACATGATTTCATCTCGGACATGAATATCCTGGGTCGGCGAGAGGTTCGTCCACCACAGGACCGCTCTCGGTCTACACCGATTCTTCGAATTTCCGGGGTTACGAAGTCGTACGGCGCACTACGCGCGGTAAGCCACGTCTCGTTCGACGTGACGGCACAAACGATCCACGGCCTGATGGGCCCGAACGGCGCCGGTAAGACGACATTGTTCAACATCGTCTCAGGCCTGAACGCGTCCGATGAAGGTCAGGTGCTGTTTGACGGAACGCCACTCGACGATGTTCCGGTCGAGTCCCGCATTAAACTCGGCATGTCCAGGACGTTCCAGCACGCCGCCGTCTTCGACAAGCTATCGTGCGTCGATAACGTGCTGATCGGTCTCGGCCTCAATGACATTTGGCAGGCAAGTGTGCGCAGCGTTCACATGGCGATGCATTCGCAGCGCGCCCGTGCAGAACGCAAGGCCGCAATGGCCGCTCTCGACGCAGTCGGTCTCGCCCACCGTGCGCGCGATGGCGCCGGCTCATTGTCGCTCGGCGATCAACGGCGCCTGGAGATCGCACGGGCGATCGTCTCATGCCCACGAATTATCCTGCTCGACGAGCCGGTCTCCGGCGTGTCCGTCGAGGAAGCGGCCGGGCTGCGTGAACTCTTGCTCAGAATCAACCGCGAGCTCGGCACCGGAATGGTCGTGATCGAGCACAACATCAGCTTCCTGGTGTCCTTGTGCAATCGAATTTCGGTCATGAGCGACGGCCGTATCATCGCGGAGGGCGACCCCGATGTTGTCGTCAATGACGCCCTTGTGCGCCGGGCATATTTCGGGGAGCGGGAGATCTCAGCGTGATCCTTCAGGTCTCCAATCTTCGCGTCACTGCCGGACCGATGATCCGGGTCGACAATCTCGACTTGACGCTAGAAGAACGCGGTTGCCTTGCGCTGCTCGGCCCCAATGGAGCCGGCAAGACCGCCAGTGTCGAGGCTATTATCGGGCTAATCCCGAAGTCGTCCGGACGGGTGACCTTCGACGGACTGGATATCTCGTCTCTGCCGGCGAGCTCAGTCGTGCGCATGGGCCTCTCGTTGGTGCCCCAGTTGCGGGAGCTTTTTCCAGGCTTCACGGTCGACGAGACCCTGCTGGCAGGCGCCAATGCGGCTGGCCGGCGCAAAGCCGGATCACGCGATCATATTTATGACCTGTTCCCACGGCTGGCGGAACGCCGGCATCAGTTCGCCGGCTCGCTGTCCGGCGGCGAGCAGCAAATGCTCGCGATTAGCCGCGCGCTGATGTCTAACCCGAAGGTGATCCTGCTTGATGAGCCGTCGGCCGGGCTGGCGGTCGGTATCGTGCGTTCATTCATCGACGTGGTGAGGCAGATCCGAGCGACGGGGGTCGCCATCCTGCTCGTCGAACAGAACCTGGAAATCGCTTCGGCCTTGGCCGAGAATTGCATTGTGATGGCGGCAGGCCGCGTCGTCTGGCGAGGCTCAGCAGATGACGCGATCAACAACGAAGAAATTCGCCGCGCTTACTTTGCGTGACGATTGAGATCGGCTTCGCGATCCGCCAGATTGAGGGCAGCGATCAGATCAGCGAACAGTTCATTGTTCAGACTGACGTGATCGACAAGAAGCTTGAAGGCCTTGTCACCGTCGCCCGACACAATCGCGTCGATGATCATTTGATGCTCGAGGGATGCGAGCCGCAACGCGTCGGGGCGGCGCAACTGGAAAGCTCGGTACGGCGCAATCCGATCGTGGAGCGCACTCGCCTGATCGGCCAGATAGCGGTTGTGCGAACCCTTGTAGATGGCGCGATGAAATGTCTTGTTCATCGCGTGATAGCCTTCCTTGTTGCCGGACTTCAAGTACGGCGCGAACTGTCTGTGTATGGCAATCAGTTCCGCGTGCTCGAACTGCGTCATGCGGCGTGCCGCGAGCCGGCCGCAAAAACCCTCGAGCTCCGCCATCATCTCGAACATCTCTACCATCCGCGATGGCGTGATTTTTGCAACGATAGCTGTCTGATGCGGACGCCATTCGACGAGTTCGCTGGCGGCGAGCTGACGGAGCGCTTCGCGAACCGGAGTGCGCGAAACGTTGAAGGTCTCGGCCAGGCGTTTTTCGTCGAGCTCTTCGCCCGGACGGAACTCGCCTGAGATGATCTTTTCGGAAATCTGCCGCCGGACCTGGTCCGATCGGGTAAGCGGTTGCTGGTCGTCCAGTTCCTCGCGAACCGGGACCTTAGCCGTCGCCGCTCTTGCCATGTGGGCCTCCTAGCGCAAATCTCATCGTCAATGCTTGAAATAAATGCAACTGAATTTTTTTTGTATACCACAAAATCAGTATTGTATATACTTCTGCAAGAACGTACAGAAGTGGGGAAATCATGGCCGTTCGCGTCGGACTCCTTCAAGTAGAGTGCAATCGTAGCCGTTCGGAAAACTTGGCGCGGGCGGAGCGTGCCATCCGGGAAGCGGCAAGCAAGGGCGCGCAGGTGATGCTGCTGCCCGAAGTTTTCCACGAATTATTTTTCATCACTGATCTCGACAACAAGTACTTCGATGCCTCGGAACCGATTCCCGGCCCCATCACCGAGATGATGTCGAAGCTCGCGACAGAGCTTTCCGTCGTGATTGTTGCGCCGATCTACGAATCGGTGGGCCGCAGCGTCTACTACAACTCCGCCGCCGTGATCGATGCGGATGGCCAACTGCTTGGCGTCTACCGCAAGAACCACATTCCGCTGAACACGATCTTCTACGAAAAGCTGTACTTCAAGCCCGGTAACCTGGGCTATCCGGTCTTCAATACCCGTTATGGCAAGATCGGCCTCCTAATCTGCCACGACCGGCACTATCCAGAAGGCGCGCGCGCTCTTGCACTCAATGGAGCCGAGATCCTGCTCGTGCCGAGTGCCACTCCCGACAAGAGCCTCTCCCGCAAAGTCTGGGAGAAGGAGCTCGCCGGCCACGCGATCTTTAACGAATATTTCGTCTGCGGTCTCAACCGCACCGGCCAAGAGGGCAAATACTATTACTACGGTCACAGCGTCGCATTCGATCCTGCCGGCGAAATGCTGGGCCAGGCAGGCGATGGCGAGGAAATCTTCCTCGTCGACTGTGATCTCGATCTCGTCACTCAACGTCGGCGCGCCTGGCAATTTTTCCGGGACAGGCGCCCAGACACTTACGGCATTCTCACCGCGCTGGTGCCGTAAGTGCACAACAAGCAATAACGCAGTGCGGCTGGGATGGAGTCTTCGATGCGCAAGCTGACGTTAATAGCGATGCTCCTCAGTGTGTTTGGGCTGACTGCCCAGGCGCAAGCTGCGGACAAGGTCCGATTTGCTTACGCGATCCAGGTTCATCAGGCCAATATGATGATCATTCAGGACTTCGCAAAGAAATACGGTGTTGAGCTCGAGATCGTGCCGATGCGGCGTTACGCCGACCTGCAGTTGGCGTTGATGACCAATCAGGTCGACGTCGCCGTGATGGGTTACATCAACGTCGGCCTGATGGAAGAAAAGAACTTTAAGGACTATCGCGTGATCGCGGGCGTGTTTGCCGGCGGTCAGAGTCTCACCCTTGCCAAGGACATCAAGCCGAAGACCTGGAAAGACCTCGAAGGTCTGACGCTTGGCACGGCGCCGAACAGCTACGCTGAGCTCCTGTTCAAGACCAGCGCGAGGCTCGCCGGCGCCGACCTCTCGAAAATCAAGACCGTGAGCTTCGCAGCCGGCGGCCCACCGATGCTCTCGGCCCTGAAGAACCGTCAGATTGACGGCTTCGTGTCCTGGGAGCCGAACAACGCCGACGCCGCGGTGGCAGGCGACGGCTACTACAGCACGCTCGACATCGGAGACAATGCGACCAAGCACATCAACGGCACGCTGACAGTCAATTCCAATTTCCTTAAGGATCACCGCGCCGCGGTGGTCGGCGTGGTCAAAGCGCTGGTGGATGCGACCAACGAGCTCAATAAGAACAATGCCGAATACGTGCAGGTCGCCGTCAAGGGCACCGGTTCGTCGATGGATGTTGTGAAGGAAGCCATCCCGCGCGGGCGCCTCGACTACAAGCTATACGAAAAGGAAGCCAAGGCTCTCCTGAATCTGATCGCCCAGGCGAAGATGACGCAGACCGACACGTCGGGCGCCGTCGATCGCCAGTTCGACTATTCACTGCTGACCGAAGCAACCGGTCAGTCGAAAAGGCAGCTCGGCGGCGAGTAGGCACCATCCGTGACAATGGCACCGATTGCCCAAACACAGGGAGGACGGGCTAACGTACTCTCCTTCGTGTACGCGCACCCGATCTTCCGCCGTGCAATCGGGCCACTTGTCGTCCTTGTGCTTTGGCATTGCGCATCGACCTACGGCTGGGTCGATGCGCGCTTTGTGCCGGCGCCGCTCAATGTTCTGAACTCCCTCAAAGAGTGGATGTTCGGACCGGTCGGCGCCAGTCCCTACTCCGGCACCTGGTTTACCCATGCCGCCAACAGCTTCTACCGCGTCATTGGCGGCTTTCTCATCGCGTCGGTGTTTGGTGTAGTGCTGGGGTGCATCATCGGCTGGTCGCGCCTGACGTCCGACTTGCTTGACCCGATCATTCAGATCATTCGCCCGATTCCGATCACGGCCTGGGTTCCTTTTGCCGTTATCTTCTTCGGCATCCGCGACGGATCTGCCTTCTTTCTGATCGCGCTCGGCGCCTTCTTCCCGATCGTCGTCAACACCGCGGCCGGCGTCGCGGGAACGCCGAAGCTTCTCGTTCGCGCGGCGCGCATGCTCGGCATCCGCAAGCAAAATATATTACCGCGCGTCGTGCTTCCATCGGCGATGCCCTACATCTTTACCGGCCTGCGCCTCGGCATCGGACTCGCGTGGGTGTTGGTGATCGTCGCCGAGATGATGGCCGTGAAGTCGGGCCTCGGTTTTGCAATGTGGGATGCTTACTATTTCCTGCGCATGGACATCATCATCGGCGCGATGCTGAGCGTCGGCCTGCTTGGATTCCTCAGCGATCTCGTCATCAAAGCGATCGGAAATCACGTCCTGCGTTGGAGCCGCGGCCTATGAGCACCACCGCACGCAAAGCCACGTCGGGATCGCCGCGGATTGTGGCGCGCGGGCTGCGGAAGGAGTTTGTCGATATCTCTCGTCAAGCGCAGGTCGTGGCACTCTCCAACATCGATCTCGATATCGGCGAGGACGAATTCCTGACAATCCTCGGACCAAGTGGTTGTGGAAAGTCCACGCTGCTCAACATCATTGCCGGCTTCGAGCACGCTACGGACGGCGAGGTGCGGCTCGACGGACAGACCATCCGTGACCCGGGACCGGACCGCGGGGTCGTCTTCCAGGAATATGCGTTGTTCCCTTGGCTCAATGTGGTGCAAAACATCGAGTTTGGCCTGCGCGAACGCGGGGTGCCGAAAGCGGAGCGGAAAGTTCGCGTCACCAGACAGATCAGCGCCGTCGGCTTGGATGGCTTCGAAGACCGTTTCCCGCAGGAACTGTCGGGTGGCATGCGGCAACGCGTTGCCCTCGCCCGGGTGCTCGTCAACGACCCCAAGATCCTCCTGATGGACGAGCCGTTCGCGGCACTCGACGCGCAGACGCGCACCATCATGCAGACCGAACTGCTGCGCGTCTGGAGCGCGGAACGGCGCACCGCACTTTTCGTCACCCACAATATCGAGGAAGCCGTTCTGCTCGGCGATCGTCTCGTGGTGATGACCGCGCGGCCTGGGCGGATCAAGGAGATCGTCAACGTCAAACTGCCGCGCCCCCGCGACGTGACGTCGGCGGAATTCAACGAGATCAGGCGCTATGTCGCGTCCCTGCTGGAAAGCGAAGTTCAGACCGCATTTGCCTCGATGCAGGCCGGCAAGAATGCTCAAAGCTAAACGCCCATCAATTCCGGTTCAGCCGGCTCGCGACGTTTTGGCGGATAAAGTAGCGCTCGTCACGGGGGCAAGCCGCGGGATCGGCCGCGCTATCGCGGAGCACCTGGCTCGTGATGGCGCCTTCGTGTTTGTGAATTTTCACACGGCCAAGCGCGAAGCAGCTGACTGCATCGCCGCGATTCGCGCAGCAGGCGGCGCCGCCGAAGCGATCCGCGCCGACATCTCGAAGCAACCGCAGGTCAGGCGCATGTTCGACAGCATTCGCAAGCGTGCCGGACGGCTAGACATCCTGGTCGGTAACGCCGGCATCGCGCCAATAGCAAATGAGCTTGTCCGGGTGACGCCAAAAATGTGGAACGAGACATTCTCGGTCAACGTCACTGGCGCATTCCTCTGCGCGCAAGCGGCTGTGCCCTTGCTGCGGCGTTCAAAAGGCGGGCGCATGATCTTCATTGGCTCCGCCGCTTCACGATTAGGCGGAACGATCGGTCCGCACTACGCGGCCTCCAAGGCTGCGCTTTCCGGTCTCGTCGAGTATTTGAGCCGGGCGCTCGGCCGCTATGCGATCACGGTGAACATTGTCGAGCCCGGCTTCGTCGCGACCGAACTCTCCTCCAGTTTGCATCGCGGCGCCGCGAACGTCCGCGCCATGCGACAAGCCGTGCCACTCGGCCGGGTCGGCACAGTCAAAGAGATTGCGGCAGCCGTCGCATTTCTAGCTGCCCCTAACGCTTCATACATTACCCGCCAAAACCTCGCGGTGACCGGCGGCCGATGAAAAATCGAAACAAAGATCCGGGATATGAACCAAGAACTGCTTATAGAACGACGCGGCCAGGTTGCGTGGCTGACGATCAATCGGCCTGAAGTTCGCAATGCCTTGGGTCTGGCGATCACCAAGCAGATTGCCGAGACGTTGCGTGAATTGTCTAAGGACAAGAACGTCCGCGTCATCGTGCTGACTGGCGCCGGCGACCGCGTGTTCGTGTCCGGAGCAGATGTGCGCGAATTCAAAGAGCATCTCGCCACGCCGGAGACAGCATTGAAGTACGATGCTGCGGCGGAAGAGCTGCAATCGGCTCTGCGCGCGGCATCCCAGCCGGTGATCGCGCGAATCAACGGCCACGCGGTCGGCAGCGGTACGATTGTTGCCGCATCCTGCGATTTCCGGATCACAGTGCGCCAAGCCAAGTTCGGCATTCCGGTCGCCAAATTCGGTTTCATTGCGCCGGTACCGGACACCCTGCGGCTCACCCAACTCATCGGGCCGGCCAATACAAAAATGCTGATGATGACAGCGCAGTTGATCGAAGCCGAGCGCGCCAAGGCGATCGGCTTGGTTGATCAGGTCGTCGACCCAGCGAATCTCGATGCCGCAATCGATGAACTCGCCAATACGTTGGCGGCCAATGCGCCGCTGACGCTCAAGGCAACCAAACAGATGATCGAACAGCTCGCCGCGCCACCATCGGACGTGATGGCCGGCGGCAAGTGGTACCAGGAGATCTTTCGCAGCCGGGACTTCCAGGAAGGTCTCGACGCGTTTCTGACGAAACGTAAGCCGGAATTTACAGGTGAATAAGCACAGCGCGAATCCCGACGCTGCGGCGCCCACCAAGCAGGCCACGGAGCGCCGAGGCCCGCTTTCCGGCGTCAAGGTCATCGACCTCACGCACATGCTCGCGGGACCGTATTGCACCTGGCTGCTTGGGACACTCGGCGCCGACGTCATCAAAGTCGAAATGCCCGGCCGAGGCGACTTCACCCGCTCGATTGCACCTTTCGCCAACGAGCGAAGTGTCTATTTCTGTAGCGTCAACCGTAACAAGCGCAGTATCACGCTCAATCTCAAGCAGTCACTCGGCAAAGAAGCGCTGCTACGCCTCGTGCGCAGCGCCGATGTATTCGTCGAGAACAATCGGCCGGGCGTTATGCAACGGCTAGGTCTCGACTACGAATCCCTCGCCAAGATCAATCAACGGCTGGTCTACGCGTCGATTTCGGGCTTCGGGCAGACCGGACCATACAGCAAGCGGCCCGCCTTTGACGCCGTCGTGCAGGCCATGTCCGGCATCATGAGCATCACAGGCGAGGAAAACGGTTCGCCGGCGCGGGTCGGCACGTCGATTGGCGATATTGGTGCAAGTCTGTTCGGCACCGTCGGGGTGCTTGCGGCTTTAAACGATCGCAACACCACCGGTCGCGGGGCGCAGGTGGACATCGCGATGCTCGATTCTCAGGTTGCCATCCTGGAAAACGCAGTCGCGCGATACTTGAATTCCAATGACGTTCCGCGCCGCATTGGATCACGGCATCCGCTTATTGCCCCATTTCAGGCGTTTCCGACCAGCGACGAACCAATCGTCATCTGCGTCGATACTGAGGAGCAATGGGCACGCTTCTGCAAGGCGATCGAGCGCGGCGACCTGATGAGCAATCCACACTTCGGAAATGGCTCGGACCGCGCGCATTATCATGCGGAGTTGGAGCCAGAGCTGATCAAGGCGCTGGTGAAGCGCACCCGGGCTGAATGGCTCGCAATTCTTGATGCTGCCGACGTACCGTGCGGGCCGATCAACGACATACCGACGGTCGTAAGAGACCCGCAGATTCTCGCCCGGGGCATGATCGTGCCGGAGGCGAACGGCGGTTACGTGAACCAGCCGATCCATTTCTCGCCTTATTCGCAAATGCCGCAGCAGCCCGCCCCGGAGTTCGGTGCCGACACCCGCGCCGTGCTGGCGGAGTGCGGCTTCACCAGCGACGAAATCGCAAAAATGCGGGACGAGGGCGCGATCTAACAAGGAATTCCACCTGCACTGAAGGATTGTGTGATGCCTTACCTGACCACTAATGATGGCGTGAAGCTCTATTACGAAGAGACCGGCTCGGGCCATCCGATCCTCTTCATCCATGAATTCTCAGGCGACTATCGCGCTTGGGAGCTCCAGGTTCGCTACTTCTCGCGCCGTTATCGGTGCATCACGTTCAACGCCCGCGGCTATCCGCCATCGGAGGTTCCCGACGGCGTGGAGAAATACTCGCAGCGGCGCGCAGTCGACGATGCGGTCAACGTCCTCGATCATTTGAAGATCGACAAGGCACATATCGTCGGCCTGTCGATGGGCGGCTTCGCCGCGCTCAACTACGGTGTCCACTATCCGCATCGCGCGCTCTCGATCATTGTCGGGGCAGCCGGTATGGGCGCAGAGCCGGACAAGACGGCCCAGTTCAGGCAAGAAGTCGAGGTCGTCGCCAAACGCTGGGAAGCCGAAGGAGCGAAAAGATTTGCGCCAATCTACGGCTCTGGACCAGGCCGCGAACAGCTCGAGATGAAAGACCCGCGCGGCTTCAAGGAATTCATCGACCAGCTCAGTGAGCACGACCCGAAAGGTGCCGCCCTGACTTTGCGTGGAGTGCAGATGCGCCGGCCCTCGCCGTTCGACCTCAAGAGCGAGCTTGAGAAGATGACGGTGCCGACCCTGATCATCCATGGCGATGAGGACCGCTCATGCCTTGGCACGGGCGCCTTCATGAAGCGCACGATTCCCTCGGCAGGCCTGATGGTATTCCCGAAGACGGGTCACACGATCAATCTCGAAGAGCCGGCACTCTTTAATTTCGCGCTCCAGGACTTCTTCACGCAGGTGGAGTGTGGCCGCTGGATGCTGCGCGATAAGCGTACGGAAACGGCAGCCGTGCTGCTCGACAGGAGCCGAGGCTAAGAAATCAGGAAGTGCCGGGGCTCAGAACAATTCCGGCACGTCATTGAGCCCGCGTGCCGCTTCGATTGCAGCCGGCAAATAGGCGCAGAACGCGTCGATCCATTCGGCCGGCACGGTCGTACTCACTTTGACAAACCGCGAGCCAAACCTTGGAGTGTGGTAGGCGCCTTGCCGAACCATTATCCCTCGTTGGGCAAAAACTGTGGCTAGCGCTTCAGGTCGCACACCCAGTTCGGCGCATTCGATCACAAGGAAATTGCCGTTGGACGGATAGACCGGGATATGAAGCCCCGCGATCTTGTCCGCCGCCAATTTGATGGCTGTCTGATTCCGCCGCTGCACGGACTGGACCTGCGGCATCCATTCTGCCTTAACCTCAAGCCCTGCCATGGCGGCACGTTGGGCAATGACGCTGCTGCCGAGTGTGGCGGTCGACTTGCTCGCCAGCCTGTTGATCAGCATCTTGTTCGCAACCACCGCCCCAACACGCAGCCCGGCGAGACCCAGCCATTTCGAGAAGCTGTAGATCGTCAGCGCACGTTCCGGATCGATAGTCGCCGCCAGCGTGTGATGATCGGCAAAATCGCGGTACGTGCAGTCGTGCAGGACGTAGGCGCCGGCAGATCTCGCGATCTCGCAGAATTCGCGGATTTCGTCGGGCGTGTAGCAGATGCCAAGCGGATTGTTCGGGTCGACTAGATAGATAATCCGCGTTTTTGCATCGACGGCGTCGGCGAGCTGCTTAGCCGACAGCCGGTAGTTCTGCTCGGGCCCGTAAATCGGGATTTCCCGTATCTCGGCGCCCCTGTCGCGGGCGAATTGCAGCGGCCATTTCCAACCGGGATCAGTGGTCACGAAATTCGTTCCCGGCTCGCATAAGGTGTGACAGACGGTCGCCAAGGCCGCGACGGCGCCATCGGTGACAAGCGCCGACGTCGTGTCCTTTGGCAGCCGCAGGTCGTCGAGGATCGCGTCGATCAACGCGATGAAGCCACCCGGCGGCGCATAGGCGTGAAACTCCTCGGATTCAATTGAATCGAGCAGCGCCTGACGCACGCGGGGGTGCATCGGCAAATGATTGGTGTTCTGGCCGAGCCAGAACAGATTCTTGGTCGCAAAGAGACGATCGAAGTGTACGTTTCTCTGCTCGAACGTGCTCACTGCTTTTTCGGGCGCGGCTTGATGATCGAACCATAGCCGGCGATGCCACCGTCGATGGTGACGATGGTGCCGGTGATGTAACCCGCAAGCGGGGAGGCCAGGAAGGTCACCAGATCGGCGACTTCCTGGTCCGTCCCCATGCGGCCGCCGGGATAGTCCTTCAGGTATTCCTGCCAGCGGTTCTCGTCGCCGAGGTTTTCCTGCGCGCGCAACTTCATCATGCGTGTCATGCGATTGGTCGCGATAGGTCCGGGATTTACACCGACGACGCGCACGCCGTAATCGAGGCTGACGCCGCCGACTGCCTTGGTGAAGGACATGACTGCCGCGTTCCCGGTGCTACCGGCGACGTAGTTGTAGTCCCAGTTCTCGCCCGAGTTGCCGATGTCATTGATGATTACGCCGGAGCCGCGCTTCTTCATGCGCGTGTAGATTTCGCGGGTGAGGTTGATGTAGCCGAATACCTTGAGGTCAAAGCCACGCCGCCAGTCGGCATCGGTGAGCATCTCGATAGGGCCGCCCGGGATGTCGCCCGCGTTGTTAAACAGGATGTCGACGGCGCCGGCCCAGTTGGCGAGCTGGACCATGCTTTCGGTGGTCGATAGATCGCCGGGGCGGATCTCTACCTTCACCTTGTGCTTCGACTGGATCTCCTTCTTGACCGCCTCAAGCTCGTCGCCCGACCGGGCGGCGAGGTAGAGCGAGACGCCCTCCCCGGCCATCGTCAGCGCCGTGATGCGGCCAATCCCCTTCGACGCGCCCGTGATTAGCGCGGTTTTGCCGTTTAATTTCAAATCCACAGAAGTCTCCCAACATTGACCAGTCCTCGTGCGAATGTATACAACTTAGCCGACATGGAATACAAGACTTCGGACGCATAGCTTTGATGACCAAAGCGCACATGCACACTCAGGCCACCGTGGTCGCATCTTACGTTGACGGTGATCGACTCTGGGACCGGCTGATGGCGCTTGCGCGCTTTGGCGCCCTGCCGGGCGGCGGCGTGAACCGGCAGGCGCTGTCGTCGGAGGAAATTGCGGCGCGCGCCGAAATCGTGCGCTGGGCAGAAGCAATCGGACTGGTCCCTTCAACGGACGCCGCCGCAAATCTTTTCCTGAGGCTGCCCGGCCGCGACGACAGCCTGCCGCCGGTCCTCGTCGGCTCGCACATCGACAGTCAGCCCACCGGCGGAAAATTCGACGGCGCGTATGGTTTTCTGGCCGGCATCGAGGTCGTGGAGGCGATTCGTTCTGCAGGGATTCAACCTCGTCGAAGCATCGACGTGGTTGCATGGATGAACGAGGAAGGCTCGCGCTTCGCGCCCGGCATGATGGGTTCGGCTGTTTTCTCCGGGGCAAGACAGCTTGTCGACATCTACCCGCTTAAGGATGCCGCGGGCGTGCCCGTCCAAGCGGCGCTCGAACAGGTCCTTGCCGCCAAGCCTTCGCTGCCGCTGCGGCCATTTGGATGGAAACCGCATGCGTTTTTTGAGGCGCACATCGAGCAAGGTCCGGTCCTCGAACTCGAACGGAAGACGATGGGAGTCGTCTCTGGAATTCAGGGAAAACGTACGTTTCGCGTCGAAGTCGTCGGCGAAGAGAACCACGCCGGCACTTCGCCCCGCGGGGTACGCCGGGATGCTCTTGTTGCTGCCGTCAACATCGTCCAGGCATTGCAGAACGCCCTATGGGACAAAGATGACATCGTTCGTTTCACCGTCGGCATGTTCACCGTGTCGCCGAACGCACCCTCGGTCGTAGCGGCGCGCGTGACTTTCTCGATCGATCTACGCCACCCCGACGCTACCACCTTGACCCGGCTCGGCGACCGCGTCGCGCCTCTCTGCCAAGAGCACCGGCTGCGCTGCGAGGTCAATGTACGCGAACTATTGCACGATCCGCCGCTCGAGTTTCCGCAACACATTCGCGACAAGCTCATGCGGATTTCGAATGCACTGGGCATTTCGAACATGGAGATCGCGTCGGGCGCCGGACACGACGCGCGCTACCTGCACTACATCTGCCCGACGGCGATGATCTTCATTCCGTGCAAAGCCGGGATCAGCCATAACGAGGCAGAAAGCATCCAAAAGGAACATGCGACCGCAGGCGCTCGTGTGCTTGCGGAAGCCGTGTTGGACCTCACGAACGCGGAATAAGACGATGAGCAGCCTGCCAATCGGGCCGAAAGTGGAAGGCGGGCCTGCCCGACGGCCGCAGCGGGTCTCGCTACGCGGAAGCTACGTTATCGTCAGACCACTTCAGGCGGCAGAAGACGCGCCAAGTCTGTATGAAGGAACGCATGGTCCCGGCGAGGACGACTTCTGGCTCTACATGTCTGAAGGGCCCTTTTCGACGTTTCAGGCATTTCGCGATTACCTCGACAAGCGCAGCAAGTCGGATGACCCGCTCTCGTTCTCAATCGTTGATATCGAGACGGGGCGAGCGCTCGGACATGCGTCATACATGCGCATCACCCCGGAGCACCGAGTTATCGAGGTCGGCAACATCTTCCTCACGCAGTCTTTGGCGCGCACGCGCGGTGCCACCGAGGCGATGTATTTGATGGCTAAACATGTGTTCGAGGATCTCGGTTACCGCCGCTATGAGTGGAAATGCAACGCACTCAACATGGTCTCGCGGCGCGCAGCGCTGCGGTTAGGCTTTGCGTTTGAGGGTATCTTTGTTCATCATATGATTCAGAAAGGCCGATCGCGCGATACGGCTTGGTTTTCAATCCTCGAAGATGAGTGGGGTATCTACAAGAAGGCTTTTGCCCATTGGCTATCCCCCGAAAACTTTACCGACGCCGGGACACAAAAACGTCCGCTAGCGTCGTATTTGAGGCCGTTGAGAAAATAACGTCATGTCCGACTACGCACGCTACTATTATGATTGTTTTGGTGGGGGCGTGATCATCCCTATTATGATCCGGCCTATGACCGGCAAAAACGATTTGGGCCGTCTAAAATACTTGATCAAAGATCTTATTCGCGGCGTGATCTTTGGTCCTATCGGCACACCGAAATCGCCGAAGCACGTAGCGGCGACCGCGTAATAGAGCTGCGGAGAATTCCAAGCCCTATATTTCGAGGCAAACGCCTCATCTGAAATAGCTCCTTCAACCGATCAGGCCCATCCTTATCGAGCGGTAGCCCAACTATCGCTCACGGCCGCCGCCGAGGGTTAATAGGCGGGGGCGTTGTTTGTCCGGTTCCAGATGTCGGTAAGCACAGTGATCGAGGTAATTTCGCCGAATAGGGCATCAAGCGTCTTCAGGGCGGCCTGGTGTAGTTCGCGGGTGTAGCTTGCGGTCGCGTCGTCCACGACGACCACATAGTAGTCGCGCATGAACGCTTCACGGGCCGTGCTCTCGACACAGCAGTTGGTCGATACACCGGTAAACACTGTCGTGCGTATGCCGTTCGCGCGCAGAATCGTGTCGAGGTCGGTGTTAAGGAATGCGTTATAGCGATGCTTGATGACGACCGGGTCGTTCGGTTCTGGCCGTATGTTTCCGTAGTAATCCCCGCCCCAGGACGTCGCCTCGCAGCCCGGAATGGTGATGTAGCCGCCCGGCCGCTTGCGAGCGGCCTGCTCCATCCAGACGTCTGACAAGTAGTGATTGGTGCCGGTCGAATAGATGTTGCGCACGAAGATGACGAGCACGCCGGCTTTGCGGGCAGCAGCGAGCAGGGCAGGAATCCGCTCGGCCATTTCCTGAGCGAGGGTCAGATTCCAGCCTTCCTTTCCCATCATGCCGTCTTTGGCGACGAAATCATTCTGCATGTCGACAACGATGATCGCCGTATGACGAGGAGCGACTTTCTCTCGCAGGCCCCGTAGCAATGGCTTGTGCGCGATCGTTTGCGCACTTTCGTAAAGGTCATCTCGATTTGCCATCATGTTTCCCGATGCGATGATTCTACAGGCGCAACAGCCGCTCGACGTTCTGATGCAGAATTTTATTTTTGACCGAGACGTCTGCTGGAAACTCTTCGATGAAGCGAATGCCCTCGAGGTTTGTTGCCCAAGGCCAATCAACCGAGAACATCACGGAATCCGGCCCCAGCTCGGTCAGGCTACATTGCAAAGCTGACGGCGAGAAGTTGCCGCTCGTTGTCACGTAAAAATGCCCGCAGAAATAGTCGCGGACGGACTGCGGCAGCGTCGCTTCACGTGACAGGATTGAATCCGTCCGCCACAGCAGAAACGGAAGGCCCTCGCCGAGGTGCCCAAGGATGATCTTGAGTCGTGGATATGCGTCGAAAACACCGCTGACAATCATCCGCATGGCTTGAGTTGCGCACTCAATGCCGAAACCCCAGCCGGCGCGCGTGAGGGCAGACCGATCAGCATAGTAGGCCTCGATGACCGCAGGATGCGGTGTTGCCGGATGAAGATAGATCGGCACATCAAGGGCCTGCGCACGTTCCAGTACCGGCCAGAAACGCTTGTCGTCGAAAAACAATCCTCCTGTCAGACCGTGCACCATAGCGCCCTTAAAGCCGAGCTTGTCGACCGTGCGCTCAAGCTCGTCAGCCGAACCAATCGGATCAATCGTTGGCAGCGAGGCAAATGCAGCATAACGCGTGGGATGGCGATTGACGGCTTCGTGCAGGAAATCATTCGCGCTGCGCGTCAACGATACCGCGCCGGACCCGTTGAGAGCCTGGGCCCCTGGAGGAGCGTGCGACAGCACCTGGACGTCGATTCCGCCTTCGTCCATTTCCTTGAGCCGTAAGTCGCCCAGATCAAGCAGACGATCGACGATTCTCGCCGGCTGAATCTTCCGCAAATCTCCGAACTGAGGGTCGGAGTAGTGCTCTTCAAGGGCGATGACGCGCGAACCGATCTTGTTTGGACGAACCTTATTCGCCACCGAGATCGCGCCTCGACTTCTTCGTCGCTTCCATCAGGAAGCTGTAATCAAACGAACGGTCTACCGTCTCTGGATGATAGCTTTTCGTGATTCCGGCTTCGCTGATGAGACGCAAAAGCGCCTTAGCTTCGTTGAAGTACAGCTTGTTGTCGAGCTTGCCGTGAGGAATCGCAATCGCGATTTCTTCGCGCGATGCTCTCGTACCGGCTTCGGCAACCGCAGTGAACTTGGCCTGGTCGGCATTTAGGGCGTCGGTCGATTCCACAAGTGATTTCACGATCGCGGCGACGGTCGCCTTGTTTTTCTCGGCGTATTCAGCGTTCACATAAAGTGCTGCGTTGATGTGCTTGGTCGGATTGTCACCAAGGTCGAGCTTGCTGTAGGTCCCGATTTTCTTGACCTCAGCGCTCGAGTTGAACGGCTCCCAGAAGACAAAGCCGTCGATATCGCCGGCAGCCAATGCGGCAGAAACCGCAGGGCCAGGTGTGAAATTCACCATGTTGATCTTCGAGAGGTCGGCGCCTCCCAGTCTGGCGGAAGTCTTGAACAGGATGTCCGCATAGCTGTTCGGGGCACTGCCGATTTTCTTGCCCTCGAGATCCTTCCAGGAATTTATCGTCACATCCGGACGCAAAGTCAGGCTTTGAGCGCCGGTAAACACACCTGACAGGACCTTGTAGTTCTTGAAGCCCAGGTCCTCCATTAGGCCGATGTTAGAGTAGCCCATGACGACGAAATCCATCTGGTTCGTCATCAGCGCGAGCTGCAGGTTGGTGTAGTGGCTGAGCACCGAGGCTTCGACGTCCACACCATTCTTCTTGGCGTAGTCCGCGAGCTGCATGATGTTGGCGTTGTGAATCTGCGTCGCATAACCCAGACGGACTTTTTGCTGGGCTTCAGCCTCGAGAATTCCCGACAACAATGTGAGCGCAGCAGTCAGCGTAATGGCGAACCTGGACATAAGTTGCTCCCCGCGAAGCCGGCAAAGACATCGTATACAATCAAGATTGGCAGTATACACAAAGAGGGCACTATAATACAATGAGAAGCGGTGGAGGGTGCGTATGAAGGAAGGCATCGTCAGCATTCCAACTGACGGCGGAGCAGCGGACACATTCGTCACCTGCCCATCAGAGGGCGGCCCATTCCCACCGGTCTTCATTTTCATGGACATTTGGGGGCTGCGTGAGGAACTGTTCGACGTCGCCCGTCGCATCGCGACGGTCGGCTATTTTGGCGTCGTGCCCAATCTGTATAACCGACAAGGGGATGTCAGAAACGAATACCGTAACGCCAAGGGCCAAATGATCACCCTTGATGCGCTGTCCGCCGAGCAGAAAGCGCGTGTTCTCGCGCCCCTAGCCAAGCTGACCGACGATATGGTCGTCGCGGATATCGCCAGCATCCTCAAATACCTGGATGGCAATCCGAACGTGAAACATTGTGCCGCGGGAAGCGTTGGCTATTGCATGGGCGGCCGGTATGTTTTCCGTGCCGCCGGCAATTTCCCCGATCGCTTCAAGGCTTCCGCGAGCTTGCACGGCACAGATCTCGTGATTGACGGCAAGGATTCGCCGCATCTCCAGATGTCCAAAGCCCTTGGCGAAGTTTATTGCGGCTTCGGCGAAAAAGATCGCCACACGCCTCCATCAACTGTGGAGACTCTCGATCGCACTTTTTCCGCCATGGGCGTCGGTCATGCGCGCTACATCAAGGAAGTCCATCGCGGCGCCGAACACGGCTATGCGCTTCCGGACCGCGACGTTTTCGACAAACAATCGGCCAATCGCGACTGGGAAATCATCTTCGCGATGTTTCGCAGACAACTGAGCGACCGATAGCTGGCGAGGCTTTCTTTAGACGAAGGACATAACTTTGGCGCTTGATCCTAAAGACCGCAGAAAGCGCGGGCTCGCTCTTTATAAGAAGATGGGTTGGGGAACCAACCCGGCATTGTACCAACTGGACCCCGAACTGTGGCGGCTGACGACCGAATTTGTGTTCGGCGAAGTGTGGGCGCGGCCTGGACTGAGTCTGCGCGAGCGCGAGCTGATCTGCCTGGCGGTGCTTATCACTTTGGGCACCGAAGGCATGGATCTTCATTTGCGGCACGCCGGGACGCTCGGCATTACCGAGAATGAGCTCAAGGAGGTCATCTTTCAGGCCATGTACTACGCCGGTCAGCCCCGGGGTCTATTCGCGATGAAGCGACTGAAGATGGTCATGGCCGAGAAAAAGCAAAACCAAAAGCAAAGCCGCAAACGGCCACCATCGCGGCCAAAAGCGCGCCGCAAGAAACGCTGAATTGGACTCATGTGAAACACAATCAACGCGGGGTTAGCATGCATAAATCTCGTTTCGTTGCGTTATCGACGGCCATGGTCACCGCTATGGCATTTCTTCTGCAGCCAGTGTCCGCTCAGCCGTTCGATCAAGTCACGCTGCGCTTGGCGTGGATCGCCGGCTTCGGCGGAGATCAGGTCCCATTCTTTCTTGGAAACGCCAAGGGCTTTTACAAAGAGCAGGGCATCGATCTGAAAATCGTAGACGGACGCGGCGCAGCATCCAACGCGACCTTGCTCGCGCAGAAGTCCGAGCAATTCGCAGTCATCGACGCGAACGTGCTTGCACTCAGTGTTGGAAACGGTCTGCCGATCCGCTCGATCGGCACGTTCGTTCAACAAGCCCCGTTCGACCTGATCTACGGCACCAAATCCGGCATTAATTCTTTTGCGGATCTGAAGGGAAGAACGGTCGGCCTGCAGCCCGGTGAGGCTATGACAGCGCTGTTCAGCGCGCTGCTGACCGCAAACAACGTCGATCCCAGCACAGTTCGAATCGTGTCTGTGACGGGCGCTAATAAGCCGCAGGTCCTCTATCAGGGACAAGTTGACGTCGTCGGTGGCTATGTCACCGGCGAATTCTTTCGTATCAAGCTTGGCGCGCCCGACGGTTTCGAAGTTCAGCAGTTGCTCTACAAGGATGGCGGCATTACCACGCTCAATGCTTCCGTTGCCACCCATGCCGATCTGATCAGAGACAACCCGGATCTGGTGAAACGATTTATGGCTGCGACAGTGAAGTCGTGGGAATATGCAAACAAGCACCCAGAAGAGGCCGCTGACGAAACGCTGAAGGCCGCACCGAAGTCCAACCGGACATTCTTGCTCGAGACCTTCGGTTGGGTCGTAAAGCTTTCGCAGACGGACAAATCCATCGGCAAGCCGCTGGGCTGGACGAGCGAACAGGACTGGGCCTCGACCCTGGATTTGCTTGAGAAGTACGTCGATCTGAAGAACCGGCAACCGACGCCGGCTTACTTCACAAATGAGTTCATCCCTGCCCGTTGAATGTGGAGACGTTTTCGTGAATTCCTACCGTAGGCGAAACGAAGGATGGATGATCGATATGGCGCTCGGTACCTCGGGTACCGAGGCCATGTGGCCCGGGATGGTGCCGGCCTGGCTGGAGTGCGGCCAGCGCCAGATTGATCTCGAAAGGACGATGGCCCGTGTCCGCTCTTTCAAAATGATCACGAAGGAGTGGGAGAGAACGGCGCGCAAACTCGAGGCGCAAGCTCTGGCTGCTGAACAGGCCGGCAACACGATTACGGCCGGTGAATTTTACCACCGTGCGGCAATCTGCTACGGCCGTTCGAAGTGGCCGATCATGGACAACAGCAGCGTGCGCAAGAGGGAGCTGCACGACGCCGAGGACCGCTGCTTCGACAAAGTAATCGCCTACAACGATCTCTACACTCTAAAGCGCGTCGAGATTCCATTCGAGGGCAGCACGATCGCCGGAATTCTTCACCTTCCCAAGGATGTGAAGAAACCGCCGTGCGTCATATTCGTGCCCGGCATGGACATGACGAAAGAGGACTTCCCCAACGTCCAGAACAATGTGTTCGTCCGGCGTGGCATGGCCTGCCTCTCGATCGACGGGCCGGGACAGGGCGCGAGCAATCTTCGTGGCATCCAGTCGCGGCTGGGCACTTACGAAAAAGCGCTGGCTGCGGTTCTCGATGCTCTCGAGAAGCACGACGACATCGACAGTAGTAACGTGAGTCTGTTGGGGCTTTCGCTCGGCGGTTACTATTCGGTGCGAGGCGCTGCCGCCAATCCGAGATTCAAGGCGCACGTCTCCATGATCGGGCTTTACGGTCATCTCGACCAGTTCTTCATGATGGCGCCGCCGAACTTCCGGCATTGTTTCATGTACATGGCAGGCATTAAGACCGACGCCGAAATGGATGCACAGGTCGACGAGTTGTCGGTTCCGAGACTCGCGCCGCAGATCAAAGTGCCGACCCTGATTGTCACCGCCGAGTACGATCAGCTCACCCCACTCGAGGCGGCGGAAGCGTTCTTCGGCAACATGAAGTGCCCGAAGGAGATCTGGATCGCCGAAGGCCAGTTTCACCCGGTTGGGGCCTTGCGGGCCAACCTGTGGCCGATGATCGCCGATTGGATCAAGCATGTCGCAAGCGCCGGACTTCCGGCCAATCACAACGTAAAAACCATCATTCCCGAGTCATGACTCCGCCGCGGCGCATCGCTCGTCCAGCCCTGACCTACGTGATCACCGCTGTTGCGGTGATCGTAGTTTGGTGGGTCACAGTCAGGGCGACGGGCGTCAAAGCCTATCTGTTGCCGCCGCCCGACCTGATCATCATGAAAATGTGGGCCGAACGTGCCTCTCTTTTGAAAGAAGGGGCGGTGACCGCGTGGGCAACGGTGCTCGGATTTCTTCTGAGCGTGGCGGTCGGCATTCCGCTGGCGATGGCCATGACTCAATCGCGGCGCGCTTACGATGTCGGCTATCCGCTTCTTGTCGGCCTTCAGACTTTGCCGAAAATCGCGGTGGCTCCGCTTCTGGTCGTGGCCTTCGGCTTCGGACTTGTCCCGAAGATCATCCTGGTAGTGCTGGTTGCGTTCTTTCCGGTAGTCATCAACGCGATCGCTGGCTTCCGCTCCGTCGATGAAGACCTGCGGAATCTCGGGCGGATTCTCGGCTTCAACCGAATCGCATTCTTCTGGCGCATCGGCCTACCGCACGCGCTGCCTGCGATCTTTGCCGGACTGAAGGTAGCGATGACCCTCGCTCTGATCGGTGCGGTCGTGGCGGAATTTGTCGGCTCCGACAGCGGGCTTGGTTATCAGCTCTTGTCCGCTTCCGCATCTCTCGACTCGCTGTTGTCGTTTTCGGCGCTGATCGCGCTGACCCTGCTCGGCTTGTTCTTGTACGCGGCGGTTGCGCTCCTTGAGTGGATCTTTGTAGCTTCGCGACGAACGCCGGAGCCCGAGCCGGTGGGAGGATATTGACGCATGGCAAGCCCGCCTGCATCGGTGGTGCTTGACAACGTGTCCATGCGGTTCGGCGGGCGTGCCGACGTGGAAGCGCTGCGCAACGTCTCGTTCGGCTTCGACGCCGGCCAATTCGTCTCCATCGTCGGGCCGAGCGGCTGCGGCAAAAGCACGATCCTGTCGCTCGTCGCAGGATTGCGTATGCCTTCATCGGGCCGGGTCTTGCGTGCTGGCAGGCCCATAACCGCGCCGGTGACGTCCGCCGGCATGGTCTTTCAGAAGCCCGTGTTGCTCGATTGGCGAACGACGCTGGGCAACGTCATGCTGTCAGCCGAGGCTCACGGCATGGAGCGGGCCAGCGCGGAGAAACGCGCGCGACAATTGTTAGCGTCCGTGGGACTTGGAGGATTCGAAGCGGCTTATCCTCGCGAGCTGTCCGGCGGCATGCAGCAACGTGCTTCGATCTGCCGTGGCCTGATACACGAGCCTGATATGCTGTTGATGGACGAGCCGTTTGCCGCGCTCGATGCGATTACCCGCGACCAGATCTCGCTCGACCTTGGCAACATGCTGCTGGAGCGGTTCGTGAGCGTCTTGTTCGTGACGCATTCGGTGCCAGAGGCCGTCTTTCTCTCGGACAAGATCGTCGTGATGACCGGACGGCCCGGTCAGGTGCAGAGGATCATCGATATCGACCTCTCCCGCCCACGAAATCTGCATGTGCGGCAGACGTCGAAATTCGGCCAGTACGTCGAAGAGATTCTCGAGCTCTTCATGGCCGCCGGCCTATTGCGCGACGACAACTGGCAGTCCAAGGATAAATAATCCAACAACGGGCGATCAAACGGGTTTGTTAGTTCTCCCAAATGCCGAAATGGAATGACCTTCTAAGTGCTTTTGTTTTCATGACGGAAGCGGACATTAAGCGCTTTGGTCGAACGCAAAGATGCGCTTCCAGTCGTTCTTCATGCTGATCACGTTCCAGCTTTTCTTCTTGGCTTGCCGTCCTGGTCGAAGGTGGCGATGCGTTCTTCCGGTAGCACGAACTTCGGGCTTGCCTGGTCGGTCGTGGCTCGCACGAAGTCGATGATCGCCTGTTTCGCGGGGCCATCGTTCCACGATCCTAACGCACTGTCTCGTGTCGTTTGCGTCTGAGCAATTGCGGTGAACGGCATGCCGGACAGGGCCGGGAGCAATGCCAGACCTGAAATCAGTACGC
>Ga0134125_10000781_pt1 | contig 41644 bp, 37 predicted proteins | sample KB31751_FD_96464 | JGI IMG/M metagenome (GOLD analysis project Ga0134125, IMG submission 96464) | Terrestrial soil microbial communities with excess Nitrogen fertilizer from Kellogg Biological Station, Michigan, USA - KB3-175-1 | ecosystem: Environmental > Terrestrial > Soil > Unclassified ...
CCGGCTCCCTCTCCCCGGGAGCGCTCGCGGCTCGCGCCGCTCCGCTTCTCGAATACCCGCCGCGCTGCGCCGGGCCCCCGGCTTCGCCGCCCGGCTCGCTCTCCCCGGGAGCGCTCGCGGCTCGCGCCGCTCCGCTTTCCCCAAGACGCATGGGATGATAGCGGAGATGAACGCCTCTTCCATGAATGCCACGCCACTGTGCCTGCAAGTGACGCTGCAACTCCGCCCGGGCTGCGAAGAGCAGGCGGCCGCGTGCCTGGAGCAGTTGGCGGCGGCCAGCCGCCGCGAGCCGGGCTGCCTGGTCTACAACGCCCACCGCTCGCTGGAAACACCCGGCCGGCTCCTGATTTACGAGATCTACCGCGATCAAGCCGCGCTGGAGGCGCACCGCGCCTCGTCCCACTTCGCGCGCTATGCCAGCGGCGAGCTGTACACCCTGGTGGAGAGCCGCGCCGCCGAACTGTACGGCCCGATCGCGTTGGCCTAGCAGCCCGAGCCCATGCCGGAGACGTGCGAGACCCGCGTCCAGAGCGGGTCTCGTGTGCTGGACCGGAGGCCAAAGTTCATGGCACCACGGGCTGCTAAGCGCCCGCGGTCCAAGAACGGGTGAGGGTGTGGTAGAGCTGGATGGTCTGCTCGGCGATCGCGCTCCAACTGAACATGGCCTCGACGCGAGCGCGGCCGGCGCGGCCGAAAGCTTGCTGCCGCGGTTGCGAGGCCAGCACCTGGGCGATGCCCGCCGCCAAATCGCGCGCGAACTTGTCCGGATCGAGCGGCGTGTTGGTGACCGGGTCTTGCGCAAGCGGCACCAGCAGGCCGGTCTCGCCCGGCACGACAACTTCCTTGATGCCGCCGGTCGCGCTCGCCACCACCGCGGTTTCGCACGCCATCGCCTCGAGATTGATGATCCCAAACGGCTCGTAGATGGAGGGGCAGCAGAACACGGCGGCGTGACTGTAAAGCTGGATCACTTCCGGTTTCGAGACCATCTTTTCGATCCAGATCACGCGCGGATGGGTTTGCCGCAGCCGCTCCACCTTCTGCCGCATCTCCACGGCGATTTCGGGGGTGTCCGGTGCTCCCGCGCACAATACCACCTGGGTATCGGCGGGCAGATGGTGGACGGCGTCCACCAGGTGGGTAACCCCCTTCTGGCGGGTAATGCGGCCCACAAACAACACGAACGGGCGGGAGGCGTCCACGCCGAAGGCCTCCAGGAAGTTGGTGGCGCGGTCGCGGCGATACTCGTCCAAATCAATGCCGTTGTAAATAACGTGAATTCTTGCCGGATCGATTTCGGGATAGGCGCGCAGAATATCGGCCTTGGTGCCTTGGGAGACGGCAACCACCGCGTCCGCCGCCTCGATCGCGCTTTTTTCCATCCAGGAGCTCATCTGGTAGCCGCTGCCCAACTGCTCCGCCTTCCACCCCCGCAGCGGCTCCAGGCTATGGGTGGTCAGGACGAAGGGGACGCCGTACAGCTTCTTGGCCCACAATCCGGCCATGGCGGCGTACCAGGTGTGGGTGTGAACCACATCGACACCGGCCAGGTTCTTGATGGAATCGAGGTTGACGCTGAGCGCCTCCAGCGCGCCCTTAAATTTGGCTTCGGTGCCGTCACTGATCTTCGACCAGGGTTGGTGGCCGCACACGCGCAACCGCCCGGCGTGCTGGTCCTGATCGCCGAAGCAGTGGACCTCGACCTCGATCGTGCGCGCCATCTCGCGGCAGAGGTACTCGACGTGCACGCCCGCGCCGCCATACACATACGGAGGAAACTCACGAGTAAAGATGCCAACGCGCACACGGACCTCCCGCCGACAACGGTAAATTCAGACTAGCACGCCCCTGACGCCAACCTGCCGCTAGGCGGCTTGCGAGAGCGGCGGAAAGGCCTCGCGCACCGCGAGGGGCAGCCGGGCCGCCACGGCGTCGGCCATGGCCTGTTCCTGTTGACGAATGGCGTCGAACCGGCTCACATGGTTGCCGAATCCCAAGCTGCGCGCAATCAGGATCAGGACGCCATAGAACGCCGCCTCGTAATTCTCCACCGCGAAATCGGCGAGATCGTCGGCCAAAGCGCGGTCTTCCTTTTCGCGCTCCAGCGCGTCCATGACTTTGCCCACCAAACTGGCGGCGATCGGCGGCTGCACGTTCGCCTTGGAGGCGGTGGGCTCGCCTTGCAGCGACTCGATGATCTCGCGCACGATTTCCCGGTGGTGCGCGGTTTCATCGCGGTGGCGCAGGAACTGCTCGCGCGCCCGCGGGCTCGCGACCGCCGCCGCCCGCTTTTCCAGGTGGTCGACCAACGCACTCTCCATAGCCAAGGCGTGATTGAGATGCAGCAGGTAGCGGTCGTGTTGTGAGGTGGGGGGCATGCAATCCTCCGGCGCGATCCATCGGATGCCGCGCCACTGCGAACTTGTTGCACCGATGATCAGCCCTTCCGCGCCCCCCTCCATCCGGAAGCGGCGCTAGACTGAAGTCATATGGCGATGCGGAAACCAACCCCGCCGCCGCTCCCCCGCCCCAATCCGGTGGGGGAGGAGACGGTATACGACGAAGCCATCGAGGAGTCCTTTCCGGCCAGCGATCCGCCGCCGGGACCGATTCAGGTGGGTCCGCCCAAAAAGCGGAAGAAGACCGAACAAACCTAGCCGGCTTGGCCGGCGCTGCGCGCGCGTAGCGCGCCCAGCAACGCCGCGACGACGCTCTCCACCGTGATCGCGTCCATGCACGGGCTCACCCAACCCGCCGGCACACGGGGGCAGCGTGCGCGCGCGCAGTGGCTGCATGCCAGCGGTTGCGCCAGGGCGCGATACGGCGCGTGCCGGTAGCCCCACACCGCGGGATCGTTCGGACCAAAGAGAACCACCGCGGGCGTGCCCAGCGCTTGCGCGAGGTGGGCGATGCCGGTGTCGGCGGCGACCACGGCCGCGGCGCCGGCGACCAGCGCCGCGAGCGACTCCCAACCGGTCCGGCCCGACCAGTCCTCCACGCTCCCAGCCGCCGCCGGCGCGAGACTCCGGCATAGCACGGTCTCCGCCACGCTCCCGGTCAACAGAACGCGAAGATTGTCTTGCCGCAATCGCCGCAAGAGCGCCACCCAATTCCGCCGCGGCCACTGCTTGCCCGGCTGACCCGCTCCGGGATGGACCAGGACGTACCCCGGAGACGGGGCATAGCGGGGCGGTTCCCAGATACTTCGGGGCATGCGGGGCGGCGGCACCGGAGCCGGGTCCGCGCCCGCCGCCGACTCGACCAGACGCACGTGGCGGGTGGCGGCATCGTCGCGCCAGGGAAATTGCGGGAACACGTCCAGCAGAAAATCGCCACCGCGGATGCCAAACCCCGCCAGCCGCCGCGCTTGTACCCGCCCCACCACCAGGGTGCGGAGGTCGGCATGAAAATCGAGCGCGAGATCGAAACGCGGCCAGCGCGGCAGGAACGCTCTCCAATGCGGCACAGTCCAGATTTCGTCCACGACCGCGAGGCAGCGGAAAAACCGGGCGTAGGCCGCATCCAGCATCCAGGTGATCCGGGCTTGCGGGAACAACTCGCGTGCGCGGGCAATGGCGGGCAGCATGGTAATCGCGTCGCCAAAGCGCTCGCGCCGGATAAGCAGCAGGCGCCGCACCTGGCAGGGGCGAATCTGCCGCCGCGCCGGAACGAGCCGCGCTCCCGCCGCGTCCACTCCGGTCAGCAGCACCTGCCGCCACGGTCGCGTTACTGCGTATTTGTCCGCCTGCACAGCAAATCCCGGTAGAGCGCCTCCAGCTCTCCGCCCCGACGCTCAATGCTAAAAAACTCCCGTGCCCGGCGCTGGGCGCGCCACCCGCATTCCAGACGGAAGCTACGATCCTCGATCAGGCGGCGCAGCGCCGCCGCCAGCGCGGCCGCGTCGTCCGGAGCCACGGTCAAGCCGGTGATCCCGTGCTCGCTGACCCAATCCGTGCCGGTCTGCAAGGCGGTGTTGACCACAGGCAGGCCCGCCGCCATGGCTTCGACTTGGACCACCCCGAAGGTCTCCGCCCGGGTGCGCGAGGGCAGAACCAGCAGGTCGGCGGCGGCGAAGCGCACGGGCAGTTCCTCGTCGGCGAGGTGCCCCCAGAAGCGGACACGCGCCGCGATGCCGAGTTGGCGCGCCATTCGCTCCAGGCGCTCGCGCTCCGGTCCCGCGCCCACGACATGCACCTCCGCCGGCAGATCCCGCGCCGCGTGCAACAGCACATCCACACCTTTGTAGGCCACCAGCCTTCCCAAGAACAGCACCACCGGAATCTGTGAGCGCGGCCGGCGCTCCGCGGCGCGCGCAAACGGCGCCAGATCGAAACCAAAGGGGATGGTGTGAGTCTTGTCCGCGTGGGGGCGCAACGTCGCCGTCCGCGCCGCGCTATCCGTGCTCACAATAATCGCGTCCACGCGCTGCAAGAAGCGCGCCGTGACGGAGCGCTGGCACCAGGTCAGCGCCGGCGACCGTCCCCACACCTCGGCATGCACCGTGGCCACCCAGGGCGCGCGCTTGGGCAGGGCCAGCGCCGCGGCCTCGGCCAGCGGGAAGGGCAGGTGAAAGTGCACCAGGTCGGCTCCGGCCGCGGTGCGGGCGAGCGCCCGGGGAAACCCGGGGTGAACCGGCATGCGCGCCAGCACCGGAGACGCCAACTCGATGCCGGCGACGCCGGCGGGAAACATGCGGGGGAGCGAGTACCAGGGCCGGCAGGCCAGCACCGAAACCCGCCAGGCGCGGCGCCGCAGGTCGGCGACAGTGGCCGCCAGCACGGCTTCCACGCCCCCCCGGTCCCGCCCCCAGAATTTGTTGATGTGAGCTACCGCCGGCATACTGCCGCCTCAGGACCGCGCGGAGGCGGTCCGGCGCTTGGCCGGGGCGGCCCTTCCCGGGGCTGGAACCGGGCTGGCCGCGCGGTGGGCGCGATGACGCCGCAGCGAAGCGCCCGCCACCCGCCAAGTCAGGCACCAGATCCGCCAGTCGCGGTTCCAGCCAGCCGTCTGCAAATAGGCGAGGTCGAAGCGCGTCTTGATCCGGGTGGCGGCGCAGTCGCCGGCGTAACCGGTATTGACCTGCGCCCAGCCGGTAATCCCCGGCCGGATGCAATGGCGCCGATCGTAGTCCGGAATCTCGTCCCGGAAGCGCTCCACGAAGCAGGGCCGCTCCGGGCGTGGTCCCACCAGGCTCATGTCGCCGCACAGCACGTTCCACAACTGCGGGAGTTCGTCGCCGTGCCACGCGCGCAGCCAGGCACCCACACGCGTGGCGCGCGGGTCGGACTCAAGGGCGAAACGCGGTCGGCCGTCACCTTCGGCGTCATGCCGCATGGTGCGTAGTTTCCACAGGCGGAAGACCCGGCCATGAAGCCCGACCCGCACCTGCCCGAGCAGCGCCGGTCCCGGTGTTTCCCAACGGATGAGCAGCATGCACACCCCGAGCGGCAGCAGCGCCAGCAACAGACAGAGAAAGGCCCCGGTTATGTCCCACAGCCGCTTGCCGCCATGCCAGTAAATCCACTTAACCATAGGCTGCCTCCCGCGCTCCGCATGCCGCCGCCCACACCGCGCCCACCGGGATGGCCTCCATGCAACGCGGCCGCGGACAGGTATAGGCGGTTCCCGACAATCCCCGCCGGGAGTCGTAACAGGGGCCGCAACCGGCCTGTCCCTGCAACCAGGCCTGCCCGGGAGCGTGGATGGCGGCGCCTGAGGTCGGACCGTAGAGTCCCAAGCCCGGTCTGCCTAACGCATGGGCCAACACCAACGGCAGCGAGTCGTTGCCGATGACAAGGTCGGCGGCGGCACATGCCGCGGCCGCGTCCCGCAGCGAAAGCCGACCGGCCAGACTGCGCGCCGCCGCCGCGGGGAGCTCGCGTGTAATCCCGGCGACCAGCGCCGCATCTTCCGCTCCGCCCAACCAGCGCAGACTGACGCCGGCGGTGGCGGCGCGCAGGGCCAGTTCGGCAAACCGTCCGGGCGGCCAACGCCGAGTCGGCATGGCGGCCCAGGGATTCGCGCCGCCACCCGGAGCCAGGATCCAGCGCGGGCGCGGGGCACCCAACCACCACGCCTCGCCCCGCAGTTGCTCCTCGGCGCTGAGGTGGAGACGGGGCTGCAATCCGTCGGCCGGGGCGGTGATACCCGCGCCGCGCAGCAGCCCGCTTAATTGCTCCAACCGGTGTCGGGCGGGGTCGTCCGGGGCCTGCTGCACGATCGCGCCAACGCCACCGGCGCGCAAAACCACGGGCAGCCAGGGTGAGCGGTGCGCCAGCAGCGCGGTGACGGACGCGGCCCCGTGCGTCCAACGCCGCAGCCGGGCACACCAGCGGACCGCGGCCGCCAAACGCTGGCGCGCCCCGGCTCCCGGGGGCACGGGCACCTCGAGGATCTCGTCCACGTCGGGATTGCCGTGCAACATCGGGGCGGCATACGGCGACACCAACCAACCGATCCGGCACTGCGGCACCGCCAGGCGCAGCGCCCGGGCCAGCCCCGTCGTCAACAACACGTCTCCCGCCGCCGCCAGTCGCACGATCAAGTAGCGCGGAGCGCTCATACCGCCGCCTCCGGCGCAGGCGGGACGGCCAGCGTGGTGAGCACGACCACTAACATCAGCAAGCGCGCGTTCCACAGCGCCTCGATCGTGAAACAAGCCGCCAGCAAGCCGGCATAGCCGGCAAGCAAGGGCAGCGCGTCGAACGATGCCGTACCCATAGCTCGATGCCGCGCCAGACCGCGCAGCGAGCTGGCAACGGCCGCCAGGAATAGCAGCAATCCCACGGGACCCGTCTCCGCCAGCACAGTGAGCGGCATGTCCTGCGCACCTTCAAAGGGTGACGTCTCCATCGGGCGCACCGGCCCGGGTTCGATCGCGGGGACACCAAGATACAGCGCGCGTCCAAAGCCCAAGCCCCAAAAAGGATGTTGCCGAATCTGCCGCCACGCCTGGCTCATGCTGGCGAGGCGTTCCGAAGTGGTCGCGTCACCTCCGGTTAGGGAATCGTGCGCCGCCCCATCCACATCCGCCCGCACAGTCTGTGCAGCGGAGAGCATCCGTTGCCAACCGCGGGCCGGGGCCAGGACAACGAGCGCCGCGATGATCAATCCGACCCACGTCGCCGTGCGCCACTCGCGGCACCACAGCAGCAACACGGTTCCCGCTGCCAAAGCCAAAAACCCGGCGCGCGACGCTGCCGACGCCAAATTGCCCGCGGCCGCCAGCGCCAGCAGCCAATATCCCATTCGCCGGGCGCCGTGCTGGCCGGCTTCCTGGTGCAAGAGCCACAAGAGCGCCCATGCCGACAATACCCCGTACATGTTGGCGTCGTAGAACAAGCCGCTGGCCCGCACGCCCAAGCCCGCGACACTGTCTCCCAGCGGGCTGAAAACCGGCAACCAGCGCACGGCCTGCGCCAATCCGACTACGGCATTGACCGCCAAGGCGGCCCAGAGCACACGACGCAATCCGCGCGCCTCCGCGCGGCAGCCGCCCGCAACCACGACCCCCAGCCATAAAAACAACGCCAGCTTCACCCAGTGCGCCCACAAGGTGGCGCGCGCGGATGGCGACAGCCCCGAATCCGGACTGGCGATGAGCAGCGACACCAAGCACCACCCCAGCAGCATCAAGCAGCCCCGGGCCAGTCCCGGCCAGCGGCGTGGCGTGAGACGGCGCCCCGTGAGTGCCACACCGAGGAGCAAGGGCAGCGCCAAAGCGGGGATCACGAAGTTGGACCAGGTCAGCCCTTGCGACCAGTGCACCATGAAGCCCCAGCTCTCGCCCGAGGGCACATCCGGGACCAGTAACAAAGCGGCGAGGAGCAGGCCGCGAATCACGGTGAGTGAGAGCCGCGTTCCCAACAGCACCAGGGCGATGACCAGGACGGCCCCGAGTTCGTAGGGTGCCGCGATCGCTCCCAGCGCCCCAAGCGCCAAGGCCGCGGCTATCGCACCCGCGGTAAACATGCTGCCGCGGCACAATGCCAGCCCACCCTCATCCCCAGCCGTAAGCCAGGCGACGCTCATGCCAGCTCCGCCTCGGGCGTCGTGAGCCGCGGACGGGCATGGCTCGGAATCAACACCGGAGCCAGCCACTTAGCCAAACCCCTCGCTCCGCCCGCGGTCAGGAGGAGTGCGACCGCGGCCCAGGCACAGCTTGAGCCCGGTCCGAGCGTTCCCTTCACCGCGGCGGCCGGAAGCAGTCCCCGGGCGAGAGCGGCCGACGCCAGGGCAAATCCGCCCGTCAGCGCTCCCGGCAACACGGACAAGCGGAGGCGCACCCCGGGAAGGTAGCGCGCGGCCCGGACGGCCAGCCAACCTAAGGCCGCAGCCAACCCCATCAAATGCGCCGCCGCCAAGCCGGCGACACCCCAGCGCTCTCCCCACCAAAACGCGAGCGGAACATTCACCGCCGCCAGGGACAGCACCAAGGGCAACTTGACTCCCGGGCGGCCGCACGCATAGACGGCGCAGAGCAGGAAGTACATCGCCGCCTCGAGTCCAATCCCACCCCCGAGAACGCTGACCACCGGAGCGGTAAGAGCGACGCTGCCCGCCTGGAACCGGCCCCAACCCAGCGTGGCGCGGGTCAACAGAGGCGCGAAGGTGGCGAGAACCGCCGCCAGCGGCAGCGCGACTTGCAATACTTCGGTCAACGACTGCTCACACTGCCGGGCAAAGATGGCGCCGCCAGCCGTCGCGCCCGCGGCCTCCGCGAGGCGGGTGAAGCTTACGGCGGTGAGCGGTCCCACCGCCAGGGTAAATACGAACTGCACCAGGCGGTGCCCATAGTCCCATGCCGCCAAGGAACCGGCGCTCAGCCCGCCCGCGATCATGCGCTCCGCCAAGGGCACGCTGTTCAGCAGCAACATCGCCAGCAACAAGCCCGCCAGTGGCCGGGCCACCGGAACCTGACTGGGCGCCGCCACGGGGTGGGGCCGCCGACGGCGGCCGCGCCAGAACCCGGCGGCCTGAATGCCGAGCCCCAGCGCATTGCCCGCCGTGATGGCGGCGGCGATCTCCGGCGTTCGTTGCTGCAACGGAATGTTGCGCGTGACCAGCACCACCACCGCGACGACTGCCGCGGCCAAGGCGGTGCCCGCGGGCGGCCAAGCAAACTGCCGCGACGCATTGCAGCCGGCGGCCAACATGGCCTGGAGTCCCAACAGGGCGATGTTGAGCGCCAGCCAGCGCTCCAAGGCGGCGGCCGCCATCAGCGTACCCGATGGCAGCATGGGCAGCAGGCAATGCACCAACTGACGCGGCCACACCACACCCGCCACGCTCAGGACCAGCAGCGCACCCGTCACACTCCCCATCAACCCGCGCAGACGCCCCGGACCCTCCGCCACCCAGCGCGGCGTGAGCAGCGCCGGCACGGTTTCGCTGCCGAACGACGCAATCCAGGCGGGGGCGGTCCAGGCGGCCACCAGCGCGTCCTTCCATACGCCCGTGCCCAGCACCGCGGCCAGCAGCACTTCTTTGAGCGCGCTGCACCCCCGCGCCACCGCGGTCCACATGAGGAGGCTCAAGGGGACTTGTGAGAACCTCCGGTTCATGCCAGTTGGCGCAGCGGCGCCACCTCCGAATCCAAACGCGCGGGTGCGGCGAGCCAGGGGAATTCGGGAGACAGCGAACGAGCCACCGGGGCACGGTTGAGCAGCAGCCCAACCCGGGAGGCGCCGGCGCCCCCAAGGTGCGCTAGCCCGCGCCGCAGCCGCCGGCGCGAACTGCGGCCGTGCTCGGCGACGACCAGCGTGCAGTCCGCCAGACTGGCCCAAATGGCCGTTTCCGGACCGGCCGAGAGCGCGCCGCCGTCGACGATCACCCAATCGAAACGCAGGCGCGCCGCGGCCAACAGGTCGGCCATGGCCCCGGAAGCCAAGCGCGTGGCATAGCCGGCGCCCTCGCCGCCGGCACTCTCCCCTGCGCCCAAAAACCAGGGGGCAGGATCGCCGGGCCAGCGCCGCAAGGCCTGCTCGACCGTGGCCGTTCCCGCCAGCAACTCGGCGAGGCCGGGTGAGGGATCGTCCCGGTCTTGCCTGCACAAGCCGGGATGATCCGAGTTGGCATCCAGGACCAATACCGCTCCCGCAATTCCGGACAAGGTGCGCGCCAGCTGTAAAGACACGTTGGTCTTGCCCTCGCCTTCCGCCACGCTGGTCACCTGCACCACGCGAATTCCGGCATCGGCCTGCGCCAGCAGCAGCGCCGCCGTGCAACCGTCCAGTGCCCGTTCGAACGCCGGCCCGCGTGCAAGCGAGTCCGTGGGCAACAACCCCAGTAACTCCACCCCCAACGCGGGCGCGTGATAGGGGAACAAGGCGTCGTTCGTTTGTTCTCGAATCCAGGCCGCCAGGCCAGCCAGGCCCACACCCAACAACATCGAGTACGCCAACGCGGTTCCCCAGCCCGCTCCCATGGGCTGAGCCGACGCCGCCGGCGGATCGTCCACGCGCAGGGTGGGGGTTGTCACGGACGCCTCCGTGCTGGCCTGCTGCCATAAGGTCAGCAAATCGGAGTAGGTGGCCTGATCGGCGAGCAGGCGCCGATCGGCCAAATCGTATTCGTTCAAAGCGCCTTGCAGGGCCAACTGCCGGCGGCCTTGGCCGCCTAACGCGGCGTCGAGATTCTGCGTCTGTTCCTGTTCCGCGGCCAACCACTGGCGAGCAAGATCCAGATTCTGGCGCTGGTAGGCCGCCAAGCTGGCATCCAGCGCCGCCAACTGCTGCTGCGCTTGCCGCAGCGGGGCCGCCTCGGGCCGGTACTGAGCCGCCAAGCGCCCGATTTCCGCCGCCAGGTCGGCCCGCTTGGCTTCCAGAAGGGCCGGAGTAGCGCTTGCCACAGAATCCGCCGTGGCTGCCGGGGCTTGCGCCAACCCGTGGTGCAACTCGCTCGCTTGCTGGACCCCCGCGATCTTGGCCGCGGTCGCGGCACTCGCCAATTGCTGCCATCTCTGCGTCGCCAACGCCAGCTCACTCGCCGGATTTGCCAGCCCATAGCGTTTTGCCACCAATAGCAGGTCGTGCTGCGCGGCCTCGACCTCCGCCCGTTCCGCATCGACTTCCGACCTCAATGCCGCCACCCGTACCACTGCCTCCTCGCGCTGCCGCGCCTGCGTGGCGGCGAAGTATTGACCGAGCAAGCGGCGCAAGTATTCCGCGGCCAGTTCCGGCCGCGGCGCGGTAAAGCGCAGTTCCACCAGCCGGCTATGCGGGATGACCGCCACTTGCAGCTGCCGCTCCGCCGCCATGGCCACTTGGCCGGCCTGCGGGCGCGGCCGAGGCCAGCGGGACGGGCGCCGCCACGTGTGAACGATTAACGCCGCTCCCAGGGCTCCCGCCACTTGGCCCATACGCTGGCGATTCGCCAACTCTTCGGCGACGGTCTGGAGCAGGGTGCTGGGATCGCTATCAAAGCTGGACGGCGGCGGCGTGCCGCCAAAGCGGACGGGCGAAGGCGGCTGCTGGACTTCCACGCTGGCCACCGCCTCGTACTTGGCCGCCAGCGCATAGTGCGATACCAGTCCCCCCGCCACGCCGGCGGAGGCTACGAGCAGCATGAGACCCAGGCGACGCCGCACCATGCCCACGCCCAATTGCCAGGGCGCGGATGGCGGCGTGGCTTGGGACGGAGCCGGGCGCGGTGGCCGGCGGGCAAAGAGTTCGCGCTGCACGGGCGGATATCGCATGGCTGCCGACCTATCAGTGGAAAATGATCAGCCCGCTGAGAATCGTGGTCCCGACATTGACCGCCGTCTCCAGGCCGCGCGCCGCCAGGGCGCGCTGCGGGCTATGGGGTACGTAGAGCAAATCAAACGGCCGCAAAACCGGGTCGGCGATCCGGCCCTGCTGCAGGCGGTCCAGATCCAACCATTGGCCGCCGGGGCCGGCCGCGCCCGCGTGCACGATGCGTGATTCCCGCGCCCGCGCATTGGGCCGAAGACCGCCCGCCAGCGTCAAGGCCTCCAGCACGGTCAGTCCCGAGGGCGGAATCGGGTAGGTTCCCGGGCGATTGACGTCGCCCCCGATATAAACCGTGGCGGCGGGCAGCACCCGCACCACATCGCCCGCGGCCATCGGCATATCGGCAGCTCCGGCGCCCCGCACCAGGGCTTCCACGCTCAGCGCCATCGCCATCCCATTGGCATGGGTCACCGTAAGATGGTCGCCGGAGTCGCTGAGCACGCCCCCGGCCGCCGCCACCATCGCCGGGAGAGTGGGATACAGACGCGCGGAGTAGATGCCGGGCGACTTCACCGCCCCCAACACCGTGACCGGTTCCGCGGCAAATTCCTTCACCACCACATGAACCTGGGGAGACCGCAGGTAGGTGGCCGCCAGATTGGCATCCAGAATCTGTTCTGCCGCCGCCACGGTCCGCCCAGCGAGGGCGACGGTACCCACGACCGGCAGCGTCACCTCCCCGGCGGCATCGAGCCGGGCCTCCGCGTTGAGATCAGGAACCCCCAAGACGGTGACCTGCACCAAGTCCCCGGGGGCCAGCCGCTGTAGGGCTGGCGCGGGAACAACGGGTACGGGCGCCGGAACTTGGGCAAGGGCACCGGTAGCGGCACACAGCAACAGGAACGCTGCGGCGCGCGCGTGCCCCCGGGGGTGGGAATCGGCGGCGCAAGAAGACATGGTGCTAGGAGGCGGCAACCGCACACTCAGGGTCAATCTACCCAGACGGGCGGACCACGCCTGTCATTCGGCACCAAATCGAAATCATGAGGCTCGCCCGCTTATACTGAAACAGCTATGAAGCTCTGCGTCATCGGTACCGGCTACGTTGGACTCACCACGGGTGCGTGCTTGGCCTCCATTGGGCACGAGGTGATCTGTACGGATTCCGACTCGTCGAAGATTGAGGGATTGCAACACGGCCGCCTTCCGATTTACGAGGAGCGGCTGCCGGAGGTGATCGCCGCGGCCGCCGGCAGCGGCCGGCTGACCTTCTCGCACGACGGCAACGCGGCCATACAAGCCGCGGAGGTCATCTTCATTTGCGTCGGCACCCCGCCCGACGCCGACGGCAAGGCCAATCTGGCCGCGGTCGAGGCGGTGGCCCGTCAAGTCGCCCACCAGGCGCGCGGCTATCGTTTGGTTGTCGGCAAGAGCACGGTCCCGGTGCATACCGGCGAACAGATTCGCCGCGTGCTCACCACGCACAGCCGCGGCCAATTAGAGTTTGACGTGGCCTCCAATCCCGAGTTCCTGCGCGAGGGTACCGGCGTCTATGATTTTTTCCATCCCGACCGCATCGTCGTCGGTTGCGACAGCGAGCGGGCGACGTCGCGGCTCCACCAGATCTACTCTCCGGTGCTGGAAGGCAAGTTCTCCTGCGGATGGCACGCGAAAGCCGCGGCACAGTGCGGCTGGAAGCCGCCAGCCTGGGTAGCCACCAGCGTTGCCAGCGCCGAGTTGATCAAACACGCCTCCAACTCCTTCCTCTCCATGAAGATTTCCTACGCCAACGCCATCGCCGACATCTGCGAACTGGCCGGCGCCGACTCCGCCGAGGTGCTGCGCGGTCTCGGTCTCGATCGGCGCATTGGCGCCGATTTCCTGCGTCCCGGCATAGGGTTCGGCGGGTTCTGTTTTCCCAAGGACCTGAGCGCCTTCATTGAGATGAGCACCGAGTTGGGCTACGACTTCCAGCTGCTGCGGGAAGTCCAAGCGATCAATGCCCGCCGCATCGAGCAATTCATGCGGAAAGTGCGCGAGGAACTTTGGGTGTTGCAGGGAAAGACCATCGGGGTGTTGGGGTTGGCTTTCAAGGCCGGGACCGACGACACCCGCTTATCGCCGGCCTATGCGGTAGTGCGGGAGCTGCTCCGCTTGGGCGCGCGGCTCCGGGCCTATGATCCCCAAGCAATGCCGCGCGCGCACGACGAACTGCCAGCGGGAGTCCACTACTGCGAACGCGCCGAAGACGTAGCGGAAGGGGCGGAAGCGGTGCTCATTCTGACGGAATGGCCGGATTTTCGCGCCGCCAAGTGGACAGAAATGGCACGCCGAATGACACGGCCTCTCGTTCTGGACGGCCGCAATCTCTTTGAGCCGGGTGAACTCGAACAGTTCGGTTTCGAGTATCGCGGCATTGGCCGGCGTTCCCCCGTTCCTCCTCATACTCGCCCGCACTCCGCCACCGGCAATTGACCTAGTCGCGCAAAATGAGTATCGTGGCATCTCCCCCCATGCCCACGCTGCTTACCACCGGTTTGCTGGCGTTCGGGTTGTGTCTCGCCTTCACGCCGCTGCTGCGCGCCCTATTGCGCCGGCTGCCGCAATGGCGGAGGCCCGACCAGCGTGGCGATGCGCTCGTTGCCGCCGAGCCGGGCATCCCGCGGCTCGGCGGACTGGCGGTGCTCGCCGCCACCGCCGCCGCGCTGGGCATTCAACGTTGGATGGGTTGGGGCATTGCCGGCCAGGCGGATTCGGCGCTGCTGCTGGAACTCGCGGCACCGGTTCTCCTGGTCCTGCTTCTCGGCGCGGCCGACGACTGCTGGAACTTGCGCCCCACGTGGAAGCTGCTGGGACAATTCGCCGCGGCTCTCTGGGTGGCGGCGAAAGGCATCCGCGTCGATGCTGTCTTCCATCATCCCCTGCCATTGCTGCTGAGTCTGGTCATCACGGTCGTGTGGCTGGTGGGCTGCTCGAACGCCTTCAATTTAATTGACGGCTTGGATGGGCTGGCCACGGGACTGGCGCTGTTCGCCACCGGCACCGTACTCGCGCACGCCGTACTCATCGGAGAACCGGGTCTGGCGTTGATCATGGGCGTGCTCTCGGGCGCGCTGGCCGGCTTCCTGCTCTTCAACTTTCCCCCCGCGACGATCTATTTGGGAGACGCCGGTAGTTTGTCCATCGGGTTCCTTCTGGGATGCATGGCCCTGGCCTGGGCCAACAAGGCCACCACGATGGTCGGGCTGTCGGCGCCGTTGTTCGCGGTGATGGTGCCGGTGCTCGACACGATATCCTCGCTCGTGCGACGCGGACTGGCGCGGAAACCGCTTTTCGGCGGTGACCAGGGTCATATTCACCACCGTTTGTTGCGACGGGGATGGAGCGTGCGGGGCGCCTTGCTGGTGCTCTACGGCGCGGCCGGGCTGGGAGCCGTGGCATCGTTGCTGCTGGCTGATTTGCAGCAACGCCATACGTTCGAGCTGGTCATCCTGTTAATGGTGGCTCTCGGCGGACTGGGCGCGCAGCAGTTGGGCTATGTGCAGTTCTACGACGCCGATCATGCCCTGCGCCGCCGCGGTTTGCCCACGCGCGATGCCGTGCGCATGCGCGCGGAATTGCGGCGGGCGAGCCAGGCGATCTCCCAGTCCCGCGACTTCGCCGAGGCCTGGGCCGGAGTGGTTGCGGCCGCCGACGCGCTGGGGTTCACGGGCGTCGAGTTGCGCGCCGGAGCTGCCGGCCTGACCGCCTGGAACCGGCGAGAAACCGCCGCCGGCACGCCCGTGGAGGCGGGATTCCGCGGCTGGACCTGCCATCTCCCGCTCGGCCAAACCGGCGATCTCGGTCAGCTTATTTTCTGGAGCGAAGACGCGCCGCTCGATGCCGCCCTGACAACCGTCATGGTCTCCTCCCTGGAGCCGGCGCTGGCGGCGCGGCTCGCGGCCCTCGCCGCCCCCGGCGCCGCGGCGCGATCCGCCGTCGCGGGAGTCTCCTAACCCCATGCCCACACCGCTTCGCATCGCGCTCGGACTGCTGGTGGCCGCGGCGCTCCTGTATTTGTTCTATGCCAGCCTGCACACGGCCCGTTACCGGGTGGAGGTTTGCCTGACCTACCAGGGCCGCGGCGCCTGCCGGACCGCCGATGGCCGCACCCAAGCCGAGGCGCTGCGCGCCGCCCACGATAATGCCTGCTCGCAGATCACGTCGGGCGTGACCGGAACCTTGGGCTGCCAGAATACCGCCGCCACACGGGTGACCTGGCTCAACTAACCCGGGCTCCGCACCCGGGCTCCGCACCCGGCTCCGCACCTTGCCAGCGGCGGCGGAGTGGATTAGGCTTGCCAACATGATCCCGTTCCGCCGCCTGCTTCCCGCACTGCTGGCCGGTGCCGCCGTACTTGCTCCGTTTGCCCTAGGGGGGGCAGCCCAGAGTCCGGGCGGCTTCAGCATCGAGCAGGTGATGGATTCACCGTTTCCGACCTTTCTCACCGCCTCCAGCCGCGGGGCGCACGTAGCCTGGATCACCGATTTACGAGGCGTGCACAACGTGTTCGTGGCGGATGGACCCGCTTTTGCCCCGCGCCAGGTGACCCACTACAGCCTCGACGACGGTCAGCCCCTGGTCGCGCTGCGCCTCAGTCCCGACGGGAAGACGGTCGTCTTTGCGCGCGGCAGCGAACATAACTCGCTGGGCGACACCGCCGATCCCGACAGCAGTGTCGAGAAGCCGGAGCAGGATGTCTGGTCGGTGCGCGACGGCGGCACGCCCAAACTCCTGGGCGAGATGGGCTGCAGCGGTGAGGGCTGTGAGGACATTCAGATGTCTCCCGACGGGCAGTGGGTGGTGTGGCCGGCACGGCAGACTTTGTGGATCGCCCCTACCGACGGCTCGGCGCAAGCCAAGGCAATGACCTGGTCGCAGGGCAACAACGTGCAGCCGCAGTGGTCGCCCGACAGCAAACGGGTTGCCTTCGTCAGCCAGCGCGTGGGCCACGCCCTGATCGCCATATATACCGTGGGCGGCGAATATTTGCAGTATGTGGCGCCCAGCGTGGACCGTGATTCCTATCCGCGCTGGTCGCCGGACGGCAGCGAACTGGCCTTTGTGCGCGAACGCGGCTTGGTGCGTAATACGGCCCCCCCGGACGGACCCGAACCCGCCGACGCAGCGCCAGCCGCCCCGGCGCCGAATGTCCAACTGCCGCGCTGGGAGTTGTGGGTGGCCGACACGCATACCCTGCAAGCGCACCGGTTTTGGCAGAGCGGCACCCGCCCCGAAGACGCCTTGTACCGTACCAACTTCGACGAAGCGTTCCAAGTGGGCGCCGGCCATCGCGTCCTATTCAGCTCCGAAATGGACGGCTGGAACCATCTGTACTCGGTCTCCGATCAGGCCGCCGGTGACAGCGTCAACCAGGCGGCGTTGCTGACGCCGGGAGACTTCGAGACCGAAAACGTGGTGCTCGAACCCGGTGGCCAGTCCGCCTTGTTTACCTCGAACCAGGACGACATCGACCGCCGCCACATTTGGCGTGTCAATTTGGCCGGGGGGAACGCCCCGGTGGCTGTCACGAGTGGCGCCACCATGGAGTGGACCCCGGTCATCACCGCCGACGGCAAACAGATTCTCTGCCTGGGCTCGACGGCCACCTCACCGGCCATGCCCTATAAAATCTCGGCTTCCGGGCAGCGCAGCATGCTGGGCGCCCTGCCGGCGGACTTTCCGAGCGCACAATTGGTGACCCCCCGGCAGGTCATTTTCCCCAGCACCGATGGCCTGCGGATTCACGGCCAGCTCTTCGAGCCGGCGCATGCCGCGCCCGGACCGCGGCCCACCTTGATCTTTGTCCATGGCGGCTCGCGCCGGCAGATGATGCTCGGGTTCCATTACATGGATTACTATCACAACGCCTACGCCGAGAACCAATACCTGACCAGCCGGGGCTTCAACGTGCTCTCGATCAACTATCGCACCGGCACCATGTATGGCCACGCCTTCCGGATGGCGCCGCACACCGGTCGTGCCGGCGGTAAAGAGTACGACGACGTCGTGGCGGCGGCGAGATACCTGCAAACGCTACCGGAAGTGGACCCGCATAAGATCGGCATTTGGGGCGGTTCCTACGGCGGCTACCTGACTGCCATGGCGCTCTCGCATAATTCCGACATTTTTTCCGCGGGCGTCGACTTTCACGGCGTGCATGACTGGAGCACGATCTATGCCGGGGGCGGTCCGCCGCCGGCGGCTCGAGCGGGCGGGCGTGGCGGCGCCGGCAATGGCGCGGGACGCGGCGGCGCCGGCGGCAACGCGGCCCAGGCGGCCAAACTCGCCTTCGATTCCTCCCCCGATGCCTATGTGGAAGATTGGCGCTCGCCGGTGCTGCTCATCCAGGGCGACGATGATCGCAACGTCGACTTTAGCCAAATGATCGATCTGGTCGGCCGATTGCGCGCACAGCAGGTTCCCTTTGAGCAAATGGTCCTACCCGACGAGATCCACGGATTCTTGCGCTGGGGCAGTTGGGTGCGAGCCTATGCCGCCACGGCGGAGTTCTTTCACCGTGTTCTGGAGCAGGACCAGAAGATCGCCACCACCAACTAGTGTAGTGCGTCACACAGAATGACGTTTAATTTCGGGCGAAAGCGTGCGACTTTTGGGGAAAAGTCGCATACGGGGCATTGGCATAATGCCTGCTATTTGTGACGTACTACACTAGACCGCGCGCGGCAGGTGGTCGATTTTGGCCGCGAGAATGAAGTCGTTCTCGCTGAGGCCGCGCACCGAGTGCGTGAACAGAGTAATCTCGACTTTGCCCCAGCTCAGGATTATATCCGGGTGGTGTTGTTCTTTTTCCGCCACAGCGCCCACTTCGTTCACAAACTGCAATGCGCTGGCAAAATCCGGGAACTTGAAGGCACGCCGGAGATGGTGCTCCTCGATTACGTTCCAGTCGGGAACTGCCGCGGCAAGCGATGTCAGCGAGGCGCCACGCAGCGGCGCGCCGCCTTCACACGGCTTACACGAACGCGATTGAAGATCATCAGCCATTGGCGTGTCACCCTCCCACTACAATAGCATCGGGTGTTCGCCCCCCAACCTTCTGGGAGACGGCGGCATCCCTTCCTGTTGAAGAAGGCAACTCAGCAGAAAGCCCGAAACGCCCGTAGCTGGAGTGATTTCCACTCCGTACCGGGTGCTCCAAGCCACTTCTTCCGGGCTGATGCGGGACGCGCGTACCAAACCAGGAGGAAAACGATGGCTAAGAAAAATTCAATGTGGGTTTATCTGACGGTGATGCTGGCGGCCATGGTCGGTCTGGCCATGACTCCGTTGGCCAATGCGCAGGACACTTCGTCCCCGACGCAAACCCAGGACCAGAGTCAAAAGGCGATTACCGCCACCGGCTGCCTGCAAAAGGCGGCTTCGGGAAGCGGCTATCAATTGACCGATTCATCTTCCATGAAAACTTACGACTTGACCGCCTCGAGCAGCGATGTGGACCTCAGCGCCCATGTCGGCCACACGGTGACGGTTACCGGGACGCCGTCGGCGGCGACCACGATGCCGGCGAATCCGGATCAGTCCACCAATCCGGCATCCAACCCCGCGAGTCCCAGTCAGAGCCAGAATCCGCAGTTGAGCGTGACCAACGTCAAAATGGTCAGCAGCAGCTGCCAGAGCGGCAGCTAACCGGATCGCCCATGATGTCGGCAGCGGCGCCCGCGGCCGCTGCCGGCTTTTTTTACTCGGGAACCGGCACGCCTTGGCGAATTTCGTCCAGTAAAGCCTCGGCTTGCTCGGTGGGGCGCTCGGTGGTGCGCGACCGGACCAGCACGCGGTGGGCGCACACCGCCACGAACAGCCGCTTTACATCGTGGGGCACACAGAAGCCGCGCCCTTCGAGCAGGGCCCAGGCCTGCGCGGCGCGGTGCAGCATCAGCATGCCGCGCGGACTGACCCCAAGTTCGAGGCCGGCATGGCGGCGGGTGGCTTCCACCAGCGCCATCTCGTAATCCACCACCGCCTCCGTGACCTCTACCGCGCGCGCGTCGCGCTGCAATTCCGTCACTTCCGACAGAGACAGCAGCGGTTCGAGCCGTTCCAAACGGCGGAGTCCGGCTTCTCCGCGCACGATCGCGCGCTGGTCTTCGGGGCTGGGATATCCCATCCGAATGCGGAGCAAAAAGCGGTCCAACTGCGATTCCGGCAAGGGGTAGGTACCGTGATGCTCAGCGGGATTCTGCGTCGCGATCACCCAGAACGGCTGGGGCAGCGGATAGGTTTGGCTGTCCACCGTGATCTGGCGCTCGTTCATTGCCTCCAACAACGCCGATTGCGTCTTGGGCGTAGTGCGATTGATCTCATCCGCCAGCAGAATGTTGGTGAAAATCGGTCCCGGGTTGAACTCGAAACGCTCTTGCGTCTGGCTGTAGACGCTGACCCCGATCACGTCGCTGGGCAGCAGGTCGCTGGTGAACTGAATGCGGCGAAAACGGCACTCCAACCCGCGGGCCACGGCTTGCGCCAGCGTGGTCTTGCCCACGCCCGGCACGTCCTCGATCAGGGGTGTCCTTCCGCCAGGACCGCGACCAGAGCCATGCGGACGGCATCGCTCGAAGTCCGCACCACTTGGCGCAATTCCTGCTCCAGGCGCGCCAGCGGCGACTCAACCGAGATCTGCTCTTTCATGGACTCCGTCGCCGGGCGAATCGGCAATCGCATCACGCGTGATTTGATTTTAGCATTCGGCCCGGACGGCAACTTGTAGCGACTCGCCTGGTACGCCCCACGAGTAGGAACGCACCACCGCAATGTTTGTTGCGCGCCACGCGGGCAAAAAAATGCCCGCCTCTTGCGAGGCGGGCATTTTCGATTGGAGAATAGTATCCGAAGAACCCCGGCAAGAAGGCTGCGAATCCATCTCAGCCCGGATTAGCCCCGAAAACCATCAATGGGAAGCATCTTACGAGGGGACGGGAAAGGGTGTCAAGCGCGAAAGCGACTTCCAAGCGCGAATTTAACTCTTTTATTTTCAGTCATTTACGGTATACGCCGGAGTCTTCTCGCGAAAATCCCTTAGACGGCGCGGGGGCCGGCGGGAGCGGGCAAAATCAATCTAAGTGCAATTGAATCAACCCTTTGGGCTCCAATTTGTGGAACCGGCGCGGCAGCACGCGCTGCAGCAGCACGCGCAACCCTCCGGTCAGCAACCCCACCACAACCGAGACCAGGATGATGAAGCCACAGAGCACGAAAATCGCCAAGATCATCGAGGGCAGGCCTTCGATGCCCATCGGTGTCGGCGGCACGGTCGTGACATCGGCGTCGTAGTTCACCGACTGCAGCAGTTGATCGGCGGCTGCCCCACTCACCCCGTGCACCGCCACAAGAATTGGTCCGGTGCGCCGCGACTCCACGCCGGGCGTCTGCTGTAGCGCCGCGAGGTGGCTGCGGGCGATCTGCGGCGTCGGATAGGCCAGCACCACCATCTGGGCCGGAACCGCCTCGTTCGCCTCCGCCGCCCCATAGGTTCCGACGATCGCTTCCGCGCCCATGTTGAATCCCAACGCCGGGGCCGGCAGCCAGGAACAGGCGGTCGCGAAACCCGCCGGGCCTTCGGCATAATGAATCGAGTTGACGTCAAGATCGTGCCGCGGCAGGTAGTAGGGGAGCGAGGGCAGTTGGCTCGTCCCCGCGGTCGGACTCAGCCGCGCCGCCAATTCGCGCATTTCGCTCGCCGTCATGGCGGTAAGCTCATCCATGGTCACCCGGATCAGCCAATCACCGCGCGTAAACAGGATGTGGGTGTCGCCTGATGCGGCCTGGTCGTGTGGCTGCGCGAGATCGAAGACGGAATAGTTGTCGGGGCGGTAATAGGTGAAGGCCCCGTAGGCGCCGCCGGCATCCGCAAAGCGGTACCCTTCCACCTGAATCTTGCGGTCCTGGCGCTGATAGGTGTCGCGCTCAAGGGACTGCAATCCGAACTCCGTCATCACCGGCACGTCGGTCGCCGGCAGCCCCCAGCCGGAGCGGTCGAGCGTGGCGGACTGCACCTTTTGCCAGCCCGCAAACTCGGGAAGCGCGGGGGAAGGGGGGGAGCCCCACGCCCGAGCGTTGACGGTCAACGGCAGAAACAGAAGGAAGGCGGCCAGAAACCCGCCGCGGGCGCGCAGCAACTTCACCTCACCATTTTACAATGGCGGCGCGGTCCCGACGAAAGCCGGCCTACCGCGGGCCGCTCAGAGCCGCCACGCTCGCCGTGGCCCGGCTCAAGGAGTGCACATAGTCCCGCACTCCCTGGTACAGCGCCTCCGCCAGCCGCGCGCGGTAGGCGGCTTGACTCAGGCGATGGGCATCGGCGGCGTTGCTCAGGAAGGAAATCTCCGCCAGCACCGAAGGCATTTGCGCCCCAATCAGCACGACAAAAGGCGCCGACTTGACGCCCCGGTCCTCCTCGCCGCTGGCCCGCGACAGGCTGCGCTGCAGGTCGCGCGCCAGCTCATGCGATTCCTGCATTTTGTCCTTGAGGGCAATCGTCCGCACCATGTCGCTGAGGTCGTGGACATCGCGATCGCTGCCGGCGTTTTCGCGCGCCGCCACCGCGAGCGCCTGGCGGTTGTCGGTGAGGTCCAAATAGTAGGTCTCCATGCCGCGCGCACTCGTGTCCGGACTCGAATTGGCGTGAATGGAAAGAAACAAGTCGGCGCGGGCGTGATTGGCAATCGCCGTCCGCTGGTCGAGCGGCACGAAGACATCGGAGTCGCGGGTATAGACCACTGCCACGCCCAAGCGGGTACGCAGTAAACGTCCCAGCCGCTGCGCCACGTCGAGCACGACCGTCTTCTCCTCCAGTCCATTGGCGGCGATGGTGCCGGTATCGTGACCGCCGTGACCGGCATCGATGACCACCGTGCCGATTTTCAATCCCAGCGCCCGCGTCAACGTCGAACCGCCCTCGGCCAGTTGGGCCGCCGCGGCCGGTGCGGGCGCGGTATCGGGGCGGTGGACCCCGTCGGCGCCGGCGGCGGCATGCGGAGCCTCGCTCACGCCCACGATCAAGCGCGACGGGTTGGGAAAAATGCGCCCGCGGTCAATGCGGCTCTGGCCGGCGGGTTCGATCACGATCCGGGTCCACAGGCGCTGGCGCGTCACCCGCACGCGCTGGACCCGGCCGTCACCCACCACCAGATTCCATGCCGCCGCGGTGCCCTTGCGCGCCGGCGCGCCGGCATTGCTGACGTCGAAATAAATGCTGGGCGCGCCGCCGGGCAACGGCCCGCGGCTGAAGGTCACCTCATGCCGCAGCGACACGACCACGCTGGTGCTGTGCGCGTTGGTGAGCACTTGAATGCGGCTCACGTTGCCGCTGTTCACCGTCAAGCTGTGCACCCGTATGCCGGGCGCCGGCGCGGGCCCCGCACCGGCCGCCTCAGCCTTGCCTGCCGCGGCGGCCGTGGCGGCAGCCGCGGCGGCCGGGGGCGGCGTGCTCGCCGGCACCGGCGGCAACACCGCCGGCGTCTCCAGATAATCGGGCTCGGGGAGGCGCTGCCCGCGGATCTCGCGTTGGGCGGTATCCACGCGCGGATCCGCGGGATAGCGGCGCACGAAATCGCGCAGCCACACCGCCGCCGCCGCCGGCTGGCGCAGGTGATAGATCTGAATTTGGGCCAGAGCCCACTCCGCATTGCGCCGGTAGGCGGTGTAGGGCGACACGTGCAGCAGGTCGAGAAAGGCGCGCGCCGCCTGCGTGTAGCCGGCGGCGGCGTCCAGATCGCGCGCCATGGCCACATACAGGCTGGCGGTTTCAAAACGCGCGCTGTCGGAGTCCGGGGATGCCGCCTTGGTCTTGAGCGGAGCCAGGACCGCCACGATCGCTTCGTAGTCGGCGGCGGAGCGTTCGGCCGCGGGTGTCTCCAGCAAGCGCCGGTGCATGGCGTGCGCTTCGCTCAGCGGATCGGCTGCCTGGCCTCTACCCCATAGCGGCGAGCACAGCACCGCGGCGACCGGCAGCCATGCCAAGCATCGGAATGGGCGCGGCAGCGTCAACGTGCTTCGATTGTGAGCGATGCCCCCGGGCGGGAGCAACCAAAAACCCACGCCTGGGTTGATTAGTAAGGCACACGCCTGAGGTGGCACGGCCACCTCGCGCGGGCTGCTAGTGTAGTGCGTCACACAGAATGACGTTTCATTTCGGGCGAAAGCGTGCGATGGGAAAAGTCGCATACGGGGCATTGGCATAATGCCTGCTATTTGTGACGCACTACGCTAGCGCACTCCCACCGCGCGGCGGATTTTCGCCATGCGCGGGGTCGCGAGATCGCGCGCCCGCTCCGCTCCCGCGCGCAGCGTGGCGGCCAATCCCGCCTCGTCGCGCAACAGCGCCTCATAGCGTGCGCGCGCCTCGCCCAACTCGCGCTCCAGGGCGTCGGCCAGCGCCTCCTTGGCTACGGCCCATCCGGTGCCGCCGGCGCGCAGGCGCTCGGCCAACGCTTCCGCTCCGGCGGGCGCGATGTGGCGATAGAGCTGATACACCGGCGCCGTCTCCGGCACTTTGGGTTCGGCGACCGGGGTCGAATCGGTCTGGATGCGCATCACTTGCTTGCGCATCGCGCTTGCCGGCTGGAACAGCGGCAGCGTATTGCCGTAGCTTTTGCTCATTTTCCGCCCATCCAGCCCCGGAATGGTTTCCACCTCTTCCTGAATGAGGGGCTCCGGCACGACCAGCAACTCGCCGTACGCATGGTTGAAGCGGATGGCGATGTCGCGACACATCTCGACGTGCTGCTTTTGGTCGCGGCCCACCGGGACGGCGTTGGCGCCAAAGGCCAGAATATCGGCCGCCATCAGGACGGGGTAGGTGTACAAACCGGCGCTGATTTCGCGACCCTGCGCCACGGCGTCTTTGTATGCGTGCGCCCGGTCCAACTGGCCCTTGCCGGTGAAGCAGCTCAGAATCCAAGCCAGCTCCATGACCTCGGGAACATCCGACTGGCGATACAAGATGGCCTGTAGTGGATCGAGACCCAAGGCCAACCAGGTCGCCGCCACGGCGGCGGTGTTGCGGCGTAATTCAGCCCCGTCGTGCAAGGTGGTGAGGGCGTGGTAGTCGGCGATGAAATAGAGGCAGTGGTACGACTTGGCCAGCGCCAACGCCGGCCGAATCATACCCAAATAATTGCCCAGATGGGGGATACCGCTGGGTTTGATGCCGGTGAGCGCGATCTTCATCGTGGGAGAGCGGGGCCTGACCTTGCCAGCCAGGGGTGGTGCGCCTGGTAGGATTCGAACCTACGACCTCTCGCTTCGGAGGCGAACGCTCTATCCATCTGAGCTACAGGCGCGCAAAGAGACGGTCCCAGCTAGTAGTTTATTCTACTCCGCCCACGGGTTGCGCCATTCCCGGGATGGGGCGGTGTCAATTTTGTAAACATAAAATGCTAAACGCAATGGCCGCAAACCGCGTCTTATGTGAGTACAATGGCACGAGCGTTGGGCACCCCCGCTGCATTGCACCGCAAGTCGTAGACTGCCGATGTCATTGGAATCCTCACCGTTGCGCTCCGCTTCCCGGCCCTATTGGCGCGGGAAACCCGTTTTCGTTCTCGCCGTGGTTCTAGGATTGCCGCTGGGCGCCCAGACCGCGGCCCACAAGAGGGCGCGCGTGCGCCGCGTGGTTGGACAGACCTGGACGGCTCGCTCGACCGCCCAGGGACTGGGCGCCGACGATGTCACCGGGGGCGACGACCCGGTCATCCGGGCCGCGGCGGTCCGGGCGATTGGCGACCTGAACGGTACCGCCGTAGTGGTTGATCCCAACACCGGACGCGTGCTGACCATGGTGAACCAGTCGCTGGCTCTTTCGGCCGACTATCAGCCCTGCTCCACGACCAAGATGGCGGTCGCGCTCGCCGCCCTCGATCACGGCGTCGTCAACGAGAACACTCCCATCCAGATCGCCGCTCACTGGTCGGTCAACTTGACGCAAGCCCTCGCCTACTCCATCAATGCCTATTTCGAAGCCCTAGGCGAAAAGATGGGGTTTGCCACGGTGACCGGGTATGAACGCCGCATGGGCCTCGGGGAGAAGGCGGGCTGGAATATTCCCGGCGAGGATCCCGGCGTGGTGCCTGCCGAGCCGGGGCCGGGGGGCGTTGCCAAGCTCAGCAGTTTCGGCGAAGGCGTCCACATTTCGCCCTTGCAGCTGGCCGCCATCACCACCGCAATCGCCAATGGCGGCACCCTGTATTACCTGCAGCACCCGGTCAATCAGGCCGAGGTCGCGGATTTCCAGCCTCGGGTGAAGCGTCAGCTCCCGATTGCCGACTTCACTCCCGAGGTCAAGGACGGCATGCTGGCGGCGGTCCAGTACGGTACGGCCAAACTCGCCCATCTGCGCGACGAGCAGATCCTCGGCAAGACCGGAACGTGCAGCCGCGATGGAACCCGCTACGGGTTGTTCGCCTCCTACCTGGGCATCGCTCATCCCCAGTTGGTCGTGGTTGTGGTGCTGCGCGGCGACCGGTCGGTGTTTGGGCCGCGCGCCGCCCAGGTGGCGGGTGAAATCTACAAAGCGCTCGACCAGGAACACTTCTTCCTGGCCAGCGCCGCCAGCGCGCTCCCCACCGCCCGCTAATCCGCTTGACATTTCGCTTTTTGTTCGCATAGGATGGCGGCGGAGGGCATACCGCCGTGGTCCTGACCAAGCGCCAGCATCAAGTTTTCAGTTTTCTTCAAAGCTTCATCGAAAAAGAGGGCTACTGCCCGAGCTACGAGGAAATCGCCGCGGGGCTGCACCTTTCCTCCCTGGCCACGGTCCACGCCCATCTCGCGATGCTGGAGAAGAAGGGCTACCTTCGGCGCGGCTTTAATCAGAGCCGCTCCATCGAGCTGCGCAAGCCCGCGGTCAAGCGCGGCGAGCCGCGCCCGCCCGCGTCCTCGCCCGCCGCGCTGCCGCTACTGGGCCGGATTGCCGCCGGCCTGCCGGTGGAAGCCATCGAGGGCCACGACGAGGTTTCACTCGCCGATATCACCGGCAACCGCGCCGCCTTCGTGCTCGAGGTGCGGGGCAACAGCATGATTGACGACCACATCCTCGACGGCGATTACGTCATGGTGGAGCGCCGCGAGCAAGCCGAAGACGGTCAAATCGTGGTGGCGCTGGTGGATGGGGTGGAAGCCACCCTCAAACGCATTTACCGGGAAAAGGGCGGCATCATCCGCCTGCAGCCGGCTAACGCCGCGATGCCTCCGATCCGCGTCCCCGCCGAGCGCGTGCAGATCCAGGGGCGCGTCCTCGGCGTCTTGCGCAAATGCTAACTAACGCGTGGTGAACTCCGGCTGCGGCGCCGGATCCACGTTCCGCGACGAGGGCGACTCCTGAAGCCGGTAGAGGTGGTTGAGCGGGCCGGGGCCGTCGGAGATCGCATAGGACTGTTTCAGCGCGGCGGTCAGGTAGGCTTTCGCCATGACCACCGCATCGTGCACTTGCTTGCCGTTCGCCAAGTTGGCCGCCAGTGCCGCCGAAAAGGTGCAGCCGGTGCCGTGCAGGTTGGTGGTACGCACCCGGTCCGCCGCCAGCGTAATGCAGCGCTGGCCGTCGTAGAGCACGTCCACCGGGCGCTCCAGGTGGCCGCCCTTGATGACCACAAACTTCGGCCCAAGCGCGTGCAGCACCTGCGCCGCCGCCTCCATGTCCCCGGGTTTGGTAATCGTCATTCCGGTCAGCAACTCGGCCTCGGGCAAATTCGGGGTCAACACCGAGGTCACCGGGAACAACTTCTGGCGCAGGTGAACCCAGGCCGCTTCGTCGCCGAGTCGAACTCCATTGGAGGCGGCATGAATGGGATCCAGCACCACCCAGGGGATCGGGTGCTTGGCCAGTTGCCGCGCCACCGTATCCACCGCCGCGCGGCTGCCCAGCATGCCGATCTTGACGGCGCGCGGTTGCACGTCCGAGAGCAGAAAATCGAGCTGCTCCTCCAGCAATGCCGGCGCCACCGGTTGATAGGAGCGCACCCCGTGCGTGTTTTGCACCGTCAAGGCCGCGATGCAGGCCAAGCCATAGGCTTGGTTGGCTGAAATGGCCTTGATATCAGCGGTAATTCCCGCTCCCGAGGTCGGGTCAAAGCCAGCGATCGTCAGAACGAGCGGCGGTGCGGCCGGATTGGCAGACATTCCTGTGCAATCACCTCCGGGAGGCTTGACAGCCAAATCCCCTAGTCTTATGTAGACCTAACCCGATGCAATTGCAAGGCCATTGTGGAGGGCAACCTCTCGCGCCAGGCCGGCACTCTGCCGTAAGGACATGATCGGCATTGTACCCGCCGCCGGCACGGCGACCCGCATGCAACCGCTCGGGGGGGCCAAGGAGCTCTTGATGCTGGGCTCCGCCCCCAGTCCGCCCGGAGGGCCGGCGCGGTTACGCGCCGTCGGCGAGTACCTGATCGAGCGCATTCTTCTGGCGGGCGCCGATCGGATTTGCATTGTCACCTCCGCGGAGAAGCCCGATCTGCTGCGCTTCTTTGCTCAGGCCGATTATGCGGACCGCGTCTTTTTCGTAGTGCAGCCCCGCCCCGCCGGCCTCTGCGATGCCATCTTTCGCGCACGCCGCTTTGTCGAACCCGGCGAGGCGGTACTCATCGGGCTGCCCGACACGGTGTGGTTTCCGGCGACGGCCCTGCGCGATGGCCTGCGCGCGCACGTTCATCTGATCACGTTTCCGGCGGCCCACCCCGAGGCTTACGACGCCGTGGTGCCCGGCTTCGGGGAGCGCGTGGCGCGAGTCGAGGTCAAGAGCTGCCGCGATCCGCGGCGGCGCATATGGGGCGCGATCACCGCACCCGGCCATGAATATTTGGCGCTCGAGCGGTTCTGGCGCGTCCGGGGCCGGGGCGAACAGTTCCTGGGCGACCTGCTCAATGCCTGGATCGCAGCCGGCAATCCGGTGACCTACGATTGCCAAGGAACGCGGTACTGGGACATCGGTACGCCCGCCGGCTACGAATACGCGCTGCGCGAGCGCGTGTGGGAAGCGGCCTGAAATCCTCTCAGGCCGAGGGCGCCACCGGCCCCGCTTGGGGCGCCTCCGCCGGCGCCACGACAATTTGCGCGCTTTCAAAACTCCGCCAGCGAATCCACGCCACGCGGAGCGAGGCCATCACCGGGATCGAGAGGTATACCCCGATAACGCCCGCCACTTCCGCGCCCGCCAGCACCCCAAACAACACCGCCAAGGGGCTCAATTGCACCTGGTTGCCCATGATTCGCGGAGAGTTGAAGTAGTCCTGCACCAAGCGCCAGCCCCCCAGGAAGATCACCACCAGCCAGAGCAGGCTGTAGTTCGCGACAAACGACGTTACCACCACCACGACCGCTCCCAGCAAGGGGCCCACCACGGGAATAAACTCCAGCAGCCCAGCCACCGTCGCCAGCGCCACCGCATAGGGCAAGCGCATCATCTCGAACGCGACCAGGTAGACGACCAGCGCGATTACGGTGAGGAGGATTTGCGCCCGGATGTAGCTCGCCAGCACGTCGTGGACGTCGTGCAGCAGGTTGGCCACAAATACCCGCTGCCGACGCCGCGCCAATTGTTCCAGCATCATGTCGAAATACCGGTCCCCGCTCAACAAGAAAAACGCGGCCAGGATCGGAATCAGCGCCACCCATCCCAGGTTGGAAGCCACGCTGGCAATTTCTCCGAGGAATTCCCGCTCCCAAGCACTGATGGTGGCCCGGTGGCCAGCCAGGAACTGTTGCACACGGTACTGGGTCTCGTAACTCCATCCCCGTTGCGTGCCCACCTCCTGCGCAATCTGGCCGCTGCTGACCCCGGCCGTAACCCCCGGCACCAAGTCTGCGAGCCGGGTCGCCTGATGGACAATGCGCGGCCCAACCGTGAGCACGAACAGTCCCAAGACCACAACCATCAGCCCATACAGGGCGGCGACCGCCCAGCCCCGGGTGAAGCGCAGCCGCTTCTGCAACCCCTCGACCACCGGCTCAAATAGATAGGCGAAGAGGATGGCAAACAGAAACGTCACCAGTGCCCTCCAGGCCAATACCAAAAACGCCAACGCCAAGCCGAACAGCAAGAGCGTTGCCAGAACTCGGCCGGTACGGCCATCAAATATCTGCATGGCAACCTCGTCGGGCGGTGGATTCAATGGTCATAGGGGCCTGAACAGTATTGGATGCTACTAGTTTTCGTGGTGGCTAATTTTGCCATAGCGAGGTCCGCCTCCCTTTGAAGGGCGGCTGGAACTACCGTCTCTGGCGCGGCCACCCGGCGGTTTCCGTCGGTGACCCAGAACGCGTATCCTGATAGGTTCGTGTTGGAGTGTGCGATGCCCGCAACCCCGATCTATTTGGATTACCATGCCACCACGCCGGTAGACCCCCGGGTCTTCCGCGCCATGGAACCGTTTTTTGCCGTGCGCTTCGGCAATCCGGCCAGCAGCAGTCACGCGTTCGGCTGGGAGGCGGCCAAAGCGGTCCAACAAGCGCGGACGCAGGTAGCGGCCCTGATCGGCGCGCAAGCCCATGAAATCGCGTTTACCAGCGGCGCCACCGAAAGCAACAACCTGGCCATTAAAGGCGTAGCCGACAACTTCCGCGGGCGCAAGGCCCACGTCATTACCACGGTGATCGAACACAGCGCCGTGCTCGATCCCTGCGAACGCCTGGAGCGCGAGGGTTTTGCCGTCACCCGGCTGGGCGTGGACGGGGAGGGGCGCATTCGCCTGCAGGAGCTGGAGGCCGCGCTCCGCCCGGAAACCATCCTGGTCAGCATCATGGCGGCCAACAATGAAATCGGAGTGATTCAGGATATGCCGCGCATCGGCGCCCTGGTGCATGCGCGCGGGGTTCTCCTGCACAGCGACGCCACGCAGGCCGCGGGCAAGATTCCGGTCGACGTCGGCGCTTGGCAGGTGGATCTGCTCTCGCTTTCCGGCCACAAGATGTACGGACCCAAGGGGGTGGGCGCGCTCTACGTCAAGCGCGGCACCGCGGTGTGCTGCCAACAGGACGGCGGCCACCACGAACGCGGGCTGCGCTCGGGGACATTGAACGTTCCCGGGATCGTCGGGTTGGGCGCCGCGGCCGCGGTTGCCGGTGGAGAAATGGAGGAGGAGGCCCGCCGCATCGGCGCGCTGCGCGACCGGCTGCGCGACCGCATCCTGGAACGGCTGAAAAACGTCCGCGTCAACGGCAGCCGCGAACACCGCTTGGCCCACAATCTTCATCTAACCCTGCACGGGGTAGAGGCCGAAACGCTGATGATGAGCCTGCAGGAGATCGCGGTCTCGTCCGGCTCGGCCTGCACCTCGGCGGCACGGTCGGCCTCGCACGTGCTGCTGGCGCTGGGGCTGAGCGACGAAGAGGCGCACCAATCGCTGCGCTTCGGGCTCGGCCGCTTCACCACCGCCGAGGAGGTGGATTATGCCTCCGACCGGCTGGTGGAGGCGGTCCTGCAGTTGCGTGAGCTCACCCTGCCCTAACGCCGGAAACCGCGGGGCCGCGGGAGAGAGCCATGCCGGATGCTTTGAGCTGGGACGACGCGGAGGATATCGCCCAGATGTTGCGCGAGCGGTTCCCCGAAACCGATCCGCAGACCCTGAGCGAGCTGGAAATCGCCCGCTGGGCACGCGAGATCCCCGCGCTGGCGGGCGCCCCCGGCGAGGAGTTCTCCACCCAGGTCGAGGCGATCCGCGATGCTTGGCGGCGGCTGTAGGGCCGCGGGGTGCTTCTATACTGGAGGCATGAGCCTAAGCGAGCGTATTCACCAGGACATGGTGACGGCCATGAAGGAGCGGTCCGAGCTCCGCCTTTCGACGTTGCGCATGATGAAAGCGGCGGTCAAGAACCGCGAGATCGAGGCGCGCCATGCGCTCGACGACGCCGCCACCCAACAGGTGCTGGCGACGATGATTAAACAGCGGCAGGATGCCGCCGAACAGTTTGCCGCCGGCGGCCGCGAGGAGCTCGCCGCCAAGGAGCGCGACGAGATCGTCATTATCGAGAGCTACCTGCCGCGCGCGCTCTCGCCGGAGGAAATCGAGTCCACGGTGCGGGCCGCCATCGCCGAGACCGGGGCCGCCTCGGCCAAGGACATGGGCACCGCCATGAAGGCCGCGATGGCCCGCTTCCAAGCCGCGCAGCAGCGGGTCGAGGGCAAGACCGTCAGCGAGACCGTGAAGCGGCTGCTGAGTTCGAGCCCGTCATGAGCGCCGCCGCGCCGCTGCCGCTGTCACGCCGCCTGCTCCGCGAGTTGGCTTACGTCGTTGTGCTGGGAACGCCGGTGTTGCTGTTTTTTTTGGTGGCCGCGCCGCGCTCCAATGCCGTGCGTTTCCTCAAGCAGTTGAACCGGATTCAGGTCAACCAGACGCACTTCCAGCAGGTCGAGCAGCTCGCCGGCCAGTTCGGCAGCTACGCCGCCTGCATGGGCGACAACTGTCTCTTCCAGTTTCAGAACCAGTGGCTGCACCTGCTCCATCTCGCCCCCAGCACCCAGTTCAGTGTCATGATGCAGCGCGGCGGCAGCCCCAGCGATCCTGGCGGCGGGACGGTCGGCACCCTCGACATGGCCATGCTGGTCAGCCGCGACGACGCCGGGGGCGGGGCCATCGCCAGCGCGCTGGTGTTCGAACGGGCTCACGGCGATCCCCGCGACCCCTACCAGGCGAGCATCACCTTTGGCAGCGATGGCCGGCCCGGGCGCACCGTGGTGACGCTCGCTCCGGGATCCAGTCCGCGCCAACGCAGCCGGGCGCGCGCGTTTAACTTGCAATGCCTGACCCGGCTCGGCGGCTGCAAGAACAGCCGGGATTTGCTCCCCAGCGTATGGCAAGGGGCGCGCCGCATTGAAAGCGTCGGCCTTTACGCCCCCGCCCCATCCCCTGGCGCCGCCGCCAGGCGGCTTACCGCTTGGTCCACATTCGGCGCGGTGAACTGACATCCCACCGCCGCGAACAGACGGGCCAGGTCGTCCCGCTGGCGCAGGTCGGGATGCAGGATGCCGATAAAGGCGATACCCGCGGCCGCGGCGCAGCGCGCGTCGTCCACCGTATCGCCAAGATAGGCGAGCACGGGCAGCGGCGCGAACTGGCGCCGCAATTGTTCCAGACCGTCGGGGTGCGGCTTCTGCTCGGTGACATCTTCCAGCGCCACCAGCGCGGCAAACTGTTCGCGAACGCCAAAGTGACGCAAGGTGAATTCCGCGTCCGCCCGGGGCCGCCCGGTAAACACCGCCAAGGCGCACCGCCGCGCCAACTGGCGCAGGGCCGGCTCCGTCAGCAGCCAGGTCTCGCGCAGGATCAGGCCGCCCTCTCCGTCGCGTTTCGGCCCGAGATAAAAACCGTTGAAGACGTCAATCACCTCCGGCCGCGGCACATCGCGGCCGCGCTGGCGCAACAGCTCGCGCGACAGGTCCCAATCGTTGTTGAAGCCGCCCGAATTTTTCAGCGCCTGGATCTCATCCGCCCCCACCTCGCCCCCGCCCAAGGCGGCAACGGTCAACCCGATCGCCTGGCGGAAGGAGGCGCGCACGTCCACCAGTACTCCATCCATGTCGAAGACCACCACCCCCGTTGGGGTGGACTTCTTTCTAGTTGAGCGGCTTGGCGTCGGCATGGGAGCGGGCGGCATCCTTTCCAGACTGCCATAAGCCCGGCGGTTGAGCTACACTCGCCGCATGGCCGTGCCGGCGGTGGAACATGTCCGCCCCATGCGAGGCGGGGCGCAGTCGCACCTCATGCGCGCCGAGGACGGTCACTACTACGTCGTCAAGTTCACCAACAACCCCCAACACATTCGGGTGTTGGCCAATGAGTGGCTGGCGGCGCGGCTGGCACGCGGCCTGGGTCTTCCCGTGCCGGAGATTGCCCTGATCGACGTGCCCCCGCGCCTGGTGGACGGCTCTCCCGGCCTGGTGCTGCGGCTCTCGGGACAAATGATCCCGTGCGCTTCGGGCTTGCAGTTCGGCTCTCGCTTTCCCACCGCCGACCCGCACGCGCCCATCTACGATTTCCTTCCCGAGCCCGGGCTCGAGTTGGTCGCCAACGTTGCCGACTTCGCCGGCATGCTGGTCTTCGACAAGTGGACGTGCAACTGCAACGGCCGGCAGGTGATTTTCTGCCGGGCGCGTTCCCGCCAGCCGCTGCGCGTCTACATGGTGGACCAGGGATTCTGTTTCAACGCCGGGGAGTGGACGTTTCCCGACAGCCCGTTGCGCGGCGTTTATAGCCGTGACTTGGTGTATGCCGGGATCACCGGATGGGACTCGTTCGAGCCCTGGCTCTCGCGGCTCGAAAGTTTCGACGCCGGATCCATCTACGCCGCCGGCGAGGAAATTCCGCCCGCCTGGTACGGCGCCTGGGACGATCTGAGCCGCCTTCTGGACCAGATGGTACGGCGCCGGGCCCGGGTGCGCGAACTGCTCTGGGCGGTCAGGAACTCACCGCGCGCTCCGTTTGCGAACTGGCGCGAGAAGGCGGCGGAGGCGGCCGCCCGGGGCTGATTTTTATGAGAACCGCGGAACCATGCGCCTGCGAGTTTGTGCTGATCCGGATCGCCCCCGATCCCATCCGCAACGAAGCGGTCAACGTGGGCGTCGCTTTGTTCCAGCCGGAGGCTGGGGGGTTCGTCGGGGTGCGCATCAGTCCGGGATGGAACCACGTGCGGCGACTCGCTCCCGCATTCGATCCCGGCGACCTGGAGGGCCTCGAAGCCGAGCTGCTCGAGCGCTTCCAAGCCGCCGCCCCGGCTTGGCGCTCGCGCGAGTACTTCCTGCAACTCGGGTTGGAAAGCTTCAGCCACTGCCTCCAGATCTCCCCGCCCACCGCGGTGCTGACCCGCGATCCGGCGCAGGAGTTGGACCGCCTCTACCACGCGTATGCCGCGCCCGCCGCGGAGCCGGAGGCGATCGTCGCTGCGGGGGCGCGGCAGCTCATTCGGAACCACCTGAACCGAGTGTTCAGGGAAGAGCGGATCTACGACAAGCTGTATCGCGGCGCGCGCGCGAGTCTGTGGTTGCGGGAACCCGATCGGTTCCGCTTTCACTACCACTACCAACCCCGTCCCGAGGACACCTGCCATGTCATCCAGGCGCTGCCGCTGGGCGGCGAAGATGGTTATGTAAAAGACTTCTGCTTTACTGTGCAGCGGCTGCGCGCGCGGCTGGGAGAATTCGACGCAGCCAGCTTCGAGCAGTCTCCGCCCGCGGTCGGCGAAGTCCGGGATTACCATCTCGAGCTCCTGTCCGGCGCCGGTGTGCGCGCGCTCGGCCTCGACAAGGCGGCCGAGGAAGCCGCCCGGATCCGCCACGCCTTCGGAATGGCCTAGCCGCCGTTTGATTGGCGGGCCCCAGCGCGGAAGGCCACGCGCCCGGCGATTCCGGGCGCCTTCGGCTTATGCTCGCACCGGCATACAGTGCAAACGGCGCGACCCCCGCGATCAGTTGCCGCTGGCGAAGTAGCCTTTGCGGGTTTGCGCGCTCAGATGCTTGACGTGCGGGTCATTCACCTCGAGCTTGATGTCGCGGTAGCCCGCGCCGGTCTGGTTCGAATGATAGAGCAGGCTGTACTGCAACCGGATGTCGCGCGCCACTTTGCGTGTGATGCCGTCCACCTGCTCCAGGCTCTTGGGGAAGTACGCCAAGCCGCCGGTGGAATCGGCGAACTGCAGCAGGACGCGCTGCGACTCGCGCTGGGTGGACTTGCCATCCTCTTTGTCCACCAGCCCGATGCAGTAGATCAACGGCGCGTTCTGCGATTGCAGCAGGTGCATGGTTTGCTGCAGGTCGTGGCTGCTGGCGTCGTCCTGGCCGTCGGTGATCAGCAGCAGCACTTTCTTGGGGTGGGTCCCGTACTTGTTCAGGTAGGCGACGGCGTTGATGACGGCGTCGTAGAGCGCCGTTCCCGCCTGCGGATCAATCTCACCCAAGCCTTTTTCCAGCGCCGGGATGCTGCTGGTAAAGGGAGACGCCAAATGGTACTCGTCGTTGAACTTGACGATGAAAACATCGTCTTGCGGATTGCTGGCGCGCACGAAATTCAGCGCCGCCTGGTCCACCTGGATGCGCTTGGGCCGCATGCTGCCGCTGTTGTCCACCAGGATGCCCACCGAAACCGGCGCGTCGTCGTGGCTGAAGGAATCCACCTTCTGCCGCACCCCGTTCTCGTAGACGGTGAAGTCGGTGGCGGGCAGGGTGTCGACGGAGCGCCCCTTCTTGTCGGTGACGTTGGCCTGCACCAGGACCTCGCCGACGTTGGCCCGGAAGGTAAAGTCCGGTGCCGGCGTGGTTTGCCGGGCGGGCTTCTGTTGGGCGGCAGCCGCGAGCGCCGCCAACCCCAAGCAGCCAAAAAGTCGAAAAAGGCGCCGCATGCGGTGGTGTTCATTTATTTTAGCTCGCAGCGGGGCGCGGATGGCTTAATGCCATGGTGGGAGCATTCTGCGACAATAGCGGTAGCGCGCCCTTAGCTCAGCTGGATAGAGCATCTGGCTTCGAACCAGAGGGTCGGGAGTTCGAATCTCTCAGGGCGCACCAAGCTAGCAGGCGGGGACGGCCAGCATGTGCCGCGGCCACAACGACGCGGGCGATACGGAGTGCCGGCGGTAGCCATGACGGGCGAGCGCCGCGTCGAGGTGCCGCTGCTCTTCCGGTCCGTGAACCTCGCAGAGCCACGTGGGACGCCGTTCCGCCAGCAGGCGCTCGGCGCCGGCCATCACCGCGCCGCCCCAGCCCTCGACATCCATCAGGACGAACGTCGGGGCCGCCTGCCCGGCTCGGTAAACCAGGTCGTCCAAACGCGCCACCTCCACCTGGACCGTGTCGCCACCGGGGCCCGCGCCGGCTTGCAGCCGGCTCATGGTTCCGGCCCGCGACATCGGCATCCGACCCGGCTCGGCGCCCGCCGCCAGGTTGAGCGCGGTGATCGGCGCCGCGTGGCTCGCGTTTCGGTTGAGGGCGACGTTTTCGATCAGGCGGGCGTAGTTCTCCGGCGAGGGTTCGAGGGCAACCACCCGGCCGCGCGGGCCGACCATGGCCGCAAGGGCCAGCGCCCAGTATCCGGCGTGCGCTCCCACCTCATAGACGGTCGCGCCGGGCAGAGCGTAACGCTGGAGGAGTTCCAGGTTGTCGTTCTCGTAATGCCGGCCGAGCAGGAAGTACTTTTCGGCCGTCTCCACACGCATGTGCAGGCCGCGTAAAGGGCCGGCGGCAAAGGCGACCTCCACCCGGTGCGCGGCGTGCGCCGGCTTCACCAGGGCCGGACCGAACGCCCTGGGCACCGCGCGCGGGCCGGGGCCGGCGGCGCGGCGCAGCAGGCGCTGCAAGGGGAGCGACCAGGGGCGCGCTTCAAACATCAAGCGCTGCCGCCATCCCGCCGGTAATTGAAAATACAGTTGATAGAGCGCGGTTTGCCGCCGGCTCAGGGCGCTGACCGGAACATGCATCGCGCCGTGGTCCAGCCGCCGCCAACGAATCCCCTCGCGCACCGGCGGCGGGGGTACGGGGATGACACTTCTGTTGGTCGCCACGACCGTAGGATGCGGCCGCACGCCAACGCGGTTTGCTGCAAGCGGCTAGTTGCTGGCGCCGCCCACCGGGTTCTGGCCCGGGTACTTGGGCGCGGAGACGTAGCCGACGATCGTGTTCTTGTCCATCTGGTAGACCACCAGCTCCTCGAGCGCGTGGTTGCTGCCCACCAGGAACTGCACCGGCTCGTTCAGGGTCTTGTCTTTTTTCTCCACCTTGGCGTCGTCGGCGTAGACATCGAGGGTGTACTTCTCGTGCTTGAAGTCCACCTTCTTCAGTTGAAGTTGGATGGGCCCAACCTTGACGGGCTGCTTGGTCTTGGTCAGCTTGAACTCGAAGTAGCTGCGCTGTCCCGACTTCTCCAGCGTGTCCAGCTCGCCGCGGGTGGTGGCGATCAGGCCGCTCTGCACCCCGAGATCGCCCACCGCGCTCTTGAGCTGCGCCTGGGTGGCGGCGAGGTCGGCCTGGGTCTTGGCGATGTCCTGCTTGTTGCTGGTGACATCCCCCTTGACGCCGGTGATCTGGCCGTTGATGGCCCCGAGTTGCGTGCCGGTATCCTGCTTGACCGCGGCCAGCTCGCTCGCCGCCTGCTGCTGTTGCTGGGCGAGCGTCTGCGCTTGGCGCCGGGTGGCGTCGAGCTGTGCCTGAGTCTGCGAAACCGTGTGTTGCACGGCGTTGGCGGTGGAACTCAGCCGCGCCAGCTCATCGGCGCTCATGTGCAGCCGGTTGCGCAGCGCTTCCAGGTCGGCGCTCTGGGTCTGCGTCGTGCTCTGCAGCGCCGCCACCTGGGCGGCCAGCTTCTGGTTGGTCTGGTTGACCCAGACGAAACCGCCAATGGCTACCGCGGCAATGGCCAGGGCCAGGACAATACCCACACCCCGGCTCAAACCGGGAGGCGTGGCGGGAGGGGGAGAAGTGTCCTCTTCAAACATATATCGAGGGTACCAGAATTTGGGTTAGCGCCCGGCGCCCCGGCCTCCCCGAGCCCCACGGCCGCCACGGCCGCCGCGGCCGGCGCCGGGAGTGGGCGCGCCCGCGTCCAGGTTCTTGTAATTCATGGCGGCGTTGAAGAGCAACGCAAACTCGCCCGAGGTCTCATTCCGCCAGACCGGGTTGCCGGCGAACAGCACGATGTGCCCTTGGCCATGACGCGCATCTACCACCAACGGCTGGCCGGCAATGGCGTCCCCGCCCGCCAGCAAGCCGCTGAGCAGCAGATCGCGCGGGTTGGAGACGAAGCGCACGATGGTGCGCGGAGGCGGCCCCGCGGGTCCGCCCCGGCCGGGTCCGGCTGGATTCTGGTTCGCGCCATTCTCGGCGTCGTCGCCGTGGTCGGCGCCCATGGATTGCTTCAACAGGTCGGCGTCGGAGGGCCGGGACTGGATCACGTCGGGGACACTCAGCCCGCCGATGCCGCTGGCCCGGGTGGGACCGGCGTTGGCGCCCCCGCGGCCGCCGCGGCCGCCACCACCACCGAAGCCGCCCCGGCCGCCGCCGCCGGCGGCGATTTGCAATCCGGTGGAATAGTAGACGTCGAGGTCGGGACCGTAACCGTAAGCGATGGGGCTGTTGGCGTCGCTGATCTGGGCGCGCAACACGTCCCCACGGGCGTTGAGCGAGGCCGGGGGCGTGCGCGTGGTCACCCCATCGGCCATGCCGGTGTCGGTGGCCACCGCCATGCTCGGCCCGACCGTCACCAGCAGGCCGCCCGCGGCGACGAATTTCTCCAGGTGATCCAGACCGTCGAGACCCAACCCGCCCCGCATGTCGTCGGTGCTGTCCAGCCCGGGAACGACCAGGTCGGGCATGTCGGGCGTGTTTTTCCACGGAATCGCCTTGCCCCGCATGGGCAGACCATTCAGCATCGCGGCCAGCGAGCCGCCCAGCGGCGGCAGGATGATGACGTCGTATTTGTCGCGCAGGTCGGGCGTCACCCGCAGATAGGTGTCGGCGATATAGCTGTAGGGGATCTTGAGCTGGTCCATGGAGACGCGGTACCAGCCGTCCTGCTGCGTGCTCTGCCAGTTGTGCACCACCGCGATGCGGGGCGCGAGCAGGTCGTGCATCGCCACCTGCGGCGCCGCGCCGATGGCATCGACTGCCACGCCGGCGGCCTTGGCGGCTTTGTTGATCGCATCCGCGTTGCCGTTGGCGATGATGATGCTCCCGGCGTTGAAGTGCTTGCCGCCGGATTCGAAAGCTTTCTCCGCCACCCGCATCGGGGTCGAAGCCAGCGCGTAACGGAAGGCCGCCAGGTTGGGGTCGGCGTTGGCGTTGACGGCGAAGGTGCTCCCCGATCCCTTGACGCCGCCGGGGGCTTCCACCGTGCCCGCCACCTTGGTCATCGCCACCTTGAGGACGGCGGGGTCGTCGACTTTATAGGTTTCGACGTTGCTCATCGCTCCCATGGTCCAGCCGGTGTCGTCGTACGGCGGCGGATCGGACGGGTTGTAGTATTCCTGTCCCAGCAGCATGTCGGCTTCGCGGCTGTAGGGCTGATCCATGCGCACGATATAACTGCCGGCCGGGAAGCTGTGATCCTCGGCCTGGGCCACGCCCGGCTCCGCGCCGGTGGCGTGGAAGGCGGCGGTGGCGCGGTCGATCTCCACCCCCTGCAATTGCAGGATGTCGAGCAGGCGGGCCTGTAATCCCTGGCGCACGTCATTGGCCGGGAACACCCACGCCGCCGGGCCCTCGGTCGTGGCCTTATCCACCGAGTGCTTGCTCTTGAGGTAGAAATCGTGCAGGAACTCGGTGGCGTTGGTCGCCATGTTGCTCATCCCGTAGAGGATGGCGCTCTCCTGCATGTCGGTGTTGTCGCGCGCCGACCAGTTCACCCGGGGGAGCGGCGGTTGCGGACGGTACCACTCACGGCTGGTGTCGGTGGCGGGCGTGGTGATCACGCGGGTATCCGCGCCGCCGTTGCCCTGGGTCTCATAAAAACGGCCGACCGCGTTGTGGCCGATGGCCACGTACAGCATGTAGTTCGGTCCCCAACCATCGAAAAAGCCGTGGGTCCACACCCCGATCACGCCCTGCTGGTTGAGGTGATCGATCTCGTAGTACGCCATCCGCTGCCACTCGTTGATCTCGAGCGGATCCAGCCAGGGGTTGTAGGGCCCGGTCCCGGTCTGGATGTAGAGGTAGGGCACCGACTCGTGCAGGTCATGCAGCACGGTGGGGTGCCACTGCAGGAAGGCGTTCATCATGTTCTTCGACAAGTCCAGCGAGAGCGTCAGCCCGTCGCGGTTGTTGTCGTGATCCACGTAATGGCCCCACCAGACCAAGCCGGGGGTGGCGGCGTCGGGGTGGAGCTTGTGGTTCATGTACAGCTCCACCTCGCGGTCGTGGCCGTCCACCTCGGTGGCGGGCGTGATGAGCACGATCTCGTGCTCGCGGATGTTGCGGATAAAGGGAGTGTCCTCCACCGCCAAACGGTAGGCCAACTCCATCAGCATCTCGGGAGAGCCGGTCTCGGGGGAGTGGATGGAACCCGCGGCCCAGTACATGGGCTTACCCTCGCGGATGAGGGCGTCGGCGGCGCTCTCGCTCAACCCGCGGGGGTCGGCGAGCTTGGCGGTGATGTCGCGGTAATGGTCGAGGTTGGCGATGGTGGCCTCGTCGCTGACCGCCACCAGAATGGTCTCGCGGCCCTCCTCGCTCTTGCCGATGTCGAACACCTTGACGCGCTTGGTCTGCGACTCCAAATGCCGCATGTAGGCGTCGATCTTGTCCATTTTGTCGAGCACGTTGGGGGCGCCCACAATATGGCCCAGGAACTTGTCGGGCGCGTCCACGCACGAGCTGAACGGCAGATGGTCGGTCAGGGTGGTGTCAAATTCGGGAAGGGTGGTGTCCTTCTTGATCTGCGCGGTGTACTCGGCGTCGTCGTGGGTGGTGCACTGCTGGCTCGCGGCCGGCCGCGGCAGCCATAGGAGCAAACATAGTCCCGCAAGACATGACGAAAGTGAGCGCAGGCGCATTCCGGTATTTCCCCCGCACGGTTATACCAGAATCGGCGGCTCGGTACTAGCGGAAACTCCACGGGCCGCGCATTGCGCCCGTGGTTGCGGGCTTTGTACAGAAGTGTACAATTTGGCGCCGCTTTGGTGCGCGCCGCCGATGCGCCGCCTGCCCTTCGCACCGACTTTGCCCGCAGTGCAAACGGCGCGACCCCCGCGAGCCGGGATTCGGGTCGAGCAGACGGCGCTGGGCGCCTAGCTTTACAGCTTGCGCGCGATGCTCTTGGCCTGGGTGAAGAGCAGCAGGTAGTCAGGGCCGCCGGCCTTGCTGTCGGTACCCGACATGTTGAAGCCGCCGAAGGGGTGCGCGCCCACCATCGCGCCGGTGCACTTGCGGTTGAAGTACAGGTTGCCGACGTGGAACTCGCTCGCCGCCTGCTCCAGCTTCTTGGGGTCG
>Ga0134125_10000783_pt1 | contig 41622 bp, 35 predicted proteins | sample KB31751_FD_96464 | JGI IMG/M metagenome (GOLD analysis project Ga0134125, IMG submission 96464) | Terrestrial soil microbial communities with excess Nitrogen fertilizer from Kellogg Biological Station, Michigan, USA - KB3-175-1 | ecosystem: Environmental > Terrestrial > Soil > Unclassified ...
CGATTTTGAAGGCTACCTGAAAGCGAAAACTTTTAGCAACAATAGTATTAGAACTTTTAAAAGTGGAGTAAAGATATTCCTGCAAAGTAATCCAGAAGCCGATAGTTATGGATACAACCAGGTATTATCTTATTTTGATACTTGGTATTGCAAGGAATTAAGCGATAACAGCCGCAAGGGCTTGCTTATCCATATCAAAAAATATTACGATTTCCTTCTGGAAGCAGGAAGAAGAGATGATCATCCATGCAGGGCACTGAATCTGCCTGGCGGAATAAACAGGGGTATCATACATTCCGATTTATTCAGTTCAGCCGAGCTGGAAACCTTGCTGAGTAGGGAAGAGAAATTCGAAAAAGTGAGGTTGAAGAACCAGGTTGTTTTATCACTCTTAATATATCAAGGATTAATGCCAGCAGAAGTAATAAAATTGAAAACTGGTGATATTAATTTGGATGCTGGCACTGTCAATATAATTGGTGGAAGAGTACTAACTTCCCGAAAACTGCAATTGTATACCAGGCAAATACTAATGATGGATAAGTACCTGGATGTTGCCCGAAAGAAACTATTAAAGACCCAAACAGACAAGCTTATTATTAACTACCGTGGACTGGCAGACCATACCGATAGCATCCAATTTCTTGTTCAAACATGTAAAGGGATGTTTACTGATAGATCCTTGACTACAAAGACAATTAGAGATAGCGTTATATCTAACTGGCTGAATGAAAAGAAGCTCCTATTGGAGCAAGTGCAACTACTGGCTGGGCACAGGTGGATATCCTGTACAGAAAGATATGTGGAGATTTCTATGGATGAACAGAGGGAAATACTAAGAAAAGTACATCCACTTGATATTTAAAAGTAAAATATAATTTATATTTCAATATATTACCTGCCTTTCCCATATAAAAAACATGTAAATATAAAATATAATTTATTTTTTACCATTTTTATTGTTAAAAAGTAAAATATAATTAACTTTTACGTATATGATGACACTTTTTGTCGTATATTTGCTTAAATATAAAATATAATTTATATGAAAAATAAAGAAATCGGGGATATTATTTTAGAAAGACGTAAAATGCTTCATCTTAAACAACGTGATCTATCAGAATTATCTGGCACCACATTACCTACCATTATAAAAATTGAAAAAGGAAATGGAAATCCGTCTTTAAATACGATTGAGAAGATTGCTGAAGTGTTGGGACTTGCAGTACAAATTTCATTAATAGATACTCCAATTACTCCCATTCCATTGAATGAAACGAAGGAACCAAATATTATTAACAAAAATCAAACCAAAAACAAGGAAAATGGTCGATAAATTTCTTGTATTTATAAACGATGACCTTGCAGGTTATTTGACAAAGGCAGATAACGGATTTATCTTCAGATATGATGATGTATATTATCAAGATCAGAGAAAAAAGCCTATTAGTGTAACTTTTCCAAAGACCCAGCAAGAATATAAGTCTTCATACTTGTTTCCATTTTTTTTTAACATGTTGAGCGAGGGTACAAATCGGAGATTACAATGCCGACAACTACAAATTGATGAGAATGATTATTTCGGCCTTCTCCAAGCAACCTGTAACAACGAAACCATTGGAGCAGTAACAGTAAGACCAATAAAAAATTAAAATTATGATAATACCTGAAATTAAATATTGCCCAGGAACCTTAAGCGAAGGATTTGATACATACAGTCCCATATTCTTAAAAAGGATGTTTAAAGGGCAAAAAGTAAGCCATATTTTGCCATTTCCTTCATCACCCCAGCAGGAAAATCTAATCAATAATAGAAAATACCTATCTATTTCGGGAGTACAGTTAAAGTATTCCCTTAAACTTGAGAGTAAAATTCTGCGCTTAACAAATAAGGATGAGAGAGGCGAATACATTATAAAGCCCAGTTTTAATGAGCCGAACTTTACACGGCCAGATATGATACCAGCTAATGAACATCTTACAATGCAAATAGCAAGGCAGGTATACAATATCGTAACGGCAGAGAATGGAATGATATTCTTTCAAGATGGGATACCTGCCTATATTACTCGCCGTTTTGATATTAAACCAGATGGCACAAAATACCGACAAGAAGATTTCGCATCAATTCTTGGTCGAACCAACGCAAATAATGACGAAGAATATAAATACAATGCCAGTTATCTGGAAATTGGTCAAGCCATTCAGCAATATGTGGGTGCCGCAAAAAGTGAAATTGATAAGTTCTTTAGAGTAATACTTTTTAATTATATTTTTTCTAATGGCGATGCGCATTTGAAAAACTTTTCTCTGCTCGAATCAGCCGACGGAGATTATATTTTAAGCCCCGCCTATGATCTTGTTTGTTCCCGAATTCATGTAAATGATCATGAAGTGGGTCTTCACGATGGTTTATATGCGGGTGATATTGATGATAATAGCTATAAACAATATGGTTCATATTGTTACGATAACTTCTATGATTTAGGAGAAAAGTTAGGAATGGCAAAACCTCGAATTGAAAAAATACTTGAAAAGTTTTGTGCAAAACAAGAAAAAGTGGAAACTTTCATTGAACGTTCATTTTTGGATGAAGAAATAAAGGAGCAGTATCGCAAATTGTATGAAGAAAGATTAAAAAAAATCAATACATCTCTAAGACCCCAAATCGAGCAGATTACATTAAATGGGCTTGAAGAAATCGAGTTCAAAAACCTTTCTGGAAAAACTATCCATTTCCAGAATATTGAGATTCCTGGAATGGATAGCGCCAATTTTAATCTAAGATATCGCCTTACAAATAGTACAGGGCACGAAATTATTAGTCCTATCGTGTTTAATGTTTTTAAAGATAAATCAAATGTAGTTCTTAATAATTATGTTAATGTCCCTCTTGGATATACCCTTTATGTCAAATTAGTTTCAGCTCCTTACCCCACTTTTCAAGGAAATGGGAGGCTGCAATATGGTATATTAAAATCCTAGCAAAATTTAAAGTTGGACAACTACTTGAACACTTTGTCCAAGTAGAATAATTAAAGCTAAGATTTTTGCATTTAACAAAACCGCACAGGGTATTTAGATTACGATATTGAAGGCAACGTGGCAAGCATATTGATTGATGTACCCACGGAGAAACATACGAGTACGCGCTCAACGAGGAGGCACCCTGGCAAATATGCCAGGCATTTGCGTGCCACAAAATTTATAGCTAACGTCCAATTTTATCGTTCAGAGTTGTGAAATGCCCACAAGTGGCTGATTTTTAAATTGTACTTAAACATGTAAATTTATATTGGATATAAATAAATTGAAAAAACCGTGAAGCAATGTGAAGCAAAAAAATATTTACTTTTTATGTTTTTTGTATATCAATATTTCATAACTTAGCAGTCGAAAAAGTTCTTTGAAAATGGTAACATTTTATCGGTAGTGTTCAAATAATCACCTGGCTAAGTACAAAACTCGAAAATATACTAATACTCAATAGGATAATAAATATCTAAGCAGAGGAAGAGAGAGGTATAGAACCCTCTCTCTTTTATTTAAGATTCTTTAAACCGCACCAAATAAGGTATTCATTTACCTTAGTGTTCAAATAATCACCTGGCATAATGGAATGCAAATATTGTAAGGGATCTTGTATTAAAAAAGGATTCCCAAATGGAGAACAAAACTACCAATGTAGAGTATGTAAGAAGCATCAGCAAAAAACATACATATACCGAATATGTACTCAGCAAGATGAAAGGATGCTCGTCCGATATAATAATGAAGGTGTAAGTATAAGCTCCATGTCAAGACTGACCGGAATATCTAAAGCTAATATTGTAAATAAAATAAGGAAGCTTGGGCGACAAATAACGTGTCCTTTATTGAATGAAAGAGGACAAAAATATGAAGCGGACGAGATGAGTGTTATAATTGGAAAGAAAGATAAACACAATCCCAACTACCTGGTATATGCTTTGAACAGGGAATCAAAAATGATTATAAATATAGCAGTAGGAGGAAGAACAAAAGAGAATATTCGTAAAGTGCTGGAAACTGTTATTGCTTTAAATCCAAAGAAGATATATACTGACAAACTAAATATTTATGCAACGCTATTGGAAAATAAAATACACGGGACTTCCTCAGGCATGATAAATCATATTGAACGATTTAACCTGACACTCCGTACACACCTAAAGAGGTTATCTCGTGCTACAATATGTTTTTCCAGAAATAGAGAAATGTTGGAATGCTCCCTAAAGCTATATATATGGAGGGACTCCTTTTTCAAATTTGAGAAAGGCATTTAGAGTGAAAAAAATTGAAAGGAATCGAACCTAGATCAAAAAAATCCTTATTTTACAGGTATTTTAAGCCATATGAATAAAAATGGAAAAGGGCGAAATCGCCTTTGTGGCCCCGCTAGGAATCGAACCTAGATCAGAAGTTCCGGAAACTCCCATACTATCCGTTGTACTACAGAGCCAATTTTAAAATGGAGGGCAAAAGTAGGAAGAATTTGGGTTTTAGCCAGTTTATTCTTCGTCGGTGACCTCATGCAAAGCTATATGCATCTCATTTTCTTTCACGAAGTTACACCAATGGCAGTCTTCTTTACCGCATCCTTTTTTAAATTCGTGGTTTTGTATCTTTTGCCAGGTATCTACAATTTGTTCTAAAACAATGGCAATATCTTCCCTGGTTATAAGGATTTTATCGGTTTTATAAGCATCTTTCACGGGTTCTATAAAATCGAATTCGGAACTAACAGCGTCCCAATCGTTGTACTTCTGGTTATCCAGCAATATTTTATAAAAAACTGCTTGCCGCCAATAATCACCCCCTATTTTATCCTCACCCGAAGGACCTTTAAGTTTCTTACGCGCACTATCATAACGGCCGGTTTTGTAATCTACCACATTCACTTTTTTGCCGTCAAATTCCAGCTTATCTAACTTACCATTCAACGGTACGCCTTCTACTTCTACATTGCGTATATTCTTCTCAAGTATCACAATTTTATTCCACTTATTAATATAAAAGTCATAATATGGCGGAAGTATTTTAGCCCCATATTCCAAGCGACGGGTATACTGTTCTTTCGTGAACGACTCCCTGTTACGATACATGAACCTGTTAAAGTCATCCATCATTATTTCCTTAGATGGAAACATATTATTATTGGCTTTCATCTTCTCAAACAAAGCCTGCAAAGTAGAATGCACAGCACTACCAAAAGCCATTGATTCGCCTTTGGCTGCAGGAACCCGTATTAAATTCTGATAATAAAACTTAATAGGACATTCTAAATAATTATTCAAATGCGTAACACTTAATGAATAGCTTTTAAGAAGGTCATCTATATAACTTTTATCAACCAGTTCAATTTGCGGGGCTGCCTTAGCGATGTACAAAAGCTGGAGATATTCATTCAAGGTATTCTCTTCCACCCGTTCCTTTATTTCTTGAATAGCTGTACCTTCTATAATCTCACCCACAAAGGCAGAGCGTTCCAACACCTTATTTTTATTCTCATTATCCATCACAGAATAGGAGATACTAAGGTGAGTTTTAGCTCTTGTCATAGCTACATAAAACAACCGGCGCGCTTCTTCCAATTCATCCACTTCATATTTATCTTCAGAAAGATTATCGGGTAAACGGTATTCAAATTGGGAAGAAGATTTCCGGTCATCCCACACATTTTTAGTACACCCGATTAAAAAAACATATTCATATTCTGTACCCTTGGAGCCATGAGCGGTAACAAGATTAACTCCATCTACAGCAGCAGAAACTTTCACCAAGTCGAGCCGTATGCGATTGTTTTGCATAGTTTCAATCATATCGAGCAGGCGTTGCAAAGTAACGGAAGGGTCCTTGCGGGTTTCGCTTTTAATAAAATCAAATAGCCCTGTGATTACCTGCATCAGCCAAGCCTTTTCATCCGATTTAATAATATATTTGAGTATTCCTGCAACACGAACCACTTCTTCAAACAATCCTTGCAAGGTAAGATTGGGAGCAGCTTTTATAAGAGTTTCTAACGCATTGCTTGCTTTTTTCACTTCGCTTATTTCGTCCGTACTAAACAAATCACGCTGGGAAGGATTACCCTCTTCGCTGATAGCACGGCGAATTGAGTTTTTCTCATTTCTGTTGCCATAATTACTTTGTGCCACTCTCAGGCTAAGGCGTGCAATTTCAATGGCAGGAATGTTGAAGAAATCATAGTGCAGAATTTCGAAAAGCATTTCTTCTCCTCCGGTAGGTGTATCAAGTTCTGCAAGAATATATTTTAATATGCGTAGTACCTTATGAACGAATGTTAACTCCAATAGGTTCACATTTCGCTTCATATTGAAAGCTATATTTTTCTTTTCAAGATAGCCTACCAAATCCTCCACCTGCCTGTGATTCCTATAAATGACAACTATTTCCGATGGCTTTACTTTTTCATTGGAAACCAGATTTTCTATTTTATGCGCTACACAAATAGCTTCATTGGCGAGGTTAGGATATTCAATAATTTGTGGAAGAATATCTAGTTCTTTTAAAACAAGATTCGACGCGACCAGGTTTTTATTGAGCGAATCATCATCGTTGATGATTCTTTCCTTGTTATGCTCAATAAGCACTTTAGCAGCATCTAATATATTCTGGGTAGAACGGTAGTTTTCCGTCAACACCACTTTTTGCAAACCCCGGGAATATTCATTCGCAAAATCGCGTATGTTCTTCACATTCGCATCCTGGAAAGAAAATATAGATTGGTCATCATCGCCCACAACAAACACGTTAGGGGTATCCCAATAATCAATCAGGTATTTTAGTAGCTTCTTCTGCGAGCCGCTTGTATCCTGAAATTCATCTACCAAAAAATATAAATAGCGTTCCTGGTAATTGAGCAGAATATTGTTGTTTTCATCAAATGCTTTCAGCACCCATAGAATCATATCGTCGAAAGTATACCGTCCCCTTTCGCGCATCATCTCATCATATTTCGGATAAAGATTAACTGCTTCGCGTACCTTATCCATATATTCTGTTTCCTCCTTTATCCGGCTTTGGTTAGGCTCGCCTGCTTTGAACTCCTTATAATTCCGTTTGTAGAAAAATCCATCTTTACCGGGAAGTTCTGAAAGATAATTGTCTATTTTTTTATTCAGGAAATCCAATGTCCATGCTTCTTTCTTAATGAGTGAAAACAGGTTTTTCACTTTTGGAATTTCATAATTCACATCGCCCTTAAATTGTTTCAGTAGGCTATTAACGGGCAGGTTATTCAACAAATCTTTGAATAATTCTATTTCTTCTAACTCAGAAATAGCTTCTAAGTTCTGCTTACCGAAATAGGTAAGATTATCTTGTATTACTTCATTGCAAAAAGAATGAAAAGTATGAATATGTACCCTATAAGCTGCAGGTCCGATAAGACTAAACAACCGGTTTCGCATCTCAACCCTACCCGTATCGGTATACGTAAGGCAAAGTATACTATGTGGAGGCGTATCGGTTTGTTGTAATATTTTGCCAATGCGCGTAGCAAGAATTTGAGTTTTACCCGTTCCGGGTCCGGCAATAACAAGTACGGGGCCTTCAATATGGTCCACCGCCTGGCGCTGGGTTACATTCAGTTTATTAAAGGCTTCTGAAAAAGCCGTTTCATATTGTGATGAGAATTTGGTCATCGGTTTGTTTATCTCAACTCAAACTTTTCACCCAGATATAATTTACGTGCTTCGGGGTCGTTGGCTAATTCTTCCGTAGTTCCCGCTTTTAATATTCTTCCTTCATAAAGAAGATAGGAACGATCGCAAATAGATAATGTTTCGTGCACATTATGGTCGGTAATCAATATACCGATATTCTTTCTTTTTAAATCCGATACTATCTTCTGAATATCTTCCACCGCAATAGGGTCAATACCTGCAAAGGGCTCATCAAGTAGAATAAAAGAAGGGTTCACAGCCAGGCAACGTGCAATTTCTGTTCTCCGTCTTTCTCCACCCGAAAGCACATCGCCGCGTGCATCGCGTATATGAGTTAAGCCAAATTCCTCCAACAGCACTTCCATCCTATTTTTCTGTTCAGTTTTGCTGAGTTCGGTCATTTCGAGGACCAATTTCAAATTATCTTCCACCGTCAATTTACGAAACACAGATGCTTCCTGCGGCAAATAGGAGATTCCCATTTTTGCCCGCTTATACATGGGTTCCTTGGTAATAGGGGTATCATCCAGGTATATTTCTCCGGCATTGGGCTTCACCAATCCAACCGTCATGTAGAAGGTGGTGGTTTTGCCCGCCCCGTTGGGACCTAATAATCCTACAATTTCACCTTTACGAACTTCAACAGATACATCGTTCACAACTGTGCGTCGTTTATATTTCTTTATAAGATGGGAAGTGCGTAGAACCATTTAGTGTTATAGTTTATAGAGTCATCAGGTAATTTCCGTAGCCGCTTTTTACCAAAGGCTGTGCAAGCTTCTTCAATTCATCGGTGTTGATATATCCCATTCGATAGGCAACTTCTTCAATACAACCAATTTTTTGCCCCTGCCTCTCCTCTATTACCTGTACAAACTGGCTTGCCTGCATAAGCGAAGCAAATGTTCCGGTGTCGAGCCAGGCAGTACCCCTGTCAAGCACACTTACTTTTAATTTGCCCATTTTTAGGTATTCTTTGTTTACGTCGGTAATCTCATACTCTCCCCTCGCACTCGGCTTAAGGTTTTTAGCAATGTCCACTACCGAATTATCGTAGAAGTATAGACCCGGCACGGCATAATTCGATTTGGGGTTTTGGGGTTTTTCTTCAATGGACATAGCTTTGCTCTCTCCATCAAATTCTACTACCCCGTAGCGTTCAGGGTCTGACACGTGGTAGGCATAAATAATGCCTCCATCGGGGTCGCGATTGCCCTGCAAAAGCCTTCCTAATCCTACTCCGTAGAATATATTATCTCCTAATACCAGTGCTACTTTATCTTTCCCAATAAATTTTTCACCTATTACAAATGCTTGTGCCAATCCGTTGGGGACTTGTTGTTCAGCATATTCAAAGGTACAGCCGAGCGATTTACCATCGCCGAGTAACCTTTTAAAACCCGGCAAATCATGCGGGGTTGAAATAATCAGTATTTCCCGTATGCCTGTCATCAATAGTACCGATAAGGGGTAGTATATCATGGGCTTGTCATAAATGGGCATCAGTTGCTTGCTAATAGCCAGGGTAAGGGGATGCAACCGCGTGCCTGAACCACCCGCCAGAATAATTCCTTTCATATAAATGGGTTAAAATATGCTACTAAACTACGAACTTTTTAATAATTCACTGTTTAGCATTCTTCATTCACAATTATAGATACTATCTTTGAGCCAAATAACCTTGTTACAACACCCATGAAATTTGCAACCAAAGCCATCCATGCAGGACAGAAGCCCGACCCTTCAACAGGAGCCATTATGACCCCTATTTATCAAACATCAACCTATGTGCAATCTGCACCCGGCAAGCACAAAGGCTACGAATATTCGCGCACGCACAACCCTACCCGCGCAGCACTCGAAGCTAATATTGCCGCACTGGAAGAGGGTAAATACGGAATGTGTTTTGGAAGTGGCATGGCTGCGGAAGATACAGTTATTAAACTATTGAAACCCGGCGATGAAGTCATCTCTACGAATGATTTATATGGTGGCTCTTTCCGGATGTTCACCAAAATATTTGCCAACTATGGAATAAAATTCCATTTTATTCCCATGGCTGACCCAAAAGAGGTAGCCAAATACATCAATAAAAATACCAGGATGATATGGATTGAAACTCCTACCAATCCTATGCTCAACATTATTGATATCAAAGCTATTTCGGCTATAGCAAAGAAATCTTCCAGTTCAAACAAGAATAAGATATTAGTAACTGTTGATAATACATTCGCGACACCTTACCTGCAAAATCCGTTGAAATTGGGCGCAGATATTGTGGTACATTCGGTTACCAAATATTTAAGTGGCCACTCCGATTTAGTTATGGGAGCCGTTGTATGCAATGATTATGCCTTATCGGAACAACTGCACTTTATCCAAAACAGTTGCGGTGCGATTCCTTCGCCACATGATTGTTTCTTGGTATTGAGAGGTATTAAAACCCTGCATGTCCGCATGGACAGGCATTGCGAGAACGCCATAAAAGTCTGTAAATATTTGCTCACCCATCCTAAAGTAGCTAAGGTTTATTTCCCGGGCATACCAACCCATAAAAATTTTAAGGTAGTGGAAGAACAAATGAAAGCTTTTGGCGGAATGATTTCATTTACGTTGAAAGTAAATACTACAAAAGAAGCGCATAAAGTATTATCACGCTTTAAGATATTTTCATTGGCAGAATCATTGGGCGGAGTAGAATCGCTTTGTGGGCATCCTGCTACGATGACCCATGCCTCCATACCCAAAGACATCCGTGAAAAATCAGGCGTGGTAGATTCACTTATACGCTTGAGTGTAGGTATTGAAGATGCCGACGACTTGATAGATGATTTGAAACAAGCATTGAAGTAAAACTATGATAGACTTAACAGGAAAACGGGCATTTGTATGTGGCAGCACTCAAGGCATAGGCAAAGCCTCGGCTATGATACTTGCCCAACAAGGTGCCAGCATTACATTGGCTGCACGCAATGAAGAAACTTTAAAAGAAGTTTTAAAAGAATTGCCTACCAATGTCAATCAAAAACACGATTATATAGTAGCCGATTTCAACCAGCCTGAACAATTAAAAAAGAGTGTAGAAACTTATTTATCCGGTGGAAATGAATTCCATATCCTCCTGAATAATTCAGGTGGGCCTCCAGGTGGAGAAATAGTAAATGCTAAAACAGAAGATTTTATTCAAACCTTTCAACGGCATTTAATCTGCAATCATATCCTTACTCAGTTACTTGTTCCGGGTATGAAGAAGAACAAATATGGCCGTATCATTAACATCATTTCTACTTCGGTGAAAGAACCTATCAAGGGTCTCGGAGTATCGAATACCATACGTGCATCGGTGGCCAGTTGGGCGAAGACCATGTCCTTTGAACTTGCTCCCTTCGGAATCACCGTAAACAATGTACTCCCAGGTTCCACAGAGACAGTCCGTATTGAAGAAATTATTAAAAATATTTCGGCCAAATCAGGAAAAACTCCTGAAGCTGCAAAAGCAGATATGATAAGCAGGGTTCCGGCAGGAAGATTTGCCACAGCCGACGAAATAGCTTATGCAGTTGCTTTCCTGGCATCGCCTGAAGCAAGTTACATTAACGGAATTAACCTGCCGGTTGACGGCGGAAGAACAGGGTGTTTATAATTTTCACACATGCTTGAAAACATTCAAATACGACTGATTACTGAAAACGATGCTATCGCTTTAACAGACCTTTCAAAGCAATTGGGATATTCATTAAGCATCGGAGAAACGGCTGAAAATATTCGTGAAGTGCTTGCTGATAAAGATCATGCCGCATTTGTGGCCATTATAGATAATCAGGTTGTAGGATGGATTCATGTATTAAGAGCCATTCGCATTGAATCAAAACCATTTATTGAAATAGGCGGTTTAGTAGTTGATGAAAACTACCGAAAACAAGGAATCGGCAAACTCCTTGTAAATAAAGCAAAAGAATGGTCAAAAGAAAAGCATATCGATAAATTAAGGGTACGTTGTAACAGAAAACGAACTGAATCACATCAGTTTTATCTTGCATTAGCCTTTGTTGAGCTGAAGGAACAAAAGGTTTTTGAAACCTCCGTCTAAATAAATTTCACTCCCGACTGAACTATTTTGACATTTATCACGTCTATTGTAGTAGAAATAGTATAATATTGTCATTATCCATCACGTTATAAGCAGCCTATGAAACGAAACATTTTAATAGCCATTCTTTTCTTATTTAGTATCACACTTATTATTGCTTCATGCGAACAAAGCGGATGCAGTAAATCCCTTGTCAGCTCCTATAATTCTAATGAAAGTAAACGGATGACTGGTAATTGTATGAATTGCCATAGCCCTAACGGAGGTGCCGGTGCAGGATGTTTTAGAGTAGGCGGAACAGCATTCGATAGTATTCCCGGCGACAGTGCATTCAGCGGGGCTGTAGTTAAGTTATATACCCAACCTCTTGGCCATGGTGAGCTTGTAGTAAGTCTCCCGGTTGATAGAAGCGGCAATTTTTATACCACTTCACCTGTTTCATTTGGCAATGGGTTGTATCCCGCCATTGTTTCAAAAACAGGAACACGATATATGCCCAATGCTGCTGTAACAGGGTCATGCAATAGTTGCCACGGAGCTATAAACGCAACGATTTGGGCTGATTAAAAAGATTGATTTATGAGAAAAAAAAACATATTACTCCTGGTATTCTTAATTATTGCATCTTATAGTTTTTCCCAGTCCTGGTCTGACAGCGTACCAAAAAAACTAGCGCAAACTTGGAATGATGAAAGGCTGATAAATTCCCCTACCACCAAAACGGTTGCGCCGGGTTTTATGGAAGTATATTTTATGCACCGGTTTGGCAGCATGGGAGGCGCTTCGGGCGGAGGTGTCCACACATTTTATGGATTTGACAATGTTTCCGATGTGTTATTTGGTTTTGATTTCGGCATAACAAAACGTTTTATGCTCGGTATATGCCGCAGCAAGGACAAGGAACTAATTGACCTATATGGCAAATACAGATTAATTGACCAAAAAGCAGGAGGTTCTTGTGTTTCTGTCGCCCTATATGAAGATATGGGGATAACTCCTGAAGATACTACTACATTATATAATGGTTCTACCGAAGGCTCGGACAGGCGAAACATAGCCGACCGGTTTTCTTATCTAACACAGGTTATTATTTCCTCCCGCATAAACGACCATATTTCACTGGAGGTTATACCTACTATTAGTTACCGTGACCATATTTTGGAAACCCCCAATCCCAATAACAATACTTATGATGGAAATGCCATTCCCGCCGTTGAAATCGGCGGCAGGTATATGTTCAATAAAACAATTGGTATTGTAGCAGAGTATTACTACATCATCTCGAAATTCCGTACCGATAATCCCACCCCATATTATAATATACTTTCAGCAGGGATAGAAGTAAATACGGGGGGGCATGTATTTGAGATTAATTTGAGTAACACTCCCGGCTTAAACGGCAATAATGCTATTCCCTACACAACCAGCAGTTGGCTGAAAGGCGGTTTTAAACTAGGGTTTACCATTTCAAGGAATTTTAATATTTAAACGTCTCTACTCTCCTAACCATACCAATTTCGGTTCTTTTGCCTATTTTTGGGAAGAATCGAAAAGATAAATACTATGAAAAAAGCAGAAATTCAGACAGATAGGGGTAACATGAAGGTGGAGTTCTATGAAAAAGACGCCCCAGGAACAGTTGCCAACTTTGTAAAACTAGCATCAGAAGGTTTTTATAACGGACTTAACTTTCACAGGGTAATACCTGAATTTGTAATACAAGGGGGCTGTCCCTTAGGCACCGGCACCGGTGGACCGGGGTACACCATTATGTGCGAAACTTCGGGCGATAACCAATTCCACGACAAGGGTGTATTGAGCATGGCCCACGCAGGCCCTAATACCGGAGGTTCGCAATTCTTCATTTGTCTTAACCGTGCCAATACTAAACATCTTGACCGGAAGCATACCTGCTTCGGAAAGGTAGTGGAAGGCATTGATGTGATTGATAAAATAAAACAAGGAGATAAAATCAACAAGATTGTTATCACTGAAGAGAATTAATTTTCCTTCTTGATATAAACGGATGTAGTGGGGAATGGTATGTTTATACCTTCTGCATTAAAGCGTTTGTAGAGGCTTTTGATAAACTCGTGGAGAAGAATGTATTGCTGCGAAAACTGGTTTATGTCCATTGATAAACCAAAATTAATGGAGGAATTACCAAACTCTTTATAACGAAAGGTGGGATGGCCTTTTATATCCAACCCTCTCATTACCTGCTCGGCTACTTCCAGCGTTATCCGCTCTACCTTATCCAGATCGCTGTTATACCCTACCCCAACATTCACCGTTATAGAAAAATCTTGTTTCGGAAGAGAATAGTTGGTAATGATGGTAGTAGCCAGCTTGGAATTTGGTATTACAGTCATATTATCCGATTGGGTAAGCAGGGTTGTCGATCTCCAGGTAATATCTATTACGGTTCCTTCTTCTCCGCTTGTCAAATGGATATAATCACCCGGTTTAATGGTACGCGTAAGGGTTATCTGTATGCCCGCAAACAGATTTGACAGGGTATCCTGAAGGGCAAGAGCAACAGCTAATCCACCTACGCCTAAGGCGGTAAGAATAGGTGTGATGGAAACTCCAAAAGATTGGAGCAATACCAATAAGCCCAAAGAATAAACAATGATGTTAATTATGGACTTAAAAAGAGAGAGTGAACCCTTTGAACTTTGTTCCCTGAATGAGTAGGCTTTCAATAGGCCGGTAAGCACTCTTGAAATTACAAATGCAATAATGAGAACGGTGAGAAAGATGTGTATCCTATGGGCAATAATGATGGTTTCAGGATCAAGTGGCGCCTTTGTCATTCCATAATAAACACCAAAAAGCATGGAGATAAGAACAATCATCCCCCGAAGGGAACTCGCCAATACCGAAGCGCTTTTAGAATGTCTTTTTTTAGCCAGGCGGTGGGCATAAACAATAATAACACGCTGTATTACTATACCTGCAAATATGATAACGCCCGCAATAAGCGAAGGTGTAAACCAGTCCTTCACCACGGTAATATCGGTATTAAAAGATGTTTGCAATATTATCATTACTCGCTATTTACTTTAAAGCACTAATTTACTGAATTAAAAAACCGACTTATATTTTCCCGTTAAAATATTTTTTAACGATGGCCATAAATGGCTTATGGATATGTCCGTTGGTGGCTACAATGCTTTTACCAAAGAGGTAATCATTTTTCCCATTGAAATCAAATAATTTTCCACCCGCTTCCTGCACTATCAATGCCCCTCCAGAAACATCCCAGGGCTTTAAATTATATTCGTAAAAGGCTTCAAAGCGCCCCATGGCCACATAACATAAATCTACCGAAGCAGAGCCTATGCGTCGTATGCCTTGTGTGGTTTTCATCAAATGCTTAAAGAGTTCTATATATTCATTCTGTAGGCCAAAATCGTTATATGGAAAACCTGTCGCTATCAATGAATCTTGCAGTTCCTTTTGTGGAGATACAGCTATTTTCTTTCCGTTTACTTTAGCCCCTTTGCCCTTTACGGCAGAAAAACATTCTTTAAAATTTAATTCATTCACTACGCCAATAATAGGGGTCTTATTCTCATACAATGCAATGCTGATGGCAAAACAAGGCAGTCTATGAATAAAATTAGTAGTGCCATCAAGCGGGTCAATTACCCAGGTATATTTATTATCGAAGTTTCCGCCGCCTTCCTCGCCAAGTATTCCACTTCCTGGTAATATCTTTTGCAAGCCCTTAATCAGCCTCTTCTCTGAGGTTTTATCCACATACGAAACCAAGTCGTTGAAACCTTTTTTCTGGATATCGGAAGCCCGGAATTTATTTTTCTCCTTTATTATAAAATTTCCCACCTCGTGGGTAAGTTCAATTACTTCTTTGCAAATGGTATCGAGCTTAAGTTGCTTGTGCATTATGTTTAGCCTTATTATTAAAATAAATTATTCCTATCACTCCAGCAAGGAAAAATATGGGAGATATGAGTTGTGCCTGGGTAACATCCATCCCGAAAATATGATATTTGATATTTACACGAATCAATTCTATCAGAAATCGTTCTATTCCATTAAAGACAAGATACCAGCAAAATAGAACACCCGGAACATGTATCTTTTTACGCATAGACCATAATATGAAAAAGATGATCATTCCCATAATGGTTTCATAAAAAGGTGTTGGATAAACGCCTGGGTTCAATACATGACAGTAATCGCCCAAACAACCGGGAATTGGATCACCTATATTTTCCACATTATGAGGATACCCGAACGACCACATCCAATGCGGAAGAAAACTAAGAAAAGAAGGCATAGGGTTCTGATTAACTATTCCCCAATCACCATCTCCTGCCATTTGGCAACCTATGCGGCCTATCGCATATGCCAATATCATAGGAGCAGCAGCGGCATCAACCATGTGTAAAATTGGAATTCCCTTTTTGCTGGTATAAACTAATACGGAAATGCCGCCCACTATCAATCCTCCGTATACAGTGAGCCCGCTTCCGGAAAATATCATGGCAGGATTATTAAAAAAATCCTGGTAATTTTCGAGTGCATCAAATAATTTGGCTCCCAGAATGCCCCCAATAGCTGCAATCAGCGTAATGTTACCCACCAATTGGTAAGGATGGATGAGCACTTTTTCCATCCGGGGTTCAGGTAATTTATTCTTAGCCTTTTCACGATATACGTAATAGGCATATATAGCTCCACCCAATATTCCGCCCAACAAATTCCCCTTTAGCGAGAGGAGGCTCCCCTGCATATCTGTTTTGAATTCGTCGTAATTTAAAATGATATAAACCAGCTTGAAGAATAGCACAAAAAAAATCGCAAACGCTTCTGCCAATTCTTCTTTGCTGGCACCCTTTCCAACTAATTTTTCCACAGTGGTTGCATGTAACAATCCTTCTTTTTCTTTTCGTTTGAGTTCTTTGGTAAGCACCCAGGCAGAAACAAGGAAGGAAAGCGCCATGCAGGCTCCGAAAGTATGCAACAACTTAAGCGGTTCGAGTCGTATACCAAACCATGCATTGAATAATTCATAGAATGATGCGTACATACTTAATCTGATAATTGGTTGATTTGATAATTTGATACTGCATTATCAAATTGACTACTTACCAAATCATCAAATTGATTTACTATTTCTCCGTCAACTATTCCTTCAGCATTGATGGAATTGAGCCGTACCTTATACATGGAATTTTTCAATAATTCGTCCGATGGAACACGGACACGAACATAGTTATCCGTGTGTCCATACTGCCAGCCGTCGTTCACATGGCCTTCAAACAGTACTATGCGTTCGCTTCCCAGGTTTTGCTCATAAAATCCGCGCAATTTTTTTTCTGATAATATCCTCAACATACGCGTTCTTTTTTTGCGGATTTCCACAGGCACTCCTTCTTTACTCTCAACCGCTAACGTATTACTTCTTTCGGAATAGGTGAAAGCATGCAGGTATGAAACATCTAATTCGTTTAGGAAAGAATAGGTTTCCAGGAAATGCTCTTCGGTCTCGCCCGGAAAGCCTGTTATCACATCTGCGCCAATACAGCAATTCGGCATAAGAGCCCTGATGAGCGCCACCCTTTCAACATATAAATCCCGCAGGTAGCGGCGACGCATCTGTTTAAGTATGCTGTCAGAACCCGATTGAAGCGGTATATGAAAATGTGGAACAAACTTTTCAGAAGTGGAAATAAAACGGATAATATCATCAGTAAGCAGGTTAGGCTCAATGGAAGAAATACGGAAACGCACGACCGCATTTACTTTCTCAAGTTCTTGCACCAACTGGAAAAAATTTTCGTGATGCTTATCAGAACCGGGTTTATTGATGCCGAAGTCGCCGAGGTTTACACCCGTTAACACAATTTCTTTGATGCCTTGAGCAGTTATTTCATAAACATTTTTCAGCACATTTTCGATGGTGTTGCTGCGGCTGTGGCCCCTTGCTAAAGGTATGGTACAATAGGAACAACTATAATCGCACCCATCTTGCACTTTGAGGAAGCTGCGGGTACGGTCGCCGGATGAATAAGAAGCATGGAACTCTAGCGGCTGCTCTATTTCGCAGGAATGGATTTCGGTAAATTGTTTCTTTTCAACCCGGCGAAGATAGTTGGCTATGTTAAACTTCTCTGAAGCTCCCAACACCACATCCACACCTTCTATTTTAGCAATTTCTTCGGGTTTTAATTGGGCATAGCAGCCTATTACAGCTATAAAAGCGCCCGGCGAAGTATGCAAAGCATTGCGCACCACCATGCGGCATTCTTTATCGGCTTCGTTGGTAACCGAACAGGTGTTAATTATGTAGACATCGGCTTTTTCCTTAAAAGGCACATTGTGAAAGCCCTGCTCCGACAAACGCTTGCCTATAGCCGATGATTCAGAATAGTTCAGTTTGCAGCCTAAGGTGTAAATAGCAAATGTGGGGATTGACTCCATAGCGCAAAAATAGGCATTTACAGGGAAGGATACCTATGCTTTCGAAAACCTCAGCATCTTCCCTATTTTTTTGAAGAAATTGACATACGCATCGCGCTCAAAGATGGCAGAATCGACGGCTGCTTTATAGGTGAGAAATATACTGATAGGAATTAATACAAAGGCTGGTAGCCAGGAACCCATAAACACAGTCATTACGCCTTCGCGGGCCGATTTTATACCAACGATGGAAAGTATATAATACACCATAAAAAATATAGCAGCTCCCAGCACAGGCATTCCCAATCCGCCTTTACGGATAATGGCCCCGAGGGGTGCACCTATAAAGAACAACAGCAGGCAGGCAAAAGGAAATGTAAGTTTCCGTTGCCATTCTAATTCGCGTTGCAAAATAGTAGTATGGTCTAAATCAAATTGCGAGGAAGACTGCCCCACCAGTTCTTTTACATTGCGTACACTATTTACTGCCGCATCCACTATAACCATGCGGTCTTGCTGGGCGCCGTAGCGCGGAACATAAGGAGCTTGTCCGACAATGGGACGGGTATTCAAAAAACCGGCTCGTATTTCTTTGCTGAATCTGTCTTTATCGTTTGAGAGCTTATGGGTCATCGAATCAGCAGACTTGGCAAGCTGGCGCATATCCATCATTTGATAATCGCTTTTAAACAGCTCCTCGCGGGTACGGGTAAAGCGGAAACTGGATAGATCGAAGTAAATAGTAAGTTGCTGGAAATGGTTCAGCATCATAGGGTGCGTAATGCGCTGCTGGTTACTGCCGACTATTTCTTCGTAGGAACTCCCATCATTCATCATCAATATCATGTAGTGTTGGTCGGCTGACATCTTCATTTTTCCTGATCGGGCAAGGTATACCTTCACATTACCCATTTGCGCGGTATGGTCGTAAATTAAAATGTTGTGCATAGTTTCCTGATCGGGGTCTTTTCCGCCAATGCGTATGCTGTAGCCGCTTATTCCATTATAAAAAACATCGGGTTGGAGGTTTAAGGCAGGTTTGGTGTTCTGTATATCCCATATCAGGGCATTGGTTTTCAAATTCACTATGGGCAGGGCATAATTGGCAAAAAGAAAAGCGCCCAGCGAAATGCAAACAGCCACAGCAGCCAGGGGCGCCATAATTTTTGTTAAGGAAAGGCTGGATGCTTTCATAGCAACCAGCTCAGAGTTTTCGGCCAGGTTCCCAAAGGTCATGATGGCTGCCAGCAAAATAGCCATAGGCAGGGCCAGCGGAATAAGATACAAGGCTACCCAGAGCATAAACTTGCCAATAACGAACCACGACAAACCCTTGCCCACCAAGTCGTCGATGTATTTCCAAAGGAACTGCATCAACAATATAAACAGTGCAATGACAAATGTAAGCGCCATAGGGCCCACAAACGATTTGACCATATACCTGTAAAGGGCCTTCATGAGAGTTTAAAGTTCATCCAGTTTAAAGTTCAAAAATATGAAAGCTCTTCTTCATAAGCTTTATAAACTTCACAAACTTTATAAACTTTAACAGTTTTTGTTATTTTTGCCGCCCATTTGCATGATAAACAATAAGAAAATAGTAGTAGTGTTACCGGCTTATAATGCCGAGCGTACCCTGGAGCAAACATATCGGGAAATACCATTCGACATTGTAGACGAAGTGGTATTGGTAGATGACGGAAGCAAAGACCGTACGGTTGATGAAGCCAAACGATTGGGTATAAACCATGTTATTCAGCATGAAAAGAACAGAGGTTACGGAGGCAACCAAAAAACTTGCTACAACAAGGCACTTGAAATTGGAGCAGACATCGTTATCATGCTTCACCCCGATTATCAATATACACCGAAGCTAATACATGCTATTTCATATATCATTGCCGACGAGGTATACCCTGTAGCATTCGGTTCCAGGATATTAGGTAAAGGAGCCTTGAAAGGAGGCATGCCTATGTATAAATTTATTGCCAACCGTTTTCTCACGTTTAGCCAAAATGTGCTTATCGGTCAGAAATTATCGGAATACCATACCGGATACCGGGCTTATACCCGCGAGGTACTCGAAACCATTCCATACGAACTTTGCTCGGATGACTTTGTATTCGACAACCAGGTCATATCGCAAATATTTTACGCCGGGTTCGATATAGCTGAAGTTACCTGCCCTACCAAATACTTTAAAGAAGCTTCTTCCATCAACCTGAAAAGAAGTATTACATACGGGATGGGCGTAATGGGAACCTCCTTCAGACATTTCTTCCAACGCATGGGAATTATCAATTCTCCCATGTATAAGATGCGGAAGACACCCCAGCTTCCGAAAGGGGCTTAAACGGGATCTTCTATAGCCTTATTTACGTTAGGTAATTTACTATCTTTTTTTGCTACATTTGTTGCATGTTATTGGAGCAAATATTAAGATAGTATTGATGAAGTACAAAATTACTTTTATTATTTGTATCCTTCTTTCCTTGTTGGGCAAACGCAACGTTAGTGCGCAATCCGATACCTTTCATTATGTTTCCGATACTACTCAATCTTGGACCGTACCCGGTTGCATAACACAAGTTACAGTGCAATTGTGGGCCGGAGGCGGTGGCAGTGGAAACTATTATTGTTTAAGCGATGGATATTGTGCGGGCGGTGCCGGCGGTTATTACGAAGGAGTAATTTCAGGTTTAGTCTCAGGTGAGGTACTTATTTTAACTGTCCCTTCAGGAGGAAAATGGCAGAACAATTGTGCCATTGGTAATTATGGCGGTAATGGTGGCTGGCCGGGAGGCGGAAATGGAGGGGACGAAAATTTATATTTCGAAGAATATGGCGGTGCTGGCGGTGGTTATGCTGCTGTAGCAATTAATGGAAATTATTATGTAATTGCCGGCGCTGGCGGCGGCGGCGGCGGCTATTGTTGTTATTATGCTAATGGTGGTGGTGGTGGTGGTTCAATAGGGGGAAGTGGAGGCAATTTAAATGGCCCTGGTAAAGGTGGTACAGGAGGCACCCAAAACAATGGAGGAAATTGCCAAGTTAACTTTTGTTCATGCGACACAAGCCACCCTAGTACTCACGGTTCGTATCTTCAGGGCGGGTATGGAGGAGGGCACGGCTCTTGTTACTGCTACTACTATACCGGCGGCGGCGGCGGCGGTGGTTATTATGGTGGCGGTGGCGTAGGCGACTACTTTGGCGGCGGTGGCGGCGGATCTTCTTATCCGGTTTCAACTTTTAGCGTTAATGGTATTACATTTACTCCTATATCTAATTTACAAGGCAGTTCAGGAAATAAGAAAGGTAGTTACTTAGCTCCAAACCCTTTGCCTGATACATCCATAGGTATGGGAGGGTATTTCGAGAATGGAGGTAATGGATTAATTATTATTTCGTATGCTGTCGGAGGACCAATATTAATTATAGATACGTCTATAAAAGCAACCCCTACTTGTGGCATTTGTAATGGTAGTATAGCTGCTACGCCCCATGGAGGAAACGGAGCATATACTTATCTGTGGACTCCAACGGGGCAAGTTACCCCAACAGCCACAGGTCTATGTGCAGGCAACTATACCGTAAGCGTAACTGACAGTTGTGGAGATGTTGGTACTGCCTCCGTATTACTAACGGCAATTCCAATTTCTGTAAGCGCTGCCGTTACGGCCAATAATAAATGTAACGGTAATTGCAATGGTAGCGCAATAACAACTGTAGGCTTAGCTACTTCGCCATATACGTATAAATGGTCCCCATCGGGAGGTAGTAATGCAACAGCCACTGGCCTTTGTGCAGGCAATTACATTGTTACTGTAACCGATAAAAATGGTTGTACAGGCACAGCCACAGCTACTATAACCCAGCCTGCAGCTTTAGTAACGAATATACTTACCCAAACCAATATTTTATGCAACGGAGCCGCAACAGGAAGTGCTACAGCCAAAACTTCTGGAGGGGTTTCACCTTATACTTACAAATGGTCTCCTACCAATCAAACAACAGCTACTGCAACGGGGCTTAGTGCGGGAGTATATACACTAACTGTTACCGATAGCAATGCCTGTACAGCAACCATAACCGCTACCATTACCCAACCTACACAGGTAACAACTACGTTCACCATTAACAATGTACTTTGCAATGGAGGCACGGGAAGTGCCACCGTAAATGCAAGTGGAGGGGTATCACCCTATACTTATTTGTGGACACCCACTAATCAAACTGCAGCAACAGCGACCAGATTAAGTGCCGGAGCCTACACTATCAAAGTAACCGACAACAATGGCTGCACCTTAACTAATAGTATTACAATAACCCAACCGGTCGTATTAAATGTTACAACTATAAACACCCATGCCTATTGCAACCTGTCCAATGGAACAGCAACAGCAAATCCGGCAGGAGGAACAGGCCCTTATACCTATTCCTGGACCCCCAGTTCTCAAACCACTGCAAAAGCTACCGGACTGTTAGTAGGAACATATACCGTTTCTGTAACTGATAATCATCATTGCACAACAAGCGCCAGTGTAAATATTACTCAACCCACCTTGGTAACTGCAACTGTTACCGCAACAACGAATATAAGCTGCTATAACGGAGCAAATGGTTCTGCCACCATAACAGGCAGCGGAGGAACTACACCCTATACCTATTTGTGGACTCCAAGCGGTCAAACTACTGCCACCGCTACAGGCTTATTTGCATTAAGCTATACGGCCACCGTAACTGATAATAATGGTTGTACCGCCACCGCATCAGTTAACTTAACAGAACCCACCCAGGTAACAGCCAGTATCAGCGAACCTAAAATTATTTGTAAGGACAGTACCGGAATACTAATCGCCAATGTAAACGGAGGGACACCACCCTATAAGTATTCTTGGAGCTCCGGCGCCACAAACGGGATAGCTACTATTACCCCTACTTCCAGTAATGATTATTCAGTAGTTATAACCGATAATAATGGTTGTACCACCAGTGCTAATATTGTATTACAATATGGCCCTGCTTTTGCAGTAGATATAACAGGGAAGAAATCCGTTTGCGTAGGAGATTCTACCCTTATCTGTGCCCAAGCCATGGGCGCCATTGATGGAGTATTTTATCAATGGGCTCCTGTAAACAGTACAAATGGATGCATCTTAGTAAGTCCTTCCATATCGAACGTATATACAGTAACCGTAGTAGATGGGTGTGGTTCTACCACTACTGCCCAAACAAGCATAACCAGCGAACCCAGCCCGATAGTAAATACGAGAGTCAACTTCTCACAGGGATGCGAACCATTTTGTGTACAGTTTATCAATAACACAGTACTCAGTAAAGGACAAGTAGCACAATACACCTGGGATTTTGGAGATGGAGATAGTTCCAGAAATAAAAGCCCTATTTATTGTTATAAAACAGCAGGGCAATACAACGTAAGCCTGACTGTAATCTCTGATAGTGGCTGTAGCGCTACCTTAAAGAAGATAAACATGGTAACTATTTATGCTCCACCCAAAGCAGCCTTCAGTTATTCACCCAATCCTGCAACCATAGAAACACCTGCGATACAATTTACGGATAAGAGCAAAGACTTCAATGGAAATAATGTAATCTTTTGGACATGGAGTTTCGGAGATAATAGCGATTCAAGCAGCAATGCAGAAAACCCAATACATACCTATCGTGATACCGGAATGTATTGTGTAAACTTAACCGTAATGAGCAAAGAAGGTTGTACCGATACAACCACCAACTGCTTAATCATCGAACCCGACTTTAAGTTATATATTCCTTCAGCATTTACTCCAAATGGAGACAACAAGAACGAAACCTTCCAACCCATAGGGCAATACATTAAGAGTTATGAGATGTATATCTTTAATCGTTGGGGAACACAGATATTCCACTCAACAAATCTAAATCAGGGCTGGAATGGGGAAGTAAACGGAACGGGGCAAATCTCGACAGAAGATGTTTATATCTATAAAATTATGGTCATTGATGCTAAAGGAACTGAGCATTCCTATGTAGGTAATGTTACCTTGCTGAAATAAGAAAATTACTCCACCTTACCTCACATCTATTATAAGGAGCCGGGAAGCTTCGATAATTTCATTTTTTATAACTTAGCGTCCTCTTAATTAAACATTATGTCAAACGCAATTTATAAAGTTCCGCCTGCTAAGAACGAACCTATACTGGGTTATAAACCCGGAAGTCCTGAAAAAGCTGAATTAAAGAGCACCATCAAACAGATGATGGGCAAAAAAAAAGATATACCTATGCACATAGGCGGCAAAAATGTACATACCAAAAAGGTATTTACGTTGTCGCCCCCGCATAACCACAAACATATTATTGGCCAATACCATAAAGGAGATGCATCGCACGTGAAACTGGCTATTGATGCGGCGCTGAAAGCAAAATACGAATGGAGCAACCTGCCCTGGGAACAACGTGCATCCGTTTTTCTGAAAGCAGCCGACCTATTGGCTGGCCCATATCGCGCGGCTATGAATGCAGCGACTATGATTGGTCAATCTAAAAATGTTTTCCAGGCAGAAATTGATGCCGTTTGCGAACTGGTAGACTTTTTTAAATACAATGTGCAATTTATGACCGAAATCTATCACCACCAGCCGGAAGCGTCTCCCCTCACATGGAATCGCATGGAGCACCGTCCGCTGGAAGGTTTTGTGTTTGCACTTACCCCTTTCAACTTCACATCTATAGCAGGCAACCTGCCATCGGCACCTGCATTAATGGGAAATACCGTGGTTTGGAAACCATCCAACACCCAGATATATTCCGCATCCATCATAATGGAAATATTTGAAAAAGCAGGAGTTCCTCCGGGAGTTATCAATATGGTATTTACATCAGGCCCTGAAGCAGGAGAGGTTATTTTCTCCCATAAAGATTTTGCAGGCATCCATTTTACCGGCTCTACCGAAGTATTTAATGGAATATGGAAAACCATTGGCGATAATGTTGGTAAATACAAAACATACCCACGCCTGGTAGGTGAAACAGGTGGAAAAGATTTTGTGGTGGCACATCCTTCAGCGGATGCAAAAGCTGTAGCAACTGCCCTTTCAAGAGGTGCATTTGAGTACCAGGGTCAAAAGTGCTCTGCAGCGTCAAGAGCGTACATTCCTAAATCGCTTTGGAAAGAAGTAAAGCAATTTTTAGAAGCTGATTTAGCATCATTCAAAATGGGCGATGTAAACGATTTCACCAATTTTATCAATGCAGTGATTGACGAAAAATCGTTTGATAAAATCACAAGTTACATTAACCATGCAAAAAAAGATAAAAACGCTTCCGTAATTATTGGGGGACACTCTGATAAATCAAAAGGATACTTTGTACAGCCTACCGTTATTCAAGCAACCAACCCATCCTATAAAACCATGTGCGAAGAGATCTTCGGACCTGTGTTATCAATATATATATATGAAGATAAAAAATTTGAAGAACTACTGGATATAGTAGACAGCACTTCTTCTTATGCCCTTACGGGTGCTATTTTTGCTACTGACCGCCATGCGGTGCAATTGGCTACTACCAGGCTTACCCATAGTGCAGGCAATTTCTATATCAATGATAAACCGACCGGTGCAGTAGTGGGGCAACAACCTTTTGGCGGAGCCCGCAAATCGGGAACAAACGACAAAGCTGGATCTATGTATAACTTAATGCGTTGGAGTTCTCCACGTACTATAAAAGAAAACTTTGTAGCACCTACAGATTACCGCTATCCGTTTATGATGGAAGAATAAGTTATTTCGTCACTGCGAGGAACGAAACAGCATTTATTAAAAGATTATTTCGTCTGCTTTAAGCGGACTCGTAATGATATAATACTAAAAACCTCTTAGCTGTTTTTACAAGTGCATATCATCCAAGATTACATGCAATAACATGGAGTGAAAGTTTTCTACTATACCAAAGCTTTTAACAGGGATAACAATATTGGCATCGCCCAATTTGCTTAAGGAGTTGTCTTTATTAAATCCGCTCAGAGTGATTACTGTTCCTTTCATCTCTTTTGCTTTACGTGTGGCATTCAGAATATTTTTCGATTCGCCTGAACTGCTGATGGCTACCAGCAAATCGCCGTGAAGAAATTGTGCAATAATCCATTCTTCCATAGCACGTTCCCATCCATAATCATTGGCATAACAGGTTATCATAGCCGCATCGGTGAACGACATGGTGCGCTTGTGTCCCATCTTCATATAATCTTCCATCATGTGAGAACAGATGGAGTTAGAACCACCATTACCAATAAAGAATACTCTATCAGCTTTAGTTAATAATTCCGATGCTTGTGTTACCGCTTGTTGTACTTCTGCTGAAGCAAAATAGGCAGCAAATTCTGTTTGATATTGAGACCAGTGTTTTGACATAATGCTGAGTTAAAATGAGATGCAAAGATACGCATTTAAGAACTATAAGCTATTAGTGATGAGATATTGGGTTACGCCTGCCCTTTGTATAATTTAAAGTATTACTGCTATTATTTTCAGTATTAAAAATACCATATATTTGTCTACCTACTTGTAAAGTGACTATGTATAAGATAATTACGCAATGCAGGATTTGTGGCAACAAAAATCTTGTTTCATTATTAAACCTCGGAGAGCAAGCCCTTACTGGCATTTTCCCTAAAAGCAAGCAAGATGTTATTACTTCCGGCCCCCTCGAATTAGTAAAATGCCATGCTGAAAAGGAAGGCGATAAGGTGTGTAATTTAGTGCAGTTGCTCCACTCATATGATAGTTCGGAAATGTATGGCTTGAATTATGGTTATCGTTCAGGATTAAACCAATCGATGGTTCGTCACTTGCGTGAAATTGTTACGTATGCCACTTCGATAGCTTCTCTAAAAGAAGGCGACTTGATTGTGGATATAGGAAGTAACGACAGCACACTTTTACAAAGCTATCCTACTGATAAAAAACTAACATTGTTAGGAATTGACCCTACAGGAAAAAAATTTGCCAAATATTATCCTGATCATATTCAGTTGGTGCCCGATTTCTTTTCAGCTAAGGCATTGCAGGAAAAAGCTTCCGGAAGAAAAGCGAAAATAATTACTTCCATTGCCATGTTCTACGACCTGGAGGAACCCTTCTTGTTCGTAAAAGAAATCATGGACTCTTTAGCCGATGACGGAATATGGATTTTTGAACAAAGCTACCTGCCTCTTATGCTATCAACCAATGCTTACGACACCGTTTGCCACGAGCACGTGGAATACTACGCACTGGAACAAATTAAATGGATGATGGATAAGATGGGAGCCAAAATAATTGATGTGGCATTGAACGATACAAATGGCGGCAGTTTTAGGATAACAGTAGCTAAATCAAATTCAGCCTATGAGGTTTCCGAATCGGTGAAAAAAGTATCGGATAATGAAAAACAATTACAACTTGACACCTTAAAGCCATACGAGGAATTCAAACAAAATATCCGCAAGCATAAAGAAGAACTCTGCGCACTCGTTTCAAAGCTGAATACACAAGGGAAAAAAGTTTTCGGGTATGGAGCCTCCACGAAAGGTAATGTGATATTACAATATTGTGGATTTACAGAAAAAGACATTCCTTATATAGCAGAAGTGAACGAAGATAAATTCGGTTCTTATACGCCTTATACACATATCCCCATTATATCGGAAAAAGATGCGCTTGCCATGAATCCTAATTATTACCTGGTGCTACCCTGGCATTTCCGCAAAGGGATTATAGAAAAAGAAAAAGCATTCCGTGACCAAGGTGGAAAATTTATATTCCCCCTTCCTGCTATTGAAATTGTTTAATCATGAGCAAAGCTATTATTATAGGACATACGGGCCAAGACGGTACCTATCTGTGGCAACTCCTCAGCAGCAAAAAATACGATTTAATAGGGATTTCCGCTGCGAGTGCTTTATCATCACAAAAAGGTAAACTCGATGCTATTGATATCCGAAATTATAACCGGGTTGTTGAACTGATTGAAACTGAAAAGCCCGATGAACTATATTATTTGGCTGCCGTTCATCAGTCATCAGCCGACAAAAAAATGGAGGAAGGTGAACTATTCCAAAAGAGCATTGATATCAATTCCAAGGCATTTATTAATTTTTTAGAGGCTGTGCGCCTGCATTCTCCGCATACAAAAATATTTTACGCTGCTTCTTCCCACATATTTGGAGAAACGCAAAGTCCCATTCAAGATGAAACCACACCACTCAACCCGAATTGCATTTATGGAATAACCAAAACTATGGGCATCCGGGCTTGCTATTTTTACCGCGATAACTATGGCATTTTTGCTTCCGTGGGCATTTTTTATAATCACGAATCACCCTTAAGGGCTTCTAAATATGTATCGAAAAAAATTGTGGAAACGGCTGTAGCTATCAAGCGCGGAATAGCAAACAAATTAATTCTTGGCAACCTCGATCACCGTGTTGATTGGGGATATGCCCCCGACTATGTGGAAGCCGCATACAGGATACTTCAGTTAAAGCAACCAGATATTTTTGTTATTTCGAGCGGTACTACGCACAGTATACAAGATTTTACAGAAGGCGTATTCACCTGCCTGGGGCTCGATTGGCGAAAATACGTGGAGCTGAATCCGAATTTAATTACAAAAAAACAAAAGCAAAACCTGGCGGGCAATAACCAAAAATTACAAAATATAACAGGATGGAAAAATTCTGTTACTTTTAATGAATTAATAAGAATTTTAGTCGACGCTGAATTAAAGAAGTATGCAGAAAAATAATACCCTGATATTTATTCCAACATACAACGAAGTAGATAATGTAGAAAAGATTTTCAAGGATATAAAAGCTTTGAATCTTCCTGCCGATATGCTGTTCCTGGATGACAATTCACCCGACGGAACCGGGTTGATTATTGATACCCTTGCTGCGAACAACACACATGTATTCACCATTCACCGTAAGGGCAAACTGGGCATTGGAAGCGCCCACCAGGATGGAATACGATGGGCTTACGAGCATCGATACAAAACATTGATAACTATGGATTGCGACTTCACGCACTCTCCTTCTTACATTACTGATTTTGTTAAGTTGTCTGATAAAGCAACCATTGTAGTAGGCTCAAGATATTTACAAAAAGATAGTTTATCCACCTGGAATTTATTCAGGAAATTTCTTACCTACCTGGGACATTTTTTGACGGTGAACTTGTTGAATGTGCCTTACGATGCCAGCGGTGCATTTCGTTTGTATAACTTGGAGAAAATTGATGAAAATCTATTTGGGCTCATTCTTTCCAGGGGTTATTCTTTCTTTTTTGAAAGCTTATTTATTCTCTACCATAATAAAATCACCGTGGTGGAAACCCCCATTGAACTGCCATCGCGCACGTACGGCACTTCAAAAATGACCTATAAAGATGCATGGAACAGCCTGACCTTCCTGCTAAATCTTTGTTACCGTAAACTTTTTAGTAAAAAAACATTACAATTGCATTAATAGACTGATTTGTGGACAAGGACAAAATTATAGAACAGGACTGGGATATTTATTGGGCATCAAAAAATAAACGTGCCTCGGCCACCTACGATTTCCTCGCAGGAATTTACCGCAGGCTCATCGTTAAAAATATATTGAATCATTTTGTATTTAAGTATTTTTCAAAAGGAGCCCATATACTCCATGCAGGCTGTGGAAGCGGACAGGTAGATGTGGACATTGTAAAGCATGTAGACATTACGGCCCTTGATATTTCAAATAATGCCTTGCTCATCTATCGCCAAGTGCATGGAGAAAAAGCAAAAACTATACAGGGCAATATTTTCAGCCTGCCATTTGCCGATGAAAGTTTCGATGGAGTATATAACTTAGGCGTGTTGGAGCATTTTACTCCTGAGGAGATACACCAGATATTGACCGAATGCAAACGCGTACTAAAGTCAAAAGGCAGGATTATTATTCTGTGGCCACCTACGTTCGGATTCACTGTTTTTGTACTTGATACGGCACACTTTGTTCTTAACCGCATTTTCAAGATGAATATCAAATTGCATCCCGATGAAATTACCCGTTTAAAATCGAGAAAGTTGGGAGTAGAGATGTTTGAAGACGCAGGGTTTCATGTTTTGAAATATTATTTTGGGCCCAGGGATTTATTTACACAGGCAGTAATTGTAGCAGAGAAACCATAATATGGCTAAAACCCCTCCAAAGGGAACTCCCCTTAAAAAACAGAAACCGGTTGCAAAAAAAGTGCTTGTGGCAGAAACCCCTCTACCCAAGCGTGCCGATCCTATGTTTGTGTATTCATTGGTAGGGGCTTTTTTCATCATTGGGCTGATAGGTGTATTTCACCATGAAATGTGGCGCGATGAATTGCAGGTGTGGTTGGTAGGAGCTTCGGCCCATAATTACGGCGAGTTTTTGCGTAACATGGCCAACGAATGCAACCCGTTCGGATGGTATTTTCTCGATTTTGTACTTAGCCGTTTTACAGAAGATCCAATCATAGCACAGATTTTTCATATGCTGCTTGCCACCGGAACCGTGTATATGATTGCAAAATATGCTCCATTCACTAAACTGCAAAAGATATTTGTATCATTCAGTTACTTTTTATTTTTTGAATATTCGCTGGTGGCGCGGGGATATGCGCTCACTGTATTTTTTGTGTTCTTATTCTGCACATTCTATCAGCAAGTAAAATCGAAGAACCGGTACCTGGTGCTCTCGCTTGCCTTATTCTGTTTAGCCAATACCACCGGGCATGGTGTTATAATGACCCTTGGATTATTAGGCATGATGGTGGCCGATTATCTTTTTGCACAAGATGTTGCTTTACGAAAGAAATACAAGCCCATGCAGGTGCTACTTGCTGCCGTTATTGTGCTTATAGGCATTTACATTGCCATGAAATGGATATCGCCACCGGCGGGAAACCGCTATGGAAACAACTGGTTTTTCGGGGTTGATATGGAACGCATGGCCAGGTCGTTGCGAACCTTCTGGATGAGCCTTATTCCCATACCGCAACTCTCAACCCTCAACTTCTGGAATTCAAATTTCTTCTATACCGCCACAACGAGTTCATTTAGATTTACCATCCTCTTCCTGCTATCGGTTGGCGTATTTTTATTCTGCGTGTTAGATTATCTGCCGAAAATAGGGGTTACGGTTTTCTACTTGGCTGCAACCATTGGGGTATTACTTTTCAACTACACCAATAATGTGATATTTTCCATATTCGCAGCAAACCATTACGGGTTCATTTTTGTTACGCTTATTGCTTCTTCCTGGCTTGCGCCACTTGCTAAAAGAAGCTCATTTAACATTCCGCCCCTTAACTCATTGCGAAACACATTAAAAGTAGAAAAGAATTTCACCTACCTTCTTACAGGCTTGTTTGCCGTTAATATGCTGGCAGGCATGATAGCCTATTATAAAGACTATACCGAACTATTCTCAAATATTGAGCGCACCGGAAAATACATCCGCGATTCTCATTTGGATAGAATGCCTGAGGCCGGTTTTATTGATTATGCCGTTTCACCCACTTCTGCATTTACCAAACAAACCATTTATTATCCTGACCGGGACACTTCAGCCCGGTATACCATTTCTACGGATAATAAATATACTTTCGATATGAACGAACTCCTTAACCGTTTAGTAAATTTTGTTTCGCGGCAGAAGGATTCTGTATTATTCATTTCCACGGGTGATTACTTTGGATGGGGCCATGGAAAAGTTATTGGTAATATTCAATTCAGGGCTGTCGCCTCTTTTTACGGAAGCATAGTACCCGATGAATACTATATTTTGTACATCGCCAAGAACTTTGACATTGATAAAGTTATCCACGACGCGAATTCATTCCGTAACAGTGCAACTCTGGATGCTATGATAAGCAAAGCCCACAATTTATATCAAAATGGAAAAATAAGCGAGGCCAAAAATATTCTTTTAACGATAGAAGAAAAAACGAATGGAAAGATTCCTCATTTGCATAGCTACCTGGGCCTTGTTTATGCAAAAGACAGTATGGCGGCAGATGCTGAAAAAGAATTCAAGATGGAGATAACCCTGAACCTGCAAAAAGAAGAAGCCTTTTTCAACCTGGGCCTATTGTATTACAATAATAAAAAATATGAAAATGCAATTACCTCATGGGACAGCACCCTTGCCATCAATCCCAAAAATAGCGATGCTATGAATAATATAGGTGTATGTTACCTGAACTATAAAAAAGACCTGAAGGGGGCAAAGCAATATTTTGAAAAGGTAGTTGAAATAAATCCTGATTTTATGCAAGCTTATTTCAATTTACTTGCTTATGCACAAACTAACACTGACGAAGCAACGCTGATAAAATATACCCGCATGCTGCTCAGTAAAGGGGTATCGGTGAAAGATATAAAGGCCCGGGGTATTGACCTTTCCGATGCATTGTTGCAAAAAATAAATGCGCAGCAATAGCATGCCACTTACTTGCAGAGAAAGGAGCAACGTTCAGAAAAGCGTGCATAAATATCATCCATTAAATTTATTATTTTTGACACGGATAGTTTCCTATCGCATTAAATTATCTCATTTGTGAATAATAAAAAGAAACCAGTAGTAAAACAGTCCACCCCTAAAAAGGCTGCTGCTCCTCGGCCAAAGCCCGAACGCGATTATAGCCTGGTAATTCTTTTTATCATGATCGCCATTGTAAGTTATATCCGTTACAGGTACCTTGCCATTGTATTAGAAAGAGATGAGGGAGAATATGCCTACATGGGCAATTTATTGTTGCATGGAGTAGCTCCCTTTAAAAATGGGTACTCTATGAAACTGCCAGGAACATCTTTTATGTATGCCCTGTTTATGTTTTTTTTCGGACACAGTGATACCGGAATACATACAGGTTTTATGGTTATGAATGCTGCCACCATGTACTTTCTCTATTTGGCTTTCAAAAAGCTGTTTAACTCATTTATTGGCCTGGCAACTGCAAGTATTTATGGATACATGGCCATCGGGCTTCCGTTTATCGGGTTTGCGGCACATGCCACCCATTGCATTTGTTTTTACAATTCCATTGCCCTATTGTTGCTGGCCGGATATATGAAATCTGGTAAGCCACGAACACTTTTCTTTATTGGCTTGATGATGGGAATTGCATTCCTGATGAAACAACAAGCCATTTTTCTCATCCTGTTTTTTGGCCTCTTCCTGCTTGTTTACATGAAAATGGAAAAGAAACAATTGTGGCAGGAAATTATTAAAAGATTGTTCAGGTTCGGGATCGGGGTAGTCATCCCTTACCTGTTTATTTTCCTTGTTATTATTGCTACTGGACAGTTCCACGACTTCTGGCTCTGGACGGTTGAATATGCCTCGCAATATGAGGCAGTGAAGGGATTGGCTACAATTGAAATTTACTTGAAGGCATCCTTTACGCCAGTTTGGGCCGTATACAACTATTTATTGGTAATATCATTAGCAGGGATAATTGCTTTATTCTTGAGTTCCTATAGCCGCATCCAGAAGATATTTACTGTGGGCTTTATGCTTGCATCAGCCTGTGTAGTAAGCTCGGGGTTTTATTTTCGCCCCCACTACTATATTGTAATATTGCCCGTTGTTGGCCTTCTTACAGCCATATTGATAGAGTTCCTGGTGAAACAACTGCTGAAACGCTTACCTGCATTAAAATTACAGCAAACATTGCTTTTCACCCTCTTTGCATTAGTTTTCTATATCATGTACGATAGCCGTAAATATTATTTCAGCCTATTGGTATCCCAGGTATGCGACATGGCCTATTGGGGTAATCCATTCAGTGAAGTTCCTGAAATAGCAAAATATATTAAAAACCATACCTCAGATACAGATAAGATAGCTGTAATGGGTTCAGAGCCTGAAATTTATTTTTATTCCAACAGGAAGGCTGCTACAGGCTACCTGTATACTTATCCGCTGGTAGACCGGCAACGCAACAATATGGTGATGCAGAACCAGATGATTGATGAGATTGAAAAAAACAAGCCTGCTTATATTATATTCTGTAATATAAGCTATTCATGGGTAGCGCAAGCGGGTGTTCCCCAAAAAATATTTCAGTGGGGTAATTTATACACGCATGCTAATTATACTGCTGTTGGTTTTATAGATTTTTTCAGTAATATGGGATGGCACGCATTTTGGGAAGACGACATTAAGCAGCGGCATATAGACCCCCAATCATTTATAATTGTGTTCAAACGAAACCCCGATACAGTTCCTGCGCCGCATTTATAATAAATTCGCGATTTCTACCCTTTCCGGGTATTGTACATATTCATAGTTCGTTCTGCCCCTATAAGGCAAAAAGATTCAATGGCCTCCACAGCTTTAGCTATGTGTTGGGGTAATGTTTTTTGTTCCTCTTCAGTCCATTTGCCCAGCACATATTGCACTTGCCCGCCCTTGGGAAAATTATTTTCGATACCAAAGCGCAAGCGGGGATAATTTGTTGATTGCAATATTTCCTGAATGCTTTTAAGTCCATTGTGTCCTCCATCACTTCCAAATGTTTTCATCCGGAGCGCCCCGAAAGGCAATGCCAGGTCGTCGAGCACAGCCAGGAGATGGAATATGGGAATGTTGGCTTCCTGCAACCAATAGCGGACCGGTTTCCCGCTCAGGTTTACATAGGTGGAAGGTTTTAATAAAACTATCTTCCTTCCTTTTAAAGAATGTTCGGCTACAGCCCCATAGCGGCGGTTATTGTCAAATTTAATGCCCCATTTAGAAGCGCAGGCATCTACTACATCAAATCCTATATTGTGACGGGTACCTGTGTACTCATCACCAATATTACCAAGTCCTGTTATAAGAAAAGAATTCATGCGTCTTTAAACTTGAAAGCCCATAAAGCTACTTGTTTTCGCTTTATGGACTTTCTATTTTATAAACGTTATACTTATTTCTTCGCAGCTGGTTTTTCCTCTTTCTTAGCAGCAGCAGGAGCAGCAGTACCGGCAGCAGGAGCAGCGGCACCGGCAGCAGGAGTAGCAGCAGAAGCACCAGGAGCAGGAGCAGCAGCTTCGGCTTCGCGGGTGGTACGTACTGTTACTACAGCAGCATTTTGAGGATCTAAGAATTTAAGTTTTTCGTTGTTAAGTTCTTTAATCAGGATAGATTGTCCTAATTCAAGGTGGGCAACTTCCAGGGTAATATGATCCGGAAGGTCATCCACTAAACCTTTTACCGTTAAACGGCGTATTTTAGTTTGAAGCTTGCCACCCTTTTTAACTCCAACAGGGGAACCGTGAGTAACAACGGGTATTTTAACAGTAAGATATTTTCCTGGAACAGCTTCCATAAAATCAACATGCAAGATTTTATCGGTTACTCTGTCGAATTGAGCATCTTGAACAATAGCCTTGGCTTGCTTGCCATTAATATCCAATGACACGAGATATGCATCGGGGGTATACAAGAGTTTTGAAAATTGCTTTTCTTCAACCATAAAGTTCAGTTGTTCTGAACCGCCGTACAGTATGCATGGCACATTGCCTCCTTTACGCATTTTAATGGCATCTTTAGTGCCCACATTTTCTCTGGTTGTACCGCTTATGGATAGTGTTTTCATGGAAATTGAAATTTTTACTTGATTTTAAAAAACGAAATTAGAGCTTATAGATTCAAAATTAATAACCTTATTAATTACGTCAGCAAACAGGGGGGCCGTAGTTAAAACCTTAATCTTGGGACTTTGTTGTTTTAGCGCAATAGTATCGGTAACCACCAATTCTGTGAGCTTCGACTTTTCAATATTTTCATAAGCCTTGCCCGACAGAACGGCATGTGTACAAAGAGCCCGCACGCTAGTTGCGCCATGATCCATTATCATATCCGCTGCCTTGGTAAGTGTTCCTGCCGTGTCGACAATGTCGTCGAGCAGTATAATATCGCGACCTTCTACTTCCCCTATAACGGTCATTTTATCTACCACATTTGCCTTGGAACGCTGCTTATAACCAATCACCATATCAGTTTTTAAAAAGTTGGCATAAGCGCTGGCTCTTTTTGAACCGCCGACATCGGGTGATGCAATGGTAAGATTTGGAAGATTAAGTTCTTTTATATATGGGATAAAAATGTACGAGGCATATAAATGATCGACCGGTATATTAAAAAAACCCTGTATTTGGTCAGCATGCAAATCCATGGTAATAATGCGGGTAACACCTGCAGTCATTAGCAAATCGGCCATCAGCTTAGCGCCGATAGCGGTGCGTGGCCTGTCCTTTCGGTCTTGCCGTGCAAACCCGAAATAAGGCATAAGCGCCACCACCTGCTTGGCAGAAGCCCGTTTAGCAGCATCAGCCATTAGTAACAGCTCGAAAAAGTATTCGATAGGCGGGTTAGTAGACTGGATAAGAAACACATTACTGCCACGTATACTTTCCTCGTAATAAGGCTCGAACTCCCCGTCGCTAAAGCGAAGAATAGTCATCTTACCAAGCGGTTGCCCATAGCTTTCGGCTATTTTTTGAGCAAGCCCGGTACTTGAACTTCCGGAGAAAAATTTTACTGGCACAGTCATCTTTCCTTTTTTAAGGGGCGCAAAGATAATATTTTTTCATTCTATTTGAACGAATGGATGCAGGTTATTTATCTTTGCAAATATGAACCGACGTAATTTATTGTTTCTGAGTTTTTTTGTTGGCATTATTTTATCTGCCTTAATAGGGGTTCAAATATATTGGATAAGCAATACTATCCGCGTGACAGAGAGGCACTTTGATCAGGATGTTACCGAAGCGATGAACGATGTTGTTTACCGGATAGAAAAAGCAAGTACCAATGCAAGGCTTGCCCAAAAATTTAACTTCAGGAAACAAGCTGTCCGCTGGCTTGCCTCACCCGACAGCATATCTCCCGGTAGCCGGATAGTGAAGGATACCTTGCGAGACCGCAATGGTTTTGTAATAAACCGGCCCAATAATTACAATGTAAAAACCATTGAAGTACTTACCACTGAATCGAATGGGGTAATTACCGGGAAAGACAGCAGCAGTTATTTAACACGTGATTCTCTGCCAAAAAGTGATTTTGGCACCAGCATTAAGTTTGAGGGGAAAAATAGTGATTCGCTGGATAAAAAGATGCAGTTTTTACTTCACCGCGGCGATGTGATGAATGATATTTTCGATGAGTTGGTGAGCATCAATGTGTATCATGATTTTAACCCTCACATGGATACATCGCAAGTAGATTCGATTGTAAGAAAGGCATTGAATGACAAGAACATTCACTTGCCTTACCGGTTTGCTATCTTAAACTCTACTGCCGATACGGTAATTATGGCTTCGCAGAATGGGATTGATAGCAAGTTCTTAGAGTCGCCATACAAAGTAAATATCTTCCCCAACAGCATGTATATTCAACCTCGGTTTTTGTCCCTTCTTTTTCCGTCTAAAACCAATTTCAATCTGAATGGCATACAGGTAACTTTGCTGAGCTCCATAGCCCTTATTATCCTCATTATTGCAGCTTTTTACTTCACCATATCCACCATCATAAAACAAAAAAAGCTGTCGGAAGTAAAGAACGATTTCATCAATAATATGACCCATGAATTCAAAACGCCTATTTCTACCATTGGACTTGCCGGCGAAGTGTTGAGCGACAAAAGCATAGAAAAATCGCCGGAGTCTGTTGAAAAATACTTAAGTATCATAAAGTCTGAGAATAAACGTCTGGCAGGCTTGGTGGAAAATGTTTTACAAGCAGCCGTTTTAGATAAGGGACAAATGAAATTTAAAATACAGGAATGTGATATACACCAGATTATCAGCGATGTACTTCAAAGTTTAAATCTGCAGGTACAAAATAAAGGAGGCACCATCACAACAGAACTGAAAGCCCAGCGTTATTCTCTTTTTGCCGACCGTATGCACATGGGAAATATTATATATAACCTCATTGATAATGCTTTGAAGTATTCAAAAGAAAATCCCCTGATAAAAGTATCGACCTATAGTTCGCGTGATGGCATTTCCATTTCGGTACAGGATAATGGTATTGGCATCCGCAAGGAAGACCAGAAAAAGATATTTGAAACATTTTACCGGGTTCCTACAGGGAACATCCATAATGTGAAAGGCTTTGGACTGGGATTAAGCTATGTGAAAGCCGTGGTTGAAAAACATGGCGGACATATAGAAGTGCAAAGCGAACCGGACAACGGAAGTACCTTCATTGTATATTTGCCATTTATTAACAACCTTCAATAGAAAATGATAACACCACCGGAAGAAAAAACGCATATACTGCTTGCTGAAGATGATGAAAGTCTTGGCCTATTATTAAAAGACTTCCTAACGGCCAAAGGCTTCGATGTTCAACTTTGCGATAACGGTAAAAAAGCATTTGATGCTTTTTCGAAACAGGCATTTAATCTTTGCATCCTCGATATTATGATGCCTGAAAAAGACGGGTTTACGGTTGCAAGGGAAATCAGGATGATCAATAAAAACATCCCAATTATTTTCCTTACAGCCAAATCGATGAAGGAAGATATTATTGAAGGATTTAACAAAGGAGCCGACGACTATATTACCAAGCCGTTTAATACGGAAGAGTTGCTGGTGCGCATACAGGCCGTTTTACGCCGTATGAAACCACATGGAGAAGAAAAGGAAGAGTTTCAAATCGGGCTATATCATTTTAACTATAAAAACCTGTCGCTGGAATATAAAGGCAAGCACGAAAAGCTTACAACCAAGGAGGCTGAATTATTAAAGCTGCTCTGCCTCCACTCCAATGATATCCTCGACAGGAACTTTGCCCTGAAAGCTATTTGGCAAAACGATAGCTATTTTAATAGCCGGAGCATGGATGTTTACATTACCAAACTACGTAAGTATCTGAAAGACGACCCTAAAGTGCAAATTATCAATATACACGGTAAGGGGTTTAAGTTATATACAGAGAAAGAATAGACTAATTAATTGATTACTAGAATACTATTTTTTCAAGCCTAGTGACTTTTTAAACTTTTGCATCTTTTCTGTAACTTTGTTCAACCATCCTCGTACAAGCTTGGTTGGTGTACACAACTATTTAATTATATTAAACAAAATTATTCTAATAATACGTGAACAAAACCCCTCTTGTTATTGACCCCTATGTAAGTATGGAACTCAAGGATAATGTCCTGTATTTCGACTATCTTCGGGGTGCTACCATAACAATAGATACTGCGAAGGAAATAGTGAAACGGAGGTTAGAATACACCGAAGGAACCTCATATCCATTGTTTGTTACGGGCGAAGGATTGCGGGCTATGGATAAGGTTTCCAGAGATTATTTTGCAAAAGAAGGAGTTAAAGGCGTGCTTGCAGCAGCCCTGGTAACTAATTCTGTGTATACCGAGTTTTTTGGGAATATGTTCCTTAAAATTACACAAACGTCTATTCCCTCTAAATTATTCACCAGCAAGGAGGAAGCATTGCGCTGGCTGGAGCAATTTAAGCCAAAGTCCTGAGTTTTGTTTATATTTGCTACTTTTAGAATAAAGGCAAAGCATGGATGCACGGTTTGAGGACATCAATAATTTATTAATCCGGTACTCCCTCGGGGATTTTGATTACAGTATCCAACCCTCGGAAAAGTATGATGAGATAGATGCCTTCATCACCAACATCAACATGCTGGGTGAGGAGCTGAAGACCTCCGTAATTTCACGCGATTATTTTAATAACATTTTCAACTCTGTATCCGATATGTTATTCGTATTGGATAACAAGGGTGAAATAACCAGCATCAATAAAGCTGTAACCGAAAAACTCCGTTATTCCGAAAACCAGTTACGTGAAACCTCCATCAACTTTATTACGGGCGATGGCAGTAGGCTTTTTGAGTATATCCGAAGCATGCTGGGAAAAAACGGTGCACTCATCAACCTGGAAATTGCATTCCAGTCGTTGGAAATGGGTGCCCTGCCGGTGAACCTTTCATGCAGCTATCTGTATAACCAAAAAGGAGTTAGAATAGGTTATTTGATTATTGCAAGGGATCTTTCGAAAATAAAGGAATACGAAAACTCATCTAAAGAAAACGAAAAGAAATTCCGGAAGGTTTTTGAAGATTCGTCCGATTGCTTTTTCATTACGGATGCAGCCGGAAAATTTATAGAGCTTAACCACGCAGGTTTTGAACTTTTCAAATGCACCGACAGTGTAATTAATAAAGATTCGTTCTTTGATTACTTATATGCTGATGCTGATAAAGATTCATTTATGCAGGAGATGAATGACAAAGGCATAGTGCCTGACTGCAAGATTAAAATAAAAGATAAAGAAAACGCCACCATTGATTGCCTTATTTCAGCCAACCGGATTATTGACGAATTCGGCAAAACGAGGGGCTACCAGGGAACCATAAAAAACATGACCAAACAAAAAGAAATTGAAAATCTTTTTGTGAGAACCATTGTAGATACCCAGGAAAAAGAACGGAACAGGATTGTGAAAGACCTTCACGATAGCCTTGGCCAGCAACTGTCGGCCATTAAGTTCTTCCTTGGCACCCTGAGAAACATTAAGGGCAAGGTTTCGTCTGAAAAATATGATGAATTGCTAAGTAAATCGGAAAATGCCCTGAACGAAGTGATAGATGAGTTATCTAATATCTGTTTCAACATCATGCCAGGAACCCTTCAAAAGTTTGGCCTTAAACATGCCATACACGAGCTCTGTAATAAAATAAAGCATAGCAACATTATTGACTTTAAAACGGATATATCTCCCGATTTTCCTGAATTGGATAAAAACCTCGAAGTAACTCTGTTCCGCATTGTGCAGGAATTCATCAACAATGCCCTTAAACATGGCGGCGCTGAAAGAGTGAATATAAAAATGGTTTCTGATCCGGGAGAAGGAAAGCTCTTTATCGTATTGAAAGATACCGGCCAGGGATTCGATATGAAGAAGATGGAAGAATTCAAAGGTAATGGACTTAAAAATGTAAAATCGCGTATTGAATCCTATTCTGGCTTAGTTAAAATATCAAGTATAGTTGGAACAGGTACTATGTACGAAATCATGGTTCCTTACAAAGACTATTTGCCCAAATGACACGCAATGTCAGAATTCTGATTGTTGATGACCACAAAATGGTGCGTGAAGGGATACGTTCCATGCTCGAGTTCCAGGAATCGAAATTCAAATTCTTTATCAACGAGGCGAGCGACGGTGAAGAAGGTGTTGAAATTGCCGGCCAGAACCCATACGACATTATCATTATGGATTACCAATTACCGGGTATTGATGGAGCCGACGCAGCCCGCCTGATTTTGGAAAAAAATCCGGATGCCAAGATATTGGCCCTGTCAAACTATAACGAATACA
>Ga0134125_10000784_pt1 | contig 41602 bp, 38 predicted proteins | sample KB31751_FD_96464 | JGI IMG/M metagenome (GOLD analysis project Ga0134125, IMG submission 96464) | Terrestrial soil microbial communities with excess Nitrogen fertilizer from Kellogg Biological Station, Michigan, USA - KB3-175-1 | ecosystem: Environmental > Terrestrial > Soil > Unclassified ...
AAGTTTGTAGGTTTGCGCGGGCCCGGCGCGTTTCTGATCATTCCCATCATCGATAGCTTGAGCCGTAGTGTCGACCAGCGTGTGCGCGTGATGGGTGTTACAGCGGAGGCGACGCTCACACGAGATACGGTGCCGGTAAATGTCGACGCCATTGTCTTCTGGCTGGTATGGAATGCCGAGAAGGCGATCTTTGAAGTGGCGGACTTCAGCGAGGCGATTCTGCTAAGCGCGCAGACGGCGCTGCGGGAATCGATCGGGCGCCATGAATTGGGGCAAATGATTACAAACCGCGAGTCGCTGGGGCAGGAATTACAGCGGATTCTGGATGAGAAGACGAATCCCTGGGGCATTACGGTGCAATCGGTCGAAATTCGCGACGTGCGCATTCCGCAGGCATTGGAAGACGCGATGTCGCGGCAGGCGCAAGCCGAGCGTGAGCGGCAAGCGCGCAATATTCTGGGGTTGGCGGAAACAGAAGTGTCGAACAAATTCGCCGAAGCGGCAGCGGTATATAGCGATAACCCTGTCGCGCTTCATCTTCGAGCCATGAATATGCTGTACGACGCGATCAAAGAGCGCGGTTCGCTGGTGATTGTGCCGTCTTCGGCGGTAGAGACGATGAACTTGGGGGGTACGCTGGCGACGGCCACGTTAGGCGGAGCGAAAGCAGCTTAGCATTTCCTTGTCTGAACCGGGCACTACGCGAAGATAAGAGGGAATGCTTAGAGCTGGAATTGTGGGGCTCCCCAATGTCGGGAAGAGCACCTTGTTTAACGCCGTAACGCAAACGCGCAAGGCGCTGGCGGCGAACTACCGTTTTTGCACGATTGAGCCGAATACCGGCGTGGTGACCGTGCCGGATGACCGCCTGGAAGTGCTGGCGAAGATGAGCAATTCCGCCAAGATCATCCCCGCTGTCTTCGAATTTGTAGATATTGCCGGGCTGGTGAAGGGCGCGAGCAAAGGCGAGGGACTGGGTAACCAGTTTCTCGGACACATTCGCGAAGTGGACGCGATTGTTCAGGTGGTTCGCTGCTTTGAAAATTCGAATATCGAACATGTGATGGATTCGGTAGACCCAATTCGCGACATTGAGGTAGTTAATACCGAACTGGTTCTCGCCGATCTCGAATCGGTGGAAAAACGCAAAGCGCGCGTGCAGAAGGCGGCGAAAAGCGGCGATAAAAAGTCGTTGGCAGAAGTGGAACTGCTTGGCAAACTCGAAGCGCACTTGAACGAAGGCAAGACGGTTGTTACGCTCGACCTAACGGCGGAAGAAAAGGCCGCAGTACGGTTGTTCTTCCTGCTTACAGCCAAACCTACCTTATTTGCATGCAACGTCGCGGAGGAAGATCTGGCGCATGCGGATGACAACAAGTTCGTGTCGCAGGTGCGGGAGTATGTCCGCGAACATCACGATACGAGCGCAGTGGTTGTTTCGGCGGAAATAGAATCGGAGCTGGTTACGCTATCACCCGAAGAACGAGCCGAATATCTACAAGGATTGGGTGTGACGGAAACAGGAGTCGGTAATCTTATCCGCGAGGCTTATCATCTGCTTGGACTGCGAACGTATCTAACCACAGGCGAGAAGGAGACTCGCGCGTGGACGATTCATGCGGGAGACAAGGCGCCGCAGGCGGCGGGCGTGATCCATTCCGATTTCGAAAAGAGCTTTATTTCCGCGGAAGTTGTCGCGTACGACGACTTGGTGACTGCGGGCTCATTCGCTCGCGCACGGGAACTGGGACGGCTGCGCACCGAAGGCAAAGAGTACGTGATGCAGGATGGAGATGTGGTTGAGTTTAAGACGTATGTGTAGGAGAGCACCTAATGGTTGACACCGGACGCAAGAAAGCCGCCGTCCACCGCGATGGCTTGTCCGGTGATGAAGCTGGATGCGTCGGAAGCCAATAGGATTGCGGCTCCGACCAGCTCCGGGATTTTGCCAAATCGCTGCATCGGCGTACGCAGCAAAAATTCTTTGCCGCGTTCGGTTCCATCGAGCAGCGCGGAATTCAGTTCGGTTCGAAATACACCGGGTGCGATTGCGTTCACATTGATACCCTTGGGCGCCCATTCGACAGCCAGGTTTTTTGTGAGAGAAAGCACCGCTGCTTTGGATGCCGCATATGCGGAAACTTCAAAAAGCCCGACGAATGAACTCAGCGAGGCAATGTTGATGACGCGGCCACGGCCGCTATCGACTAGCGGCTCGTAGAAGCTCTGGCAGGCACGCAGGATGCCGGTTACATTGACGTCCATCAGCTTGTTCCACTCGGCTTCGGAAACAAGGTGAGTGGGTTTCTTAAACGTCTGGCCGGCAGCGTTGAGCACGATATCGACCCGACCCAGATCTTTCAATACGGCATCGCGCAGCGCGTCTATAGATTCGCGGCTTTGCACGTTGGAGGCTTGGCGTACCGTTTTGCGGCCCCGCTCTTCAATTTCAGCGGAGACGGTCTCAACAAATTCTTCGCGCCGCCCGGTAGCCACGACGTCGGCCCCAGCCTCCGCCAACCCGAGGGCAAGCGTCCGGCCAATTCCAGAAGTCCCCCCCATAACTACCGCAACACGTCCCGATAAATTGAACAATTCGATTGACATAGCCCTTTGAGTAACTTACATGGTAGCGTCTCGGTTTTTCCGGAAAAATGGCTCAAAGCGGCTAACCGGAGCGGCCACTGCGAGTCTAAGGGTCTGAATGGAAGCAAGCGACCCGGCTTTGGTAGCCAGGGCACTGTCGGGCGAAGAGGACGCTTTTCGTGTGCTCACGGAACGCCACAGCTTGGCTGTGTTTCACCTTGCGTATCGTATGACCGCCAATGAACAAGACGCAGAAGACGTTGTACAGGAAACATTTTTGCGGGCGTTTCGAAATCTAAAGCGTTATGAATCACGGTCGCTTTTTTCGACATGGCTCTATCGGATTGCGGCCAATTATTCGCTGGATTTGCTCCGGTCGCGCAAGCATTTTGCCGATCATACGGCAGTACAGGGCGAAGTAGATTGGCTGGACGCTGTGGCGTGCTCGGGCCCTTCGGCCGATCAGATTACGTATAGCCATCAGATCCGCGAGTCGATCGAGAAGGCAATGGAGCAGCTTAGCGACCAGGAACGCGCGGCGTTTGTTCTTCGGCATTACCACCAACTCTCTATAGAAGAGATTTGTCAGACGCTTGGTGTAGGAGAGAACGCGGCAAAACACAGCATTTTTCGCGCTGTGCGGAAGCTCCGCCGGATATTGGAACCGATTACGGAGCGTGTGTAGAGAAGTATGTTTGAAGAGCAGGACCAAATTCATCTGACCGAAGGGCAGGCTTTGCAGATCCTGACCGGGAATGCGGGCGATCGGGAAAAGAAACATCTGGCGACGTGTGAAACCTGCCAAGCAGAGGTGGAATCATACCGCCGCACATTGGATCACGTTTCCCGTTGGGCACCCCCTGTACGGAACGCTTGTTATGGACAATCCGTTTGGCGGCAAATCGCCCCAGCAGTCCGGCTGCGTGCCCGGTGTCAAAGGCGCAGACGTTGGATGCTGGGGGCTGGGCTTGCCGCAAGCATCGCCGTCTTTGCGGTCGCGCTCTATACGTCGCACGAACAGAGACTCACGGTTCCGGTTTCGCGGCAATCGGTTGCCGCGAACCCGGCCGCTTCCGAGCGGCTACTGGATATCGCCGTGCAGGATCATGTTCGCCGCGCGACTTCGCTGCTCACCAGGATAGAAGACCAGCCGGAGCATGCGGTGGAAGGCTTCGAGCGGGACGCGATCAGCAATCTGGTCGCTGAAAACCGGCTCTACCGTCAGACTGCGGAGCAGGAAAACGACAGAAAAACGGCGCAACTGCTAAGTGATCTGGAAACAGCGCTGGTGGTACTGAAGCATGACCCGGCGAGATTGCCGGTTTCGGATGTTCGTGAACTGAGGAAAAAATTGATTGTCGTGGGTCACTCAAACGGCTTCGGTTTTTCCAATATTTCCGATTTCTCGGATACACAACCGAAGAAAATTCCGCTTTAAGGAGCTTTATATGAAATACGCGATTGCCTTACTTACCGGAACATTCATTATTTTGTCGAGCGCTGTGGCGCAAGAAGCTCCCGATTTGGCGGTGGTTGCGGTTGACGATCAGATAGATCAAATCCGCTCCGCAATGCCGGTGATAAACGACCAGCTTGCACAACTTCGCGCCACGATTCCGGTGCACATTCAGGAGAACCTGCCTCTCGGACTCATGTTCGACTCCGACGTAATTTCACGCGCAGACAGAAACGACCGCGATTACCGGGCAGGCACGCGCGCCATCGACCAGCACGACTACGAAGGTGCGATCAAGGATTTAGAACAGGTGATCAATGCTAAGTCGAAGCACTCGGATGCGGCGCTCTATTGGAAAGCCTACGCGCAAATGAAGATGGGGCATTCGGAAGGCGCTTTGGCCACATTGACGGCGCTGAATCGCCTCTATCCGAATAGCTCATGGCTGAACGACGCCAAAGCGCTGAACGCGGAAGCGCGTAGTCAGACAGGCCACCCGGTTTCTCCGGAAACGGCGGCGGATGATGAGCTGAAAGTGCTCGCTTTAAATGGCTTGATGCATTCGAACCCCGAGCAAGCTACTCCCATCATTGAAAAATTTGTTTCCGATCCGAAGAACTCTCCGCAACTTCGAGAACGGGCCTTGTTTGTGCTGGCGCGCAGCAGCCAACCTGGCGCGCAAAAAACGGTTGCGGCTATAGCGCAAGGCTCAGCGAATCCGGATCTGCAAGCCAAGGCGATTCAATATCTGGCGGTTACAAACGCAAAAGAAAGCAGCGATATTTTTACGGGAATTTATCAACGATCTTCCGATCCACAAGTGAAGCGCGCTGCTTTGAATGCGCTGTTTTTGAAAAAAGACGCCAATGCTCTGGTTTCCATCGCGCGGCACGAGAGCAATCCCCAACTTAAACGCGAGGCGGTGCAGCGCTTAGCGGCTATGAAAGATAAAGCCGCTACGGATTACATGCTCGAAATACTCAACAAATAGCGATCAAAATTCGAGTGCTATTTTGCCGAAGTGGCTCTGCTCCTTCATGTACTTCATGGCTTGCGGCGCTTCAAGCCAGGGAAATACACGGTCGACAACGGGGCGAATCCGGTGCAACTCGATGGCACGGTTCATGCGTTCGAACATGGCGCGCGAGCCGACATAAATACCTTGCAGACGAATGGAGTTCATCAATACGAGACGCGGCTCGATGTTGGAGGCCGCACCGCTAAGGACGCCGATTACCGAAACCTGGCCGCCCATGCGAACCGCCTTTAACGATCGCGTGAGGGCATCATCTCCAGCCACTTGGATCACGTAGTCTGCTCCGTTCGGGACAATCGCAAGAACGCTTTTTTCCCAATTTTGTTCTTTTTTGTAGTTGATGGTGTGAGCGGCGCCGAGTTCCTGCGCGCGCTTTAGTTTTTCATCGCTGCTCGATAGGACAATCGGGCGCATCCCGGCCACTCTGGCAAATTGGAGCGCAAAAGTCGCGACGCCACCGGTTCCTTGGATCACAACGGAATCGCCGGCCTTCGGGGGCGCTTCTTCGAACAACGCATGCCAACCCGTAACGGCCGCGCAGGGCAGCGTAGCCGCTTCGACAAAGGAAAGATGTTCGGGAATATGGACGAGGCCATCCTCGTTAAAAATGCGCTGCTCGCTCAGCACTCCATCAATCGCCCCACCCATCGCCGACTGGAATGCGGCGCGGTTCACAACCCCATCGAGCCATTTCTGCATGAAGATGCCGGCTACGCGGTCGCCTACTTTGACCCGAGTAACGCTATCCCCCACTGCTTCGACAACGCCCGCACCATCCGAAAGAGGAATCATCGGGCGCTTCAACCGTGGGTTGTATGTACCTTCGGTGACCATCAAATCGCGGAAATTGAGCGAAGCGGCTTTCAGGCGGACCAAGACATCGAATTGACCGGGCTTGGGGACATCCCGTTCGACCAATTTCAGATTTTCAATTCCAAATTCTTGAATTTCAAGCGCGCGCATAAGAGGTTGATTGAGCCGACGGCTCGGATGTTACCTGATCGTTGGACGTGTCATCAAAAACACCGCACCCTCGCGGTGGCGGCTCGGTTAGGTCTCCACTTCGAAATTATGACGCTTGCGGCTCGGTATATTTTGCGGTAAACGCTGCCAACTCTTCGACCTTGTTGCGCGCGGCGCCGGAATCGATTGCTTGCTGCGCGAGTTCCATTGCGCCTTTTAAGTCCTGCGCCTTCTGCCCCAGGAGTAGGCCGGCGGCCGCATTCACGAGAACGACATCGCGGCAAGGTCCGGGATTTCCCTCTAAAATACCGCGAATAATTCGCGCATTTTCTTCTGGATCGCCACCTTTAAGCTGGTCCGGAGTTGCACTCTCGACGCCAAAATCCGCGGGTGAAAGCGTACCTTTCTGCACCTTGCCACCCTCGACCAGAAATACTGTGGTAGCCGCAGTAGTTGTGATTTCGTCGAGGCCGTCAGTTCCGTGCACGACGTAAGCGCGTTCAATTCCGAGCCGCGCCAGCGCTTGTGCCAGCATTTCCGCCGCGCGGATGGAAAATGCGCCAATCAGTTGCAGCCGCGCGCGGACCGGATTGGTCAGCGGACCAAGCATATTAAAAACAGTTCGCCCGCTCAATTGGAGCCGCGCTTCCTGGGCATGCTTGACGGCTGGATGGAGCAGCGGCGCAAATAGAAATCCGATGCCCGTTTGCCGCACGCATTCGGCGACGTGATCGGCGGAGAGGCTCACGTGAACACCCAGCGCCTCCAATACATCCGCGCTGCCGCACCTGCTTGAAATGCGGCGGTTGCCATGCTTGGCGACGCGTAACCCCGCAGCGGCTACCACGAAGGCCGTCGCCGTGGAAATGTTGAAGGTATTGGCGCCGTCGCCGCCGGTGCCACAGGTGTCGAGTACCGGGCTTTCGGATTGGTCGAGTTCCACGGGTTCAGCCATGTCGCGCATAGCGCTCGCGAAACCGACCAGTTCCGCAACAGTTTCGCCCTTCCGGCGTAGATAGTTCAGGAGCTCCGCAATTCCGGCGGTGTCCATCGACCCGGAGAGCATTTCGCGCATGAGCGCGTGCGCTTCAGGCTGGCTGAGGTGAACAGAGCTACGGAATGGAAGGTAACGCATGCTCCCGTTACTCATTCGACCACACACACTCATCTCCTCTTGCGCCAATCGTCCCGTTCCCTTCGCAACATTGATGTGTTGTGACGCTTAGTGCCGGATATTCGCCCGAATTCATTGCTATTTCCCCGGCAATACGGCCAGTCCGTCTATTAAATGCGTCCAACAATACTATTGAACCATTACTATAAAAATACGTACCTACGGTTTAGGCGCAGGTCTCGCGTCTATCAGGAGAAAATAGGAAGTTGTGACCCTCTCTGCCACCCTTGTAACTCATTTTAAATACCATCGCTGGGCCACCGGACTCATTCTCGACGAACTTACCGCTCTCAGCTCGGAACAATTGCTTAAGCCACTGGGCAGTTCGTTTCCCAGCGCCTACGACACGGTTGTCCATTTGTATCAGTCCGATCGGGTCTGGCTCGACCGTCTGGAAGAGCGGACCTCCGGACAACTCGCCGATTACGAAGCGCCCGGTTGTATGTGGGAGCTGCGAGAAGCATGGACTGAGATCCAGGACCGCATGATTGCTTTCGCAAGTGCTCTTGGAGAGGCGGACGCAAATCGAGTAATCGCATACAAAAACCTTGCGGGCCAGCCGTTTGCGACCCCCGTTTGGCAAATAGTGCTCCACATTGTGAATCACGGAACTCATCATCGCGGGCAAATTACATCCATGATGCGGCAGCTTGGGCAGAAAGCCACGAACATCGATTTGATCCGGTATTACCGGGAAAATAGTTGAGGGCACGGCAGGAAAACCAACCCGTCGCTCACGCTCCGGGCTCCTTGTAAGTATCAACGAGGAAGTGTTGATCCAACTCGCGCGATACACTAGCAAATGGCATGCGCGTCAAAAATCGGGCCGCGTATGCTAAATTCCTATGAAAATTCACGAATACCAGGCAAAGGCCCTACTGGCGAAATACAACGTGCCTGTGCCACGGGGCGAAGTCGTCTACACGGTGGAGGAAGCGGAAGCGGCCGCTAAAAAGATCGGCGGCAGCGTGGTAGTCAAAGCGCAGATTCATGCGGGCGGACGCGGCAAGGGCGGCGGCGTAAAAATCGCCAAGAATGCAGCGGAAGCGGCGGAAATCGCGAAGAAGATGATCGGCATGACCTTGGTAACGCACCAGACCGGCCCCGAAGGCCGCGTGGTGCAAAGGCTGTTGATTGAAGAAACGCTTCCGATTGAGCGTGAGCTTTACCTGGGAATCGTGCTTGATAGGGCACAAGGCGTGCCCGTATTTATGGCATCTTCGGCCGGTGGAATGGAAATTGAAGAAGTAGCAGAAAAAACACCGGAGCTGATTTTGAAAGAGCCGCTCGTGCCCGGTTTCGGCCTGCAACCTTTTCAAGCGCGCAAGCTTGCGTTTGGCATGGGTGTCCCCGCAACGAGCGTTGGCGCGGCCGCGGCTGCAATGACCGCTCTCGCGACGGCTTATGAAGCCATAGACGGCTCGCTCGCGGAAATCAATCCCTTCATCCTTACGAAAGACGGCAAGGTATTCGCGCTCGACGCCAAGATTAATTTGGACGACAACGCGCTATACCGTCACAAGGACCTGCTGGAACTCCGCGACCTGAACGAAGAGGATCCGCTGGAGGTGGAAGCTTCGCGCTTTGGCTTGAATTACATCAAGCTGGAAGGCAATATTGCCTGCATGGTAAATGGCGCGGGACTTGCCATGGCCACGATGGACATCATCAAGTACGCCGGTGGACAGCCGGCAAACTTTTTAGATGTAGGCGGGGGCGCGAACGCCGAACAAATTAAGAACGCTTTCCGCATCCTGCTGTCGGACGCGAGCGTGCGTGCGGTGCTGATTAACATTTTCGGTGGAATTCTGCGATGCGACACGTTGGCGACGGGCGTGGTGTCGGCGGCTCGGGAACTGGAGATCAAGATTCCGGTGGTCGTGCGCATGGAAGGAACCAACGTAGAACTGGGCCAAAAAATTCTGAAAGAAAGCGGGCTCAACTTCACCGTTGCCGACGGCATGAAGGATGCCGCGGAGAAAGTGGTGAGGCTGGCACAATGAGCGTACTCGTCAACGAACACACCAGATTAATTTTTCAGGGATTCACCGGTAGAGAAGGGACGTTCCACGCCCAGCAGGCAATCGCCTATGGAACGAACGTGGTTGGCGGCATCACGCCGGGCAAAGGCGGCGGGAAACACCTTGACCGGCCCATTTTCAATTCGGTCGCGGAGGCTGTGAAGGAAACGGAAGCGAACGCGACGGTTATTTTCGTTCCTCCGCCATATGCGGCCGACGCGATTATGGAAGCCGCCGATGCGGCGCTTCCGCTGGTGGTCTGCATCACGGAAGGCATTCCGTCCGCGGACATGATCAAAGTTCATCAGTATTTGAAAACGAAGCCGGCCACGCGTTTAATCGGTCCGAACTGCCCCGGCGTTATTACTCCCGGCAAGTGCAAGATCGGCATCATGCCCGGCCACATTCATAAACCGGGACACGTGGGCATTGTGTCACGCTCCGGCACGCTCACGTACGAAGCGGTTGGTCAATTATCGCGGCTCGATATCGGACAATCCACTTGCATCGGCATTGGAGGCGATCCGATTATTGGAACATCATTTACCGATGCGATTAAGCTGTTCAACGAAGACTCGGATACGCATGCCATTATCATGATCGGCGAGATCGGCGGCGATGCGGAGGAGACGGCTGCACAGTACGTGAAGGACCACGTAAAGAAGCCGGTGGTTGGGTTTATTGCCGGACAAACGGCTCCTCCAGGAAGGCGCATGGGACACGCAGGCGCAATCATTTCGGGCGGCTCCGGCAAAGCGGAAGACAAACTGGCGGCAATGAGCGCAGCCGGCATTGTGACATGTCCATCGCCCGCTGTAATCGGCGAAAAAATGCAAGCCGCGTTGGCCGCAAATAAGTAATCCGAACGGTGCGGCTCCGCTACGATATCTCTCTTTCTATTTAGGTGAATTAATTTGGAACGTACATTTGGAATGATTAAGCCGGACGCGGTGGCGAACGGCTACGTAGGCGATATTCTCAACGTGATTCGTGATAGCGGCTTTCGGGTGGTGGGTTTGAAATTGCGAAAGATTTCCCAGCACGAAGCCGAGGCTTTCTATGCGGTCCACAAAGAACGGCCCTTCTATACTGGCCTGGTCAAATTTATGACCGAGGGTCCGGTGGTGGTGATGGTGCTGGAGCGCGAGTCTGCGATTGCAAAGTGGCGCGAGGTAATGGGCGCCACCAACCCGGCGAACGCGGCGGCGGGCACAATACGGAAGCGCTTTGCGGAAAATATTGAGCGCAATGCGGTACACGGTTCGGATGCCGCGGAAACAGCCGCGCAGGAAATTCCATTCTTCTTCAGTGCAGCCGAATTGCTGTAGGCTTAGATCTATCTAGTTTCGTCTTGTATTCGCCATTTAGGCATGATATTCTCCGGTCATGCCGATACGCGATCTACTCCTCCCCGAATTTGAGCAGGAAATGACGAACACCCGTAAGATCCTCGAACGGGTTCCAGACGACAAGCTGAACTACAAGCCTCATCCGAAATCGATGGAGTTGGGGCGACTGGCGGGTCATGTCGCCGAACTTTCCGGTTGGGCAACAACGACGCTGACAACGGAACTATTGCAGCTTGACGATTTCAAGCCATGGGTTCCTACGTCGCGAGCGGAAATCCTGAAAAAATTCGATGAATCAGTGGCCCAGGCGCGGAAGTCACTTTCCGAAACCAGCGATGAATCGTTGCAAAAGAATTGGACGATGAAATTTAACGGCGAAACAATTCTTTCCATGCCGCGATACAACGTACTGCGCAATGTGGTATTCAACCATATCATTCATCACCGGGCGCAGCTTGGTGTTTTCCTGCGTTTAAATGATGTGGAAATTCCGGGGATGTACGGGCCTTCCGCGGACGAGATAAAGTTTTGGGATCAAAAAGCCGCCGCATCGAAGTCATAAAACATTTTGTTAGAAATCTGTCTGACGGCCAGCTAAAATATAGTTATGCAGTCAGAACCAAAGACCAAACGCACGCGAAAAATTGCGGAGGAAGCACCCGCGAAGCGGCACCGTACCGTGAAAAAAGCCATTGAACCGAAGGCTGTCGCGGCAGTGGCGGCAGCGGGCGCGAGTTATACCACCAATCATCATCGAATCGCAGAATTGGCCTATTCCTATTGGGAACTCCGCGGTTTTCAAGGCGGGTCTCCGGAAGACGACTGGTACCGGGCCGAAGGCGAGCTGCGAACCGGGCAACACGCCTGAAGATATTCGCAACAAACGACTTTTCGCAAACCAAACAGGCATTTGCTTCGTCAGACAGATTGGGAACTTTAGACCGTCGGCTATAGACGCCGTTCTCCTGTAAGCTGGAAGACAAGTTCTTCTACAAGCTCCAGGGCATGTCGCATGAGTGAACCGACAACCGAGATGCAGGCCGCCGCGCCGGATCCGCCGGTGGATCGGCGCAAATCGACGCTGATCAGCGCGATTGCGTGGTTTCGCGATTTAATGCTGTCGGTGCTCATCGCCATGCTTATCATCCTGTTTCTTTATCGCCCGGTGCGTGTGGAAGGAACCAGCATGATGCCAAGCCTTTACGATCAGGAACGGCTGTTCATTAATCAGTTCAGCTATAAATTCGGCGGCGAGATTCATCGCGGGGATACCGTCGTCTTTTGGTTTCCGGGTGACACAACGAAGTCTTACATCAAGCGCGTTATCGGCATTCCTGGCGATGTTGTCGCGATCGATGAGGGCACAGTAATCCTGAATGGCCGGCCGCTGAAAGAAACCTATGTGCCGCCGGCGTATCGCGACCAGATCTCCGTCCCGCCGCAGCGAATTCCGCAGGACAAATATTTTGTTCTTGGCGATCACAGGAGCTCGTCGAGCGATAGCCGCATGTGGGGCTTTGTACCACGCAAATACATTTACGGCAAAGCCGTATTCGTATTTTGGCCGCCGGAACACGTCGGGGCTGTTCATTAAACGTGCGCGAGACATTGTCCTGGCGACCCCTGCCTAAATGAGCAATGTCGCAATCTGGTTTATCGTTTCACTTTCAATCGCCGGGGTCCTCTTCCGGCCGAAAAGGTGGCCGGAAGCGATTTGGGCCTGCCTCGGCGCACTATTGCTTGTTGTATTCCGGCTGATTTCTTTTCCGCAAGCTGTCACCGCAGTGGGAAAGGGTGTCGACGTGTATCTGTTCCTCACCGGGATGATGCTACTCGCCGAACTGGCTCGCCATGAGGGTGTATTCGATTGGCTTGCCACTCACGCGGTGCGCGGATCGCGCGGTTCTCGTGCCCGGCTATTTGCATTGGTCTATGCGGTCGGCATTTTGGTCACTACGTTTTTATCGAACGATGCAACTGCCGTCGTACTGACGCCGGCCGTTTACGCCGCCGTGAAAAAAGCCAAGACCGAAGCGCTGCCTTACTTATTCGTATGCGCCTTCATCGCTAACGCGGCAAGTTTTGTGCTGCCGATTTCGAATCCTGCCAATCTGGTGGTATACGAAAACAATATTCCTCCGCTATTTTCCTGGCTTCGTTTATTCGCGGTTCCGTCCGCGCTCTCTATCGGCGCCACATTTTTTATTTTGCGTTACGCATGGCGCAAGGATTTGCAAGGCGCTGTGGAGCGTGAAGTAATCGCCGCGCGATTGACCCCCGCCGGACAGCGAGCGGCTTGGGGACTTGCATTCACCGGTTTGGTTTTGATCGCAGCCTCCGCATTGGACCGCAACCTTGGCCTACCAACCTGTGTTGCTGCTGCTATTGCGGTCCTAGTCGCGACCCGCGCCCGCGGGAAAGCGCTCGGTGTGATGCTCCGCGAAGTCTCCTGGAGCGTAATTCCACTCGTCGCCGGGCTTTTTGTTTTGGTGGAAGGACTTAACAATGCGGGCGCATTGGATTATGCGGGTGATGCCCTCCGCGCGCTCACCGTCATGCCGCGGCAGGTCGCCGCGTTGTTGGGATCGTTTGGAGCGGCGATTCTTTCCAACTTAATGAACAACCTTCCTTCCGGTCTTTTGACAGGAAGCGCCGCGCATACGGGCCAAGTTCCCGCCTATATCCACCACGCGCTGCTGCTGGGAGTCGATTTGGGGCCAAATCTATCGGTGACGGGATCGCTTGCTACTATTCTGTGGCTCATTGCATTGCGCAGGGAGGGCGAACACGTGAGCGGCTGGCAGTTTCTAAAGCTCGGCCTGTTCGTGATGCCGCCGTCGCTTTTGCTGGCTACGCTCGGACTAACCTTCTTCGCAAGGTAGGCGAGGGTGTATGCTGAACGGTTTCGATGAAAACTGTTCGTATTGCTTTACTCGGTTCCGGCTTCGTAGCCGATTTTTACTTGCAAGGCCTCGCGAATGTGAACGGCCACGAAGTGGCAGTCAACTACTCGCGCGACGCGAAGAGAGCGGCGGCTCTTGCCGAAAAATGGGCAATACCCGAATCCGACACCGATCTCGATCGTGTTATTGCCCGCGACGATATCGACCTGTTCATCATTGCGTTGCCGAACGAATCGCATCTTCCGGTTTCTCTCGCGCTTTCTAAGGCGCGCCGCAACCAGGTTTGCACCAAGCCACTCGCGCGCAATCGGGGCGAAGCCAAACAGATGTTCGATGCCGCGGCCGCATCCGGCGCGCTTCACGGATACGCCGAGACCGAGGTCTTCGCTCCGTGTGTAGTTAAGGCAAAAGAAGTTGTCGATAACGGTGGCGTGGGGCGCGTGCTGTGGGTTCGATCGAGAGAGTCGCATAGCGGCCCGCATAGCCCGCATTTCTGGGATGTGGAGAAAACGGGCGGCGGAGCAATGAACGATCTGGGCTGTCATTGTATTGCGGCCGCGCGTTACTTTTTCGGAAAACACGATCGCATCACGGAGGTGATGGCATGGGGCGCGAATCTGGTGAATCAAGGTAAAACTGCCGGCGAGGACAATGCATTGCTTGTCTTGAAATTTGCCAGCGGCGGCATCGGCCATTGCGAATTGTCCTGGACCACGAAGGGCGGACTCGATCTCCGCAACGAAATTCATGGCGCCGATGGGTCAATTTTTACCGATGTGACGCGCGGCACGCCGATCGTGAACTTTTCTACGAAATCCGCCGGCTATGTAGTCGAAAAAGCCGACATCGACTTCGGCTGGACGCGCCCGCTGCCCGAAGAAGCGTTCGCCTACGGCTACCAGGCAGAGATGAAACATTTCGTGGACTGCGTCCGCTCCGGCGCGGCACCGCGTGAAACGTACGAAGACGGCTACATTGTGAACTCGATTCTCGATGCCGGATACGAATCGATACGAACTAGCCGTTGGGTCTCGGTGAATTACTGACCTAGACCACCGGCACCTTTATCGGCATGCCATGACTCCCTAATACTACTTGCAGTTGGTCGGGCGTCAGGCGCGAAGCATCGTATTCAACGCGAATATTATCCAGCGACGGGGAGAGTTTCGTCATCAGGATGCCGTACACGCTGGTTAATTTCGCAAAGTTAACCAAGTCTTCCTCGCCCAATTTCCGCGAGAGATCAAAAGCAGTCTCCACCTTCGTCATCGGGAAACAGGATAGCATCGAACGGCTATTCGCCCGACGGATTGTCCACCCTCCAGAGAATTTGCCGTAGCATGCCCAGAAGGACTTCGCAATCATGCTCCGGAATATGTAAGCGGTTGATTAGCCGCCGCAGTTTCAACTCCGCCGAGGTGGAAGTGCTCTGTTGGGTGTAGCCGCTGCGTGTGAGCAATTCCATCAGCACCATATACAGACGATCGATCTCTTCGGCCGATGCTGCTTCGGGAGGAGAAAACGCAGGAAGGGCGGCCGCGGATTCGTCGCGCCGCAATTCATAGAGACAAATGGCCGCTGCCTGACCCAGGTTCATGGAGCCATGCTCGGGCCGCGCCGGTATGCGGGTGAGCCAATGGCAGAAGCTCATGTCCTCGTTCGATAATCCGAATTTTTCCGAACCGAACAGCAATGCGGTTTGTCCAGTTACGGCATGTTCTCGCAGTAAGCGGCCAGCGGTTTCTAACCGGTACAGAGGTACGTGCAGATCACGATGTCCTACCGCTGTCGTGCCGGCGACCAGCGTGCATCCGGCAACGGCTTCGGCAATGGATTCGTGCACCTGCGCGCTCTGCAGGATGTATGCCGATTTCACTGCGGAGCGAGCTTCGCGAAACGCGAGATCGTACGGTTTCACCAGTCGCAGATCGGTGAAACCGAAATTGCTCATGGCGCGGGCCACGGCGCCGATATTCAAAGGATTGCGCGGTGAAACCAACACGATCCGAAGTGGATCGGCCAATGCTATTGCTCCAGGTACGTGTAGCCCTGCAAGCCGTCTTCGTAAAACTTCAGGAGGCGGCCGGCTTCTTCATAGCCAAGCCGCTGTTCGCGGACCGCGCGCTCTACATCTTTCCGGAATTCATCAAGCAACGACTGCACGTTGTATTGCACGTAGTTCAGCACTTCGCGCACGGTGTCGCCCTGTACCACGGTTTCGAGCACTACATCGCCCGCTTCATCCAGCGTGACGTGGACAGCATTGGTATCGCCGAACAAGTTGTGGAGGTCGCCGAGAATTTCCTGGTAAGCGCCTACCAAAAATGCGCCCAGGACGTATGGCGATCCGTTGAACGTGTGGAGCCCGAGTGTCTTTTTGACGTCGCGCCGGTCGATGAACTGGTCAACCTTGCCATCGGAGTCGCAGGAAATATCTCCAAGCACTGCCTGGCGCGTGGGCGGTTCGTTGAGCCGGTGAATCGGCATGATTGGAAATAATTGCTTCACAGCCCAACTGTCGGGCATGCTCTGAAACAGCGAAAAATTGCAAAAATACGTATCTGCGAGCATCCCCTCAAGTCCTTCCAACTCCTCGGGGAAGTAGTCCAGTTCCTGCGCGTACTTAAAGATCTTTCGGCAAATGGCCCAATAAAAATTTTCCGCCATGCTGCGTTGATCGAGCGAAAGATAGCCCAGGCTAAACAAGTTCAGTGCCGAATCGAGCGCCTGCTGCGCGTCATGATACGTCTCCAGCAGATTCTTTTTGCTAAGCGAACGATAGGTCTCGAAAAGATCGATCAGGCATTGCTCGGAATCTTCGGGCACCGAGTCCGGAAGATTTTCTTCGCCAAAACCGCTGACGCCAAGGACGTTAAAAACGAGCACGCTGTGATATGCGGCAACCGCGCGGCCGCTTTCCGTGATGATTGTGGGGTGTGGCACCTCCGCTTCGTCGCAAATGCTCTGGATGTGATACACCACGTCGCGCGCGTATTCTTCCAGCGTGTAATTTACGCTCGATTCGAAGTCGGTTTGCGAGCCGTCATAGTCGATTCCCAAGCCGCCGCCGACATCCATAAACTTGAGGCCGGTCCCCATCCGCTTCAGGTCCGTGTAAACGCGCGCCGCTTCGATGACCGCACCTTTTATCTGTCGAATGTTCGTGATCTGGCTGCCGAGATGGAAGTGAAGAAGCTCCAGGCAATCTTCCTGGCCGCGTTCCTTTAAAATTTCCACCGCTTTTAGCGCTTCGCTGACGGTTAGCCCGAATTTCGAGCGGTAGCCGCCGGAGGATTTCCAGCGTCCCGATCCGCGGCTCGCCAACTTGACCCGCAAACCGATTCGAGGCCGCACGCCCAAGCGCTCGGCGTGTTTCAGAATCAGGTCGAGTTCAGTAAATTTTTCAACAACCGGCGTGATGTTGCGGCCAATCTTGCGAGCCAGCATTACCATCTCGATGTATTCGTTATCCTTGAACCCGTTGCAGATGATCGGCGTTTCGTTATCGGCAACCGCGAGCACCGCAAGCAGTTCCGGTTTCGAGCCGGCCTCCAACCCGAAGCGGAATGGACGACCGAATTGGAAGATCTCTTCCACCACTTGGCGCTGCTGATTCACCTTAATCGGATAAACGCAACAGTAGCCGCCCTGATAGCCGTGTTCGCGGATCGACGTATCGAATGCCTGGTGTAGTTCGCCCAGTTGATGTTTTAGAATTTCGCCGAACCGGATCAGGATAGGCAGCGAAATGCCGCGCCACTCCAACGTATCGACTAGTTGCTTCAGATCGATTTTGCGCTGCGGATTCTTGCTCGGATGCACGAACAGGTTCCCGTTTGCGCCAACCGAAAAGTATCCCTTGCCCCAACTGGCGACGTCGTAAAACTCAGCCGCTTCGGTCGTCGTCCAACGATCGGACGGCTCGCGCACTTGGTTGGGTTCCGCTACTTTTACGTTCAATTCAAATTACCTCGGGCGAGGGCGGAGGCCATTGCGCGGACTCTGCCCACAAGGTCAATTAGAACACGGTGAAGTCACTTCAGGGCGTATTACCGGTCAATGAAATTTCACGCGGCTGTCAACGAACCCAGCCGGGGACTATATAGGTGTAAAAAAGCACAACCAGCCCGACTACGGAAGCCAGAAACAGGCTGTGCTTGAGTGTGAATCGGAATAGTTTCGGCTCTTCTCCGGCCGCCATACTGGTCGCAGCGGACGCGACGGCAATGCTTTGCAGGCTCACCATCTTTCCCATCACACCGCCAGCGGAGTTCGACGAGGCCAGCAGCGCCGGATTCATGCCCAGGTGCGTCGCTGTAATGTGTTGCAGGTTCCCAAACAATGCGTTCGAAGACGTGTCGCTGCCGGTGAGGAACACGCCGATCCAGCCCAGCAGCGCACTGAAGAACGGGAATGCCGCGCCCGCGTGCGAGAAAGCGAGCCCAAGCGTCGCGGTCGCCCCGGAATAGTTCATCAGGAACGCAAGACCCAGAACAAATACGAAGCTGCCGAACGCGGGCAGAAGCTGTCGAGCCGCCGTTGCGCAACACCCCAAATAGCGCTTAGGTCCAACCTTCAGAACGAGGGCGGTAAGCAGCGTCGCAATGGCACAGGATGTTCCGGAAGCGGCGAGCCAATCCACCTTGTACATGGCGGCATACGGATGAGGCTGCGGCACAACCGGCGGCAACTGCAGAATCAGGTTGTGGAGGCCCGGCCAACCGAAACTGAAGGTCACGAGATTCAAAATCGCCTTCACGCCCGTCAGACTCCAGAGCAGAACGGTGATGACGAGCAATAGATAGGGACTCCAGGCGAGCAGAAGCTCGCGCGCCGAATAATGATTCTCCGGTTTGGCACTGATAGAAGCCGCTGTTGGAGCCGGTTTCCAGAACCGCAGCACTGCCACTACCGCGACAATGGAGCACAGCGACGCCAGAATGTCGGTGAGATAAGGCCCAGAAAAGTTCGAGACAAGGAACTGAACGCCGGCAAAGGTGATGCCGCAAGCCGCCGTCGCGGGCCAGACCCGTTTCAACTCCTTTGGGCCGCCCATAACCAGGATGAGGTACGCGGGAATAAACAGGGAGATAGGCGCGACAATACGGCCGGTATTGGCGCTGAGCGCACCAAGCGGCAAGCCGCTGATCGCGTTCAGCGTTACCAGCGGAATTCCAATCGACCCGAAGGCGACCGGAGCCGTGTTGGCGAGCAGGCAAATCGCGGCGGCGTAGAAAGGCGAGAAGCCCAGTCCGGCGAGAATAGCCGCGGCAATCGCGACTGGCGTTCCAAAGCCCGCCGCCCCTTCCAGAAACGCGCCAAAAGAGAATGCGATTAATATCGCCTGGCAGCTTCGGTCGGTGGTGAGATGGCCGATGGAATCCTTCAAAATTTCGAGTTTGCCGGTCTCAATCGTAAGCCGGTAGAGGACGATGGCCCAGTAGACGATCCAAAAAATCGGGAAAATGCCGAAGGCCGCTCCATAGCCGGCTGCGCTCAATGCGAGATGCGCCGGCATTCCATAACCGAGCACCGCGACCAGAAAGGCGGTAACAAGTCCTATGAGCGAGGCCTTCCAGGCCGATGCTCGAAAAACTCCGATGGCGAGCAGGAGCGCGGCAATGGGGATTGCCGCAATCAGGGTGGATAGTACGAGGCTATTCCCCGCAAACGAATAATTTTGAGACCACACAGGGGAAAATTATACGATCCGATCTATGCTGGAAAGACGGCTTTTCGTTGCGTAAACGTTTTCATATGGGGTTCTCGGCTTGACGCTCTCACCGATCGATTACGTTATTCTTGCCATCTATTTCGTTTTTGTGTTGGGAATCGGCTGGTTGGTGAAGAGAAAAGTGTCTACCAGCGAGGACTTCCTCACCTCCGGGCGATCGGTGCCGGTCTGGATCACCAGCCTCGCTTTTATCGCCGCCAATCTCGGCGCGCAGGAAGTGATCGGTATGTGCGCATCGGGGGCAAAGTACGGCATCATGACCGCGCATTTTTATTGGCTTGGCGCGGTGCCCGCCATGCTATTCGTCGGTCTGTTTATGATGCCGTTTTATTACGGCAGCCGGGCCCGCAGCGTGCCCGAGTATTTAAAACTTCGCTTCGACGAAAAGACGCGCGCGCTGAACGCGGTGACCTTCGCCGTGATGACCTTGTTTTCCTCCGGCATCAGCATGTATGCGCTGGGCCTGTTATTTGAGCTGGTGCTGGGCTGGAGTTTCACGCAATCGGTGCTGCTGTCGGCGGTAATCGTGCTGATTTATACATTTCTGGGCGGCCTTACAAGCGCGATCTACAACGAGGTCGTCCAGTTCTTCCTTATTGTCCTTGGCTTTTCGCCGCTGGCGATTTTAGCAACAGAGAAAGCGGGCGGATGGGCCGGGATTCATGCACGGCTTCAGCCGGTAATGACGCATTCCTGGAAATATTTGGGGAGCGCCTCCAGCAATCCCATGGGTGTGGAAGCCTTCAGCTTGATCGCAGGTCTCGGCTTCGTCTTATCGTTCGGCTACTGGTGTACCGACTTTCTTGTGATCCAACGCGCCATGGCCGCCGACAGCATGTCGGGCGCGCGCCGCACGCCGTTGATCGCTGCTTTCCCAAAAATGTTCATGCCCTTTGTGGTGATCCTGCCCGGCATCGCAGCGCTCGCACTGCTCCATTCGGCAAGCGGATATCAGATACCGATGAAGCCCGATGGGACCTTGAATTACGATCTGGTTCTGACAACGCTGATGGCGCAGTTCTACCCTTCGGGAATGCTGGGCATCGGGTTAACTGCTCTCATGGCTTCGTTTATGTCCGGGATGGCCGGGAACGTCACTGCCTTTAACACCGTTTTTACTTACGACCTGTATCAAAGTTACATCAAGAAAAAGGCTCCGGACTCGCACTATCTGAACGTCGGCCGCGTGACTACGGTAGTAGGCGTGCTCTTGTCGATTGCCACCGCCTATATGGCAACCGAGTTCAACAACATCATGGATTTTCTGCAACTGGTGTTCGCGTTCGTCAACGCGCCCCTGTTTGCAACATTTCTTCTGGGTATGTTTTGGAAGCGTGCGACGGCCAACGGTGCGTTTTGGGGACTGGTGACGGGATTGACAGCCGGCGCACTCACTTTGAGCTTGACTGAAGCAGAAGGTAAGGGCGGTTGGATTGCCGTGGTCCATCACTTCCCATCGAGCATGGCGCAGAATTTTGCCATTGCTCTGGCGTCCTGGGGAGCCTGCTTCGTTGCCACTTTTCTTATTAGCCTTGTGACGGCCCCCAAACAGGAACACGAACTGCACAACCTCGTTTACGGCATTACCGATATGCCGCGCGAGGAGAATGTTCCCTGGCACCAGCGGCCTTGGCTGCTGGCCGGCATAGTGGTGGTGGTCCTGATAATTCTAAACGCGATTTTCTGGTAAACACGATGAACGATTTACGACGGCCAACAGGTCTTCTGTTTTCGATTCTCGGAATCGTATTGCTGATCTATGCGGCCATCAACCCTGCCGCGCGCGCTCCGTTAACAGAAGCGAATGTGAATCTGTGGTGCGGCCTCGTTTTGCTTGGCTTCGGAGGAACTTTGCTTTGGCTTTCACGGCATGCGAATTAACGGAATTGTTCCGGAGGCAGTTCAGGACGGAGGACGGTCCAACCTGTTACCGCGCTCCCGGACGAGTGAACATGATGGGAGAACATACCGACTACAACGACGGGTTGGTGTGCCCCATGGCTCTGGATATGGCCTGCTACGCGGCGATAGCGCCGTCCCAGGACGGAAGCATTACCGTTTACTCCGCGAATTTTAAAGAGTGCCGGGCATGGGATGCCGATAACCTCCCATCGTTGCAGCCCGCGGGCGATTGGGGCGACTATGTTGCCGGTGTCGCTGTTGAACTGGAACGCGCCGGATTCGCGATCCCCTCCTGCCGCATCTACATTCAAAGCGATGTGCCGGGTGGCGCGGGGCTAAGTTCATCCGCATCACTGGAAGTGGCAACCGCTCTATCGCTGTTGGCGGGTCGCGAAATGGACAGGTTGGAAATTGCCAAGCTCTGCCGGCGCGCCGAATCGTCGTTTGTCGGTATGCCCTGCGGAATTATGGACCAATACGCTTCGCTTTTCGGCCAGCCTGATTCCGCAATTCAGATCGATTGCCGCAGCCTTGAAAGCGAAACCGTGCATCTGCCGTCCAATTTGCGGGTGGTTGTTGTGAATTCTCGGGTAAAGCATGAGCTCGGCAATTCCGCCTACCGGCAACGCGTCCAGGAATGCCAGGAAGCGGTCAATGCCATCAGGAAATTTATTTCTTCGGTGCGGAGCCTTCGGGATGTGGCGTGGGCCGATTTTAAAGACATTGAAAGTAGCCTTCCGGAGACATCCCGAAAGCGAGCGCGTCACGTAATCACCGATAACAACCGTGTTTTACAATTTGCGGAGGCTGCGCGGCGATCGGATCTTGCAGAAATGGGCCGCCTTTTTTTGACATCGCATCATAGCGCGCGTAACGATTACGAAATTAGCTGCGAAGAACTGGACTTCCTTGTCGACACGGCTTGCGCGGTGGATGGCGTCTACGGAGCGCGAATGACCGGCGGTGGATTCGGCGGATGCACTGTGAACTTGCTTGCGCCGGAAGCAGGGGAAAAGTTCCGTCACGAGTTGACCACACGTTACCAGAACCGCTTCGGAATTACACCTCTGTTTTACGATTGCGTCCCGGCAGCAGGAGCGGGCGCCGTTGAGTAATGAGCTCTTGCCCGGCTTATTCCCGTGCAATCCCGCGTTTACTGCTTCGGATAAACGCAATGAGATGAAGTGTATGCTCCGATGCGAATTCCGCCTCTATTTTTTGTAAGGCATCATCAAGCGGGAGCCCTAGGCGATACAGCACCTTATAAGCCGCTTTGAGCTTATTGATCTCTTCATGCGTAAACCCGGCACGCCGTAGACCAATCAGGTTCAGACCATTCGGCGCAACATTGAAGCTCGAATACAAGAAGTACGGCGGCGCGTCCAGATTCACTCGCGTGTTGCCACCGATCATCGCGAGCCGGCCGATTTTCGAATACTGATGAATGACCACGCCTCCGGAGATAAAGGCTTGGCTCTCCACCTCGACGTATCCCGCTACTAGCGCGCAACTCGCAATCACCGTGTGGTCACCCACTACGCAGTTGTGGGCGATATGGCCCGACGTCATGATGTAGTTGTCATTACCGACAATTGTGGTCGACTCCGGTTTTGTGCCGCGCGATATCGTGTAGTGCTCGCGAATGCGGTTCCGGTTGCCGATTTGCAAATAACTTCGCTCGCCGGTGAAAACTTTATCCAGCGGATCGGTTCCCAACACCGTTCCAGCGGAAATTTCATTCCGATCTCCCATCGTGGTCCAGCGCTTCACGTACACGTACGGTTCGAGCATGCAGTCGCGGCCAATGACGACATCCGATTCAACAATGCAGAATTCACCGATTTTTGTGCCTGGACCAACGATGGCATCCGGGTGAACCCGCGCAGTGGGAGCAACGTACGCAGACGGATCAACAGGCATGGAGGAATAAGTTTGTGGCTATGATTTGGCTCACATGTTAAGTATGAGGGATGCCAGCATTGACGGTGGCCGGAATTGCCGAGTTGTGCGGCGGCGAAGCGGAAGGAGAATTGGACCGTGAGATTCGTTCGGTAAACGCATTGGCGGACGCCACCGAACTTGAGCTTTCCTTCGTGAACAACCGTAAGGCTGCGGTTATCGCTCAGCGCAGCCGCGCGGGCTGCCTGCTGGTTCCCTTAAATTTTTCGAATTCCGAGCGCCGCACCATCGTACGCGTGGTGGATCCGCGTGTGGCGGCAGCATTGGTAATTCGCGTTCTTCACCCGCCGCGGCCCATTGGAAGCGGCGTTCACCCGTCGGCGAGTATTGCTTTGAGCGCGAAGCTTGCCCCGGATTGCGCGGTGGGCGCTAATGCTGTTATTGGAGAGTTCGCGCAAATCGGCGCCGGTTCTATTATCAGCGCGGGGTGCGTGATTCAAGATGACGTCATTATCGGAGAGTGCTGTTTCCTTCACGCAAACGTAACTGTTTATGCGGGTGTTCGTATTGCAAACCGCGTAGCCTTGCATTCAGGTTGCATCATCGGCGCCGATGGTTTTGGGTTTGCATTCAACGGCAAATACTACGAGAAATTTCCCCAAATTGGGGGCGTATTAATCGAAGACGATGTCGAAATTGGCGCTAATACTTGTATCGATCGGGCTGCATTTGGCGTAACACGCATCGGCCGAGGAACGAAAATCGATAATATGGTGCACATTGCTCACAACTGCGACATCGGCAAGCACGTCGTGATCGCGGCACAGACGGGGTTCTCCGGCGCAGTGAAAGTTGGCGACTATGCGGTCGTCGGAGGACAAGTTGGCGTAGGCGATAAGGCGACGATAGAGTCCCGTGCGATCGTAGGCTCGGGATCGGGTATTCTTACGTCGAAAATTGTGCGCGCGGGCGAGCCGGTATGGGGCACGCCAGCCCGGCCGCTGCGACAACACCTCGAGCAACTTGCGTCGGCCGCAAAAACACCACAGGTGCTTAAGGAATTGAAGTCGTTGAGGGAACGCGTCGAAAAGCTGGAAAAAAGCTAATGAAAATCGGATTCTGAAGCACGCTCCAGAATACCATTCGCTTCGAGCAGCATGTCCTGAATGCGCTCGAGATGAGCGCGCGTATGCATGTCGGTGCAAACCAATTCCAGATAAGAAGTGAGCGCTTCAATCGTACTGAGCGGCTGGCGGATATCGTGAACCAACTCGACAAGCCCCGACTCCCTGCAATCGAATTCGTCGCGCCTCCGTCCGATCTCGCGCGAATGGTTGGTAGGTAACGTATCGGAGAGAAGCTGCGGAATTTCGTGAGTCATCGGCATCGCTGGGGTGGCTGTCCTTCTTAACAGGTACCGTCCGATTTTGACTCCGTAGGCATCGCGAGTCAATAGAAATTAACATTAAACAGGCAAGTATTACGGAAAAATTTAAGGCTCATGCCGTCAGCATTTTTACTGCCGTTATAGGCGTACTTGAGAAAATAGTACGGCTGATGAAAATAAAAGGGGCTTCAAACAGACACATCGGCACTATGGTATTCTGAGTGCAACGGAGTGGGCCTGTGGCGCAGTTGGGAGCGCGCTTCCATGGCATGGAAGAGGTCGACGGTTCGAACCCGTCCAGGTCCACCAGCTTCTCGCAGCGTACAATCTCCCAAAGGCCAAGCAAAAACCTATGACGGGTGTCGGCGGGCCATCGGCCTGGGGCCGGCGGTGCTTGCAGTGTGTGCATTGCCTCATTTTGTTGAATGGGAGCAGATTGAATGCAAATGACAATCAGCGATGCTGGTGTGGCGTTAGTCGAGAGGCATGAGGGGTTTCGCGCGCAAGTGTACAAAGACGGCGCGGGCTACCCGACAATCGGATACGGCCATCGCTTGAAGGGTGACGAGTCTTTTCCGAATGGCATTACGTTAGAGCAAGGCACTGAGCTATTGAAGCGGGATTTGCAGACTGCCGAGACGGCAGTGAATACGCTCGTGAAGGTGCCGCTATCGCAACCGCAATTCGATGCTCTGGTTGACTTTACATACAATGTGGGCGCTGGAAACTTAGAAGCAAGTACGCTGCTCGCCGAGCTGAACAAACGTGATTACAGCGCGGTACCAGGGGAGTTCGTCAAATGGGTGTATGCGGGCGGAAAGGTTGAGCCGGGTTTGGTAACGCGCCGTCAGGACGAAGCCAACTTGTGGGAAACGGCGACAGCATAGCCGAAGGCAGTAAGCCCGACCCGCGCCCCGCCTACTCCACACCCGAACTTGCTGCAAATGGCCAGCTCCCGCTTTGCTTAGCGCGCCAGAAATAAGCCAGCGCACCGAGCACAGTGATCAGCAGCCCGCCCAATACAAATTTCACGCCGCTTGCCGCCAGGATGTAAATCCATCCCACCATCGCAACCACCACCGGAAGCGGGTATAAGGGCATACTGAACGGTCGCTCACTCGCGGGCTTCCGCCTTCGGAGCACGAAGATCGCTGCGCATTGCGCCAGAAATTGCAGCATAATTTGCAGCACGATCATGTAGCTGATGAGGTCCGACAGGCTCAAGAAGCAAGCCGCGGCGGAGATCAGGCCCAGAATGATGGTGGAAAACGTCGGGAAATGCTTTGTAGGGTGGAGCCGCGCAAATGCGGAGAAGAACCGGCCATCAATCGCCGCCGCATAAGGCACGCGCGAGTAGCCGAGCAGCAAAGCAAAGACTGAACCGAACGCCGCTACAAGAATCAGAGCCGCCACCAGTTGCCCAGCGGCTGTCCCGTAGAGATGCTGGATAAAGTCCGCGACCACGGCCTTGGAAGTCATCGCATGCTGCCACGGGATTACTCCCACAATGGAGATATTCATCGCCAGGTACAGACAGGCGACAATCACAATCGACAAAATAATGGAACGCGGGATGGTGCGGCCCGGGTTTCGAACCTCGGCGCCAATCAGGCACACATTGAAGTAGCCACTGTAATCGTAAAGAGCAATGAGGCTTGCTGCACCCAAGCCGGCGAAGAAGCCGGCCGACAGATGGAATGCTTGCGGCGGAAAACTAAAGGCCAGCGCAGGATTGAAATGAGTCACCCCACCGAACAAAATCCACGCAATCGTACCCATTACGACTAGCCACATTGCGATGGACAATGTGCCAATGGACTTAATATCGCGGTACACCAGGGCGGTATTTACGATGCAAACCGTGACCGCCACCGCTACAACGTGCCAGCCGTGAAGCCAAGGCATAAGGTACCCCGCATACTCGGCAAAGCCAACTCCACCGGAGGCAATGGTGATTGGTCCGACAAAAATCGCCTGCCACAAAAAAAGGAAGCTGAACAGCCTCCCCCAGCTTCGCGGGCCAAATGCTTCGAGCAAATAGGTATAAGGACCGCCGGAATCGGGCATCGCGGCGCCAAGTTCCGCCCATACCATGCCATCGCAGAGCGAAATTAGCGCACCGGCAAGCCACGCAAGCATCGCTTGCGGACCGCCCATTGCGGCGAGCGCGAGCGGGATAGTAATAAACGGGCCCACGCCGATCATGGTCAGCATGTTGGCGGAAGTGGCGCCCCATATTCCCATCCCGCGTTCGAGATGCGGCTTCTCTTTTTGCTGAATCGAGATTTGCACGCTAAGTGTTCGAGTATAGCGAGCGGGGCGGCTGCAATCGCGACCAACCGGACTGCCTATGCCACCCGTTTGGCTTCGCCAGTGGTCTGCCGCAGCACAAGGCGCGTTTCAATGGGTTCTTCGATTTCGCTGGCGGCGGGCGCCTCTTCAATCGCCGAAACCAGCCACGAAACCGCGCGTCTTGCCATTTCGTCGCGCGGAAGGCGCACGGTAGTTAATGGAGGCTCGGTGAATTCAGCTAAATGGATATCATCGAAGCCAACGATGGAGATATCGCCCGGGACATGAAGCCCCGCCAAATGTGCAGCTCGCAAGGCGCCGATCGCGCACAGATCGTTGCCGCCAATCACCGCGGTCGGCATCTTTTTCTGAGCGAGAATCGTATTCATCGCGTCCAGGCCCCCGTCGACAGTAAAATTCGCGGGGATAACCGTAATGTAGTTTTTCGGCACCTTGCTGGCCTTCAAGTGGTCCATAAACGCGGCAAGGCGCATCTGGGCGGAGGGTAGATGGGCAGGGCCTCCTATGAACGCGAAACTCCGATGGCGCAATTGAAGAAGATGGTCGATTGCTTCGCCGATTCCCTGCGAGTAGTTCACGCGAATATCAAAGAATTGGCGGCCTGGGGGCCCGACATCCAAAAAGGCAATGGGAATTCGATGATGACTGAGCTGCTCGATAATCCGCGTATCCCTCTCCGACGTCATTACGGCCAAGCCATCCACTTTGCGTTCCAACATCCGGCGAACGCAGAGTTCCATGCGTTGAATACTGTAATTAGTTGACCCGACAAGGATGTCGTAGTCGTGGTCTACCGCCACGTCACCGAAACCCTTAATCAGTTCCGGGAAGAACGGGTTTGTGATATCGGAGACCAGCAGGCCGAGGATACGGCTCCGCCCGGAGACAAGGGTTCGCGCGTGCGTGTCGGGGAAATAGTTTAAATCCTGAATCGCACGCTGCACGCGAGCCGCCGTGAGCGGATCGACCAGATCGGGGTTATTAATTGTTCGCGACACCGTGGCCGTAGAAACGTTGGCTCTACGGGCAACTTCGTGGATGCTCGTCCGCTTTCGCATTATTGTTCCGCTGATGGCCAATGGCCTGATTAGCCGAATGGAATCAATTCACTATAGCCTTCGCGCTTTTCGAACCCGGCCTTATTCGAATGCGCCTTTAGTGCGCGCTCTGAAGAACAGCCTTTAATTGGCGGAATGCGGAAAGATCGAAGTTGTCTTTCAGACGTTCGGCCGGCCACGTGCGAGTGCCTGGTTGCGGCGCGATGCGGTGCTCACAGCGGCTAAGCAACGCTGCGGTAGCGTCGTCACTTCCGACCCGGTCAATCACGGCTTTGAGATGGGGAATCGCTTCGTCATACTTCCCCTGCCGGTACAGAGCAATCGCGTAATTGAAGTTATAGGTGGGATCGGCTTTGTCGCCGTTAAGCGCGCGCCGGAAATCGTCTAGCGCCGCCGCTTCATTCAACCGGCTTTCTGCCGCTCCGAGATTATTGAACACCTCGTCCAGCGGAGTCTGTTTGGCGAGCTCCTGAAAACAGGCTTTGGCGGTAGTGTAATCACCGCTCAGGTAGGAACTCAATCCCATTTTGAATTTCGCTTGGAGATAGAGGGGGTCCGACTGCGGTATCTTTGAAAACCATGCTTCCGCCTGCCGGTAATTTTTCCGCTCTATCGCGAGCTTTCCCAACTCGAAGGCCGGTTCAGCATAATGCGAATCGAGCTTAATTGCAGTCTCGAACCATTTCTCCCTTTGCTCCGGAGTGGTGGCGAGAAGACCTCTAGTGTAGCTCTCTTTGGCATCCACTCGAATTAATTTTGAGGGCACAAGCAATTGTTCTGAAGTAATTTGCGTGGCCGGATCGAGAAAGCGTATGCACTGCCACGCCATATGCTCCTCCAGACGCGAGAGATCCGCCAACTTGCCCGTCTCCGTAAACTCGGACGCATCGCGAAGCTTTCGCAGATCGAGAAAACGTGCGCTGATTCGGATGGAACCGTCTCTTGGCTGCGCATTTGGCGTCGGAAGTATGATTTGATACGACCCATAGCAAATCATGCTTGCGTCAATAGTCTGCCCCAGCTTAAACAAGGTCGCCTTTGTAAGCTGCGCGTCCGGCTTGATATCGAGCTGCTTATAACCCTGCTCACGAGTGTCGCGATCAAGCACAATTTGTGCCGCCGCGCTCAACTCAGTCATGATGGTGTCGGCAACGCTTTCGCCAATCCAATTGAGATCCGCTGCCTGGCTCTCATTGTGAAACGGCGTAACTACGATCGAGATAGCACTCGGATAAAGGAGCGACGCCGAAACGGCGAGAAAAAAGAGGAGACGCCCCAACAGCACGTCTCCATAGTAACAAGGGGAATAGCTAGTGGAGTGATTTCACAGGCTTTTGGGCGGCGCCCTCGGCCGTCGCCGCACCCACAACCACGGTTTTAGTTGTTCCGCCGAGGTGGATTTCCTGAATCTCGTGCGCGTTGTTGAACTTTACGGTCGTTTGATTGAATTTGTAAGTTCCATCCTGCACATGAGCGGGAATTTCGGTTATCTGCTTTTTGTACTTTAACGTTATTCCGTCGCCTTTGACTTCTAACTTATAGTCGCCGGGCGCCAGCGTTTTACCGGCGACGGTGCTTTGCTCGAAAAGAGTTAAATGGTAGGAAGACGCGGCCAGGCCGATCATGAGACCGATGGTTGGGAAACAGAACAGCAGTTTCTTCATCATGGAAGTGTTCTCCTTTCCGAAGCGGACAGCGGATTGTGTGATGCGCCCCTTCGGATACTCGCTTATACGAATTCATGATGAAAACGTTCCGGCAGAAGTTGTTATTTTTTTGCGACAAAGATGCGATTGGCGCCACATTTTAATTCACCGCCTTAATAGTCTGAGAACTGTAAAACTTGACGTGCAGACACTATGCATGCGCGCATCGCGATTCCCTGCAGGCTACTCCATCCAGACGATTTTTTGCTCAGGCTTGTGCTCCTGCCCGATGATTTCTCGATAAAGATCTGGACGCCGCGCTTGGCGGTAACGATAGCCTCCCGATTGCTGTAGCTTTTGCGGCGTGCACAGCGCGGTGGCAACGTCATCGCCGAGTTCCGTGCATTCGGCAAGAACATCACCGAACGGATCGAGAATCATGGAAAGGCCGTTCTTCAATTGATCGTCGTCCATTCCGATCGCATTGCTGAAGACCACGTAAATACCATTGTCATAGGCCCTGGCGGGCAGCCACTTCATGAGCCAGGCTCGGCCCTTCATACCATTGAACTCAAGCCGCAACGATGTCGGGTCCTTTTCACGATTCCTCCAAAGCTCAGGATTTACAAAGCCCGCGCCCGGGCGTGTCGATGGCGTGCACATCGTCACATGAGGCATGAATATAATTTGCGCGCCTAGCAAAGCAGTAGCCCGCACATTCTCAATTACGTTGTTGTCATAGCAAATAAGGATGCCGCATTTCCATCCATAGAGATCGAAAACGACATACTCATTTCCCGGCAGAAGATGGGAATTGATAAATGGATGAAGCTTCCGGAATTTCGCAATCAGCCCGCGGCCATCGACGCACACATAGGCTTTGTAAAGCCGGTTTTCAGAATCCTTTTCAAACAGCCCGGCAAGAACGGCAACATTACTATCCCGGGCGATCCGCACTAGCGCTTGAACGCTCTCTCCATCGGGAATCGGTTCAGCCAATGCGAGCATCTGCTCACGCGAAAGATGTCGCGCAAACGTATAGCCGGTCACCGAGCATTCATGGAAAGCAACCCCTTGGGCTCCCGCGGCCGCCGCCCGTTTTGTCAGCCGTTGAATAATATCCAGGTTGTATGCTTTATCACCACCTCGATGCTCAAATTGCGCCGTCGCGATTCGAAAATTATCCATCCCCAGTCATTGTCGCGCCCCGACGCTCAGGGCATTTGTAAACCTGCCGACCCGAGGCCCATTTCAAATGTGATAAAAAACGAATCACAGCCGGTCTGAAGGCCGGTTGGGAGGCTGCTCTATGAAAGTCCATGATAGTTCCGGAATTCGGAACGTGGCTCTGATTGGGCACGGGCATGCGGGGAAGACGTCGCTTGCCTGTGCCCTTTTTCATTCGGCGGGTGCGACGGAACGTCTAACAAAACCTGATGACGGTAATGCGGTAACGGACTTCGATGAAGAAGAAGTTGCCCGCAAAATCGGCATTTCCTCCTCGATCGCCGCCATTTCCTGGCAGAAGAACAAGATCAACGTCATTGACACTCCGGGATACAACATTTTTTTGGATGATGCGAAATCCGCCATGATTGCAGCCGACTCTGCTGTGCTCGTGCTGGATGGCGTCGCCGGTATTGAGGTTTCCGCCGAAAAGGTCTGGGGCTTTGCTGAAGAATTCGACATGCCTTGCGCGCTCTTTATCAACAAGCTCGACCGCGAACGGGCCGATTTTGCGCGGGTTGTTGACGATATTCACGAGCGATTCGGACGGTCGGCTATACCCGTGCAAATCCCCATCGGATCGGAAAAAGATTTCAACGGCATCATCGACCTCATTCGAATGAAGGCATATTGCTATTCAGCCGGAAACCCGCGTGGCAAGGAAACGGAAATTCCCACTCCTTATCGGGAAGCCGCGTCGAGTGCCCATGAAGCACTGGTGGAAATGGTTGCCGAGGGTAAAGACGACCTGATGGAAGAATTCTTCGCTACCGGAACACTGCCCGCCGAGCACATTCTTACCGGGTTGCAGGAAGAAATGCGAGAGCGCCGCGTGTTTCCGATCCTCTGCGGCGCTGCCGCGCAGGGAATCGGCGCCGACCTGCTGCTAGATTTTATCGCCGATGCAATGCCGTCGCCGCTGGAGGGCACCAAGCTTCGAGCAACTGAAGGTACGGGAGAAACAAAACGCGCTTCCGCCACCACGGGACCCACATCTCTGTTCGTTTTCAAGACACTGGTCGATCCGTTTGCGGGACGGCTTTCCTATTTCAAGGTGATGTCCGGTTCGCTTTCTGCCGACGCTTCCCTTACGAATATGAGGGCAGGCCAAACCGAAAAGCTCTCGCATATTTCAACTCCCTTCGGAAAGCAGAACACCGAGATTCAGGAACTAAACGCCGGCGACATCGGTGTTGTCGCCAAATTAAAAGACACACTAACAGGCGACACGCTTAACGACAAAGGCAATGGCCCTGTCTTCAAAGGGATTGAGGCGCCGGAACCCTCCATTGCGTTCGCCATCTCCGCCAAAACCCGCAGCGATGAAGACAGATTGAGTGCCGCTCTTCATAAAATTCTCGAAGAAGACCGCTCATTGCGCTTCTATCGCGATCCGCAAACCAAAGAATTTCTCCTTGCGGGCAACGGACAGCAGCACGTTGAGATTGTGTGCAGCAGACTAAAACATCGCTATCACGTGGATGTGGAGTTGCACTCTCCCAAAATTCCCTATCGGGAGACGATTCGCGGCTCGGCCGAGGTACAAGGGCGGCACAAAAAGCAGACCGGCGGCCATGGGCAGTTCGGTGATTGCTGGATCAAGATGGAGCCCATGCCACGCGGCGAAAGATTCGAATTCGTCAATAGCATTTTTGGCGGCGCAATTCCGAAACAGTACATTCCCGCCGTCGAAAAAGGCATTCTCGAAGCAGCCGAACAGGGCTTCGTGGCCGGATATCCGGTAGTCGACTTCCGTGTGACGCTTGTCGATGGGTCGTATCACGATGTGGATTCATCGGAGATGGCTTTTAAGCTCGCTGGCCGAAAGGCATTCAGGGCCGCCATGCAGCAAGCCAAACCTACCCTGCTTGAACCCGTTATGAAAGTGGAAGTAGAAACCCCAGTCGATTTCGCCGGCGATCTGATGAGCGATTTTAGCGGTCGCCGAGGCCGCATTTCGGGCATGGACCTGAAAGGCGACCGGCAGTTGATTCGCGCTCAAGTGCCCATGGCGGAAATGTTGAGCTATCAAAACGATTTAACTGCGAAAACGCAAGGCCGCGCCTCCTTCCATATGGAATTCGATCATTACGATTACGTGCCGCCGCCGCAGGCGGAAAAGATTATTGCGAATGCCAAGACCCATATGACGCAATCGGACGAAGACGAATGAAGATTGGCTTAAAACGCGTTTACGAGCCATCGAGCCCTGGTGATGGAGCGCGTTTTCTGGTGGAGCGCCTTTGGCCGCGAGGAGTAAAGAAGGCGTCGCTAAAAATTGACGCGTGGATAAAAGATGCGGCCCCGAGCACTGAATTGAGGAAATGGTTCAGTCACGATCCCGCGAAGTGGGAGGAATTCCGCCGGCGCTACTTTGACGAACTCAAGGAACACCGCGCAGCCCTACATCCGATTCTGGACGCCGCTCAAAACGGTGCTGTAACGCTTATCTACAGCTCGCACGATACCGAGCATAACAATGCGGTCGCTTTGAAAGAATTCCTAATGCACCACGGAGGGCATCGCGTCGCGAGCAAATCATAGCTTCGGCCGGCGTTTATGCCAGTCGGTCGCCTGTTGATAGGTATAGGCAACCGCCAGAACTTGTGGCTCCGCGAACGACGGACCCACAATCTGTAGCCCAATGGGCAGGCCATCGCGTGAAAACCCACACGGAATCGAAAGCGCCGGTGTCCAAAACCGGTTGAAAGCCGATGTATTGCTTGGCGGGCGCGTATAGGTTTCGTCTATGGTGGCTTTGATGGTGGGCGCGATATCGCGTTTGGTTGGCAGAAGAAGGATATCCACCTCATGAAAGACCTTGCGTATGTCTCTACGGCATTCGCGAAGTCTCTTGAGCGTTTCGACGTAATTAACCGCGGTTACGCTTTCCATCTCGGTCAGTTCTCGCCGCGACCAGGGATGATATAGCTCGGGAGTCTTGTAGAAAAACTGCGCCTGGTAGTGCAGTAGTTCTACGTTGTAGCTGCCGTTCTTCACGAATTGAAAGCGCGGCAGCACGACGTCACGCAGTTCGCGTACTTTGGGACGAAGCACGTCGATTGCAGCCTCCACGGCCGCGCTAACGTCGGGATTCAAATCCTCGAAGAAGTAATCGCGCGGAATGCCCACGCGCAAATCGGATAGGGGAGTGCGCAGCGCCGCCGCATAGTCAGACACTGGCGCGTTCGGTGTAATGGAATCGTCCGGATCGAAGCCGGCAAGCACCTGTAGCATCAGCGCGGCATCCTCCACCGAACGCGTCATGGGGGCAATCGTGTCGAGCGAATACGCGGAGGGAATCACGCCGCGCGTGCTGACGAGGCCGTAAGACGTTTTGAATCCTGTAATACCGCAGTAGGCTGCGGGAATGCGAACCGAGCCGCCGTCGTCGCTCCCAACAGAGCCATAGCAAAATCCGGCAGCGAGCGCGGCGGCGGGACCTGCCGAAGACCCACCCGTAATATGTTCCAGATTCCACGGATTGCGGACGGGACCGAAATAGCTCGTTGTACCGGTGCCTTCAAAAGCGAATTCGTCGAGATTTAATTTGCCGAGCAGGACAGCGCCGGCGGCCTTTAGCCTTCTCACGACTTCCGCATCTTCCGTGGGTATCCGGTGAAGAAATACCTGGCTTCCAGCCGTTGTTCGGACGCCCGCGGTATCGATGTTGTCCTTCAGCGCGATGGGAATGCCGTATAAAGGATTCACCGTCTTGCCTCGGCGCGGCCGGCGCCGATCGCACGCGCGTGCCTGAGCTAGTGCGCTTTCTTCCGTCAAGGTGATAAATGTATTTAGCTTCTGATCCAGTTTCTTAATACGAGCCAGACAGAACTTCGTCAGTTCCTCTGACGAGATATCGCGCCGCGCACGCGCATCCGCTGCCTGCGCCAATGTCCAATATTCGGGTGATGCCGCGTCACGTGACGTAGCAGCGAGAGGAAGACTCGAAGCCGCCGAGCCAATCAGCAACGCGCGGCGTGAAGGATGAAAATCGTTGTGAATCGACACGGCTAATCGACGAGCCGGACCTAAGGCAAGCTCGCCCTCAAATGATACAAGTGCCCAATCGCAGTGCCATGGTTCTATCGAAAATCCCGGCTGCGAACGGGAAGCGCCGGCGCGCCATGTTGGGGGTCAAGAGATTTTAAAAAATCGGACCAGTCCCAAACATCGCGGGCAACAACGTGCAATACCTGCCCTTCCTTTTGGACAACTCCGCGGCAAGCTAAAAATTTTCCATGATGGACGGCTTTACGGTACTTCTCATGCACACGCTTCCACACAATGAGATTGGCAGCCCCTGTTTCATCCTCGATCGTAAGAAAAATTGTTTCTTTCGCGGTTTGCGGATGCTGGCGGAATAGCACCAATCCGGCTACAAGAACATTTCTTCCATTCGCTAATTCTTTCAATTCAGCAGCCGTTGTCACACGTCTTGTATTGAGACGAACACGTAAAAACGCCAGCGGATGTTGGTGCAGCGTGAGCCCGGTAGCAAGATAATCGGCCAAAACTTCCTGACTGGCTGTCGTGGGAGGGAGATTCGCCTCCGGATCTTCAAACAATTCTGCTCCGGCAAACAGCGGTGGAATTTTTCCGCTAAGCGTGCTCGTTTTCCATAGAGCCTGCCGCCGCCCGATTGCCATGGAAGTGAACGCATCGGCTTGGGCCAGTCGATCCAGCGCACGACGGCTGCAACCGGTGCGCCGGGCAATTTCGGCAGGCGTGCGATAACCGGCACCTCGTTGCGCAACGATTGTTCTCGCTTCCTTCTCAGGAAGGCCCGAAACCATATGCATTCCGAGCCGCACCGCATAGCGCGTGGGGGTTCCAACCGGTTCCAGGATTGTTTCCCAATCGCTGTGATTCACATCAATGGGGCGAATCTCTACTCCATGTACGCGCGCGTCGCGTACTAATTGCGCCGGTGCATAAAACCCCATTGGCTGGCTGTTTAATAACGCCGCGCAGAAAACATCCGGATAATGGCATTTGATCCACGCCGATACATACACCAGATTGGCGAAGGAGATGGCGTGCGCTTCGGGAAATCCATAGGTGCCGAATCCTTTGATCTGCTTAAAGCAGCGGCTCGCGAACTCTTCCGGATAGCAGTTCTTCCGCATCCCTTCCATGAATCGCTTTTCGAACGAATCGATAGTGCCGACATGCCGGAAGGTTGCCAGCGACCGTCGTAGCTCATCTGCTTCATCTGGCGAAAAGTTGGCGCCGATAATAGCAATCTGCATCGCCTGCTCCTGAAAGAGGGGAACGCCTAGAGTCTTCTCCAGCACCGCCTTCATTTCGGGGCTGGGATATTCAATCGGATCTTTTCCTTCCCGCCGCCGCAAATAAGGATGCACCATATCGCCTTGAATGGGGCCGGGGCGCACAATTGCTACTTCAATAACTAAGTCGTAAAACGTTTCCGGCTTCAGGCGGGGCAGCATACTTTGCTGTGCGCGGCTTTCTACCTGAAAGACACCGATGGAGTCGGCATTTTGTAGCATTGCGTATACAGCCTTATCTTCTTGCGGAATACTGGCAAGGGTGAATGCTTTCCTATAGTGGCGCTTCAGCAGGTCGAACGATCGTCGAATCGCGCTGAGCATTCCGAGGCCGAGAATATCGACCTTCATCATTCCCAATTCGTCGATATCGTCTTTTTCCCATTGGATGATCGTGCGGTCTTTCATTCTGGCGTTCTCTATCGGTACAAGCTCATCCAGACGGCCGCGCGAGATCACGAAACCGCCTACATGCTGCGAAAGATGGCGTGGGAATCCGATCAATTCGCACATTAAATTTATGGCGAGTTCCCGGCGTTCAGGCGAAACTTTGCCGGAAAGCTCTAACACTTTACTCACGTCGCGAATCACACGCCGCCGTCGATAATGCACCACGGTGGCGGTAATCCCCGCGCGATCGCGCCCATACTTTTTATAGATGTGCTGAATGACCTCTTCCCGGCGCTCGTGCTCGAAATCGACATCGATGTCGGGCGGCTCATTGCGCGCGGCAGAGATGAATCGTTCGAACAGAAGCCCGCGTGCGACAGGATCCGCCTCTGTAATTCCCAGGCAGTAGCAAACGACGGAGTTCGCGGCCGACCCTCGCCCCTGGCAAAGAATCTCATTCTGCTTGGCGAATTTTACGATTTCATGAACAGTGAGAAAGTAAGGCGCGTAATCCCGCTCGGCAATCAGTTTCAGTTCGTGATGAATCTGATTAACGGCCGCTTTCGGAATGCCTTTGGGATAACGAATCTCAGCGCCCGCAAACGTGCGGCGCTTCAGATCTTCAAATGCCGACAGACCCGGTGTGATGAGTTCCTCCGGATATTCATATCTCAATTCATCCATCGAGAATTGGCACCGATCCGCGATTTCGATAGTGGCATCGAGCGCATCCGGCCATTCGGAAAAAAGCTGCGCCATGATATGGGGCGGCTTTAAATGACGCTCTGCGTTCGCATCCAAACGAAACCCAGCGTTGGCTATTGTGCATTTTTCACGAACGCAAGTTACCACGTCTTGCAGCATCTTGCGATCCGGAACGTGATAGAGCACATCGTTTGTCACCACCAAAGGAATGGAAACCGATTGGGCGAATGCGGCTACGGTTCTGATCCACTGTTTATCGTCGCCGCGATAGGAATGCGCGATCGCGAGATGAAGATTTCCGCGAAACACACGGGCACAGCGCTCTAGGTGGGCTTTCACGGATTCGGTAAGAACTGGCGGAAACGGAAGAATAAACTGCTGGCCTTCGGAGAACTCCGCCACATCGTCGAAGTAAAGAACGCATTTCCCTTTCTCCGCGCGGCGCCGGCCCAGTGTCAAGAGCCGGGTGAGTCTTCCATAAGCTTGCCGGTTGGTAGGGTAGCAAAGAATATTGTTCCCATCCGCAAGATCCAAACAGCAGCCTACAATAAGGCGTGTGCGGCGATTTTGCATCTTCTTTTTCAAAGTGGAGTGCGCAAGAACAATGCCCGAAAGCGTATTGTGATCGGTGAGCGCCATCGCATAATGGCGATACTCATTGGCGGCGCTCACAAGCTCTTGCGGGTGTGACGCTCCCCGCAAAAAGCTGAAGTTGGAAGAAACCTGCAATTCCGCGTATTCGCGCATAAAAACGTACTTCGTTAAGGAAGATGCCCGTGTAAAAACCACTGCCCGGCATGATGAAAAATCCAGAAGCGCAATCCCTGCTCATCTTCAATTCGGTAATAATCGCGCACACCCCAGCGTGACTTGTTATCGCGCCACCACCACTCCGGCGACAATCGCTCCGGACCTTCCGAACGAACAATGCGATGTTGTCGCCTCCCCACAAAAAACTGCACTGGTGATCCGCCCGGAATCAAGATCGATACTTCAATGCGCATGGGCGGATCAATAAGGCGGATGGGGCGGATACGATAATCGGGCCACTTCGCGCCGGCGGCTATGGGCTCTGAAGCCGGCCGGAATTCTACTGAGTACTCCGGCAGCAAACTCTCACAGATGCGCACGCGGTTCACTTCCTGAAATCCCAGTTTCATCCCCAACCGGTCGATCAGCGCATCGAACGATTCTTCATCCCGCACCGGATTTGTTTCAATCAGGCTAAGTTGTTCGGCATTGAGCGCTTCCGAATTCAACACCGAGAGCGTAAAAGTTTCAAAGCCGAAAGCTGCCCAAAGTTTTTCCAGTCTGCTGCTGAACAAGCGCTGAAGATGAGAGATTGTACGGTTTGGTTTCGAAGTGCGGATCTCACACCGATCGACTGTGCCATCCACGCGATAACAAGCAAGATCCATGCGCCTCGATCCAAGATGGTCTTTTTCGAGCTTCACGCAGACTTCCTGCAAGAGATTGCGAAGCACATATTCGACAGAACCGGTAGTGGAGATTGCTTCGGCGAGAATTCGCGACGCTCGATACGCGGCGGGAGGACGCCAGGGCGTCAGAGGATCTTCCGCTTTGTGAAATGCTTGATCGAGTCGCCAGACAAGAGTGGAGCCAAATCGTGCTGTTAAAGAACTGCGTGGAATTTTTCGGACCGCGGCAACATGAAGAAGACCGAGTCGCCGTAGTTCGAGAACAATTTCGCTGGGGAGACGGAGCGCTTCCACCGGTAATGGATCGAGAGCGGCAACCGTATTTTCACCGTGAACAATGAACTTGTTTCCGTAGCGTGCTAACGCCCATGCAGCACCCCAAGTGTCGGCAATGGCCGCGTGTGCCTCAATATTCATCCGGTGCAAGCGACGCCTGATGTCGAGAAGCAAGTCTCCTTCGCCTCCGAAGAGATGTGCGCAGCCGGTGATATCTAAAACGATGCCGTCGCATCCGTCTTGCGAGACAAGCGGCGAGTAACGATCGCACCACTCAACCAATCGCGTGAGATGCTCGCTCGCGACACTCGGGCAGAAGAGACTGAGAAAACAGCGCGCCATCGCTCATCCCGCCAGGGCCTCGCGTTCAGCTTGCTGCGATTGTTGCGCGGGCCGCATAAGGACCGTATATAGTTCTTTACCGCTCCATTCCACAGTCCACCGCCCTGGGCGTCCGCTACGGCTGTAGAGGAGATCCAACGCCCAAACAGGTTGAGCCAAGCTCTGCCCCGCCCTTCCTCTTGCGGCGGAAATTTTCCATCGCGTAATGGGTGCGGCAATGAAAGTATCTTTGGCATTGCCGAGGAGGAATCCGGTCGTACCGCTCGCTTCTGCAGCCAATTGCAATTTGCGGGAGCCTGTGAGATCGAGGTGATCGACTAAAGCCAGCACCGAGCTGACTTGCGGACATCGCAGCGCTTCCAAAACTGTTTCGACTAAACTCCGCGGGCGTTTAGCAAAAACATATACAACACGGTCGAGGTTTATGCCGTACGGTAAAAGGCCGAGCGGATAGTGGGAACGATCAGGTGCAATGTAGAGGATGTTGCCTTCATCGCCAGCAATGCGAGCCGAAAGAATGGCCGAGAACGCGATCGCGCTGGCTAAACTCGCGTCTTTAACTTCATGAATACTGCCGGTAGGCAGACCGCCATAAGGCAGCCAGCGATCGATTTCATTGGATACGGAAACGGTTCGAGAGAACCGGCGCTGCACTTCTTCTAAACAGTTGATCCGTTGCCGAAGCGTTTCGATAACCGGATTTGGGGGCATTGCTCAGCAATCAGAATAGCACAGTATTCGTCTTTTGTTCGCCATACAAATGCAGCCAAATTACGGGTGAGGGAATGCCGCTCTCAGCAAAACGATTTACTCATGACACCTCGTTCGGCCAGAACACATCGCTCCGCCATATGAATAGAACTATTGTTTAAGTACCGATTCTATACCGCTCTTTATTGACAGCACAGTATCCCGCGTTTATGGTGGATTATCCAGATTCGGACGCGAGCGGATTGGTGCACAAAACGGGTGGAATCAATCAGGGTGTATGGCCTACCACATGGTCCTATATAAAGCATGGCCCGGGTCACATGGCCATGTACACGCTTGGCCGCTTCAATAGTTTTCGCACGATTGCAGTGAGCCTGAATCACTTGCAAAACCCGCCTGTACATTACAGCTTAAACGACCAGACAGCGTTGCAACCCACCGTGGTTTCGGATGCGGTCGCACAACTGAAGCGAGATGGTGCATATAGAGATTTGTGTCTGACCGAAAGCGCACTCGAAGAACTTAGTGATTTTTGCAATGCAAATAAGTGCCTGGGCGACGGTAATCCCGAGTATTCATTTCATTGGACAGAAAAAAGCTTGGCAGAGTCTAAATATGGGAAGAGATTTGCGCTTGCTCATTACAGTAACCTGATGTCGCGATGCCAAGCCGCCAATAAGCTAGCCCACGATCCGATTTTGTGCAGCATCGCGAGAGGATATTTCGATGCGGAACCCGTTCTGATTGCCGTTCGCGCATGGTGGAGCTTTGCCACAAACGATGGTCCACAAGCTAACAATGGGCAAACTTATCACTTCGACATTGACGGTTATCGCTCAGTGGCCTTTTTCTTTTATTTGACTGATGTTGACTCGAGCAGCGGAGCGCATATTTACATTCGCGGCAGCCACCTACATAAGCGTGTGTCGCATTTAATGTCTCTGCACAAAAGCCGCTCCGATAGGGAAATTGAAGAATTCTATCCTGCAGACGACATTCGTGTCATTTGCGGCAAAGCAGGAACAGGGTTCGCCGAGGACACATTTTGCTTTCACAAAGGGTCGGCACCACTGTTGCGAGACCGGCTGATGCTGCAAGTTCGCTTTGGGTTACGGGATTACGGAACTGGGCGCGAAGATTGACAGTATTCAAAAAGAATAGGCGACCGGGCAATCCGCCCCCACAGCGTTACTCATAACGCAAGGCGCGCATAGGATCGATTTTGGATGCGCGGCGAGCGGGGACGTAATAGGCCGCGAGCGCGACAAGAGCAAGAAGCGCGGCTACACATAGGAATGTCAGCGGATCGTAAGGCTTAACGCCGTAGAGCAAATTTGCCATTAGACGCGTCAGCGCCAGAGCAGCAATAAGGCCAAGCAGCAAACCTGCGACAGTCAGTTTCGCTCCTCGTTTCATGACGAGGGAGAGAACATTCGATTGCCGCGCACCCAGAGCCATGCGGATGCCGATTTCCCGCGTACGCTGTGTAACCAGATAGGACATCACACCATAGAGGCCGACAGCGGCGAGGAGGAGCGCCAAAACAGCGAAGGCGCCGAGCAGGAATGCCTGGACAGTGGCGTCGTGCATGTTGTTGGCAATTACATCGTCCATCGTGCGCGGACGGAACAAAGCCAGGGAGGGATCGAGCAATTGCACTTCGCGGCGGATTGTCGATAGTAGCGTGTCCGGAGGAACTTGGGTCTTCACGATGAGATGGCCATAACCACCCCACGGTAACGACGTAGTCAGCGGAAAGTAGACTTGCGGGATCATACGCCCGCGAATTCCATA